>Ga0187771_10000069_pt1 | contig 46630 bp, 39 predicted proteins | sample 0116_SJ02_MP15_1_FD_133139 | JGI IMG/M metagenome (GOLD analysis project Ga0187771, IMG submission 133139) | Tropical peat soil microbial communities from peatlands in Department of Meta, Colombia - 0116_SJ02_MP15_10_MG | ecosystem: Environmental > Terrestrial > Soil > Wetlands > Peat | place...
CAATCCCAGAAAACCGGTCTCAGTTCGGATTGGAGTCTGCAACTCGACTCCATGAAGTCGGAATCGCTAGTAATCGCGGATCAGAACGCCGCGGTGAATACGTTCCCGGGCCTTGTACACACCGCCCGTCACACCACGAAAGCCTATTGTACCTTAAGTCGCTGCGTCAACCGCAAGGAGACAGGCGCCCACGGTATGATCGGTGATTGGGGTGAAGTCGTAACAAGGTAGCCGTAGGAGAACCTGCGGCTGGATCACCTCCTTTCTAAGGATGAATAGAGGTTATTCGTAATCTCTCATCTTAGGTCGTTCCTGCCAGCACCTATTTAGTTTTGAAGGACCATGAGCAATGCTCAGGGCTATAGGCATGAGCTCGGAGCGTTACCACCGGGAAACGTCCTGAGCCGGATGGAAGCGAAAGAGCGGGCCTATAGCTCAGTTGGTTAGAGCGCACCCCTGATAAGGGTGAGGTCGGTAGTTCGACTCTACCTAGGCCCACCAAGTCAATTGCGGATTGCAGAATACCGATTGTTGATTGAAAAATCCCCAATCAAAGATCTGAAATCTAAAATTGTTATCGGGGCTGTAGCTCAGCTGGGAGAGCACCTGCTTTGCAAGCAGGGGGTCGGCGGTTCGATCCCGCTCAGCTCCACCAAATAATTCAAAATTTAAAATTCAACATTCAAGGAGTTGAGTGGTGAATCTTGAATTTTGAATTCCCGAGCGTAGCTCGGGATTGTTCTTTGACAACTGAATAAGCAAGGGTACAAGAAAAGCTGAGGCAATCAAGAAACGCCGAATCTGCCAGAGGCAGGTTCGGTGGTTAAGCTACAGAAGGCGTATGGTGGATGCCTTGGCGCCAAGAGGCGATGAAGGACGTGGCAAGCTGCGATAAGCTTCGGGGAGCCGCTAACAGGCTGTGATCCGGAGATTTCCGAATGGGACAACCCTTCCAGATGAAGTCTGGAAATCTGCATCTGAATACATAGGATGCAGAAGCTAACTCAGGGAAGTGAAACATCTCAGTACCTGAAGGAAGAGAAAGAGACATCGATTCCCCTAGTAGTGGCGAGCGAACGGGGATCAGCCCAAACTGGGTTCATGTGATAGCTTGCGGGCGTTATGGATCTGGGGTAGCAGGGCTTTGCCGGTGGGGTCCGCAAATCTCACGGAGAGTTACAAACCTCTGTTGTAGTTGAACGATCTGGAACGATCGGCCATAGACGGTGATAGCCCGGTAAACGAAACGACAGGGGCTCTCTGGGCAGAGTTCCTAAGTACCACGGGACACGAGAAACCCTGTGGGAATCCGGAAAGACCACTTTCCAAGGCTAAATACTACTTGGCGACCGATAGTGAACCAGTACCGTGAGGGAAAGGTGAAAAGAACCCCGGGAGGGGAGTGAAAAGAACCTGAAACCGTACGCTTACAAGCAGTGAGAGGGCTATGGGCCGCAAGGCCAATGCCTGATCGCGTGCCTTTTGCATAATGAGCCGGCGAGTTATTAGGTGTGGCAAGGTTAATCCCGATAAACGGGAGGAGCCGTAGCGAAAGCGAGTCTGAATAGGGCGATTCAGTCACACTTAATAGACCCGAAGCGGAATGATCTACCCATGGCCAGGGTGAAGCGAGGTTAATCCCTCGTGGAGGCCCGAACCGTTTATTGTTGCAAAAATATCGGATGAGCTGTGGGTAGGGGTGAAAGGCTAATCAAATTCCGTGATAGCTGGTTCTCCCCGAAATAGCTTGAGGACTAGCCTTGCAAATTAACTGACGGAGGTAGAGCACTGAATGGACTAGGGGCCTTACCCGGTTACCAAACCCAATCAAACTCCGAATGCCGTCAAGTCTTATTGCAAGAGTCAGACTACGGGTGCTAAGATTCGTGGTCAAAAGGGAAAGAGCCCAGACCGCCAGCTAAGGTCCCTAAATATATGCTAAGTGGGAAAGGTTGTGGGAGCGCACTGACAGCCAGGAGGTTTGCTTAGAAGCAGCAATCCTTTAAAGAAAGCGTAATAGCTCACTGGTCAAGCGGGCCTGCGCCGAAAATATAACGGGGCTCAAGCATATTACCGAAGCTGCGGATTCCAGAGCAATCTGGAGTGGTAGGGGAGCATTCTGTCATAGGTTGAAGGCGGACCGTAAGGACCGCTGGACGAAACAGAAGAGATTCTGCCGGCATAAGTAGCGATAAAACGGATGAAAAATCCGTTCGCCGAAAACCTAAGGTTTCCTGGGCAATGTTAATCATCCCAGGGTGAGTCGGATCCTAAGTCGAGGCCGAAAGGAATAGACGATGGACAGCAGGTTAATATTCCTGCACTACTGTGGTCGCGTTACCAGCAATGGGGGGACGCAGTAAGGTAGATCTACGGGCGACTGGAAATGCCCGGCCGCAATTCAAGGGGGATCTTACAGGAAAATCCGTGAGGTCATTACTCTGAGGAAAGCGGGGAAGCAAGTCTTCGGATGAGCCAACTGATTGATCCTACACTGCCAAGAAAAACCTCTAGCGAGTTACCATAGTATCCGTACCGCAAACCGACACAGGTAGGTAGGAGGAAAACTCTAAGGCGCTTGAGAGAACTCTGGCTAAGGAACTAGGCAAATTAGCCCCGTAACTTCGGGAGAAGGGGCGCCTCATTAGGGTGTTAAAGCCCGAGGAGGCCGCAGTGAAATGGCTCTGGCGACTGTTTATCAAAAACACAGGTGTCTGCTAAGCCGCAAGGCGATGTATAGGCACTGATGCCTGCCCGGTGCCGGAAGGTTAACAGGAGGGGTCAGCCGCAAGGCAAAGCTCTGAATCGAAGCCCCGGTAAACGGCGGCCGTAACTATAACGGTCCTAAGGTAGCGAAATTCCTTGTCGGGTAAGTTCCGACCTGCACGAATGGCATAACGACTGGAGCACTGTCTCGGCCAGAGACTCAGCGAACTTGTATTATCGGTGAAGATGCCGATTACCCGCAACTAGACGGAAAGACCCTGTGAACCTTTACTATAGCTTGGCAATGGATTCTGGAACGGTATGTGTAGAATAGGTGGGAGACGTTGAGACGGGGGCGCTAGCTCTCGTGGAGTCGCCTTTGAAATACCACCCTTATTTTTCTGGAATTCTAACCTGGGCCCATTATCTGGGTCGGGGACATTGCCTGGTGGGTAGTTTGACTGGGGCGGTCGCCTCCCAAAGCGTAACGGAGGCGCCCAAAGGTTCCCTCAGGCTGGTCGGAAATCAGCCGTTGAGTGTAAAGGCATAAGGGAGCTTGACTGCGAGACTGACAGGTCGAGCAGATACGAAAGTAGGGCTTAGTGATCCGGTGGTCCCTCGTGGGAGGGCCATCGCTCATCGGACAAAAGGTACTCCGGGGATAACAGGCTTATCGCGTCCAAGAGTTCACATCGACGACGCGGTTTGGCACCTCGATGTCGGCTCATCGCATCCTGGGGCTGAAGTAGGTCCCAAGGGTTTGGCTGTTCGCCAATTAAAGCGGTACGAGAGCTGGGTTCAAAACGTCGTGAGACAGTTTGGTCCCTATCTGTTGTGGGCGTAGGAGATTTGAGAGGATCTGACCCTAGTACGAGAGGACCGGGTTGGACGAACCTCTAGTGTGCCAGTTGTCCCGCCAGGGGCAGTGCTGGGTAGCTATGTTCGGTCGGGATAACCGCTGAAAGCATCTAAGTGGGAAACCCACCTCAAGACGAGATCTCCCGGGTAGCAATACCCCTAAAGACCCCCGGTAGACTACCGGGTTGATAGGCTGGGCGTGTAAGGATGGTAACATCCTAAGCTAACCAGTACTAATAGGTCGTGCGGCTTAACCACTATTTATTTATTCTCCAAATCTGCTTCTGACAGATTCGGCTTTTCGAAGTATTCTTGCTTATTCGGTGTCATTGATTATCGTTACAAGGTTTTCGGTGGCTATACCGGAGGGGTCACACCCGTTCCCATCCCGAACACGGAAGTAAAGTCCTCCAGGGCCGATGATACTATGATCGAGAGGTCATGGGAAAGTAGGACGCTGCCGGAATATTTTTCAAGCCCATCATCAACTGATGATGGGCTTTTTTTGGGCCATTTTTTTCGAAGAGGGGATTAATTAATGCACGTCTGCCGGGGGACCGCCCGCAGCGGGAGCTGCCCGCTTCATGATGAATACCAGTGGAAGAACGCAGAAGATGAGGATGCAGATCGTCAGGAACGCATCGTTGAAGGCAAGGGTTGTTGATTGGCGAATCAATTCTCCGTACAGTAAGCCGTTTGAGCCGCTGTGCGGAATTCCCCTTGAGCCGAGAAACGACGCCAGTGCATTGTTCTGGAAATGGTAGGCAGCATCAAATGACGACAGGTGCCCCGCAAGCCTGGTCTGGTGGAATTGCGCGCGACGCGAGAGCATCGTCGTCGTAAATGCGATGCCGACACTGCCCCCAAGGTTCCGCAGCAGGTTGTACACGGAACTGGCCTCGGTCATGTGCTCCCTCGGGATATGAGAGAGCGTCATGGTTGTCAGAGGAATGAAGGTAAGACCCATGCCAAGGCCCAGCACAACTCTCGGCCAGACAAATGTCCAAAAATCCGCGGTAAGGTTCAAGCGGGACATCATGAAGGTGCTGATAGCGCAGAACGACATGCCAACGGCGAGGATACGCTTCGGATTGGTCTTACTCACCAGCTTACCCGCAACCGGCATCGCGAGCAAGGTGGCGATACCGCCAGGGCCGAGTACGAGCCCAGCATAGAAAGATGTGTAACCCATGAGCGTTTGTAAAAAAATCGGGAGCAGAACGATGCTTCCGAAGAGGTTCAGGAAAACGAAGAACATCACCGTCGCGCCGCTCGTGAAGGTCCGGTCCTTAAACAGCTTCAGGTTGACAATCGGATGCTCGGAATAATACTCGTTGATCACCAGGAAGGTAAGCGAAACCGCCGAGAGAATGGCCAGCGTGACGATGAGGTTTGATCCGAACCAGTCCTCTCTCTCTCCTTTGTCGAGCACGAACTGGAGCGCGCCAAGCCCCACGCTCAGGAAAAGAAGTCCAAAGTAGTCGATCTTCATTTTTTGGCGCTGCATATAGGGAGGGTCCTTGATGACGATGATGTTCATAATGATCGAGAGGATCCCGATCGGAATGTTGATGTAGAATATCCACCGCCAGGACAGGGAGTCGGTGATCCAGCCGCCCAGGACTGGACCGACGATTGGACCAAACATGGCTCCCAGGCCGAAGATGGCCATGGCCTGGCCATGCTTCTCACGAGGAAAGGACTCAAGGAGAATGGACTGGCTGATGGGCACCAGGCCTCCGCCGCCAATTCCCTGAAGCACCCTGAAGAACACGAGGCTGGACAGGCTCCATGCAGAGCCGCACATAAAGGAACTGAACGTAAACAGGGCGATGGAGGAGATCTGGTAGTTCTTTCTTCCGATGAGTCGCGCAAGCCATCCTGCCATGGGGATGACTATCGCGTTTGACACGAGGTAGGCGGTTATTGTCCACGTGGACTCATCAATCCCCGCGGAGAGCGAGCCCCGGATGTGGTCAAGCGATACATTGACGACAGACGTGTCGATGATCTCGATCAGCGTTGGGAGCATTACCGTGAAGGCAATTAATCCCCTGCTCGCAGTTTTACTGCTCATTTTATCAATACCGTCGGTTCCACAGACATACCGATTCTCAGGACATGGTTTCTGTCCGTTCCCTCCTGGAGAACGATCTTTACGGGTATTCGCTGGACTACTTTGACATAATTTCCCGTCGCATTTTCGGGAGGGAAAAGCGAAAAGGATACACCAGTGCCGGCCATGATGCTGTCGACTTTACCTTTAAAAACCTTGCCGGGGTACGTGTCCACTTCGATCTCCACGTACTGACCAGGATGGATGTTCTCCATTTGGGTTTCCTTGTAATTCGCCGTAATCCAAAGGTCATTGAGCGCAACCAATGCCATGAGCGGTTGATCTGCCTGGATCTGGTTGCCGATCTGAACCGATCTTCTCGTGACGTATCCATCCACGGGAGAATAGAGCTTCGTGTACTCGTAATTGAGCTCTGCGAGTGCAGCCTGCGCATCCTTCTGTCTGATCGTTGAAATCTGGGTGACCTTCGCCGACTCGGCCGTCCGGAGCTGTTCCTCAGCAGCTTTGACCTGAGCCAGGTTTACTTCATAGGCAGTCATTGTCCGGTCGTACTGCTCCTGGGGGATGACCTGCTCTGCAAAAAGCTTAACCGCTCGCTCCTTGTCCGTCTCTGCGAGCTTAAGATTTGCGCGTGCAAGGTCAAGGTTTGCCTTCGCGGACTCGATCTTCGTTTCCGCCTCGGCTAGCTTCGCTTTCTCGACACTGAGCGCCGATTTGGCCTCCTGCAGCCGCACGGCGTTATCAACGGGGTCGATCTCCACCAGGAGGTCGCCCTTTTTTACGGACTGGTTGTCGTCTACGTAAATAGCCTTCACTGTGCCGTTGATCTTGGCTGCAATCGTGTGGATATTCCCGTCGACAAAGGCGTCATCGGTGGATACATGGGTTTTGCGATAGTTATTGTAGAAAAAACCTGCAACGAGCCCGATGCAGATAATAACGCCAACAATTGCAAAGGCACGCTTTCTTTTCCCGATCGCATTCGTTTGTTCTTCAGCCATGAGTCGTTCTCCTTGAGCAACAGTATAACTATACTGCCAGGGTTCCGTCAACGATTCCTATGAACACATTATTCCCCATACACGCTAGCAAGGTCTCTCCCCATCGAATAGAGCAGCTGAGCCTCTGCACGGCCGACTCCGTAAAGCGATTTCCAGGAATTTGTTTCCGCAGTCGTCATGAGCGTCACCGCATCGAGCTCGTCGGTTGCGGTTGCGACGCCCTCGTGGTAGCGGAGCCGCTGGAGACGCAAATTTTCCGTAGCCGAAGCGATCGCGGTCTTCGTGACCTCGATTTTTTCCCGGGAGCTTTGCAGATCGAGGTATGCATTCTCGACTGCGAGGCGGATGTTATCCAGCACTTTATCCCGCGCAAGCCTGAGCGACCGGAGCTCGCTCATGGCAATGCTCACTTTTGAACTGCTCGCTCCCCCGGAAAAGAGATTAATGTTCACTCCGGCGATCAGCGACCAGTTGCTCGGCTGAACCATGTACCTGTTCTCCGTGTATTCATAACCGCCGGAAAGATAAAGCGTGGGAAAGTACTCCGCTTGTGTTGTCCGTACAGTTTCCTCCTTTGCTGCAATCTGAGCATCGATGTCCTTGAGTTCAGGGCTTTCCGCTTCAGCAAAAGTCCATGCTTCGTCGAGCGTCATTCCGGTGGCGGGGTGAGTAGTGACCTCTTCAACCACGACCGGCTCATTGAGAGGCCTTAAGAGAAGGCTGTTAACCCTCGATGCCAGGAAGGAGTGAAGATTCTCAGCAGTTACCAAACGCTGGCGGGAGTCCGCGAGCGTAGCATCGGCTTGGAGCACCTCATTCTTCGTAATGACTCCTGCGCCATACTTCGCTTCGGCGTCACTCTTATGCGCTTCAACATTTTTTACCTCCTCTTTTGCGACCTGGAGGAGTTTCTCCGCCTCAAGAAGGTCGTAGTAGGCAACGATGAAGTCCAACGCTGTTTGGTTCCTCGTGCGCTGCGTCTCGATCTGCCGTGCTTTCACTCCGTACTGGGCCGCATTGATAGAAGACGACGTTTTTCCGAAGTCATACAGAAGCTGATTTGCCTGTATGCCGTAGCTGAGGAAGTGGTCCTGTGATTCCGCAGCCGTCAGGACACCCCCCGGCTCTATGAACTTGCCGGTAGGCTGATACTGAAGCCACGTCTGGCTCCCGTAGAGATTAACATAGGGCAGCCACGGAGATCGCGCGAGGGTAACAGCTGCCCGAGCCGCAACCTCATAGCTTTGTGCGATCTTGACGTCTCGACCGCTTTCCACGGCGGTCTTGACGCCCTCAGCCAAGGTCAATGCGTGACCGCTGAACGGAACATTGAACATGAGGAACGATAATAACGCTGCAAAGTATTTGCTGCTCATGGCGTCACCTTGCCCTCCACAGGGGAATTCAAATGTAAGTAAGCGCTATATTACACAAAAGGTTCAGAAAAAGAAAGTTTTTTTTCATGAAGGGTGTGAGCCTATTCAATACCACGCGATCCTTTCCCTGTTGTTTTCACAGAAGATATGTAGTATTTTTAAAAGAACATGAGAAGGAGTATATGAATCATGCCTCACGTAATTTCCGCAAGCAGACGCACCGACATCCCGGCATTCTATTCCGAGTGGCTCATCGGAAGGCTGAGGGCGGGATTCGCGCTCGTTCGGCAGCCATATTCAGGCAGATATTCAACCGTATCGTTGAAACCGCAGGACGTTGCGGCGATCGTCTTCTGGTCTAAAAATTATGCCCCGCTCCTTTCAAAACTGGAACAAATAGAACGGACCACCAGGAACCTTTTTTTCCACTTTACGATCACCGGGAACCGGGAAATGGAACCCGGCGTCCCCGACTATAAGGACGCGATACGCGACTACCTTTACCTTGGCCGACGATATTCAGCCGGGCACATTGTCTGGCGTTTCGATCCTCTCTGCATAACGGACAAAATGCCCTACGAACTCCATGAGGAACGATTCGCGCGTTGTGCTGAAAAGCTCAGCGCTGATGCGAGGAGATGCGTCATCAGCTTTGTGCATCCTTACAAGAAAGTGCTCGCGCATATGAAAAAACATGGCGACGACAGTCTGATCGAACTTTCCCGGGAAAAGAAACGAGCGTATGCGCATCGTTTGGCCACGCGGGCAAAGTATTACGGCATCGGGCTCTTGGCGTGCTGCAACGATTATCTGCTCTCGGACACGGTACAAAAAGCAAGCTGCATCGACGGGCACTATCTGTCCGGGCTCTATCAAACTCCGCTCGATTCAAGATTGGCCGCGACAAGGGAGGAATGCGCCTGCACGAAGAGCCTCGATATCGGAGCATATGATACGTGCGCACACGGCTGCCTGTATTGCTACGCCAATTCGGATCAGGCCCGGGCGCGGGCTGCCCTTATGAGGCACGAGCCCACGTGGAGTGCTCTGGGGGAGCAGGTTCCCGAGCTGCACGGTGATCCGCAGAAAGCGCAGCAAGCTTTTCTTCAGTAGCGCGTAAACAGCAACCCTTGATCTGCATTCTGCACTCAGTTTCAGCTCGTCCTTCCGATGCTATGATGTGCGATGACGGCGCAGGAAACCTGTACGAAAACATTCATTCCCTCGCGGTCGTTTCAGAACAGCGTGCATGGTCATGACGGAACCAATGACTGCTGAAAAGACGATGTCTGACCAGAAGGGAAAGAGTATTGTCGCCACAACAGTCATGAGCGAACGCCGGATAGAACAATCTTTTTCTTGATTTTTGCGGCGGCAGGCGTTATCCTTTTTCATGCTCGTTCCGGGTGGAGTGGCCTCATCAGGTATCGTTGAAGCCCCACCGCGCTAAAAAAGGGAAGGATGCCGCCGTGCTCAGCAGCAACCGTCTAGCTGTCCTCTTACTTCTTTTTTCCCTTCTAGCCTGCGTACCGCCGCCGAAAGCCGTAACGAAACCGGAGGATGCGATTGCGCCGATATCGTGGTGGAGAGCAACAACACCTGCGGATGACCTGTCGTTCAAGAACGCAGCAGCAGCAGCGCGCCAGAGCCTGGAATACTATAGGAAGCTTCCGCAGGACACGGCCTTCTTTCTGGGAACCGATAAAGTGACTGCAGTCGACATGGCCGTCACACTCCAAAATTTTTTGTCGATCGTAGAGAACGATACACTTACGCCGGACCAGAAGCTCAATCGCATTAAAAATGACTTTATTCTCTATCGGTCAATCGGTTCGGACGGCAACGGCAAGATGCTGTTCACCGGCTACTACGAACCGGTGATCTCATGCCGCCTCGCAGCGGACGAAACCTTCCGCTACCCCCTTTACCGCAAGCCCGACGACATCATCGAAATTGACCTGACGCAGTTTGGGAGCGGGTTCCCCCAACATAAGATATTCGGCCGGCTTGACGCCAAAAAAATCATTCCCTACTATTCACGCGAAGAGATCGACCAGAAAAAAATCCTTGCCGGCAAGGATCTCGAGATCCTGTGGTGTTCCGACCTTGTTGATATCTACGTTCTGCAGGTGCAGGGCTCGGGCAAGGTGGACCTCGGTGAGGGGAACGTCCTTTCCGTGCTTTACGATGGTCAGAACGGCAGGCCGTACAAGAGCATCGGGAAATACCTCGTTGACACAGGAGCGGTTCCGAAGGAGAACATGTCCCTGCAAACGATACGGGAGTATTTACGCTCTCACCCGGACAAACTGAATACTGTTCTGAGCCAGAATCAGAGTTATGTCTTTTTCCGTCTCGGCACCGGGCCGTCGGTCGGGAACATCGGCGTACCGCTCACGCCGGGACGGTCGATCGCCACGGACAGCAAACTCTTCCCGAAAGGGGCTCTCGGATTCATCGCAACGCAGAAGCCGGTGATCGAGAATGGCGCGATCAAGGCATGGGTGCCGTTCACGCGTTTCGTCATGAACCAGGACACAGGCGGGGCGATCAAGGGACCGGCCAGGGTCGATGTCTTCTTCGGCCAGGGGCCCGAGGCAGAACTTGCTGCCGGGCACCAGCAGCATGAAGGGGAACTGTATTTCCTGCTGAGGAAAAGACCGTAAACGCTCAAAAGGGGGAGGTGGGAGATCCATGGGGAAGGCCTGTACGTTCCAGCCTTCTGCAAATCTCCCCGTTGTCTTTACCCTAAGTTTGGCTTACGCACTGTCGGATGATACCATATGAAAATGAAACTACCTCTCTCCTGTTCCCCCTCGAGCTCGAGGTTCCTCTGCACCGCAGTTCACGGCGTTTGTAATGCCTGACCATATCATTCCTCATGCCAGCAGTCTTGCAGCTCGTCATGAGCAACCAGCGGGCTTCTCGTTGCAGTGACCAGCGGGCAGGCGTCGTTCGCAGATCAGCGCCGCGCGGTGAACCGCCGATGATTCAGCAGGAGCAGCATTGAGCGCGCGCGAATATTCCGGGCCCGAAGGCGCACCTCATCGAAATGGCCCGTAGCGCCGTTTGGTCCTGCTGTGAGGCAGGTATCTCCCTTGACAACCAGCAATACAGTGCCTACACTTAAAGCTAGAGTGTCTCATGAAGGAGGCCGCATGAACATCCAGGAACGTGAAGTAGGGCTGAGAGAACTTCGTCATGTCTGTGACACTGCGGAATTTGCGTTTCAAAACACTAACGAACTGGTACGAAAAGAAGAAGTGATCGGCCAGGCGCGGGCCGTGAGGGCAATCGAGTTCGGCCTCTCGATCAAGAACCACGGCTACAACATCTTTGTCTCCGGCAACCCGGGCACGGGCAGAAACTCCATTACCCGGTCGATCGTCAAGCGTCTTTCGCAGAACATGCCGGTACCGGACGACTGGTGCTTCATTAATAACTTCAAGGACACTGATCGGCCGCGTGCCATCAAGCTTCCCCCTAGCAAGGGCAGAGAGTTCCGGCAGGACATTGAGAAATTTATCGAGTTCACCCAGAGCGAGCTTCCCAAGGTCTTCGAATCAAAGGAGTACGAGGAGCAGAAGTCGAGTATCGTAGAAGGGGCCGAGAGGGCCAAAGAAGTCCTGTTTAGCGACGCCGGAAAGCGTGCACAGGAATTGGGATTCCAGCTTACGATCACCCGTACCGGCATCGTCAAGGTACCCTTGTGGAAAGGCAAACCGCTCCAGCCGCAGGAACTCGAGGAGTTGTCCGCGGAACAGAAGCGAGAACTGGAAGAGCACGAGAAAAAAGTTGATTCCGAAATACGTGATTTTCTTGCCAAGGCACGCCAACTCGACAAGGAAGCTCACGAGAAAGTCCATGAGCTGAACCGGCACGTCGCGCATTTCGCCATGGGCCACCAGCTCGATGACCTCCGGGAAAAATTCCGGATGAATCCCCGCATCCCCGATTTCCTGCGTGAAATGGAAGAAGATATTCTCGGCAATCTGCGGGAGTTCCTGGGGCAGACGCAGGAGATGCCATTCCCCATTGAGGGCATGGACAAGGGGAGCTTCCTCGAACGCTACAAGGTAAACCTCATTGTCGACAACTCCGAGACCAAGGGAGGCCCGGTGATTGATGAGGTAAACCCCACGTACAATAATCTCGTGGGCCGCATCGAACGCAAAGCGCGCTTCGGCGCGTTCTACACCAACTTTTCCATGATCCGGTCGGGATCAGTGCTCCAGGCCAACGGTGGCTATCTCCTCCTGAATGCCATCGACGTGCTCCGGAGCCCGTTCTCATGGGACGCGCTCAAGCGCATCATCAAGAAGAACGAGGTGAAGATCGAGGACCTCATGGAACTCTACGGCTACGGGACCGGCGGCATCAAGCCGGAGCCTATTCCCGTCTCGCTCAAGATCATCATGCTTGGAAGCCCCTGGCTCTACTACCTTCTCTATAACTACGACGAGGACTTCAAGGACATCTTCAAGGTCAAGTCGGACTTTGACACCCAGACCGCGAATTCTAAGGATGAGAAGATGCGGTATGCCGTGTTCATCGCGAACATGACGCAGAATGACGGCCTTCTTCCGTTCGACCGGAGCGCGGTGGGCGCCATCGTAGAGCATGCCTCGCGGCTTGCGGAGAAGAAGAACAAGCTCTCGCTCCGCTTCAGCGACCTTACGGACCTGGTGCGCGAGTCGTCGTACTGGGCCGTGCAGGAGGGGAAGAAGACCGTGATGAGCGAGGACGTAGACAAGGCCCTGAATGAAAAAATCTACCGTGCCAACCTGGTTGACGAGCGCATTCAGGAAATGATTGCCGAAGGTACGATCATGGTCGACGTGTCGGGATCAGTGGTCGCGCAGGTGAACGGCTTGTCTGTCTACGACATCGGCGACTTCTATTTCGGCAAACCGTCCCGCATCACGAGCAGGGTTTTTCTTGGTAAATCGGGAGTGACCGACATCGAGCGCGAGGCCAAGCTGTCCGGCCGCATCTACAACAAGGGCGTGCTCATTCTGTCGGGCTATCTCGGCGGCACCTACGCCAGGGACAAACCGCTGTCCTTGACTGCGACGCTTGCTTTTGAACAGAGCTATGGCGAGGTCGAAGGCGACAGTGCATCGGCAGCAGAGCTCATAGCGCTCCTCTCCGGCATTGCCGAAGTGCCGATCAAACAGAACTTTGCCATTACCGGCTCGATCAACCAGAAGGGAGAAATCCAGCCCATCGGAGGCGTGAACGAAAAGATCGAAGGGTTTTTCAGCGTATGTAAGAACCTCGGTCTCACGGGTGATCAGGGCGTCATCATCCCGGAGCGCAACGTGAAGAACCTGATGTTGAAGAAAGAAGTGATCGATGCCGTGAGGGAAGGAAAATTTCACGTCTATACGGTCAGGAACGTGAGTGAGGCGATCGAATTAATGACCGGTCTTCCTGCAGGCGAGCGCAAGGAAGATGGATCGTACCCGGAAGGTTCGGTGAATTTTTTCATAGACAAGCGGCTCAAGGAGATGTCGAAACAACTGAAAACCGAAGACAAAGGGGAAGAGAAAAAAGAGAAGAAAGAAGAGAACAACGAAACCGCCCCAAAGAAGCCTCCTGCGCCGGGAGTAGAACCTTGAAGAGGATAGCTCAGGTGATTCGGATAGATCATGTCGTAGATCTCGTGAACGATAGGCCGGCTGTCGATGTCAGCCCGGTTTCGCTCTGACCTCCCAAAGTTTCGATTATCCGAAAGTGCACCTCCGGAGGAGATGGGCAGGAGAGCCTAACTCTAAGAGTCCGAGGAAAATTCGGCTGAAACCAACAACCATGCCTTCTTCTCTTCGCAGGACGATGTCAAGTTTTCAAGACGATCTGTCAAGTCTTGGGGCATCGCTTGGCCTAAACTTAGAAATAGAGTTTGACTTCGCCCTCCGTAGTATGTATGCTCTTACCATGAAATGGCAGGCATTAATCGTTCTCGTGGCAATCGCACTTAGCATCGTTATTCCACCCTCATTGCCCTTTCTGCCCGGCCACAGAGCGATGGTGGCGATTGGGACCATTGACGTTTGTCATTCAGCAATGCCTGCCGTGTCCGGAAATGGAGACATGCCGTGCATGCACGAGTGCCTTTGTGGTCCCTTACCTCCCGAGCTTTACAACAACGTTGCAATACCAAATCCCCTTATTAAACCTTTTGCAATATCCTATCAAGACGAACGCCCCCCGAAGGTCTGATCTACAACACTCCGCTTATCAAGAACGAAGTCAAGGGCTTTGAATTCACAACTGCGCAGCATCGGTGCGTGCGTATGCGTGCGCATGGACTGCCCGTTGAGGGCAATCCTCCCCTTTAAGCTCGGCTCCGCATCGATATATCCGCTGTCTCATGCTCGCACATGATGATGTGTTCGAAGCGGAGTCATTTTTTGGCCTCCGAGGAGGAACCGGGATTTTTCCAATAGGTACGGACACCGAAAGGTAAATTTCAACCGTTGTTCGCGCACTGATGCTGCGAGCGATGATAGTTTACAGAGAGGTGCAGCATTTATGAATACAGCGTGCTACACTTATGAGGGTAGGTTTGATACTACAGTCGAGGATCGTTAAAGCAAAGACAGGTGGAAAATCGGCCAAAGGTGATATCTCTTGCCATATTTTGAAAAAATTAGCGTTATAGACATCACGCAGGCTGTTGCAAAATCCAAGAATGGCGAAAGGAGCAGAAGAAATGAAAAGCAAGAAGAGACTTTTAGGGGCTGTAATGGCTGTGGCGTTCATGCTGTCCATGGGCTTCTTCGGTGCGGCTTATGCCAAGCATGGAGGCGATGCCGCCATGGACATGCACCATCTGCACATGCTGATGAACCACGGACTTGAAATGGTTGCCCAAGGCTCGAACCTGGTCATGCTTGCTGATATGAAGATGACCCCTGCGGTCGATCCAACGACCCTTGAACACGGCCGTCAAATGATGAAGGAGGGCAAAGAGGTCGTCGACCGCGCCCTGAAAGGCCCGGAAATGCAGGCCATGCACAAGGGCGGTCATGCCGACGATCCCATGATGAAATACACGCATGAATTGGGCAATGCGATCATGACTGTCGCTGACCTGCTCGACAAGATGAACATGGAAGGTCCGATGACGGACGACATGATGGCCATGCACCATATGCATATCATGATAGACCATGCCCTGGAGATGGCAGCTGAAGGGTCCAACATGGTGATGCTCGGACAAATGGGAATGTCGAAGGATGTCGACAAATATACCATTGATCATGGGAAAATGATGCTGTCCGACGCCAGCGCCTTACTTACGGAAGTCATGACAGGCAAGGCGATGACCGGAATGCATGAAAAAGGCGTTACCACTGGCGGCAGCCCGATGATGGGGGACACGCATAAGATCGGCGATGCGGCAAAGAACGTCATTGATCTCCTAAATAAGATGGCATCCGCAGAACCGATGAAGATGAAGTAGAGAATGGAGAATTCGTTAAGATCGATTTGACAATGGCCAAGCCGGCCTTGTCCTTATATGTTTGGGACAAGGCCGGGACGCTTGTCAGACTGTGGTTATCTGATTCTCTCTATCCAGAGGACTTTTATGTCGGTCTGAACGTTCCAACAACCAAAACGACGAAGGTACAATGCCAATATCTTAGTCAGCTACTAATAGTCCTCGTTGCGCAATTCTCACTCCTTGGTGATTATCACGCAACCAAGAATTCTTATCATCGATGACAATGAGGGCGATTGGCCAAGCATTTCAACAAAGATTGCCTTATTGTTTCTGTTGCTCGCTGCCTATAACCGATACGTAAGCGTACCGGACCGCGGATAACTTGCGGGTCTCGAGGCGGCTGGGATCGGCTATTTCTCTCGTCTCGTAAAAAAGTTTTCATCAAGCTTTTTAATGAATAGGAAATGAATAGGACAGGAGCCGACGTCCTCTAATCTTTTAAACGCGCAGCGCGTTTTGAAGCGTTTCTGTTCCCTGGTTTATTATGCTGCGCAGCCCTATTGCGGCATGGGATTCCTGCGCGCTATGCCATGTACGGTGACCATGCCGGAGCGCCCCTCCATGAGCATATGCACCATTGACATGACGGGCCATGACGACCGATTCGTTTTGAGGAACTGTCATGAAATTTCATCGTCTCTTCACCGGAATTGGTTCGAACGCACATTCGAACGGCATGAGAAAGACGATTGACATAAATGTACCGAATTCCCGAGAAGCCGCTGGTTTCAACCATGCGGAGTGGTCTGTGACACAATAGCTTGACAAATTTGCCAGCAAAGTTTATCTTGACCATTATTGAAAGGGGCTCCATGCTCTGGAACAAACGAATTACTGTTTTTCTCATTCTCCTTTTCCTAGTTGCCACAGTCGTGGCCGCTTCGCACCACCATGAAAATACGGCTGACGATCACCAATGCCCCGTCTGTATTGCGAGTAATCATCTCTCCGGAACCAGCCAGTGTGTGGTTGCCTTTGACAGCGCCCCCTATTTCACAGAAACGACAGTTGCCACTCCCTCCCCTGTTTTTATCGATACTCTCTTTTCATATTCCCTGCGCAATCGCGCGCCTCCTGTGTGAATATCCGTCAATTTGATCGTATGAACTAATGGTAAGAGCGGGGCTACCCATTCGGACGTTGCTTGGACCGGAAGGGAAACAGCCAACTTGATATTTCCGTAAGGGACAACCGCTTTGGGAAAATTGCGACGGACATAGAAAGGGCGTGCTCGATCCATTTACGTGCATAATCAACGCATCCACGGAGGGCCTTATGAGACGAGTATTGTGCATCCTCGTCGTTCTTACTTGCTGCTCGTTCGGTCCGGCGGTTTTTGCCGACGACACGGCTGAGCGGCTCAAGAACCTCGAAGACACGGTGCAAAAACAGTCAAAGACCATTGAAGAGCAACAAAGCACTATAGATTCATTGAAGGAAAATTTCTCAAAGCAAAAAAACCAACTGCACGAACAGAATGGCCACGAACCGCAGAAGTCAAACCAGGAGCTCCAGCAGAAGGTCCAAGAATTGAACGAGAAGGTGGATGAAGTGGTTGAAACGCAAAAAAAGGAAATTCCCAGTGAATTCAACCCGGCCATCGGGCTCGTTGGTGAGACTATATTCTCCTATAGCAGCAAAGGGTCAGCAGAAACGGGCAGCGACAGGCCTGGCGGGTATGATATATTTCAGCGTTCGGTGGAACTGAACGCAGCCGCGTCAGTGGATCCGTTCACAAAGGGCTATGTGGTAGTTAACGCGTCAGCCGACCCGGTAACCGGAGAATCGACATTGGGGGTCGAAGAGGCTGCGATTCAGACGACATCATTTCCAGGGAACTTGGAGGTGAAGGCAGGGCGGTTCTTCGGCGAATTCGGACGCTTGGGCTACATCCACGATCATGAGCTACCCTTTGTAAACCGGCCACTCGTACTTGCACAGTACATCGGCGGAGAGTCCAGAACGGACGGGTTGCAGATTAATTGGCTGGTTCCCGTCGAGCACTACGTCAGCTTGACGGTCGGCGCAGGCGATCAGTTTGGCGGAGACAACCCCCCAAACTTTGTCGGCGATTTCCGCCAGGGCAGTGGCTTGAACTATTGGGGACGCCTCTCCACATATTATGACCTAACACCCGATATCTCACTCGAACCGGGAATCTCAGGCCTTTGGAATCCGAGTACCACTGCGCAGTGGGCGCCCAACCCTGCGAATCCGTCATTTCCAACCGTAGATGGCAACACGTTTACCGAACGTGAGCGGCGCCTCGTAGGGGTGGACTTGGTGCTGAGCTGGAAGCCTCTCCGCAATAACCAGTTTCAGACCGTCACGTGGGGCACGGAAGTGCTGTACAGTGATAACCGGTATGACGTGACGGATCCCTCGGGCAATGCACTGCCCAGCCAGTCCGTCGGCTCCGTTGGCCTTTACTCATACCTCACGTACAAGTTCCATCGGCAGTGGACAACCGGAATCCAATACGAATGGCTGGAAAACGAGTTGAACAACCAGGGAAAAACCTCCGCGGAATCCGCGAACATAACCTGGGCCTTGAGCCACTGGAACCAGCTGCGCCTGCAATACACACATACCGACAACAATGCCGCGACCGGCCTGCGCCCTTATGATGCCGTCTATGTGCAATGGGCTTGGATTATCGGCTCACATGCGCATGGGTGGCAGCAACGGTAAATCTGGAAGGGAGGAATATACTTTGAAATCCAAATTATTCAACGTAATGGCGATAATAGCCCTCACCGGGACACTGTGCGGCTGGGCGACGCCCGCTCATGCTGCCAAAATCCGAATTGTTACGACGCTTACCGACCTCGCTGATTTTTCTCGCGCAGTGGGCGGAGACCTCGTCGACGTCCACAGCCTGGCCACGGGCGTCGAAGACACGCACGGGGTGCCGATGAAGCCAAGCTTTGTACCGCTGATGAACCGGGCGGACCTGCTGATTCTTATCGGACTCGATTGCGAGCACGCATTCCTGCCCGCGCTCCTGGAAGCGAGCAAGAATCCCAATATCCAGAAAGGCACACCCGGCTATGTGGACTGCTCAAGGAACATCTTCCCGCTCGATGTGCCCAGGTCGACCGACCACTATCAGGGAGACGTCCATCCCTATGGCAACCCCCATTACATGCTTGATCCTGTCTTGGCAAAGACCGCCATCGAGAATATCTACAACGCGCTTGTAGCCTTCGCCCCACGGCATGAGGCGGAGTTTACACACAATCGCGACATGTATATCGCCAGGCTTAATGCCAAAATTGCAGAGTGGACGACGGAGGCCAAACAGCTCAAAGGGGTGAAGTTTGTGTCCTACCACGAACACTGGCCGTATTTTGCGGAGCGTTTCGGCTTGGATTATTTCGGCACGATCGAACTGAAGCCGGGCATAGATCCGACCCCGCGTCACATCGAGGAATTAATTAAATCAATGAAGGCTGAACATGTTCCCCTCGTCGTACGCGAGCCTCAGTTTCCCGAAAAGGTGCCAAAAACTATCGCCGAACAGACGGGCGCAACTATGATAACATTACCTATTATGCCCGGCGGCGTGCCCATGACGGAGACGTATATTAAAATGATGGATTACATCATTCACACGATGGTAACTGCCATGCATGCAAGGCAAGAACGATAAGGAGAAGGTGTCCGCCCAAGAACGCGGGCGGACATTCATAACAGACGATGACCGAATTACTGATTACGCTCGATAACCTGAGCATAGGCTACAACGGCCAGCCCGTGCTGACCGGACTTTCGCTCTCCATTACCCGTGCAAGCTTTACCGCTATTCTCGGCGCTAATGGCTCGGGCAAATCGACGTTGCTCAAAACGCTGCTTGGGCTGCTGCCTCCGGTCGCCGGCCGTATCGATATCGCGTCGGCAGGGGTCCCGCTCACGTTCGGCTATGTCCCCCAATCCAATCAGTTCGACCCGGTTTACCTGCTCACGGCGTTCGAGGTGGCACTCATGGGGGCGTATGGTCGCATACGCGTGGGGCACCTTATTCCCCCGGCCGAACGCGCCTTCACGCGCGAATGTCTGCGTGCAGTGGGCGCAGAGGATTTTTCCCACAAGCGCTTTGCCGAACTGTCCGGTGGTCAGCAACAGCGTGTGCTCATCGCCCGCGCCTTGACGACACGTCCCGACGTCCTCGTACTGGACGAACCCACGGCGGGGGTAGACCGTGAAGCAACGACCGCCGTGCTGGAGTTCATTACGGAGATATGCAAAGAAAAGAAAATCACGGTTCTGCTTGTTACTCACGACTTTTCGGCCGTCCGTCACCACGCTGAGAAAGTCATCTGGCTTCATGAGGGAAAGGTTTACCAAGGGGCCGTTGACGAACTGCTCACAACCGAACGGATGGCGGAAATATTTGAAATAGGGATGGGATGACATGGAGACACTTCAACAGATTCTCTCTATTGATTTTCTTCTGCGGAACTCACTTTACACCAGCGTGCTCGTCGGCTTCGCTTGCCCGCTCGTTGGCGTATTTCTCGTCATGCGACGGCTGGTGTTCATGGGTGTGGCATTGCCCCAGATTTCCTCGACCGGCGTTGCTATCGCTCTCTCGCTCCCTCTGTGGCTTGGATTCAAACTGACGGAGCATGGCTCACACAGCGCGCATGCGCTCGCCTTTGTCGGCTCAATAACATTCTCCCTGACCGCAATCCTGGTGCTGGCATTCATGGAACGACGCGGGCGCGGACAGCCTGAAGGCCGGCTCGGCAGCGCTTACGTCGTTGCTGCCGCGTTGAGCATCTTAGTGCTTTCAAAAAACCCCTACGGAGAAATCGGCTGGCTTGATATGCTGAAAGGGGAAGTCATCACCATCTCCAATTTTGATCTCGTGCTGACCGCGGCAACGCTTACTCTTGTTCTTGCGGCACTGGGACTGTTCCACAAAGAACTGCTCCTTGTTTCGTTCGACCGCGAGATGGCGATTATTCTTCGAAAAAACGTCGTGTTCTGGGACAGTTTGCTCTATTTACTGATTGGGTTAACTGTCTCGATGGCGGTACTCAGCGTCGGTCCGCTCATCGCATTCGGATTTTTGCTGATTCCCGCTCTGGCTGCGCACCAATATGCGCGCAACATGCGCCAGTTTACACTGCTGGCCTCTTTGATTGGCGGCGCGACCGCGTTTTTAGGATTCTGGATCGCCTATCGATGGGATTTGCCGGTCGGCCCGACGGATGTTGTTCTCCTTGGTGTGCTCTATGCGATAGGCTGGTTAACCGCCAAACTTCTCCAGGGAGATTAACGGCATACATTTCGTATCACAGGAAAGGGGAACGCGGCATGACGCACATACATATTCCTGATGGCATTCTCCCTGTTTGGCTGTGGGTCTCGGGATTCCTGCTTATGTCGGTGTTTCTCGCACTGAGCCTCTACCGCTTGCGGACCACAGATATGAAGAAAAAGGTCCCGTTGTTGGGTGCGCTGTCCGCCGTAATGCTCGTTGTCATGAGCCTGGAGATTCTGCCTATCGCTTATCACCTCAACATGTCGGTCGCGGCCGGCATACTGCTCGGGCCGTCCCTGGGATTTATGGCGGCGTTCATCGTAAATCTAATGCTCGCGTTTGTCGGCCACGGCGGCATTACCGTCGTCGGTCTCAATACGCTGCTCCTTGGTGCAGAGGCTCTGCTGGGACATACGATATTTCATCTGTTGAGAAAGGGATTATCCATTTTCTGGAGCGCTGCATTATCCACGGTCTTATCGCTCTTTCTCGCGACACTGCTCTTGATAGGTATCGTCGGGGTTTCACATGTACGCGCGGATTTTTTCGGACACCATTATGAACATGCGGGTGGCGTTACCGATCAAACCCATGTAAATGACGACGGACAGGAGAGATCATCTCTTCGGGCATTCGCGGTGATTGTGCTTTCCCTTGGCAGCATCGGCTGGATCATCGAGGGTGCCATTACCGGCGCAGTAATTCAGTTCATTTCGAGAGTAAAACCTGACCTTCTTGGCCATGGACTCCATAAAACGCAACAATGAGCAGACATAATAAATTGATGATTTTCATGGTAGTGGAATCCTTCTCGTGGGTTGCGGGACGGCGACAACAATCATGACGAGACTTGGTCTTTTCAAGTAAGTGCCGGCTGAAGGAACAGGTTTAGCCGGCTTCGGAGATCTGCTGATCAATGAATCCCTTAACAGGAGGAGGCGATTGTTATGGCCAGATTTTTCACCAGTTTCAAGTTTAGGGCGGTCCTGTTTTTTATCGCAGTTTGTGTTCTGGCATTACTGTATAGTTATTTTATAGCGGACACCATACAGACGAGAATAACTGATGCACAAATGACGAAGGTGGATGGAAAGTTTATGATTGCAACGGAAGACCGGCCGTTTATTAACGAGGATGTCTGGTACCGTCTAAAATTTGATTCCGGCACCATACAGAACGATGCGATACGGTTAAAAGGGAAACCGGTAAAGATCAAAAAATACGGCTGGAGAATACCTATGCTCTCCCAATATGAGAATGTCGTGAGCATCAAGGAAGTGAAGTAAGAACACCTATCGCTCGAGTCACAGTGCAGGGAGTACGTTATGGTTGTATCTTAGTTGGCCGGTCATATGCACGTCTACATCATCCACGTTAGAATTCGGAAATGACCGGGAACTGCTGCGTGCTCTCGATGACCGGGGATTGCTCATACAGAGACTATCGTGAGATAAAATCATGTTCCGTTTACCATGTACAGACTCGATGAACAGCAGCCCATAGCGGGAAGGGAAAAATCTCATGAGAACGCATCCTTGGGTGGCGCCTGCAGTACTTGCAATGGTCCTGTGGGGTGTATGGGGGGTGTTTCAGAAGCTGGCCACGAGGCAGATGCCACCGCGGAATGTCTATTTTATTTCTGCCCTCGGCGCTGTATCAGTCGTATTCGCCGTACTGGCAACGACCAAATTTCCGAAACCTATCAGCGTCAAAGGCGCTTTTTTTGGTATTCTTGCAGGCATTTGCAGTTCGCTTGGCGGCCTGTTGTTTCTACAGGCCATAAGTAGGGGCGGCGCTGCGATCGTAATCACCTTCACAGGACTCTATCCGCTCGTCTCTATCACCGTCTCCTTCATCCTTTTGCATGAAACGATAACGCTGAAACAAGGTATTGGCATAGTCCTTGCGTTGATTTCAATAGTGTTGTTGGTGTAGCAGAAGCGCCATGATGATGGCCTCTTAACGGTATAGATTGTATCATCAGTATAAAGTATAATTTCTGCGTGAGCGTGAAACAATGGAGTTCAGGTGTGAAATTCATGATTAAATCACCTTACATCGAGAATGCTTATCTGAGCGCGCTGTATGAGCAGTTCGCAAAAGGGTCGCTGCCATTCAAGAAGTTCAAATGCAGCTGCATATCAGGTGAACACACTTCATATGCTCTCGCGAAGAGAAAAATGATGAAAAGGCGCGCAACCTTGTACCCGCGTACCTGCCAGACACGGCATGGATTGTTGAGGCAGGCATATTCACTCCCGAAGTGCTCAAGTCGCTTCATACCACCAAAGTAATAGTCAGCGACCATTCATGTCGTGAGACAGGATTGATTGCGGTCCCGATAGGAAGATACCCTGCCTGTGCCATAGACGAAATTTTTGGCGTCGTCTGCACCCTCGTTCGACAATCATCAGTTCTATCCAGCAGTACCCGTAGCCTGCAGCGATGGCTGTCATCTTCGTTCAAGTCCATTTCTTGACATGTTCCCCATGCGGTGTTAGGCTTAAACATGAATTTAAGCTTTTCCGATAGGCACGACCGTTCCGTAGAATACTGTCTAGAAGAAATAGGGAATTGCTGGATCGAAAATATTGAAGCAGTTTTAAAGAAGTGGTTTGATCTGTTGCAACAAAAGGTGTCCTGAGCGGGAGTCCGCACTGCAAACCCGCAGAGAAGAGGAGAAATGTCGAGACCGTCTGCTGATTTTCAATTTGAAAGCCAATACACTTTGATCGGCGGGTACCGGATCCACTATGTGGAGGCTGGAAGGGGAGAGCCGGTGCTTTTTATACATGGCAATCCAACTTCATCCTACGTGTGGAGGAATGTATTGCCGAAGGTAGCGGGCGACCTGGGCAGAAGAGGGATTGCTCTCGACCTGCTGGGTTTCGGCAAGTCTGACAAACGTAGTGACGTAGAGTACACAGTTCGTCTGCATGCAGACATTGTCGAGGCCTTCATTGAGAAGCTTGAGCTCAAGAACCTTATTCTTGTACTACATGACTGGGGCGGACCGCTTGGAACCGTCTATGCGGTCAATCATGCTGACAATGTCTGGGGAGTCGCGTTTATGGAAACTTTTGTCTGGCCCTTTACCTGGAAGGATTTCGGGAGATTTGCACCGGTGTTCCGGATGTTCCGCTCTCCGCTTGGCTATATCCTGCTCCAGGTGATGAACGTCTTCGTGAATAAAATTCTTCCCGGGTCCGTGATCCACAAGGAGAACATGTCAGATGAAGTGATGCGCCATTACCGTGAACCATTCCCAACCAACAGTTCACGGAAAGCGATAAGGGCCTTTCCGAAGCTCCTGCCGATTGCAGGCCGACCGGCGGAGAGCGATGCTTTTATCGAAGAAGTTCGGAAAAAGCTGCAAGGCGTGAAGTTCCCTCTGCTATGGATCAAGGCAACGCCAGGGGCCATTGTTTCGAAGGAAACGGAATACCATCTGCACCTCCTCCAAAAGATGCTGCCGCAGCTCATGATCAAAGATTTCGGGCCCGGTATTCATTATCTCCAGGAAGACGATCCGGAGAAGATTGCAATTCTGATCACCGAGTGGGTGCGTCGATGCAAGCGGGGGAATGACGATTCCGCTCCTTCACCTCCAATAAGTGCCAAGCGCGCTGCCTGATTACCAGCATGCAGTCAGGCATGCTATGGATCGAGAGAAACTCTCATATAACAGGCAATGATCTGGAAACTGAGGCAATTCACTCCTCAAGGTGAGACAAACGTCACTTTCACGACAAAGTGCCACACGTTGACGTGAATACGCTTATGGCAATGCTCTCGTATTTGCTTTAGCCAAAATAACCATTTTCCGGGAGTACCCCTCAACTGTGTCTCCCACAAGATTACCATCTCTTATCTGTTGTCACCAGATGATCTGCCTGAGCCACCAGAGGCTTCGAGCGCCCGCTCTGCGTCAGGGTCCAGTTTGATATAGACTCTAACCTTGTCGTGCCGCAGCGAGTAGGTGATCAACATGATATCGGATTTGCCGAATTCCCAGGGAAGATAGAGGGGCCGCAATTCGTAGCCGATGGTCCCGCCGCCATCGTCGGGTATCCTTTCTAGCTGTGTCTTCCAGAGCCGAAAAGTAGTGCACCGGAGGAATGAGTTGGCTTCGCTGAGCGCCTGCTGGGCCGGAACACCCGTCTTTACCTTGTAAGATGTGTCGAGATCAAATATCTCCAGCGGATACTTGCTTGACTCGCTCACGAGGAAGGCGACGTTTTGTGCATCATCGGAATAGTGGCATCCATAGAGCAGCAGTGTATAGGTTCCCGTAAGCGCTGTCGGATCTGCTGCTGACGTTGTGAGGTGTTTGCCGGCCATGCAACTCACAAGCGCAGTGACAAGGACTAAGTATGCCGCAGTACTGAATACTTTTTTGCTGCATGTCATGCGAACCATTCTCCTTTCTTTCATCCTAAACAGTGTTCGTTTTTAATTGATACGACTTCTAATATATAGTATAAGACTTTTTTAAATTTCATGCACACCGGCATGGACCCGTCCAGGAAGAATGCCTGCTGCGTTGACCCGCTGCCCATAAAATCGTAACGTCCCGTTGACTTTAGACCCTGACGCGGTATGATGGTAAGTAACTTTTGTCGGGATGATCTGCCGCGGCTGGTACTCGGCTCGTCTGTTGCGCCACGGTAACCATTTTGCTTGATGGAGGATTCTAAGACTTTATGATGCCATGGGCGAACAAACGGGTCCTGGTGGTCGACGACTCACAGACGATGCGCATGTTACTTTTGTTCCACGTGATAAAAATGATGCCGGGGGTCAGGATCGTCGAGGCTGTAAATGGCGTTCATGCACTGGCAAAATTAAAACAACAGAATGTCGATCTCATCCTCACGGACATGAACATGCCGGAACTTGATGGGGCTGGTCTGATCCACGCTGTGCGTCATGATCTGAAACTGGATACACCGATCATCATCATTACAACAAAAGGCGAGCAACGAGACCGAGGGCGTTGGATGGATTTGGGTGCAAATGGATACATTACCAAACCCGTTGATGCCCGATCACTCAGGGAAACAATTCGAAAATTTATGTACTGAGCCAGATCGAGCAAGAAATTACGGTTCCAGGCATTGCAGGGCAGCGGAAAACGCCCAGCGACGCTTTGAAGACAGTGGGTAAACTATCTGCGTACGGGATGACGACGGTTAATAGCAGGATAATCTGGGGGTAAGGTCTCTTATTTCTTGCGCGATCGTGATGCCCGCGGATTGCTTTTTGGCTTCGTTTTCCCGGCGACCGCGTAGAGGTGATACGCACAGTCCGGGCCGACAAGCCTCCTCGCTGCTTCGAAGGAAATCCTTGCTTTCCCATCTATGATAAGCCGCCGGTACAAATACCGTAGCCGGATTTCCTCGGACTGCATCGTCATCGCTGACCTTCTTTCCATGGGATCATAAAGGGCAATGCTATTTTAAAACTGAATGGTTGGTACCGCAATGAAAAAGATGTGTTCACGTTTCGGTGCCCTAAAGATACACTATCACGAGGCTTTTCTGAACGATGTCCACAGCTATGGGGCGGGGGGATTCATATCACCAGGATTCTCCATATTGAAGAAAACCGCCATCCAAAAAGGTCGATATCGAAGCCCGATTCAGCGGTGTAGATTTTGCCGCGCTCCTTCCCCTCTGTGACGAGGCTTAGGCATATATCGTGACCAGGCGACTTCGCGAGGGCATCAGGGAGAATGCTTTCCTGAGAGTTTGTATCACCATAAGCTATTGATCTCATGAATCAAAAAAGTGCTAAAATGTAAATATGTTTTCATCCAAAAGGACATGGAGGTGTGTCAACGCATGCAGATTCGGAAAGGAGAAGTGCTGACATGTTAAAAAATAGGATTACCATCCTGCCTGTACTCATTGCATTCTCGGCACTGGTCGTTACCGGATGCTATCGGACGCCGGAACAACGGGCTGAACATTATGTGCAGCACATGGCGAAAGAGCTTAAGTTGGACGATGCCCAGAAGGCAAGGCTGGAACAAATCAAGGATGAATTCCTTGCCTTGCGGCCCTGGATGGCCGGCATGAGGGAAGAGACGGTGAGGGAAGCCAGTGAACTTATGAGAAGCTCAGAGATCGACAAGGGGAAACTGGAAGCCTTGAAGGCGAAAAACCGGGCTCAGGCTGATGATATGATCCGCTTCTTTAGCGCGAAGTTCACGGAAATCCATGATATGCTTACACCAGAGCAGCGCGATAAATTGGTTACAATGTTAGAGAAACACATGGGTGCGAAACATATGGGGAAATAACCCGAGTCAGACGGAGGATCGAGTTCCAGGTACCGGTCTAACTAATTTGAAATTTAAGGTTCGAAGAAAGGCGGGAGAATTATTCAAATTAACTCACCTTTTTTACTGCATGGCACGTGGCGGAGTAGAACAGAACTTCATCGTCCAAATTCATGAATCGCGATGTACAGTAGGGGGAGAAAATGCAGGCACGCAGATTGCGATGTACTCCGCGCCCTCGGATTCCGGAGTACTATACTGAACCCATTCTCCTTTGCGGCAGATGATTGCTTCGTTCTTGCGAACGTCAAACGAAGCATTCCTCGATGTCACTTTGAGCACGCCATGGAGTACAACGGTGTACTCATCGAAATCGGGCGTCTGTCCAGGCTCACTCCATCCGGCAGGGCTTTTCATGCGTGCGATGCTCAGGTCTGGGTTGCCCGAGTTGACCCGTCCGACGAATTCCTCGATGATCTTGGGTTTGTTCCCTGAAGCCGCGATCGCGGTTGGAATTTTTATGTGTATCGGCATTTGTTCCTCCTTGAGCAGACATGAATTCGGCGCACCCTCTATATAATGAAACGGCCAGGAAATGTCAAATTCTTTTACGGCGAGTTGCTGGATTGCAGGGAAGAGACTATAATAGGTTCGTCGTGCCAGTACCATTCAGCATCAAGAGGAGGTCATGATGCCGAGAGTAGCGGTCATTCTTGCGGATGGTTTTGAAGAGGTTGAAGCCATTGCCGTTATCGACGTACTGCGGCGGGCGCAGATTGATACCGTCATTGCAGGGTTGCATGATGGCCATGTTACAAGCGCACGGAACGTGAAAGTCATCCCTGACACGGTTATTGATACCGTCAAGGCAGATGACTTCGACATGATCGTCCTGCCGGGCGGACAGCCAGGCTCGGACAATCTGAACGCAGACCCTCGGGTGAAAGCGTTGATCGGAAGCTTTTCAGAGAGAGGCAAGTTCACGGGCGCCATCTGTGCCGCGTCCTATGTCCTTGCGAATGCGGGTGTGCTCGCGGGAAAGCGCGCTACCTCCTATCCGTCGTACAAGGACAAGCTGGGCAATGTGCAGTATGAGGAAAAGCCGGTCGTAGTCGACGGGAACGTGCTGACCAGCAGGGGGGCGGGAACAGCGCTTGCCTTCGGCCTCGCCATTGTCGAACAGCTCATCAGCAAGGATGTCGCCCTAAAGATCAAAAACTCGATGCTCGTTACCAGTGACTGAGAGCATGACAGCGGCCGCGGAACCGGTTAATCGACTAGTCGTCAGGTCTTTCATTGTTCACCTACTCATTCCGGGATACGCGATATAACAATTGCCATGCCGCTCAGAGCATCACCCTTCCCCACAGGGTGGCCATTGAAGATGAACGTCAGGGATGGGATGATAAAAGACATGAACAGTGAAAGAGAGGAACTAGGTGCCCTGTTGCTGCAGCCTGCGGGAGAGTGCGATGGAATTCTGCGACCTTGCATGCAAATATGCCACATTTCCCAAGTCTGATGCCGTTGATGGGTCGAGAAGCTGCAGGGCATTCGTTGCTCTTCGCTGCATGCTCAGGAAGAAGCTCGTGCACAAGAGTCTGCCCTGTAGGGACAACGTAATCAGGAAGCGGCAGCAGCAGTCCGTGATCATTCTTCACGACTCTCCTCCTTAAAAAATTTGATACAATTAAGCCAGACAACTTGAGGCGTCTGCCTCTCCGTTCCTGGCCTACGATGACCACGGCTGCTAGGTTGTCTACCACGGGTAGCGCGCGATATCCATGCGTGTCAGAACAAGATCATCAGACAGGTCCGCTGCTACAGCTTGCCGAACGGCTTGTGGGGGAATCGTAAACTACGATGGACGGCCAAGGAGGAACTATGGGGAAGATCCCGTTCGAGTCTGTTGCATCCTGCTTCACGATCCTGAACCCACAGCAAAATTTTACCGAGGAAACCCACAGAGTGGAAGTACGAAAGGACCCGCTCCTCGGGGACGCGAGCGCGTATAATCCCTTTCTCCGGGACAAAGCAAAGGCATTCTTCGGAGACAATGATCCTGAGCTGGTACGACGGCTCGTGGATGAGAGCTCCAAGGCCTGCATCTTTTGCGGCGACCGGATCGAGAAAACAACGCCGAAATATCCGCCTGCAATCGTACCGGAAGGACGCATCAGACGGGGTGAAGCGGTTTTATTTCCGAACCTTTTTGCGATAGGGAAATACCATGCCGTTGTGGCGCTCAGCGCATCTCATTTCCTGAAACTTTCAGAGTTTACGACCGAGATCATCGAGGACGGTCTGACCGTGGTGCGTGACTTCATCAAGGCGGTATATCACAACGATGAATCAGTGCAGTTTGCAACGATTAACGCCAATTATCTTTTCCCCGGGGGCGCCAGCCTGGTCCACCCGCATTTGCAGGTCTTGCTGACACCGGTAGCCTATTCCTACCATGCTCGGATGATCGAGGCTTGCAGGGTTTATCACAAACAGAATTTGACTACCTTCCATGTAGATTTGATCGAAGAAGAAAAGAAACGCGGTATACGGTATGTCGCGCACCTCGGGAACTGGCATTGGATGACCGCCTTCTCTCCCCTCGGGAGCAACGAAGTGACTGCCGTTCATGAGACCGCAAGCGATTTCGAATCCCTCGCCGATGCAGACATACGGGCACTGGCAACGGGAATCTCGAAGGCGCTGGCATTCTATGAAAGCCTCGGCCTCCTTAGCTATAATTACTCGCTCTATAGTGTCCGGCAGCCGCAGGCAGGCGAAGGTCATCGGTGTGTCCTGAAAATAGTCAACCGGCAAAACCTCTATCCGAATTACCGGAACGACGATTACTTTCTTCAAAAAATGCTCCAGACGGAGTTGATTATCACACAGCCGGAGGAACTCGCTGGCAAGCTTCGGGAATTTTATTAGTCAATGAGGTTCTTCTCATACGTTTCCAACGTGCATGGGAAAGACCCGTTCTGGAAAAGGAGCGCAGATGGGACAGCGGGTAGTGATTATCGGTGGCGGCTTTGGCGGGCTTGAGGCGGCTTTTTTGCTGAAGGAACTTTTGGGACAGTCGGGCTCGTTAACGCTCGTGGATAGAAACGCCTTTCATTACTTCATTCCGTCTATCCACGAAATCGTGTCAGGCAAGTCCAGTGTCGAGAGCATCCGGATCCCTTTTGCCGCCATGCTCGTCCCGGCAGGCATCCGGTTCATCCAGGATGAAGTGCTTTCCCTGAGTAAGGCGGACAAGGAGGTCATCTGCCGAGACAGGACACTGCCGTATGATTATCTGATCGTCAGTACGGGTGCGGAAAATAACTATTTCGGGATTCCGGGTGCGGAGGAGTTTTCCTTCTGTTTTCGAAAGCCCGTTGATGCGGAGCGCATCAGGACGGAAGCTGAGCGTCTGCTCGAAGATCCAACCGCCACCTGCCGCATTGTCCTCGCTGGAGGGGGCACGGAAGGTGTTGAAGCAGCCGGGGAGCTGCTTGATCTGGTCAAAAGGCTGGGCAGGGAAGACGATTTGAAAAAGGAAACGATCTCGATCGATCTTATCGAAGGGAAGGAGCGCCTGCTGACCGGTTTTCCGCCTCAAGCACAGGAGTACGCCGAGAACTATCTGCGAGAGCATGGAGCCAACGTTGTGACTGGGCATCCAATCATCGAGGTCCGGAACGACTGTGTGGTGCTCGAAGGAGAAGGACCCCGTGCGTCGTCAGTCCTCGTCTGGACAGGCGGCATCCAGCCGGCGAAAATGATCCGAGACCTCCCCCTCCAGAAGGATCCGCGTGGATGGCTCAGGGTCACGGACCGTCTTCATTCTCCCGATGATGATCGGATCTTTGGTATCGGGGACGCTGTCAGTGTCTACAACCAAGATGGACCGCTGCTACTTCAGCGGCTCGCTTACCATGCTCAGAATCAGGCAAGTATCGCTGCGCTGAATATCGCGAATCGAATGCGTGGCCGGGACATGGTCGTGTATACACCGAAAAGCAGGCCGCAGCTCATTTCGATCGGCAAGGACATGGGGATCTTTTCGCAGGGGGATAGCGTTCTTACCGGTGCGTGGGTTGTAGTATTAAAAAAAGCTGTGGAGCGGAAGCATATTATGAGTTGCCTGACCCGGCCCCTTACTTCTTCCATACAGGCTTGGCTCCCGGGAGCAGGTTTTGTCCAGCGATTAAGAATGCATTTGCCGTTCTAGAAGCAGGGTGCCTTCACATAAAAGAAGCGAATGCCCTCAGGCTTATCGAATAGGGGAAACGGGAAGTGGGCGATTCGGATTAACTATCTAGCGTTTCCCGAACCTTTTTTAAAAATTCCGTCGGCGCAATCGGTTTTGCTATAATTTTTAAATCCTTTCCGGAGATGTTCTTTTCCTCGAAAATATCTGCTGCATATCCGCTCATGAAAAGGACCTTGATATTCGGACGGAATTTTCGAATTTCTTCATATGCGTCCTTCCCATTCATTTTCGGCATGATTACATCAAATATGAGCAGACGAATCCGGCTTTTATTCTCAATAAATTTTGCCAATGCAAGTTCACCGTCTGATACGCCTATGACGGTGTATCCGGATTCCGCAAGTACGGTCATTGTCAAATTTCTGACCGCTTCATCGTCCTCGGCAACCAGCACTGTTTCAGTGCCGCCGAGGGTATCAGCAGTCTTCGCTGACGCGGTTTCATTTACGGAAGACTGAACCAAAGGAAAATATATCTCGAAGGTCGTCCCGATCCCTGGTGCGCTCGATACAGCAATATAACCATCGTGTTGTTTAACAATTCCATATACCATGGAAAGACCGAGCCCCGTCCCCTTTCCCATTTCCTTTGTCGTAAAAAAAGGCTCGAATATTCGCGCTTGGGTCATTCCATCCATACCGGACCCGCTGTCCGTAACGGTGATCAGCGCGAAGTTCCCGACGCTGCCGTAGCCGTGCCTCGTGATGAAGTTCTGGTCGAGCGCGACCCGCTTAGTTTTTATGGTCAACGTCCCGCCTTCGATCATTGCGTCTCGTGCGTTCGTGGCGAGGTTCATGAATACTTGTTCGAGTTGGCCGGCATCCGCCAGAACCACTAAGGCACGGCCTTCGAGATCAATTTTGAATTCGATATCTTCACCGATGAGCCGGTCAAGAAGCTTGCCGATACCAACGATGATATCATTCACGTTCACTGGTTGGGGATTAATTATCTGTTTCCTGCTAAATGCGAGGAGGCTATGGGTAAGATTGGCAGCCCGTTCCGATGAGGAAAGAATCTGGTCGACATAGTTGTGGACTAGATCATTGGCAGCGAGTTTCATCTTTACGAGGTTACCGTAACCGATGATCGCAGTGAGGATGTTGTTGAAGTCGTGAGCAACGCCTCCCGCCAGCAGACCTACAGCCTCCATCTTGTGGGACTGGCGGAATTGCTCTTCGAGTTTTTTACGTTCCGTGATGTCGTAGGCTGTTCCCAGCGCCGCTGGCCTCCCCTCGAATTCTATGGTGGCCGAAGTGAAGTCCACCCAGCGTTCGTCCCCGGCTTTCGTGACAATTTTGCATTCGTACCGCGAGGAGTGCTTTTTAGACCGCCACAACGCACTGCTGCGCTCGTTCACCATCTGACGATAGTCGGGGTGCACCAGGCTCATGATGTTCATGTGCAAAAGTTCATTCGGAGAATAGCCTGTCATTTTTTCGGTTGTAGCGTTAAAGTAGCGTAACGACTTACCCTGGTAAATAATGATGGCTGCAGCCACGGTCTCCGTCAGCATCCTGAACTTTTTCGCTCCCTCGCGCAACGATGCCTCCACGCGCTTGTGTTTGGCCAGAAGCTGTGCATTCTCCATGGCTACGGCAGCGCCTGCTGCCAGCCCCTCCAGTATCTCTATATGGTGGTCGGTGAAGGGCGTCCGGTCAGCCATATCATGGATAATGAAACAACCGAGGAGATTACCGTTCCGGCTGAAGATTGGGACCCCGGCGAAGTTATAAAAACCCAGTTTCTCACGAACCTCAGGCGTAACGACCACGTCGCTTTGCGCGTCGTTTGATATATAGGGTTTCCCTGTCCTCATGATCCAGCCGGGAATACCCAAGCCGGATTCGTAAACGTGTTCGAAAGATATTAGTTTGCCCCGCTGGTTGTATTCCCGGAATACCATTTTGCCGTTTTGCATGATGCCAGCAACTCCCGATGTAGCGCCCGTCAATGCGAGAGCAGTTTCTATAATGGCCCGCATCACGACCGGTATCTCGAGGACCGTGTTGATCTGCCTGATGCTGCTTAGAAGAAGTTCGAGCTGACGGCTGCGCCTGGCGAGGATTTCATCCTTTTGCCGGTGTTCGCTCACGTCGCGCGTGATCGCAAGAAACAAGCCGTTCTTCAGCATTTTGCCGCTGATCTCGGCCGGGAAAAGTGTCCCATCCTTGCGTCGAATCCTCCGCTCGCTCAGAATCGTCTTGCCGGCGAGCACTTCTTCGAAACGAAGGGGCGTAACGATAAGATCTTCGGGTGGAAAAAATTCACGAAGATTCATCTTCAGGAATTCTTTTTCTGTGTAACCCAGCATCTTGCATTCCTGCTCATTAACCGTAAGGAGGTTACCCTGCTTATTGAAAATGATGATACCATCCGAGGCCTGTTCCAAAAGCTCCCGGTATTGATTTTCACTGGTAAGATGTGTTTTTTCGAAATGACGAATCAGTAGAAAGAGAATGTAGGCGGTGACGGCCACGTAGACCCAGCCTTTTATGATTGAGATTTGAGTGAGCGTATTAGGATTGTGGACTATTGCATTAAGAAACGAATCGGATTGGAATACCCACAGACCGCCAAGGACGGCGTAGAGAATTGTGATTCTGAGCGGAGTAAGTTTCAAATGAGATTCAATGAAAGTTTTTTGACTGTCAGCCCTTTTCGCCATTTTTGCACGCATTATCTGGCCAAGAAAATCCTTTACAAAAATGCAACCTTTGTATGACATCAGGAATCTGATAAGAAACACTTTGTTGCTTATTATTATAACTCAAAAGGAAAAAATAAAGGGAATTTAATGAGAGTGTTTGAATAAAGATGCTGCCTACTCAATGCCGGGAATATACCAGAAGCAAATAAGACGTGCCGATAGAGTTTAGATGACAAGCTTGGGTAAAATGTAAACTGTAATGTTATATTTATTGTTCGTTGCCACGATTTTTATGATTGTTTTATCCCCCGAGCCCCTGACCATTATCGATATTTTTTCGCGGGCCTCAGTGTTCACAAGAAATCTGATAAATGATTCATGATTTTAATAAGATAGCATTCATTCACATCGGTATGCTGCCCTTTTCCTGCAGAGGAAAGATCTTCGCCTGGTCAAGCACCTGAGAGCCGAATTTTGGATTTACCTGCTACTCATTTTGCAGGAAGCGACTGGTCTTCGCCACGCTCTCCGCTGAATGGATTCGGCTCAGGGCCGGCAAGCGGCTTGCGTGGCGCAAGCTTGAGCATTGCGTTTTTCCCAGGCGCATTTTTTTTATCGGAGATGAAAACGGTCAAGGGAGATTTGTAGACCGGCCAGGTACCCTTTGTGACGTTCGCAGGTTCCTTTCCCTCAAAAACGAGGTAGCTGTACTTGTGATAGTGAGGCAGCTTTCGCGCCAGACCCGGCAGGGCTTCAGCCAGATCGGAGTCAATAAAGAGCATGGCAAAATCGCTATCTTGCGATGGACGCGTGGACAGCACGACTGCATGGTTTTTCCGCCGGATGTCAACCTTGCCGATCCTTACCGTACTCCGATTGAAGGCAACACCATAACGGGACAGCGAACCTGCCATGCTGCCTGCAAAGCGGTTTTCCCAACCGATGATGGCGACTGCGCGGTCCTGCGGGAGGTTTTCTATATCCGAATCGAGCTTTATCGCGGCCTCATCGGGACCAGACCCTCCCAGGGTCTCGGCGAACACGCGGTAGGCGCTCAAACGCTCCTTATCGACGGCATCAGGCAGTATAATAAGCATCTTTCGCGCGCCGAGCGCTTGGGAGATGGACGGCGGCGTCTCGCCTCGGTCGATTCTGCGGAAGATGTCGAATTCCGGGTCTACATCGAGCCTAAGCGGCCGTGACGGAATGGTGATCGTGAAATCGGACTTCATGTCCTTCATCTCAACCATGGTTTGAAATGCCTGCTTCTGTCCGGCCAGCGTCACGGCAACAGGAACGCGCAGATGGTAGGCATCTCCGGATTGGGTCTGCTCGAGCCGCGCAGTCAAAATATACGTTTTATCCACAGACGACACTTTCGGCGGGTCGATCTTCAACCGGGGTGCTCCGACGCGCGTGACCCACTGCTCAAATGCATGCTTTAAGTCTTGACCGGACGCAGCCTCGAAACTGGTACGGAGATCATTAAACGACGCGAACCGAAACCGGTAGTCTCTGTAAAAATTCCGCAGACCCTGCTTGAACGCTGAGTCGCCGAGCTGCAGCCGAAGCATGTGAAAGAACATAAGCCCCTTACCGTAACCGATGGCTTCCGTTGACGGGTTGTGGCGCGATCGGAACTGCGTAAGCGGAAAGTCCTTCCCGCCGAGCACATAGTCGGCGTACTTTTGGAGCGTCGTCAGGCGGTACTCCCTGCCTTCACCCTGCTGTTCCTTCATGAGATGGTCCGCGAGATAAGCGGTCAGCCCCTCCGACCAGTTGCCCTGCTTGTAGTCTGGATAGACGCTATTGCCCCACCAGTTGTGCAGGATCTCGTGAGGGTAGGAAGTGTTGATGATGAAGGGGAGGCGAATGACCGTCGGCCCCAGGAGCGTGAATGACGGCATGCCGTAGCCTGTTTCCCAGAAATTCTCGACAAGTGCGAACTTTTTATAGGGGTAGGGTCCGATGAGCCTGCTATAGAGGCCGAGGTACCGCGACGTGGCATTGAGATACCGTTCCGCAAGTGCCTGGTCGGGCGTGCGGAGGAATATCATGGCAGTTGCGAGACTGGTGGCTGTAACATATTCGGAGAACTTGTTCGCTATGAGATATATCTCTTCCTGCGGTTCCGGCGATTTCCAGCGGACGAGGTTCCTGTTTTCGCCCCGGTCGTGGAGAGTGCGCTCTCCCTGGCTGACCGCGTCCCAGCCCGGAGGCAAGGTAACCTCCATGGTGAAAGTCACCAGACTTGGCCCGAGATCCGGATACCACGATGAGGAGCCGGAAAGAAAAACACCGTTTTCGAAGACGATGCCCGTCGTTTCTACGACCCCGCTTCCTTGTCCCTTGCCGGGCTGTTCTACAGCCTCGTAAATGCTCCCTTCGTAGGAGACCGTGAACGTGCGAAGACCGGAAGGAAGGATAACATCGAACGATTCAAGTGGCACTGCACCGTCCTTCCGCCCCAGTCTTACGATTCGCACGAGGGAAGACATGGGAGTCGGATGGAGCCCGCTGTGGAGAACAAAGGCAAACTCCTGTGGAAAGTCTTTGGGCAAACTGACCTCATCGATAACAGTGATGTGCCGTTCGTCAGGGGCGAGTGTTACCTTGAGGTCGTGGTGGATGAAGCCCTCCTGGGCAAGGAGGGAAGAGGGGGCGCCTATCGCGGTGAAAACAATTGTGATTGCAAAAAGAAAAGCGTGTATATCTTGGGGCTGTAGATGACCATGAACATGTCTCCGGATCACGAAATGTGCCTCCCGCTTGGTTGATGAACAAATTATAGTCGTACCAGTGTGATCTGTAAAGCCCCTCATCCGATTTGTATGGTACAATAATGCTAGATTTGAGGAACGCTTATTTACTTTGAGGGCCAACCAGCCGTGAGGCGCTCATCTGATAAAATCTACGACGGGGACCCGGAGGAAGGAAGAAATGACATTAATTCCCTTCCTCCAAGCCATAAGCGACGCTGTTGTAAAATCAATCGTTCTTGAGAATTCATCCGTTTCCTTCCATGAGCACGCCCAAGACCAGTGCAGGCATATTGCTTTACAGAAAAGAGAATAACGTGCTCCGCGTGTTTCTCATTCACCCTGGCGGGCCCTTCTTCGCAAAAAAGGATGCGGGTATTTGGTCCATTCCAAAAGGTGAGATCGACAAGGGCGAGGGTCCTCTTTCAGCCGCGCTCAGGGAGTTCACAGAAGAAACCGGGTATACGCCTGCCGGAGCCTTCATCCCTCTTTCGCCCGTGAAGCAAAAGGGAGGCAAGACCGTCATAGCCTGGGCTGCGGAGGGCAATTGTGACGCAGATACTATCAGAAGCAATTCTTTTATGCTTGAGTGGCCGATACGTTCCGGCAGGATGGAGGAGTTCCCGGAAGTGGACCGGGCGGGATGGTTTACGGTTGATGAAGCAAAGCAGAAGTTGAATCCCGCACAGGTTGCACTGGTGGATGAATTGCTCATCAAGTTGAAATCTTGATTTCCAAGAGTGGAATAAAATCCTGGAACCGCCAGGGACAAAAGGCGCCCATGTCCTTTAAATCGTTCGATCACCCGCAATTCGTTCTTTGGACCTGCACGTAATTACTGATGAGTGAGTTGACAGCTCTGAGCCTAAGAGGAACGTATATTTTAAGCGAATTCTAAAACTTCATTGACAGGATGTTTTTTCAATGATAATGTTCCTTCATGTTGCACCGTGTAGAGTCCATTGCTCTCGCGATCATTCTCTATCTCTGCTTTTCCACGCAACCTGCTTCCGCAGCCCCTTCAACCATTGAGACGATCAAGGCTCGCGGAGTTCTTCGCTGGGGCTGCGACATTGCAGGCGGGGCACCGATGGCTTTTCCTGATCCGAAAGACCCTTCGAAACTGCTTGGTTTCGAGGCTGACATAGCCGATGCAATTGCGAAGGAACTTGGTGTTAAGGCCCGGGTTGTTCAGACGGAGTGGGGGAGCCTGGTCCCGGCCCTCGAGCGGGGCGACTATGACATGGCCATGAACGGGTTAGAAATCATCCCCGAGCGCAAGATGCGAGTGGTCATGTCCAGACCGTATTATGTATATACCCTCCAGGTTGTTGTTAGAAAAGACGAAGAGCGCATCAGGAATCTTGCAGACTTGCGAGGGAAGACCGTCGGCACGCTTGCCGGTACCACCTCGTATGCGTTGCTAAAAAAAACCGGCGTTGCGGACATCAGAAATTATTCGGAAGTTTGGCCGTTCGATGACGTTGCATTGGGCAGGATCGATGCTGCGTTCATAGATACACCAATCGCTGCCTACTATGCCAAGCCTGATCCCCGCCTCAAATATGCCGGACCTCCAGAAGGTGAAGGATTTTACGGAATTGCATTCCGTCAGACGGACCGCGACCTCAAGAATGCCGTCAATGCGGTGATAGGCAAATTACTGCGAACCGGCGAGCTGAAACAAATCTATGACAAGTGGGGGCTCTGGGACCGGGCCCAAACAAAATTGTTTTCCTTCGGGGCTGCCGACGACGAGGCCGACAAGCTTCGCGCCGCGAGTAAAGCCGCGCCGCTCTATTCGTTCCTGCCCATGCTCTTGAAAGGCGCAATCGTCACGGTCCTCCTTTCCGTCGCGTCCATGGCGCTTGCGATTACCTTCGGCCTCTTCCTCGCATTGACGAGGCTTTACGGACCTCCCGTGTTAGGCAACGTTGCCAATGCCTATGTCGAGATCTACCGGGGTACGCCGCTTTTGATCCAGCTCTTTATCCTGTATTATGGCCTGCCGAATGCAGGCATTACGCTCTCGCCCCTTGCTGCGGCCATCATCGGGCTGGGTATGAATTACGCGGCCTACGAGGCTGAGGTATACCGGGCGGGAATGGAGGCTGTTCCCCTCGGCCAGATGGAGGCGGCCATTTCGCTTGGCATGCCGAGGGCGCTGGCGCTCAGGAGGGTAATTTTCCCGCAGGCTGTTAAAATCAGCCTGCCCGCGGTGACGAATGATTTCATTGCACTCTTCAAGGATTCCTCGATTGTTTCCGTGATCGCCATGGTGGAGCTAACGAAAACGTACGGCATCTTGGCTGCAACGACGCTCAGATACTTTGAGCTGGGTGTTGTGGTAGCGATTTTATACTTCGGCATGAGCTATCCGCTTTCAATCCTGGCAAAGAGATTAGAGCGGAAACTCAACGGAAACAGGTGATCAGCGGTGAAAATAACCTTTGCCGCCATAGTGCAGGGATGCGCAGGTGCGGCCTCGTTGCACGCACAGAAAAGATCGGAAGGTTTGAAGCTGTAATTATCGGGGCGAAGGTCCGTTTAGTCTAAAAATCAGGTATGATTCAAGTCAAGAACCTTCATAAGTCTTTCGGCGACCACAAAGTGTTCAAGGGACTTGATCTCGAAGTGGCGCGGGGCGAGGCCGTGGTCATCATCGGGCCGTCGGGCAGCGGTAAGAGCACCTTCCTCCGGTGCATCAATGGTCTTGAGACATTCGAAGAGGGCGAGATCGTCGTGGACGACATCGCGCTGCACTCGATCAACCGCTTGAGGCCTTCGCGGGACGATTGGGAAGCAATCAGGCAGGTCCGGCTCAAGGCAGGCATGGTGTTCCAGCAGTTCAATCTCTTCCCGCATATGACCGTGCTGGAAAACATCATTGAAGCGCCCGTGCAGGTGCTGGGAGCCGCCCCGAGGACCGCCCAGGAAGAGGCCATGGCGCTGCTCCGGAGGATCAATCTCGAGAAGAAGGCGGCTTGCTACCCTGCCACGCTATCCGGCGGAGAGCAGCAGCGTGCGGCCATTGCACGGGCCCTTGCAATGAAACCGCTGGCCATGCTGTTTGATGAGCCCACGGCATCGCTCGACCCCGAAACCGCAGGCGAAGTGCTCGCGGTGATCAGGGACCTTGTGGAGCAGGGCGGCATGACAACGCTGATCGCAACGCATGAGATGGGCTTTGCCCGGGAGGTTGCGGAGCGTATTGTTGTGTTCGTGGACGGCGATATCATCGAAACAGGGGTGCCCGATGAGCTCTTTACCTATCCAAAGCAGGAACGGACTAGGACCTTTCTGAGAAGGGTGCTGTCTAAAAGCATTTGACGAACTGTGCGATCTTGCACGCATCATCGCGCGGCATACCACTATTCGGATGAGGAGGGCATAGGGTAATCATGAAAAAAATCATTATTTCTGAAGGTATTAAATTGAAGCTGCACAAAGAAGAAGGCTTTCTTCAGAGGTCCGGTGTAAAAGCGTTCACCGCGGCAACGAATGACGATATCCTCGCCATCCACCACGCGGAAAACGTTAATCTTATCATAACACAGCTCGCCATGCCTGGAATCAGCACCGAACAGCTGTGTTCCGCAATCAGGAAAGACGAACGCTTGCGCCGGGTCTCCCTCCTCATGCTTTGCGATGACACGGCAGCAGACCGTGAGCGCGTTTTGCGGTGCAAACCGAACGCGGTTCTGACGCATCCTTTCGACGTACAGCACCTCCTGGAAAAGGCGCAGCAGCTGATGGACATTCCCTGGCGGGGGTCCTTTCGGGTCCTCCTGAGCGTTAGCATCGCGGGGAACAGCAAGGAGAGGGCTTTTTTCTGCCGATCGGAGAACATCAGTACTACGGGCCTCCTGCTAGAAACAGAGCGGACCCTCGCTAAAGGCGATCGCGTGACCTGCTCTTTTTTTCTGCCCGACTCACGGCAGCTCGTTGCCCAAGGCGAAGTCGTCAGGGCCATCACGCAAAGCACGCAGAAGTCCCAACACCGGTACGGCATCAGGTTTTTCGAACTTGCACCTGAGGTCAAAGCGGCAATCGAAACCTTTGTGGAGAAAAGATACCAACAGTCTTCTTGGAAACCTTCCTGATATCTGACGATTCGGGAAAAGGGTCTCCTATCCCCGTTTACTCGTAATGCTGCCGTTTGACAGAGTGCGCCCCTCCGGAGAATTCTTTTTTCTGCACTTCCCTCTCCTTGACAGCGACAGGGCCAGGTGATATCTTAAAAGAAGAGTGAAATTGTCTTGATAAAAGAGAGGCACGAGAGGAACTCGCTGGAGAGGGGCATGCATGAAAGGATTCTTACCCCCAAAGTGTAGAAATCTCCCGGGGGGAAACCGGCAGGCAGGATCCGAGACGGGGGACGGCTCCCTACGGCTTTCGTCTCACCTCCTCGTGCCGGTTTGCATTGTTGGAAGGAGCACGAAACGAAACACAGTGGAATAGGAGGTCCTGATGTCAGATCCTCGAAAGACAGGAATATCGAGCATAACCGACAAGATGGTCATCATCCGGCACGCGACGGACACGGACCGGGTGAGGGTAGAAGATTACCTCAATAAACACGGCAAGAGCGAAAACCTTGACGATGCCGCGGTCGTAATCGCCGCAGAAGATGAACGTATCATCGGATTTGGAATTATGAAAAAAGAACACGACACTGGATGCGTCTCACTTTTCGAGGATAGCAGGCGGAAAGGGATTGGGTCATCCATCGTAAAACACCTTCTTTCCCACGAGCCCTTGAAGCGGGTTTACGCGGCACATTACGCGAGCTATTTCACCAGGACCCGCTTCGCACGGGCAAAACGGCAGCATGCGTCGCGGCCTCGCGAGAACGGCGTTATGTGTCGCATGCCGCTCATGGAACGCCTTGCTATTTCGGCATACGAACGGTCCTAGCCTGCCCGGGGAGCGATAGATGAACGACCACGTGTATGACTGCATCGTCATCGGCGCGGGGCCCGGAGGACTCCAGGCCGCCATCTATCTTGGCAGGTATAACCGGGATGTACTGCTGCTCGACCGCAGCGGCGGCAGAACATGGCATGCGCGACGGATTGAAAACGTACTTGCTCACCGGGTGATATCGGGAAGTGAAATCATTGCGCGCGGGATGGAGCAGGCAAAAAGCTTCAACATCCGTATCGAACAGAATCCCGTTGTGAACGTCCAGAAGAATGGTGTTTTCATCGTAGCTACACCGGATAGGGCTTACCGTTCCCGTTATCTCGTCGTTGCATCCGGCGTGTATGACATTCTCCCCCCCATTGAGAATATTTTCCGGTTTCTCGGCATCAGCTATTTTACCTGCATTGATTGCGATGGACACAAGATGACGAATAAGCGCATAATTGTGATGGGGGACCATCTCGAAAGCGTGAATATCGCCCTTGGGATGCAGCAGATGTTTACCAAGGACATAACCTATATTCCATACCGGTTCAGTTTACCTGATTCCGCGGGGGAAGTGCTCGAAGAGGAAGGGATCAAGGTCGTCAGTGTCGACCCGGTGAGGATCATCGGCGAGCGGGATATGGAGGCCCTCGAGCTCAAAAGCGGGGATCGCGTACCCTGCGAGGCGATCATGGCTTCCTTCGGCATCAAATTGAACGACGAGTTTTTGGCAGGTTTGCCTCTCAAGAAGGACGCCCGGGGATTCAAATACGTCGTCAACACGCAGTATGAATCGTCGTTGCAGGGGCTCTACATCGTAGGTCCCCTTAACACCGGCCAGGACCAGGTTGTGATTGCTGCGGGTGAAGGGGCAGTGGCCGCCATCGACATCAATAAGCGGCTTTTAGAAGATAATTATCTACGCAAGGGGAAGTCCTAAACACCGGCTCGGCATGATGATGGTGTGATGGTGCTAAAAACCGTTTTTTTGCAGCAGGAAAACAACGAATGAGGCACCAAGGCAGTAGATACCGAAAAAATGCCAACGGCCGCGTTCCAGCCAGCTTGAAAGCCAGCGAAGGGCGGCAAGTCCGGCGAGAAAACTCAGTATCATACCCAAAAGGCTCGGATACAAAAGGCCTGCGGCGTTTGCGATGGTCAAGGCGGGCTCATGGTGAGCCTTCAGCAATCGCAAGACCTCTCTTGCGATGACGGGTGGCGTTAGTACGACGGCAAGAGCGAAGCTGAATTCTTCGGCCCGCGCTTTCGCGATCCCCAACAGAAGCCCCGTCGAGATCGTCGCCCCGGAACGCGAGAATCCCCGAAAGGGCAGACAGATGCCTTGCACGATGCCAATCAGCGAGGAATCCGTCACGCTCAAGGCATCGCCTCCGGCGACACCGCGGCTTGTCCGGCCGGCAACGATGATCAATATCCCCACAACTGCGAGCGATGCGGAAATCATGGCCAGGTTGCCGAACAACAGCTCGATCTCTGCATGGGGATGACCAGCCATAAAGAATTTCTCAATTATATATTTCAGCAGCAAGCCCACAACACCTGTCAAGCCTGTAGCGATCACGATGAGCTTCACGGCAGCCCAAAAAACCTGTTGTGAGGCAAAGAAACTCGCTTTCCAGGATCTCCAAAAATAAAAAATTACCGCGAACATCGTGCCTGCATGCAGCATCACCAGGAGAAGTGTCATTTCCGGGTTCGTAGGGTCGAGGCCCATCAATTTTTCGGCAACGATGACATGGGCTGAACTGGAGACCGGCAAGAGCTCGGCGGCGCCCTGCACAACGGCAAGTACGATAATCTGGAACAGCGTCATACGGCAACCTCACTGCAATTGAGTCTAAAGGTTTAGAGCATGGGCCCCGGGAAAGCCGGGATACACGGATAGACCCGACTTGAAAACATTGTTGAAGGAATCACATGCATGCTCTTGGTCCAGTCCGCCAAAGGCGCCAGGCATGACAGCGGCGTGTTCAGCATCAGGTTCTCGGGTCAGTACGCGAAGTAGGGCCCCACGCCCAGCCTCGATCGTTGCCCTGTAATGCCCACATAGATGTTTCGCCCGAAATAGAACGGAAGTCCCCAGTCGAAGAAATTTGCCACTGCAGGGCCACCGACGTCGGAAAACGCAAAATTAGAAGAGTAATACCACAAATCGTGGAAATTCCCGATTTGGAAGAATACGTCGTCGGCCGGTGTTCCGGAAGCGCCTGTGTTTGTTGCGGAAAGAGCCACCGTGGAAACGGGACAGAACCAGTAGCTGTCGCTGCAGACCGGCAGCTGGCCAGATGACGGCGGCGTGAAAAAAAGCCCGTTCGAGCCGCTATCGACGACCGTGCCGTACAGTGAGCCGTTTTGAATGGTCCTGATTTCCCCGTAAACATCAGCATCATACATCGTAGCCCCGGCGGACGCATTGTTAGCCTGTGTATCGATCCCGAGCACAAGGATGCCGTTGGCCGAAGGTGATCCACCCGCAGGAACGGGTGGTAGCTGAACGATCACGCCGTTACTGTCCGTCGGCAGACTCGCTATGGGATTTGAAACCTGATCGGAAAGAGAAACAGTGGTCGGGTTGCACACGGTTCCGATGCATGAATAATAGATCCCCACTGCTCTGTCCACGCACGGTTGCCCGCAGTCCTGGGCAAACAAGCCGACTCCCAGTATGCCGTTGAAGAGGGCATCGGCCGGGCCCAGGTCCGGGATGCCGCATGCCGAAGGCACGGTGCTGAAGGTGGCATCGATGACCTGGATCGGAACGGTAACTGCGGGCTCGTTCCCCAGGACCACACCCGCCACTTCAACAGGCCCCCAGTCGGCCGAGCCGTCGGCGAACTGAGCGCACGTAGCAAGCAAACCGGAACCACTCGGTACCTGTGATAAATTGACTGTCAGGGCCTGTTTGAAGATACGGAGCCCGTAGCTTCCCGTATCAAGGAGAATGTCGTTAATCGTCTGGCAGGCCGTCGTGGAGCCGGGTGTGCATACCGTAATGCTGACGCAGGGTTTGTTGAGATAGTTAGAGGAGGTGATGGAAGAACAGAGCGAGCCGTTCACGGTAACAGGCAGCACATTGCTTGCAACTGCAGTAGATCCTCCGGTTACCGTCAGGATGGCAGAGCCCGAAACGCTACCTGATTTGGCAATAATCGATGCAGTGGCGGTTGTCGCCGTTGAGACAGCAGTGGCCACACCGGCGGCGTTGATAACAGCGACATCCGCTGCTGAAGATGTCCAGGTCACCGACGAGGTAATGTTCTGACTAGAGCCGTCCGAATAATTCCCGGTGGCAGTGAACTGCTGCGTTGTTACCGTCGACGTTGAAACGATGGTTGCGTTCTGCGGCGTAACCTCAATGGATACAAGCGCTGGTGCGGTCACCGTTAGGGTTGTGGACTGAGATAGGGATCCCAGCGTAGCCGTAATCGTCGTTGTGCCGGTGGACCCTGTTGATAAGGAAGTGGCCAGTCCATTAAAGTTTGCAGCATTGCTGATGGATGCGACAGAGGGGCTTGATGAATTCCATGTCACCGTCGAGGTCAAGTCCACAGTGGATGAATCCGAGAAAGTCCCCCGCACAGCGAACTGCTCGGTCATTCCAAGAGCAATGCTCGGATTTGCAGGCGCAACCGAAAGAGATACGAGCGTCGGCGGGGCTGAGTTTGACGTAGTGCTTGAGCATCCGCCGTTTATCAGCAGCAAAAAGGACAGCAAGAGGAGCAACACCTTATTTGATTTCATCGATCGTAACTCCCTGAGGGACTAATGTAGGTGCGTAGGCGCGGCCTTGCAAGTGCCGCATATGACCCCATGTCTCCACGACCACGCGCTTCGTTTTCACCTGTTGAGCTCTTTTGCCAGGTGTGCGGGGCGTCTGACGCTGGGCTTCCCGGTATTCGCTCGAGTAGGAGCCGAGAAGCTGCGTAAGATCGGGGTTGACCAAACCGCTCCAGGCGACGGCGAAAACTATGCCGGACGACGATATGTATTCACGAACAGTGACCGAATCGGATTCAACCTGCTGCACGGTATAGTTTACATGGGTCGTCGTAATACTCCGCATGGCCGAGAGGGCTTTTCGGTCAGCTGTTACCGAGTCAGCGGATTCTCCGAGTACGGCATGGACCGGCCGGGCTGTCACGAGAACGGCCGTCAGCAGGATCATGCTTACAACCAGGGCGTAATGAGTCCTTTTCATAGTCGTAGGGTTACCTCCCTCCTTGGTAAACCGTGTTCATAGCAACTGTAGCTGTCTTCCCGATTTTTGCTGTTCAATGATACAATGTCTTCCCTCAATAATTCAAGAGAAATATGATCAAGTATGGCGCAGTCGTACCTGGAAAATAACTATTCCCACCTAAATATGAATGAACCGATCAGGAGAAAAACCGCCGCCATGGTGCAGAGTACGGTCAGCTGTGGAGCTATGGCTACAAGCCCTGCGCCCTCGGTCATAATGGCACGGGACGCATCAACAATGTGCGTGAGGGGCAGGAACCGGGCTATCTTTTGAACGATCGGGTTGGTGCCTTCGAGAGAGAACCAGACACCGGAGAGCAGCATCATGGGCCAGGTGAGGAGGTTCAAGATACCTCCTGCGAGTTCTTCACTCGACAGCCGGGATGAGACGAGCAGCCCTAGCGAGATAAGGCAGATTGCGCCGAGAAGGGAAACAAGAAAGAGGTTCGCATAGGAGCCGCGCATCTGAAAATGGATGAAATAGTTGCAGCCCGCATAGACGAGGGCGGTGATGGTCTGGATCAGGATAAGGCGCGAGACCATCTGTGCGGACAGGAACTCGAAGGGATTGAGGGGCGTTGCCTTGAGCCGCTTGAGGAAGCCGTTCTTCCGGTACCGGACAATCACGTACCCGACGCCGAAGAGGCAGGAAAACATCATGTTCATGGCCAGGATGCCGGGTACGACCCAATCAACATAGCGGATCTGG
>Ga0187771_10000070_pt1 | contig 46567 bp, 55 predicted proteins | sample 0116_SJ02_MP15_1_FD_133139 | JGI IMG/M metagenome (GOLD analysis project Ga0187771, IMG submission 133139) | Tropical peat soil microbial communities from peatlands in Department of Meta, Colombia - 0116_SJ02_MP15_10_MG | ecosystem: Environmental > Terrestrial > Soil > Wetlands > Peat | place...
CCGCGGGCTCCGCACAACCCCGAAGGAACCGACGACTTCGACTAGTCCTGGGTCGAGCCCGATCTCCTCCTGCGCCTCGCGCAACGCCGCCTCGAGCGGTTGCTCCGCCGCCTCGAGGTGCCCGCCGGGGAAGGCGATGTGGCCGGGGTCGCGCGCGAGCGCGGTGGAACGCCGGATGAACACGAGCTGCGCTTCCCCGTCCCGTTCGACGACCGGAACGAGCACCGACGAGTCGACCGGTCCTGTCGGCAAGGAGGCGGCCCATCCGCCCATCGCGCGTCGCAGCCGGCCGACCGGGACCGAGGCGCGCTCGGCGCGGGGTCGGGTCAACCAGGGCGGGGGCTCCCCCGGTCGCGCGTCGATCGGGCGGGGAACTCGCTGACGGTAGGTCGCCGGCACGTGCGGAGCGTATCGGTCGCGTGCCCACCCCCGGGCCCGGCCCGACGGTCGGCACGCGATTAAGAGATCGGCTCTCTACATCATCCCCCCACCGTCGTAGCCCGACGGGGCGGAAGCTTCCGCCTTCTTCTCGGGCTTGTTGACGACGAGCACGTCGGTCGTGAGCAGGAGAGCGGCGACGGAAGCCGCGTTCTGCAGGGCCGACCGCGTCACCTTGGCCGGATCGATGATCCCCGCCGCGACGAGGTCCTCGAGCACACCGGTCTCGGCGTTGAGCCCGACGGTACCGGACTTCGCCTCGACGTCGCGCACCGTCACCGAGCCTTCGAATCCGGCGTTCAGCGCGATCCACTTCAAGGGCTCCTCGAGGGCGCGGGCGACGATCGCGGCGCCCGTCTCCTCGTCACCGCTCAGCGAGCGGACCACCTTCAGGACGGCGCCGCGACTGCGGAGCAACGCCGTGCCGCCCCCGGCCACCACTCCCTCGTCGATCGCCGCCCGGGTCGCCGACAGCGCGTCCTCGATGCGGTGCTTCTTCTCTTTCAGCTCGACCTCGGTGGCCGCGCCCACCCGTACGACCGCGACGCCCGAGACGAGCTTGGCGACGCGCTCTTGGAGCTTCTCGCGGTCCCAGTCCGAGTCGGTCTCCTCGATCTCGCGCTTCATCTGCGCGATCCGGTCCTTCACGGAGTCCTCGGAACCGGCGCCGTCGACGATCGTCGTGTCGTCCTTCGTGACGACGACCCGGCGCGCGTGTCCCAGGACGTCGAGCGTCGCCGACTCGAGCTTCAGCCCGACTTCCTCGGAGATCACTTGTCCGCCCGTCAGGATGGCGATGTCGGCGAGCATGTCCTTGCGGCGCTGCCCGTAGGCCGGAGCCTTGACGGCGATCGACTGGAACGTGCCGCGGATCTTGTTCACGACGAGCGTCGCGAGAGCCTCGCCCTCAACGTCCTCGGCGATCAGGAGCAGCGGCTTGCCAGTCTGCATCACCTTCTCGAGCACGGGAAGGAGATCGTGCACGGCAGAGATCTTCGAGTCGACGAGCAAGATGTTCGGCTCCTCGAGAACGCCTTCTTGACGCTCGGGGTCCGTCACGAAGTACGGCGACAGGTAACCCTTGTCGAACTGCATGCCCTCGGTGAACTCGAGCTCGAGACCGAAGGTGTTCGACTCCTCGACGGTCACGGTCCCGTCCTTACCGACCTTGTCGATGGCGTCGGCGAGGACCCCGCCGATCGAGGCGTCGGCAGCCGAGATCGCGGCGATCTGGGCGATCTCGTGACGACCCTCGACCTCTCGTGACTGGGACTTGATCGACTCGACCGCCGCCGCGACGCCACGTTCGATGCCGCGCTTCAGCGCCATCGGGTTCGCCCCGGCGGCCACGTTGCGCAGACCTTCACGCACGAGCGCTTGGGCGAGTACCGTCGCCGTCGTCGTCCCGTCGCCGGCGACGTCGTTCGTCTTCGTCGCCACCTCGCGGACGAGATGAGCGCCGAGGTTCTCGAACGGGTCTTCGAGATCGACTTCTTTCGCGATGGTGACTCCGTCGTTCGTGATCGTCGGCGCGCCCCACTTCTTGTCGAGGACGACGTTGCGGCCCTTGGGCCCGAGGGTCACTTTCACGGTGTCGGCGAGCTTGTTGACGCCGATCTCGAGCCCGCGCCGGGCGTTCTCGTCGAACTGCAGGATCTTCGGCATCAGCCCTTCACCTTGGCAAGCACGTCGCGGCTCGACAGGATGAGCAGGTCCTCGCCGTCGATCGTGATCTCGGTGCCGCCGTACTTCGAGTAGACGACCTTGTCACCGACCTTCACGTCGAGCGGGATCAGCTCGCCCGTGTTCTCGGCCCGGCGTCCGGGACCGGCCGCGAGGACCTCGCCCTGCTGGGGCTTTTCCTTCGCGGTGTCGGGAATGACGAGGCCCGAGGCCGTCTTCTCCTCGGCCTCGCTCGGGCGAACGACGATGCGATCGTCCAGCGGTTGCAGCTTCATTTTCGCAGCCTCCTGTGGCTCCATTGGCACTCTCTGGATTCGAGTGCTAACGATACCGAGACCGGCGGGCCCTGGCAACCGGGTGAGCGGAGTGTTGGGCGACCCCCGCCCCCGCTCCTCGGCGGCGCCTGCAGCCCGGCGCCAGTCGAAGACGACGAGGCCCCAGGCGGCGACGGGTGCGCCGTCCCCCGTGATCGCCGGCGACGCGACGTCGTCGGGAAGCCGGTGGCGCGGCCGGAGCCACGGATCGGGGGCCGCGCGGTGACCGTCGCTCGCGCTCCGGTCGGGACGCCCCCCGGAGGCGCTCCGGCGCCAGGCCGAGTCGCCAGCGGGCATCGGCCGCGGCGCCGACGGGCTCGAGGGAACCGGTCACTCCCCCGATCGGGTCGTCCGCGCTCGGACGCACCACGATCCCGAGGATCTCGTCGACGCCGTCGACGGCGGGCGCGGTGGCGAAGGGCACTCCGACCCCGCCGCCCGTTCCGCGCCCGGCGAAGACCGCGGTCTCCTGAGCCATCCGCCGGAGCGAAGCGAGCGCCCGCGCCACCCGGCGCTCCAGTTCCAGACCGGCGCGGCCGGGTCCGCCGCCGCGAACAGGGCGACGAGCGCCTCGAGCCCTGTCGTAGGCAGAGGCGAGATCGGTGAAGCCGACTTCTCCGCCGGCCTCGGGGCGGGCGGCCCGCCGGTCTGCCTTCGTCCGGAGGATCTCCGCCACCGAACGGTGAATGGCCTCGCTGTGCGCGCTGAGCCGGCGCCTGTCCCACCCGGGACGGCTGGGGATCGACGCCGTCGGGGAGGCGCGCCCCGCCCCGCCGAGGCGGCCGATTTCCGCCCGGCGCTGGGCGAGGTATCACCCGGGGTCCGGGGCCGTCGCTCCTTTGTCCCAGCGGGCGACGACACGTCGAACGACGGCCGCGAGCTGGCCCGAGGGCGTCGGCCACCCGAAGCTCAGCGCAGCCGGGAGCCGGGGAAGGCGAGGCCCGGCGCGACACCGGCGTCGAGCGGCGTCGGACCGTCGGCGCGGAGGTTGTGGTACGCCGCCGCGGCGATCATCGCGGCGTTGTCGGTGCACATCGCCGGGCTCGGGAGGTAGACACCGAGCCCGGCCGCGTCGGCGGCGCGCCTTAGCGCGGCGCGCAAAGGCCCGTTAGCGGCGACGCCGCCCGCGAGGCAGACCGAGCGCGCCCCGGAGACGAGGGCGGCGCGCATCGCCTTGGCGACGAGGACGTCGACGATCGCGGCCTGGAACGACGCCGCGACGTCGGCTCCCGAGACATCCGGGTGGGCGCGCACGTAGTGGACGACGGCGGTCTTCAGGCCCGAGAACGACAGGTCGAGCCCCTCGCGCAGCATCGGTCGCGGGAAGTCGATCGCCGACGGGTCGCCCCCGGCGGCGGCCTTCTCGATCGCCGGGCCGCCCGGATAGGTGAGTCCGAGGTAGCGCGCGACCTTGTCGAACGCCTCGCCCGCGGCGTCGTCGACCGTCTCGCCGAGCACCTCGTAGACCCGTGGACCCGTCATCTTGACGAGGAGGCTGTGACCGCCGGAGACGAGGACGACGACCGCCGGAAGTTCGATGTCGGGATCCTCGAGCAGCGAGGCGTAGAGGTGTCCCTCGAGGTGGTTGACCCCGACGTAGGGGAGGCGCCACGCCAGCGCGAGGGCCTTGGCGAAGGACACCCCGACGAGGAGCGCGCCGATGAGACCGGGTCCCGTCGTCGCCGCCACGAGGTCGAGCGACGGCGAGGTCGCGCCGAGGCCGGCCCCGGCGAGCGCTTCGGCGACGACCGGGACGATCCGCTCGAGGTGGGCCCGCCCCGCGAGCTCCGGGACGACCCCGCCGAAGTGGGCGTGGAGGTCGACCTGGCTGGAAACGACCGAGGATCGAACCTCGCGGCCGTTCGCCACGACGGCCGCCGCCGTCTCGTCACAGGACGTTTCCAGGCCGAGGACGAGTCCGGTCACGGACGGCCCCTTCTCGCCCCGGTCGACTCGCCGAGCGCCCGGGCGACCGCGTCGAGGTGGGCGCCGTAACCTTGGGAGTCGACGTCGTGGACCCACATGACGAGCCCGTCCTCACGCGAATGGGCGTAGTAGTCCTTGCGGACCCCGACCGGGGCGAGGCCGAACCACCGGTAGAGCCGCTGCGCCGCCAGGTTCGAGACCCGCACCTCCAGGGTCAGCGCCGTCGCCCCGGTGGCCCGCGCCTCGACGACGAGACGGAGGAAGAGCGCCGCGCCGATCCGGCGGCCCTGCCAGGCCCGGTCGACACCGAGTGTCGTGACGTGACACTCGCCGGCGACGAGCATGCACCCGGCGTAGCCGACGACCGCGCCGGCGGAGGTCGCGACCCAGTACTGGCGCGTCGCGCGCCGCGCCAGCTCCGAGAGGTACAGGCCCGCCGACCACGGCTCGGGAAAGATCTCCCGCTCGATCGCGACGACCGCGGCGACGTCCTGCCGACGCATCGGCGCGATCTCGACCTTTTCCCCGTCGCGGGGCGGCAACGGTGTCGCGGCGGGGACGCGGTGCCGCAGGAGGCGCGCCGCGCTCATCCAGTTCCCCCCGGCGAAGCGAGGTCGCGGGTCGCGAAGTTCGCGGTTGCATCCGCCGCTCGGAGGTAACACGGTTCGATCGACACGGCGTCGGTCGTCGCGCCCGCGGCCAGACGTTCGACCCCGATCGCGCCGAGAACCGCGACCGACGGGGCCGCCAGCGAAGCGTCGCCGAAGCGGAGCGGAAGGCCGCGTCTCGCGGCGACGAGAACCGACTGCACGGCGGACACGCCGTCGCCGACGACGAGCACCTCCCCGGCGAGTCCCGCGAGACGCCCGCCGAGCTCGGACGCCGGCCCGAGGCCGAGAATGCCGCCGGGAAGTTCCCAGGCGAACTCGCCGCGCCGCATGTCGACGACGGGAACGACGACGCCTTCTCGGCCGCGCCCCGTGGCGTCGGCACCGCGGCGCAGCACCTCGGTGCTGCGCACCGCGACGAGCGGGATGCCGAGCGCGAAACCGAGCGCCTTCGCCGCGACGATACCGACCCGCAGTCCCGTGAAAAGTCCCGGTCCGACGTCGACCGCGACCGCGTCGACTTCGGCGAGCGCCACCCCGGCCGCCGTGACGACGGATTCGATGGCGGGAGCCAGCATCTCGGCGTGACGGCGCCGAGACGGCTGCCGCGACTCGGCAAGAGGGCCGTCGGCGCCGACGAGGGCGGCACCGACCTCGATCGTCGCGGTCTCGATCGCGAGGACGGTCACGATTGCCGCCGACCCTCCTGCGCCCCGCGAGCGGCGACTTCGAGACCCGCCGCCGCCAGGCCGACGGCGAGCGACTTATTCCGGGCCGACCAGCTCACCCCGTGCGAGGTGAGCGCGATGACCCGCGTGTCGCCGTCCGCCGGGCCCCGCCCGGCCGGGGAGGACGCGACGGGAACGGAGAGCACGCACTCGAGCGCGCCCGCGCCGAGCAAGCCCCGGGCCCGTTCGCCCCATTCGACGACCGCGACGCCGCCGTCCTCGAGCGCCTCGTCGAGGGCGAGGTCGGCGAGGTCGCCACCCGGCTCCAGCCGGTAGCAGTCGACGTGGGCGACCGGCGGGGTCGTCGGGTAGGAATGGCAAAGCGTGAACGTCGGGCTCGTCGTCGACTCCCCGCCGCCGAGAGCCGCGACGAGCCCTTTCGTCAGTACCGTCTTGCCCGAGCCGAGCTCGCCGATCAGCAGAACGACGTCCCCGGGGGCGATGACCGCGGCGATCGCCGCCCCGACCGCTCGGGTCCCCTCCGGCGATCGCGTGACGACCTCGAGCGACAGTCCGCCTTCGTTCACCGCGCGCTGCCGCCGGAAAGGGCGCGCTTCGCCCGCACGAAGTCCGCCCGCATCTGGGCGAGAACGAGCCCGGCGCCGCGCAGCGCCGCCGCGGGATGGAACGTCGGGACCAGCACCCCGGTGGCGAAGGGGTAGACCTTGCCCCGCAGGCGGGTGACGCCTTCCGGGCTTCCCAAAAGGGCGCGGGCGGCGAAATTGCCGAGCGTGACAGTGACCGCGGGCGCGACGAGGGCGACCTGACCTTCGAGGAAGTGCCGGCACGCCGCGACCTCGTCCGGCAGCGGGTCGCGGTTGTTCGGCGGCCGGCACTTCACCACGTTGGCGATGTAGCAGTCCCGACGCGCCAGTCCGAGCTCCTCTTCGATCAGGCGGTCGAGCAGGCGCCCTGACCGCCCGACGAACGGCTCGCCGGCGAGGTCCTCGTCCCGACCCGGTCCTTCCCCGACGAACATGACGGCCGCCGTCGGCGAGCCGGCGGAGAACACGACGTTCGTGCGGGTCCCCGCGAGGGGACACGACAGACAAGAACGGGCTGCTCGCTCGAGCTCCGCGAGCGTCACCACGGCGGCATGCTACCGCCGCAGGCTCGGCGCCACGCCCGACTAGACCGCGAGACGCGGCACCCGTGAGCCGATGCCGCAGAGAACCTCGTAAACGATCGTCCCGAGCCGTTCGGCCCACTCCTCAGCGGTGATCTCCTCGGCCCCTTGCCGGCCGAGGAGGACGACCTCGTCGCCCGGCCGCACGTCGCGCTCGGCGCCGCAATCGATGAGGAGTTGGTCCATCGTCACCGTGCCGGCGATGCGACGGCGCCTCCCGTTGATGAGCACCTCGCCACCGGCCGGCCCGAGCTGGCGCCGCACCCCGTCGGCGTAGCCGAGCGGCACGTCGGCGACGTCGGCGTCCTCGCTGAGCTCGTAGGTCCGCCCGTAGCTCGTCCGTTCCCCGGCGGCGAGGCGACGCACGCAATGGACGCGCGACTTCAGCGCGAGGACCGGTCGCAAGCCCTCGTCCGGGCCGACGAGCCCGCCAAGGACCTTCCCGACCGCCGGCGAGGGCGCGTGGCCGTAGCAGGTGATGCCGCAGCGGACGAGGTCGTAGCGGCTGCGGGGGTGCGCGATCGCCCCGGCGGAGTTGGCGGCGTGGACGAGCTCCGGGCGGCAGCCGGCGGCGCGGGTCGCGGCGACGACGGTTTCGAACCGCACGATCTGTTCGGCGGTGAAGGCGTCGTCTGGGTCGTCGGCGACGGCGAAATGCGTCCAGAGCCCGCCGAGCGTCAGCGATCCCGACGCGGTGATCCGGCCGGCGAGCGCGGGCACGTCCGCGGCGTCGGCGCCGACCCGGTGCATGCCGGTGTCGACCTTCAGATGGACCGCGACCGGGTGCCCGAGGTACGCCGCCACCCCGGCGGCGAGGGCGATACCCGGTTCGCTGTACACCGTCGGCGTCGCCCCGCTGGCGCAGAGCGCGCCGAGCGCGTCGGGGGGCGCCTCGGCGAGGAGCAGCACCGGGGCCATGATGCCGGCCTCGCGCAGCGTGATCGCCTCTTCGACGAGCGCGACGGCGAGCATTGCGGCGCCGCCCGCCAGCGCGGCCCGGGCGACCTCGACGCTGCCGTGGCCGTAACCGTCGGCCTTCACGACGGCACAGAGCCGCGACGGCGCGACGAGCCGACACAAAAGGGCGACGTTCGATCGGACGGCGTCGACGTCGATCTCGGCCCACGACGGACGGTATGTCGTCATCGCCTGGACCCCGGGCCCATCCCCCCGGCCGAGAGCACCGACGCGACGAGTCGCGGGAGGTCGGAAGCCCCGAGTCCTTCGCCGAGGCCGATCGCCGCGGCCCGCCCGTGGACGTGCGCGGCCAATCCCGCGGCCTGTAACGGCGCAAGGCCCCGGGCGAGGAGCGCGCCGAGCACGCCCGACAGCACGTCGCCCGTCCCGGCGGTCGACAGCCGGGAGGACCCGGCGGTCACGATCAAGGCCTCGCCGCTCGGGGCGGCGACGACCGTCGCGGGGCCCTTCAACAACACGAAGGCGCCGAGATCGCGCGCCAGCACACGGGTCGCGGCCAATCGGTCCTCGCCCGGCGACGCGCCGACGAGGCGCGCGTACTCGCCGTCGTGCGGCGTGAGGACGGTCGGCGCCCGACGGCGCCGGAGGACTGCCGACGCCTCCGCCACCGCACCGAGCGCGAACAGTCCATCGGCGTCGATCACGATCGGGACCTCGGCCCGCGCCACGACCTCGAGGATGCCTCGCGCGGCCTCGGCGGTCCGCCCGAGACCGGGCCCGACGACGAGTGCCTGGCAGCGACCCAGCTCGTCGAGCACCGCCCCGGCCCAGTCGACCTCCGGGACGGGGCGCGCCACGGCCTCGACGACCGGGACCGTGCCGGGCTCGATGCCGGGAGAGCCGAGACGGACCATTCCCGCCCCCGCCCGGATCGCGCCCCTGGCCGCCAGGGCGGCGGCGCCGAACATACCGGGTGACCCGGCGACGACGTAGACGGCGTTGTCCCACTTGTTGCCCTGCGGGTCGCGTCGGGGGATCCAGGCGAGGTCGTCGTCCTCGACGAGGTGCTGGGCCGGCGTTCCGACCTCGAGCCCGATCGGCTCCACGATGACGGCCCCAGCGAGCTCGGGTCCTTGTCCGAGCAGAAGACCCGGTTTCAGGGCGCCGAACGTCACCGTCACGTCGGCCCGTACCGCGCCCGGCGTCGCCGACCCGGTGTCGGCGACGACGCCGGAGGGGATGTCGACCGCGAGGACGACCGCCTCCGGCGGGGGGCGGGGGGCGCGGTAGTCGCCGTGGAAGCGCGTCCCGAACGCGGCATCGACGACGAGATCGCACCCGGGGATCTCGTCAGGAACGTCGGCCGCGGGGAAGACGGTGACGCGCGCCCCCCGGCGGGCGAGCAGCGCCGCGGCGACGCGTCCGTCGTCGCCGTTGTGGCCCTTGCCGGCGACGACGGCGACCCGGCGTCCGTACATGCCCCCGAGGCAGGCGACCGCGGCGCGGGCGACCGAAAAGCCCGCCCGGGCGACGAGCGTCTCGAGACCGACCTGCCGGCGGCCCTCTTCGTCGACCGCCTCCATCTCCGCCGTCGTCAGCACGGGTTTCATCTCTCGCTCGCCAATCGCCGGATCAGCCCGGAATGCGGGGCGTCATTCCGCGACAACGACGGCCCCCGCGTGCGTGCCCGTGTGGGTGAGCGAGACCCGGAAGACCCCCACCCCGAGCGCGGCGACGCGGGCCGCCGCAAGACCGGTCGTCTCGAGCGACGGGGCGCCCGACGGCGCCCGCACGACGCCGATCTCGCCGAGACGGACGGCACCGATCCCGACCCCGAGGGCCTTCATCGTCGCCTCTTTCGCCGCGAACCGCGCCGCGAGCCCCGGAACGGGGTCGGCGCGACCCGCCATGTCGGCCTTCTCCCGGGCGGTGAACACCCGGTCGGCGAGTCCGGGGCGGCGCGCCAGCACCCGCCGGAACCGGGCGACGTCGACGGTGTCGAGCCCGATGCCGATCACGGCCCGACCGTCCGGACGGAACGGACCCTCCGGCGTGCGGACGTCATTCGACGGTCACGACCTTGGCGAGATTGCGGGGTCGATCGACGTCGTTGCCCCGCGCCCGGGCGATCGCGTAGGCGAAGCACTGGCTCGGCACTGCGGCGACGATGGGTGTGAGCAGCTCGAGCGTGGGGGGGATCTCCAGTACCGCGTCGACGAGGCCGGCGGTCTCGTCGTCGCCCTCGTCGGCGAGGGCGACGATCGTCGCGCCCCGGGCGCGCATCTCCTCGACGTTCGCCATCACCTTCTCCCACAGTGGCGTGCGCGTCGCCACGACGATGACGACGACGCCGGGCTCGATGAGCGAGATCGGGCCGTGTTTCATCTCCCCGGCCGGATAGGCCTCGGCGCGCACGTAGGCGAGCTCTTTCAGCTTCAGCGCACCCTCCATCGCGATCGGCAGGCCGGACCGGCGGCCGAGGAAGTACACGTTGTCGACCGCCGCGAACCGCCGGGCGACGTCCATGTAGGCCTCGGCGCGCCCGACCGCCCGTTCCACCAGTGCGGCCACCGATCCGAGCCCGTCGGTGACGCGCCGCACCTCGGCGTCGTCGATCGCGTCCCGCGCCCGGGCGAGGTGGAGCGCCAGCACCTGGAGCAGGGCGAGCTGTGCCACGTGGCACTTCGTCGAGGCCACGCCGATCTCCGGCCCGGCGTGGGTGTAGCAGACTCCGTCGGACTCCCGGGCCATCACGGAGTCGACCACGTTCGAGACGGAGATGACCCCGGCTCCCCGGCGACGCGCCTCGCGGATCGCGTGCAACGAGTCGACGGTCTCGCCGGACTGGCTCACCGCGACGACGAGCGTCTCGGGTCCGACGACCGAGAGACGGTAGCGGAACTCGCTCGAGATGTCGGCATCGGCGTGGAGCCGCGCCCACGACTCGATCGACTGTCGCCCGACGAGCGCGGCGTGGTAGCTCGACCCGCAGCCGAGCAACAACACGCGCTGATAACCGGCGAGCACCTCGGAAGGGATCGTCAGCTCCTCGATCTCGGTGGCGCCGTCGGCGGTGATCCGGCCGAGCAGCGTCTGCGCGATCGCGTGCGGCTGCTCGTGGATCTCCTTCGACATGTAGTCGGCGTAGCCGTCCTTCCTCGCGTCGGCGACGCTCCAGGTCACCTCGTGGCGGCGGAGCTCGACGGGGTTGCCCGCGAGATCGCACGCCTCGACGTGACCCGGCCGGATCTCGGCGACCTCGTCGTCGTCGAGCAGATACAGCTCGCGGGTCGTACCGAGGAGGGCAGCGATGTCCGAGGCCACGAGCCCCAGCGAGTCGGTGCGACCGATCACGATCGGTGAGGTCCGCCGGGCGACGACGATCACGTCGGGTTCGGTGCGCGCGACGACGGCGATCGCGAAGTCGCCCCGCAGTATCGCCATGGAACGGCGCACTGCCTCTCTGAGGCCAGGCCTGCCGGCGAGCTCCGCCTCGACGAGGTGGGCAATCACCTCCGTATCCGTGTCCGAGACCAGCTCATGTCCGTTCGCCGCGAGCGTCCCGGCGAGCTCGCGGTGGTTCTCGATGATCCCGTTGTGGACGACCGCGACCTTCTCGGTGCAGTCGACGTGCGGGTGGGCATTGCGTTCGGTGGGGACCCCGTGGGTCGCCCAGCGCGTGTGACCGACGGCCGCGCCGGCCGTCACCGGCGCGTCGGCGACCATCGACCGCAGTTTCTCGACCGAGCGCGTCAGCTCGGCGACCCGCACGACGTAGAGATCATCGGAGGACAGGTCGACGAGCGCGACGCCCGCCGAGTCGTATCCCCGGTATTCGAGAGCTTCCAGCCCGGAAAGGATGACGCCGAGCGGTTCAGTGGACCCGGTGACCCCGAAGATGCCGCACATGACCCCAGGCTACGGGTTCGCCGGACGGGCCGCGGGACGGGCTCGGCAACACGCGAGCGATTCCGTCACGTCACGACGGGTCCGAGTTCGCGTTCGACGGCCGCGACGATGCGACCGAGTGCGGCGTCCACCGCGGCGCGGCTTTCCGCTTCGACCATCACCCGCACGAGGGGCTCCGTGCCGCTCACGCGCAGGACGACCCGACCCGACGGGCCGAGGTCGTGTTCGACCGTCGCGACCTCCTCCCACACCGCCTGGGCTTCCTCCAGCCGATCCGGCGCCGCGACGGCGACGTTGCGCAACTCCTGGGGAAGCCGTTCGATCGCGGCGTCAGCGAGCTCACCGAGTGGCCGGCCGAGGCGGGCGACGAGCTCGAGGAGCTTCAGGCCAGTGAGAATCCCGTCGCCGGTCGTCGCGTCCCTGCGGAAGACGATGTGCCCCGATTGCTCGCCCCCGAGCACGAGTCCGTTCCGTTCCAGGGCGTCGGAGACGAAGCGGTCCCCGACCGGCGTCTCGATGAGCCGGATGCCGGCCGCGGCGAGCGCTCGGCGAAGCCCGAGATTGCTCATCACCGTGGCGACGACGGCGTCGTTGTCGAGCTCGCCCCGGGAGTGCAGGTCGACCGCGAACAGGGCCAGCAGCGCGTCACCGTCAACGACCTCGCCGCGCTGATCGACGGCGATCATCCTGTCGGCGTCGCCGTCAAAGGCGACACCGAGATCGGCTCGCCGTTCGACGACCTCCCGGGCGATGAATCCGGGAGTCGTCGCTCCGCAGCCCGCGTTGATGTTCGTCCCGTCCGGGGCGTCACCGACGGTCTCGGCGTCGACACCGAGGAGCGTGAGAACGAGCGGCGCAACCGCCGCCGCCGCCCCGTTCCCGCAGTCGCAGACGATCCGCAGACGCCGACCGGCGGGCATCGTGACGCTGCTCGCGAGGTGACCCGCGTACTCGCTGACGGCGTCGCGGTCCTCGACGACCTCGCCGACCGTCTCGCCGATGCGAGCGTCGGAGGGGATGGAGGCGGCCAGCCCGACGAGACGATCGATCTCGACCTCGATCGCCCGCTCGGTGGCGTCGGGGATTTTCGTCCCCGTCGCCGAGATCAGCTTGATGCCGTTGTCGGCGAAGGGATTGTGCGACGCCGAGACCATGACGCCCGGTTGCGCGCGCCGGGCGGCGAGCCACGCGATACCGGGTGTCGGCAGCACGCCGACGTCGATCACGCGCTCTCCTTCCGCGGCGAGGCCCGCCGCCAGCGCAGCTTTCAACATCGGCGACGATCGGCGGGTGTCCGACCCGACGATGAAGCCCGCACCGCCGAGGTGCCGGGCCGCGGCGCGCCCGAGCACGAGCGCGATCTCGGGCGTCAGTTCGCTGTTCGCGACACCTCGGATGCCGTCTGTGCCAAATCGCAGGAGCATCGAATGCCAGATGGCGTCAGCGCTTCGAGTACTGCGGGGCCTTGCGGGCTTTCTTGAGCCCGTACTTCTTGCTCTCTTTCTCGCGGCTGTCACGAGTGAGCAGGCCGGCACGCTTCAAGGTCGTGCGCAGCTCCGGTTCGACCTCGACGAGGCCGCGGGCTATCCCGAGTCGCAACGCCCCGGCCTGGCCGGCGACGCCGCCACCGTCGATCGTCGCGACGACGTCGAAGCTGTCTGCGCGCCCGGTGACGCGCAGCGGCTCGGTGGCGTGCATCCGGTTCGTGACCGACGAGAAGTACTCGTCGAGCGGCCGACGATTGACGGTCACCTTGCCCTCGCCCGGGACGAGGCGGACGCGGGCGACGGCAGCCTTGCGGCGTCCGGTCGTCTGGCAGAGCGGTGTGGGCATCGGCTCCTCCTCACTACGGGGCCGGCCGCGCTCGCTCGACCAGCCGCGGCTTCGGCGTCTGGGCGGCGTGCGGATGGTCCGGGCCCGCGTAGACCTTGAGCTTTGTCAACATCCGGCGACCGAGCGCTCCCTTGGGCAGCATGCCGGCGACGGCGCGCCGCACGACTTCCTCGGGCTTGGTGGCGAGCAGACTGGCGAAGGTCGTCGCCGTGAGCCCGCCCGGGTAGCCGCTGTGGCGGTAGGCGAGCTTGCCCTCGGCCTTGCCCGCCGTCAGGACCACCTTGGCCGCGTTCACCACGATGACGTGGTCACCGGTGTCGACGTGCGGGGCGAAGATCGGCTTGTGCTTGCCACGCAGCAAGCGGGCCACCTCCGTGGCGAGCCTGCCGAGGACGAGGCCGTCCGCGTCGATGGTGTGCCACTCGCGGACGATGTCGCTCGATTTCGGGGAGAACGTGCGCACTGCCCATCCTTTGCAAGTGGCCCGGGGCGCGGTGCCTGCGAAGGGCCGAATTCGCGCGTCAAGCCGACTTTGCGCTTCTGGCCGAAAACTAAGGCTAGATGACCTGCTCGAACGGCGCAAACGACCCGCGGGGCGCCGTGGCTGCCGCCGTCTCCCGACGGGGCCGGCGAACGGTCGGGAACGAGCAACCCGGGCCCCTGCCCGATGATCTGCACCGGGCCCGGCGTCTGCCTACCGTGGTGCCGTGCGGAGAAAAAGGCCCGCCGTCGATGTGTTTCCGGAGGGAGTTGGTGCGGCCGCGCCCGCAGAACGCCCCCCAAGCGACCCCTACGCAGCCTTCGTCCACGATCTCGCGCAGTGGACGCGGGCCCGGATCATCGCCCGTCTCGACGAGAGTTCGGTGCTTTCGAACCGCGCCAAGCTCATCTACGGGGCCGCCTGGCTCGCCGGGGCGGGGTCGGCGGACTGGTACCTCACCGCCGAGATCGCCTCGCCCGGGGACGAAGGCGGACCCGGGATCGGCAGCCTCCTGCGGTGGCGCGCCGAGATGGGGACTCCCCCGACGGAGGACGACTTCTTCTTCGTGGCCGTCGTCTGCACGTTCTTCCACTTGTTCGCCGTGATGGCCGACCGCGATCGCCTTTCGACCGCACGCACGTTCGCCACGCAGATCGGTGCGCCCCCTGAGCTGGGCGACCTGGCGTACGAGCTCGAACACGCCTACCCGACGCGCCGACTCTCCCCGCGCCAGGAGACGAACCTCGCCAGCTACCTCGCGCAAGCCGATCTGCGACTCGCCGAGCATCTGGGCGTCGACAACAGTCCGGGACTGAGCGTCGAGCAGGCGACGACCGTCTTGCAGCAGTTCAACGCCCTGTTCCGCGACAACGTCGCCGCGGTCGTGCAACGGCTCGAGTAGCCGAGGACACCCGACAGACGTCGGAGCGGGCCCGCCGCGGGTCGCCGGACGCTCGGCGTCGCGTCGCCGGCCCGCTCAGCGTCGCATCTCGCGGACCAGGTTCTCGGCGAGTTCGAGGTGCTGGGACGCCACGATCTCGTAGGAGGCCTGGCGGCGCACGAACTCGCGTGCCATCTCGCCAGCGGCGCGCGCGGCCGGCGGGTCCGCGATCACGTCCCGCATCCTCTCGGCCAGAACCGTCCTCTCGCCGCCGTCGACGGGCACCCTCCAGCAAATGCGCGAGTCGAACTCCCGGTTCTGCGGCACGTCCGAGGCGATCACCAGACGGCCGATCCCGAACGCGCGCATCAGCGGTCCGCTCGTTTCACCGACCGTCGGCCACCGCAGGGCGATGACCGCGTCACAGCTCCCGATGAGCCGCTTCATCTCGTCACCGGAGACGTCGGGACGCAGCGTCGCCGAGTCGGCGAGTCCTTCCCGTTCGATCGCGGCGCGCACGGCCGCGACGACCCGCCCGCCGGGATCGGCGCGTCCGCAAATGACGAGCCGTGCTCGGGCGGACTCCCTTCGGACAGCGGTGAAGGCCTCGAGGACCCGGATCGTGCGCTTCGGCTCGGAGATGCCGCCGAACACGCCGAAAGTGACCGCGGTCTCGTCGGCGGGGCGCGGTGGCGTCGTGTTGCCGAGCTCGGCCGCGTGGTTCCGGTGCACGATCGTCGCGCCCGGATAACGGCTGGCGAGGAGATCGCGGGCGAAGGCGCTGTGCACGACCACCAGCGCACTCGCCTCGACGACGCGTCGGGCGAGCGGCAGTCGGAGCCAGTCGACCTCGGCGTGGTCGTCGACGTAACACACCGGACAGGCGCTTTCCGTCTCCGGGCTGTCGAAGCGGGCCTCGGCGGCGAAAAGCGCCGAGTCGAACCCGCCGCACACGTCGTGGTGGAAGTCCGGGAGCGCCGGGTCGTGGAGCACGAGCATCCCGGGGCGCCGGCGGATCGCCTCGTACATGTAACCGTGGAAACGGGCCTGATTGCCGAAGTGGTAGATGTCGAGATCCGCCGACCCGGGGTCGTAGCCCGACCTCGGCACGACCTTCACGCCCGCCGGGGCGAGCGCCGTCGGCGCGGAGACGTCCCGCACGACCGCCGTGACATCCACACGGGACGCGAACTCGGCGAGCAGTCCCCAGACGTAATCGGCGATCCCGCTGCGCTGCGGGGGCAGCGGAGTCCACACCGCGAGTTTCAAGATCCGCGCGCGCGGCCGCGCCCCCGGTCCAGCCCCGCCGGGCGCTCCCCGGTCTCGCGGCGCAAGGCGCCGCTCTCGGAGCGAATGCGCGCGAGCGCCGCGTCGATGCGCTCGAGCGCCTGGATCTGGGCGAGTTCGACCTCCTGGTGGACAAGGTCGCGGTCGATCGAGACGTCGTCGACTCGCGAGTTCAGCCCGTCGACGAGCCGGTACAGCTCCCGGATCTGGGACCCCTGGGCGTCGAGCTGCTCGATCAGCGCCGCGAACCGTTCGGTCGTGCGCGCGCCGAGCGATTTTGTCTGCTCCACAAGCTGGTCCCGGATCGTCACGAGCTCGGCGAGCAGCGCCAGGTTGTACTCGATCTGGGGCCGCAGAAAGGGCCGGCAGAGCCCGACGACGACTCGCTTCAGGAGGCGATGCCGCTCCTCGGGCGCGATCGGCAACCCGAGATGCGCGCTCGCGTTCGCCACGACCCAGTGGCGCGACTCTCCTGGCGATACCGTCACCCCGCCCCTCCGTTCCGGGCTCCGGGGACGGATACTTCCACGGATCGGCGCCGGATCACAGCGGACTCGCGATCCGGTTCCGCCCGCCCTCGGGTCGGCGCCGCGGGAACGACCGTCCTGGCGTCACGACCGACCCCGCGAACCCGACGCGTCCGATCCCGCGCTCCGGCCGACCGCGACGCGATCGTCCGCTCGGCGGACGCCTCCGCGCGCGAGCAACCCCCGCATCCGCTCGCCCAACACGCGACTGCTGCACATCCCCCGGATGGTGCGCGCGCCCGATCGTCCCAGGCGTTCCCGCAGGCCCTGATCCTCGAAAAGGTTGCGCATCCGACGCGCCGCGTCGTCGAGGTCCGGCTCTGCCCACCATTCCCCGGGGCGATAGACCTTCTCGGACCACCGATTGAAGCGGAGGTCGCCGAGGTCGATCTGGGCCATCTGGTAGCCGACCGGGCAGCTGTTCTCGATGGTCATGAAGTCCATGTTCCCCGAGTAGGCCGTCCCGATGACGGGCTTGGCGAAGTACATGGCCTCGGCCAATCCCAGTCCGAAACCCTCCGCCCGGTGAAGAGAGACGTAGACGTCGCACAACGCGGTCAGGGCGGCCATGTCCTCCGGCGGTAGGTCGGTGTCGAAGACCGTGCCGCCGACACGGTCCATCGCGTCCTGCAGCATCACCTGCGCTTCCACGTGCCGGGCGAGGTTGATCGTCTTCATGACGAGATGCACGCTCTCGGCCCGTTCGGCCGGGGTGAACGCCCGGCGGTACGCCTCGATCACGCCGTGGGGGTTCTTGCGGGCGACCGTCGAGTTGACGTCGAAGTGGAAAAAGAAGATGCACGAAGCTTCCGGAAGCCCAAAGTCGGCGCGACGAAGAGTCACGTTCGCGACCGGCTCGACGACGCACGGCACGACCTCGACCCGTTTGGTCGTGTAGCGCCGGAAGGTGTCGGCGATGAACCCGCTCGAGACCCAGATCTCGTCGACGCGCTCGAGCTGGTCCCGGAGTTCCGCCGGCAGGCTGGCCTGTTCCCAGTGCCAGTACGCCACGACGCGACGGCGGTGTCCGGGTTGATGGAGGTACTCCTCCGGGACCAGGGTGAGCTCGTTCACGTTCAGAAAGCACAGGTCGACGTCGAACGGGCGACCGGTGGGCAGGGCCCGCAGGCGGTCGGGGAACCGACGCGGGTCCAAAGGCGCGCCGTACTCGTAGTCCTCCATCGCCACGTCCACCCCGGCGTCGACGAGCGCGCCGACGCAGCGGCGGGCCGCCTCGGTGAGTCCCGTCGTCGCCTCCCAGCTGCCGATGGCGTTGACGGCGACGGGGGGACGCCCGACGATGTCGAGCGCCGCAGCCCGGGCCGCGACCCGGCGGTGGGCGACGCAGGTCCGGACGAGCTCTCGGTACGTGCCGACGAGGGCCCCGGGCGCGACGGTCGCTCCCACGAGCTCCGCCGCCAGCCGACCGGCTCCCCGCACCGCCCCGGGGTCGGATTCAGCGAGGCGCATCTCCGCCCGCAGTGCGGCCGGTTCATCGCGTGGATCGGTCGGCACGCGCCAGCAGATGCGCGCGTCGAGCTCCCGATACTGCGGAGCGTCACTCAAGATCACGAGCCGACCAGCGGCGAGAGCGCCGAGGACCGCCGGGCTCGTCCCGCCCGTCGTCGGCCAGGTGAGGTCCACGAAGACGTCGCAGGCATCGAGCACTGCCCCGAGCGCGCCCCCAGCGGAGAGGCCTGCGAGCACGGTGACGGCTTCGGTCGGTCCCGCCTTGCGCGCGACCTCGCTGACCAGCTCCTCTTTCCGGTGGTCGTCGGCGGCGATCACCAGTCGAACCTCGTCAACATCGCCTTGGACCTCGGCGAAGGCCTCGAGGAGTTGGGCGAGTCGACGGCTCTGGGCGACGCTGCCGATCGCGCCGAAGACCACCGCCCCGCCGTCCGACCGGGGGGTGATCCCCGCGTCGAGCGCGATCGCCGGGGGCGCGCTGACGACGTTCGCCCCCGGCGAACGACGGGAGAGCGCCTCGGCCGCCCAGGAACTGTGCACGACCGTCATCAGGTTGACCTCGACGAGACGCCGCGACATGAGGAGCTGGAGGGCGTCGAACGCCGCAGCATCGGCGGCGGGGCCCGGGAGCGCCTCCAACGCCCCGGGGCAGTTGAAGGCCACCTCCTCGCGGAAGACGGTCCCGGCGGCGCCACCGCCGATCCGCAGGTAGAAATCGACGAGCGCCGGATCGTGGAGAATCATCAGCCCCGGTCGTTGGAACATCCGCGCGTGGATGTAACCGTGCGCAACGGCATCGTTGGCCATCTGGTAGACGTCGAGGTCGGCGTCGCGGGGCGCGTAGTCCGACGCCGCGACGACCGTCACACCGCGCGGCGCCTCGACGGAGTCGGCGACGTCGTCGCGCACGACCGCCAGGACGTCGGCGTGGGCCGCCAGAGCAGACAGGAGCGTGGGCGCGTGCCGGGCGACCTCGCCCCGCTGCGGCGGCAGGGGTGTCCAGACCGCGACCCGCATCTCAGTCCCGGGGGTCGACCGTCACGGGCGCCGCGCCAGGACGGCGTAGTCCTGGGCGTTGAAAAGTCGCGAGTTGACGAGATCGAGGACCCGCCTGATGTCGTCGGCCCAGGCTTCGCCCACGCCCCACGGTCCCGGCACCGGGAGGTCGGGACGCTCGAGCAGGCGGACCTCGACGTCGGTGAAGCCCCGCGCCTCGACGAGAAACGCGAGCAGCTGCGGCGGGAGCGGCTGCTGGTGCGTGGGGTCGAGGTAGAAAGATGACGCGCCGACCGCCAGGTTCTCGGGGTTGGGTGTTTCCAGGATCAACATTCCACCCGGTTCGATGGCGCGCACGGCGAGATCGAGCAGCCTGATCAGCTCCTCCGTCGTCATGTGCTCGGCGACCTGAATCGCCGTGACCGCCCGCAGGCTGCGCTCCTTCAGACCCTCGAGATGTTCCGCCGCGTCGGCCAGCCGGATGTCGAGGCCCAGTTCTTTTCCGGTCTCGACGTACAGCGGATTCGACTCGATGCCGTAGCAGGCGGCGCCGGATTCGACGAGGAGCTCGAGCAGTTCACCCCGACCGCAGCCGACGTCGAGGACCGGCAGGGCCGAATCCACCGCCAGGATGTCCTCGAGGTACCCGCGCACCCGCTCCTTGATCACTTCGCGCGGCCCGCGGAACACCTCCACGAAGGCGCCGTAGAGGTTCTCGAAGGCGCTCGGCAGGCTCGCCAGCTCCTCGGCGGCGGGGAGGTCGGGCAGGCTGCGCCGGACCCGGTTGAGGAGCAGGTCGATCTGGGCGAGGCGGATCTGGGCCTGGTCGAGCTTGGCGGCGAGTCCCGAGACACGCCGGTTTCCCTCGCTGTTCTCGCGCGCCACGTTCGCCATCTCGGCGCGGATCTCCTGCACGACGTCTCCCATCTCGGTGCGGATGATGCCGACCGCGTCGTGCAACCGGGCGAAGGACTGCTGATGGGCGAGCTCGACCTCCTCGCGGAGCAGGTCCCGATCCCGCAGGACGTCCTCCAGGATGTCGTCGTAGCGCACCATCTCGCCGAGCAGCTCCCGGTTGAACTCGACCTGAGGACGCAGGACCGGCCAGGAAAGGCGCGCGACCAGGCGCTTCAAGAGCCGCCACCGGGAACCTCGCGCCACCGGCAGCCCGAAGCTCGCGTTGGCCTTCATCGAGCTGTGCCGATCCGGGCGCGATGTGGTATCCGACATCGGCCGTTCCTCCCGAGACGAATTCGGACGCCGGCGGGCGCGAAGCCCGTTAGAGCCTAACGTCCCGCATCCCGACGAGGACGTTGCCTCCTCCGGCTGGCCTGCCCGCGACCACCCGGCGCCGGACGCCCCGGTGGGCCGGGCGATCAGTTCGCGGCGGTCGCCGGACGGGGGCGCGGCCCGGTCCGCGGCGGCGCTCCGACGTCACAGGTGCCGCCCAGGGGGTGCTCAGCGCGCCCGGGTCGTCTCCGCGGCCCCAAAGGGTTCGGAGCGCGCGCGACCCGTCTTCAGGTCGTCGGGGGCTGGCGATCGCGCGCCAACCAGCGCAACGGGTGGAAGAACCAGTAGAAGTTGACCGTCCAGCCCCAGCCGAAGGACTTCGGCGGGAAGAGGCGCCCGTCGCCGGGATTCCACATTCTCGAGCGCGCCCGCTCGCCGGTCGGGCGCCGCCAGTCGTAGGGAATACCGAGAAACTCCCTGTCTTCGCCGTTCTCGCCGGACCCCGGTTCGTCGACCACGGCTCACCTCCGATGCATCGCCGCGGCATTATCCCACCGACCGCGCAAGCTCTCGGCGCGATCGGAGGGAGCCTTCAGATCACGACCACGCCCCAGTGAGCCCCGTCGGATAGCGCACCCCGACGAGACAGAGTCCCCCCGGTGGCGCCGGCGAGGGCGCGCCGGCGCGCCGTCCGCTCGCGAGGAGCGCGACGACGTCGCTCGGCCTGAGACGTCCCGTGCCGACGGCGACGAGCGCCCCGACGATCGAGCGCACCATCTGGTGGCAGAAGGAGTCGGCCTCGATCTCGAAGCGCAGCAGGCCCTCGCCCGGGACCGTGAAGGCCGCGACCGTGACCCGGCGTCGGATCGGCCCCTCCGGCTGGTCCGGCGCCCGCCGGCAGAAGGCGGCGAAGTCGTGGTCGCCGAGCACGGTGTCGGCGGCGAGCCGCATCGCGGCGAGGTCGACCGGCACCTCGAGGTGCCAGACGGCCGAGCGGCGCCGCGGGTCCGGTCGGGCAGCTGTCTCGAGGTCGTAGCGGTAGCGGCGGGCGATGGCCGACTTGCGGGCGTCGAAGCCCTCCGGGGCGACGAGCGCCCTCCAGACCGCGATCTCCGAGCCCAACTGGCTCGAGAGGGCCTCAGCGAGTCGGGGCAGTTCCCTTCCCGCCGAGATCGCCTCGGTTCCGTAGTGCCCGAGGAGGAAGGTTTCAGCGAGGTCGACGTGCACGACCTGGGCCGTGGCGTGGACGCCGGCGTCAGTCCGTCCGGCGCACGTGCAGACGAGCTGCTGCCCCGTCATTCGCTCGAGAGCCGCGCCCAACTCGCCGCCGACCGTGCGCTGGCCGGGCTGCGCCGCGAAACCGTGGTACCCGGAACCGTCGTAGGCGACGCCGAGAACGATCCGCCGCGTCGACACCGCGTCGCCGCGTTGCCGACCCGCCACGGTGTCGTCGCCGGTTGGGTCCCCCACGGCGAGGGCGTCAGGTCGGCGAGACGAACTCGACGCGTGCCATCGGGGCGTTGTCCCCCGGACGGGGGCCGAGCTTCAGGATCCGGAGGTAACCGCCGTTGCGGTCGGCGTAACGCGGACCGATCTCGGCGAAGAGTTTGTGCGCCATGTCCTTGTCCCGCAGGAAAGCGATCACCTCGCGCTGGTTGTGCACCCCTCCGGCGCGCGCCCGGGTGATCAGCTTCTCGGCCACCGGACGGAGCGCCTTCGCCTTGGCCTCGGTCGTGACGATTGCCTCGGCGGCGATGAGTGACGCGATGAGATTGCCGAGCATCGCCCTCTGGTGGGCGGCATCGCCGCCGAAACGGACGCTCTTTCTCGGTGCCGCGGGCATCTCAGTACCGGTCGCCCGCGAGCGACAGACCTCGCTCATCGAGACGCTGCAGCACCTCGTCGAGGGACTTCTGTCCGAAGTTCGTGATGCCGAGCAGGTCCGCCGCGCTGCGCTCGACGAGCTCTCCGATGGTGTTGATCTGGGCCCGCTTCAGGCAGTTGCGGGGACGCTCCGTCAAGTCGAGCTCCTCGATCGGCTGGTCGAGGTCCGGCGAACCACTCGAAGCCGTCGCGGCGTCACCGAGCTCGAGCCCGCGCGCCTCGTCGGAGAGCTCCGCGACGAGGTTGACGAGCGATCGGAGCGTCTGGCCCGCCGAGGCCAGTGCCGAACGGGGCGAGATCGAGCCGTCCGTCTCGACGTCGAGGACGAGCCGGTCGTAGTCGGTCGACTGCTCGACACGCGTCGGCTCGACGGTGAAGGCGACCCGGCGCACCGGCGAGAAGATGGCATCGACCGGGATGACCCCGATCGTCGAGGAGTGCTTGCCCTTCTCGACCGAGACGTAGCCCTTGCCGCGCTCGACGGTGACATCCATCGCCAGCCGCCCCTTGGCGTTCACGGTGGCGATGTGCAGGTCCTTGTTGAGGACTTCGACGTCGGCCGTCAGTTTCAGGTCGGCGCCGGTCACCTCGCCGGGCCCGCGCACGTCGACGCGCAATGTCACCCGCTCGTCGGTCTCGACGACGAGGACCAGGTCTTTCAGGTTCAAGATGATGTCGCTGACGTCCTCTTTCACCCCTGGAAGGAAGGTGAACTCGTGGAGGGCGTCGTCGAAGCGGACCTGGGTCACCGCGGCGCCGGGGATCGATGAAAGCAGCGTCCGCCGCAGCGAGTTGCCGAGCGTGTGCCCGAAACCCGGGTCGAGCGGGCCGATCGAGAACCTCTGACGGTTCTCCTCCTCCTCGCCGATCGCTTCGACGGCGGGGCGCTGGATGATGAGCATCTGGGCTGACTCCTGTTGTTCGGGCGCCTACTTCGAGTACAGCTCGACGATGAGCTGTTCGCGCACCTGGGTGTCGATCTGTTCGCGCTCCGGCATCGCCCGGACGCGCACGGCGGTGCCGCCTTCTTCGACCTCGAGCCAACCGGGAACGGGACGGTCGATGAGGTCGAGGTTCTGTCGCACCGTGATCACCCCCGCCGCCGGCTCGGCGAGCGCGACGACGTCACCGAGGCGCACGCGGAAACTCGCGATCGTGACCCGATGGCCGTTCACCCGCACGAGACCGTGGCTGACGAACTGGCGGGCCTGGGACCGGCTCGTGGCCCAACGCGCCCGGAACACGACGTTGTCGAGACGCGTCTCGAGCATGCGGAGCAGGTTCTCGCCCGTGATGCCGTGCTGCCGGCTCGCCTCATCGTAAAGGCTGCGGAACTGCTTCTCCAACACGCCGTAGATGCGGCGCGCCTTCTGCTTCTCGCGCAGCTGGGCGAGGTACTCCGAACCCTGGCGCGAGCGGTCGCGCCCGTGCTCTCCCGGCGGGTACGGGCGGCGTTCGATCGGGCACTGCGGGCTCTCGCACTTCGGCCCCTTCAAGAACAGCTTGACCTTCTCACGGCGGCACAAGCGGCACACCGGACCGAGGTACCGGGCCATCGTCGTCCTCGTCCCTAGACCCGGCGCCGCTTCTTGGGGCGACAGCCGTTGTGCGGGATCGGCGTCACGTCCTTGATGCCCGTGACCTCGATGCCGGTCGCCGCGAGCGACCGGATCGCCGTCTCCCGGCCCGATCCTGGTCCCCGCACCAGGACGTCGACCCGTCGCACCCCGTGCTCCATCGCCCGGCGCGCGCAGCTCTCGGCGGCCATCTGGGCCGCGAACGGCGTCGACTTGCGCGAGCCTTTGAAACCGACGTTGCCGGCCGACGCCCAGGCGATGACGTTGCCCTCGTGGTCGGCGATCGACACGATCGTGTTGTTGAACGAGCTCTTGATGTGGGCGACGCCGTGGACGACGTTCTTGCGCTCACGCTTGCGGGGCCGGCGACCGCCGGGTTTGACCGGCTTGGCCATCAGGCCCGCCCTTCCCGGGAGGGCGCGCCACGACGACGGGCGCTACCAACGTCGGTTGAGGCGTGACGAGTCGTGGGCATCAGTGCTTGCGGACCTTCTTCTTGCCGGCGACGGTCTTCTTCGGGCCTTTGCGTGTCCGGGCGTTCGTGTGGGTGCGCTGGCCCCGCACCGGCAGCCCCCGCCGATGACGGACACCCTGGTAGGAGCCGATGTCCATCTTGCGCTTGATGTCCTGGGCGACGTCGCGACGGAGGTCGCCCTCGACTTTCAGGTTGGCGTCGACGTAGGTGCGGATCCGGGCGACTTCTTCCTCGGTCAGATCGCGCACCCGCGTGTTCAGGTCCAGGTCGGCGGCCGCGCAGATCTGCTGGGAAGTCGTGCGGCCGATTCCGTAGACGTAGGTGAGCGCGACTTCGAGGCGCTTGTCGCGCGGGATGTCAACGCCGGAGATCCGGGCCACCGTCTCAGCCCTGACGCTGCTTGTGGCGCGGATTGTCGCAGATCACGACCACGCGGCCGTGCCGGCGGATGACCTTGCACTTCTCGCACATCACTTTGACGCTCGGACGTACCTTCACTGCCCTGTCCCCTGGGTCGTGGTGTGGCCGGATCTGGCCGAACCCAACTCGTGCCTACTTGTACCGATAGGTGATCCGGCCTCGCGACAGGTCGTACGGCGTGATCTCGACCTGGACTCGATCGCCGGGGAGGATGCGAATGCGGTGCATGCGCATCTTGCCCGAGCTGTGGGCGAGCACCTTGTGACCGTTCTCGAGCTCGACACGGAACATCGCGTTCGGCAACGGCTCCACGACCGTGCCCTCGAGCACGATCGCGTCCTCCTTCGGTTTCGGCAGGTCAACCTCCTCGACAAAACTCCTGGCGGCTACGGGAGGCAGGCAACCCACATCCCATCGTCGCGTCAACGACCCCCGACGAGCGGTGGCTGGCCCCAACTGTCCACGTGACCTGCAGCCCTGGGGCCACGAGATGTGCGTTCTGGCTCGCGACGAACACCCACGAGCCAGCTGACCCGAAGCGGCAATTATTTTAGCACCTCACGGCCGTTCCGGTCACGGGCGCGTCAGCACCTCCGGTCCGTCGTCGCCGATCGCGATCGTGGACTCGAAGTGCGCCGAGAGGCTCCCGTCGGCGGTCACGACGCTCCAGCCGTCCTCGAGCTCGACCGTGTCGGGGCCGCCAACGTTCACCATCGGCTCGACGGCGAAGACGTTTCCCCGCTTCATCTTCGGCCCCGGGGCACCGGGCCAGTAGTTCGGGACCGAGGGCTCCTCGTGCATCTCCGTCCCGATGGCGTGGCCGACGTACTTGCGGACGACCGAGAACCCCTCCGCCTCGACCACCGTCTGGACCGCGCGACCGATCTCGTGCAATCGGTTGCCGGGGCGCATCACGTCGATCCCGGCCCACAGAGACCGTTCGGTCACCTCCATGAGGCGCGTGGCGAGCGCGGAGACTTCGCCGACGGGAGCCGTGAAGGCGGCGTCGCCGTGGTAACCCTCGACGATCGCTCCGCAGTCGACGGACAGGATGTCACCGTCCTTCAGCACGTAACCGCCCGGTATGCCGTGGACGATCATGCTGTTCGGCGACGTGCAGATGACCGCCGGGAAACCGTGGTAGTTGAGGAAATTCGAGCGTGCCCCGCGCTTTTCGAGCACCGCGCGCGCGACTTTGTCGAGTTCAAGCGTCGTCATCCCCGGGCGGATGGCGGCTCGCGTCTCCGCGATGATCTCGGCGACGACACGGCCCGCCCGGCGCATCTTCTCGATCTCTTGGGGACTGCGGATCACCAGCCGATCTCTCCCGCGGCGCCGAGGCGGTCCCCGATGCACGAGATGACGCGCTCCGCCACTTCCTCGATGGTGCCGGTCGCCGCGACCGAGACAAGCCTTCCGGCGGCTTGGTAACGGGCGATGAGCGGCGCCGTCTGCGCGTCATAGAGGGCGAGACGCCGGGTCACCGCCTCCTCGGTGTCGTCCTCGCGCTGGACGACCTCGCCGCCGCAGACGTCGCAGGTCCAGTCGACCTTGGGGGGCACGGCGAGCGAGAAGACCCGGCCGCAACCCGAACAGGTGCGCCGCTGTGCGATCCGCTCGACGACGACGGCGGTCGGGATGTCGAGGCTCACGACGAGGTCGATCGTCACCGGTGCAAGGATCTCGTCGAGCCGCTCCGCCTGGACGACGGTGCGAGGAAATCCGTCGAAGACGAATCCGCGCGTCGCCGCGTCAGGCTCGCGGAGCCGCTCGGCGATCATCTCGAGCACGATGTCGTCGGAGATCAGCTCGCCCGCCTCCATCGTGCGCTGCACCCTCTGGCCCAGCGCGGTCCCGGACTTCACGGCGGCACGCAGCATGTCACCGGTCGAGATGTGGGGGATCGAGAAATGCTGCGAGATCAGCACGCACTGGGTCCCTTTCCCCGAGCCCTGTTTACCGAGGACGATGAGACGCGCGGACCTTGCCACCTAGGTGAGGTAGCCCTCGTAGTTGCGCATCGTCAGCTGGCTGTTGATCTGTTGGTTCGTCTGGAGCGCGACACCGACGCTGATGAGGAGCGTCGTCCCGAAGTACGGGATCCCCGCGATGTGCCAAGCGGCGAGGATCGCCGAGGGCGTGAGCGCGACGAACGCCAAGAAGAGTGAGCCCGGCAACGTGATGCGATTCAGGATCTTGGACAGGTAGCTCTCGGTCGGCGGGCCCGGTCGGATCCCGGGAATGTACCCGCCCTGTTTGCGGATCTGGTCCGCCTGCTGGACCGGGTCGAAGCTCACCTGCACGTAAAAGAACGTGAAGGCCACGATGAACAGGCCGTAGAGGGCGAGGTAGACGCCGCCGGTCGGGTTCACGAGGTTCGCCGTGATCCAGGCGCGCACGGCCGCCCACGGCAGCACGGTCGAGACGAGTACCGGGATGTAAAGGAGCGAACTCGCGAAGATGATCGGGATGACACCGGCCTGGTTCACCTTCAACGGGATGTAGGTGCTCTGGCCTCCGTACATCCGGCGCCCCTGGACCCGGCGTGCGAACGTGACCGGTATCCGGCGCTGGCCGAGCTCGGTGAACACGATCGCGACGAGCAGCGCGACACAGACGATGCCGATGATCGAAAGACCCGCCCAGGACTTATCCGCCTTGATGAGGTCGACGTCGAGCGGGATCGTCGCCACGACGTTGGCGAAGATGATGATCGACATCCCCTGGCCGATGCCGCGCTGGGTGATGAGCTCGCCGAGCCACATGACGAAAGCCGTGCCGGCCGTGAAGGTGAGGATGATGAACAGCACCCGCTGCGCCGTGAAGTCGGGAATGAGGTCGGTGTTGGTCCCGGTCAACTGGCCGGAGTGCAACAGGAAGACGATGCCGGACGATTGCATCAGCGCGAGCGAGACGGTGAGGTAGCGCGTCGCCTGGGTCAGCTTGCGCTGGCCGACGGCGCCCTGGTCGCGCCACTCGGTGAACTTCGGGATCACCGTCGTCAGCAGCTGGATGATGATCGACGACGTGATGTACGGCATGATCCCGAGGCCAAGGACGGCGGCCCGAGCGAGCGCACCGCCCGAGAACAGGTTCAAGAAGCCGAGAATCCCCGAGCCCTTCGCCAAATTCGAGATCGACTGGATGGCCCTGAAGCTCACCCCCGGAACCGGGATGTTGGCACCGAGCTGGTAGATCGCGATCACGACCAGCGTGAAAAGGACCTTGTTGCGAAGGTCGGCGACCCTGACGATGTTCCTCAGGCTGGAAAGCACGCCACCTCCCCTCCACCAGCCGCCCGCCGTCGGCGCCCCACGTGCCTACCCGACCCCATCTTCGACCCCGTCACGGTCCCGACCCCCGGCCGTCTAGCGGTTGGCCAGGGCGTTGCCGCGGGCGGGGACCCGGCGGTCGCCGTTGGGCGCTGGGACAACCGTCACGGACCCACCGGCGCCGCTGATCGCCCGGGCGGCGGCCTTCGAGAACGCGTGCGCCTCGACGGCGATCGCCCGCGAGATCGATCCGCGTCCGAGCACCTTCACGAGGCCCTTTTCGTGGACGATCCCCGAGGCGCGCAGCGTCTCCGGCGTCACCGAGTCGAGGGCGAGCTTCTCGAGGTCGTCGAGGTTGACGACGTTGTACTCGACGCGGAACGGGTTCTGAAAGCCGCGCAGCTTGGGGATCCGCTGGGTGAGAGGCAACTGGCCCCCTTCGAACCCGGAATTCATCGTGTTCCTCGCGAGCTGGCCTTTCGTGCCCCGTCCCGCGGTCTTCCCACCCTTGCCGCCGGTTCCCCGACCGACACGACGGCGAGCCCGACGGGCGCCCGGGGCGGGCGCGAGATCGTCGAGTCTCATCGGTCACCGGCCCCTTTCTTCGCCGGCACGTCACCGCCACGACGCGGTCGCGCCGCGGACTCCGTGACCGTCACGAGGTGGGACACGCCCGCGAGCATGCCACGGATCTCGGGACGATCGACAAGCACGTTCGACTGGCCGATGCCGCGCAAACCGAGAGCGCGCAAGGTCGCCCGGTGCTTCGGCTTCGTGCCGATCGCCGAGCGGACCTGGGTGACGAGGATCTCGGCCGGGCCGGGCGACGGTCGCGGTGCCATCTCAGTCCTCCCCAGCGACGACAGTCGGCGCACGGCGTCGCTCGTTGAAGGCGCGCAACACCCCGGTCGGGGTGACCTCCTCGGGGACCTTGCCGCGCAGCCGGGCGACCTCGTCCGGTCGCCGGAGCGCCTTCAGTCCGGCGATCGTCGCGTGGGCGACGTTGATCGAGTTCGAGGTGCCGAGGGACTTGGCGACGACATCGCGTACCCCCGCCATCTCGAAGATCGCGCGCGCCGCGCCGCCGGCTATGACACCGGTGCCGGGAGCCGCGGGCTTGAGGAGCATCCGGCCCGCGCCAGCCGAGCCGATCACCGGGTGAACGATCGTCGATCCCGCGAGGGCGACGTCGAAGAGGTTCTTCTTCGCGTCCTCGATCCCCTTTTGCACCGCGAGACCGGCTTCTTTGGCCTTGCCGTAGCCGAGGCCGACACGACCTTGGCCGTCGCCGATCACCATCAGCGCGGTGAACGAGAACCGTCGACCACCCTGGACGACCTTGGCGACCCGGTTCACCCGGATCGTCCTCTCCTCGTACTGGGACTCCGCCATTCAGAACTCCAATCCCGCCTGCCGAGCGGCCTCGGCGAGAGCCGCGACACGACCGTGATAGCGGGAACCACCCCGGTCGAAGACGACCTTGGCGATCCCTGCCTGCTGGGCGCGAGCTGCCACGAGCCGGCCGACCTCGGCGGCCGCAGCGACGTTGCCTGTCGGCTGGGAGCGCAGACCCGCCTCCATCGTCGAAGCAGCAACGATCGTGCGTCCCGCGGCGTCATCGATCACCTGGGCGACGATGTGCCGTTTCGAGCGGAAGACCGCGAGACGCGGCCGGTCGGCGGTGCCCACCACCTTGTGGCGCAACCGCGCATGGCGGCGGCGGCGCAAGACGTGGACGCGCTCTACACCTGCCATCGCTACTTCCCGGCCTTTCCGGCCTTGTGCGGCACTGTCTCGCCCGCGTACCGCACGCCCTTGCCCTTGTACGGCTCCGGCTTGCGGATCTTGCGGATGTCGGCGGCCACTTGCCCGACCGTTTCCTTGTCGACGCCGCGCACCGTGATGCGAGTCGGCACGGGAACCTCGAAGCTGATGCCCTCGGGCGCGTCGACAATCACCGGATGGCTGAAGCCGAGCGCCAGCTCGAGCTGGTTCGGCCCTTTCGCCGTCGCCCGATAGCCGATACCGACGATCTCGAGGTCCTTGGAGAACCCCTCGGTGACGCCGAGCATCATGTTGGCGATCAGCGTGCGGGTGAGCCCGTGGAGCGCGCGGCTCATCCGTTCGTCGTTCGGGCGTTCGACGACGAGCGTCGACCCACCTTCCTCGGCGCGCACGGTGATCCGGCCCGGGATCACCCTTTCCAACGCGCCCTTTGGGCCGCGCACGGCGATGCGGTCGTCGACCATCGTGACCTCGACGCCCGCCGGCACGGCGATCGGCACGGATCCGACCCGCGACATCAGGGGATCACCCCGTCCCGCCCCGGAGCCGGCTCACCAGACATAGCAGAGCACCTCGCCGCCGATCTTGCGCTGACGGGCCTCCCGGTCAGTGAGCAGCCCCTGACTCGTCGACAGCACGGCGACGCCCAGGCCGCCGAGCACCCGCGGAAGATGATCCGCCCGCGCGTAGACGCGCAGCCCCGGCGTCGAGACCCGCTTCAGACCGGCGATCGCGCGAGCGCGATCGTGCGTGTACTTCATCCGGATCTCGAGAACCGTCCCGGGACGCGAGTCGTCTGCAACGGTCGAGAAACCGGCAATGTAGCCCTCACGCTCGAGTATCGAGGCGAGCGACATCTTCAGCTTCGAACCAGGCATGCGGACGGTGTCGTGCATCGCAACGTTGGCGTTGCGCACCCGTGTCAGCATGTCGGCGATGGGATCCGTCATGGTCATCGGCGATCCCCTCCCGTCACCAGCTTGCCTTGGTCACGCCGGGAACTTCTCCGGCGTGTACGAGCTGTCGTAGACAGATTCGGCACAATCCGAAGCGTCGGTAGACCGACCGCGGCCGGCCACAACGTCGGCACCGGGTGTAACCCCGCACCTTGAACTTCGGCTTGCGCTGCTGCTTTTCGACCAGTGCCTTCTTTGCCATCTCCGGTTACTACCCTTCGCGTCGGAACGGGAAGCCGAAGGCGTCGAGCAGAGCTCGTCCCTCGGCGTCGGTGCGGGCCGTCGTCACGATCGTGATGTCCATTCCACGGGTCGCGTCGACCTTGTCGTAGTCGACTTCCGGGAAGATCAGCTGCTCGGAGACACCGAGCGTGTAGTTGCCGTGTCCGTCGAACGAGCGCGGGGACAACCCGCGGAAGTCCCGAATACGCGGGATCGCGAGGCTGATCAGGCGATCGAAGAACTCCCACATCCGGTTTCCTCGCAGTGTCACCATCGCGCCGATCGAGTTCCCCTCGCGCAGCTTGAATGCCGAGATCGACTTGCGCGCCCGGGTGACGATCGGCCGCTGGCCCGTAATCGTCGCGAGGTCGCGCACCGCGCCTTCGAGCAGCGACTGCTGCTGGGTCGCCTTGCCGACGCCCATGTTGACCACGATCTTGGCGAGGCGCGGAACTTCCATGACGTTCGCCAGTCCGAGCTCGGACAGCAATCGGTCCCTGATCTCGTCCTCAAACAGGGCCTTCAGGCGGGGGCGTTCGACCACCTTCGTCATTGCGCTCACAACCGGCCCCCGCACTTGGCACAAACCCGCGTCTTTGAACCATCCTTGCCGACCTCGTACCGGGCCCGCGTCGGGCCGTCCTTCGCACAGATCAGCGCGACGACCGCGACCGGAAGTGGCATGTCCTTGTCGATGATCCCGGCCTGCATCGTGGCGCGCTTCGGGCGGGTGTGACGTTTCACGACGTTGACCCCGGAAACGACGACCTGGTGCTTGTCGGGAATGGCGCGAATCACCTCACCTCTCCGGCCGCGGTGCTTGCCGGACAGGACTTGAACCTCGTCGCCCTTGCGGATCTTCATCTAGATCACCTCCGGCGCGAGGCTGACGATGCGCATGAATCGCTTGTCGCGCAGTTCGCGGCCGACCGGGCCGAAAATTCGGGTCCCGCGAGGCTGCAGCTGCTCGTTGATGAGCACCGCGGCGTTCTCGTCGAACCTGATGTAACTCCCGTCAGGACGACGACGCTCCTTCTTCGCCCGCACGACCACGCACCTAACGACTTCACCCTTTTTCACCGCAGCTCCCGGAACGGCCTCTTTCACCGTCGCGATGAAGACATCGCCGATGGTCGCGTACCTGCGACGAGAACCCCCGAGCACCTTGATGCAAAGGACCTCTTTCGCTCCTGAGTTGTCCGCGACCTTGAGTCGCGACTCCTGTTGGATCACCGCGCACGCTCCAGGATTTCGACGAGCCGCCACCGCTTGAGCTTCGAGATCGGGCGCGTTTCCGCGACACGCACCCGGTCGCCGACGGCAGCGGTGTTCTCCTCGTCGTGGACGTAGAGCCTCTTCGAGCGCTGGACAGTCTTGGCGTACTTCGGGTGGCGGACGCGTTCGACGACCGACACGACCACCGTCTTGTCCTTCGATCGCGAGATCACCGTCCCCTCGCGCACCTTGCGACGGTTCGGTCGCAGGACGCGAGGCACAAGGACCGCTGATTCGGTGTCGTCAGCCACGGCTCTTCCTCGTCCTTTTCGCAGATCGCTCGACCGCAGCGGCGTCCTCAGCCGCGATCGTCAGGAGACGGGCGATGTCCTTGCGGACGATCGCGATCCGGCTCACATTGTCGAGACGACCCGTCGCGAGTTGGAAGCGGAGATTGAACAGCTCTTTGCGCGCGTCGATGAGGCGCTGGGCCCGATCGAGCTCCGAGAGCGAGCGCAGTTCGGTCGGCTTCGTCATTTCGCGGCCCCCCCGGCTTCGGCCAGCACTCCGGGACGAATGACGACCTCGGCCTGGATCGGAAGTTTCTGGATCGCGCGTTCAAGCGCCTGGCGCGCGAGCTGTTCATCGACCCCCGCGATCTCGAAAAGGATCCTCCCCGGTCGCACGACGGCGACCCAGTGCTCTGGGTTGCCCTTGCCTGATCCCATGCGCGTCTCTGCTGGCTTCTGGGTGACCGGCTTGTCCGGGAAGACCCGGATCCAGACCTTGCCTCCCCGGCGCACATGACGCGTCATCGCGATACGAGCCGCCTCGATCTGGCGCGCCGTGATCCATCCCGGTTCGAGAGCCTTGATCCCGTAGTCGCCGAAGTCGATCGTCTGGGCGCCCTTGGCGAGGCCGGTGCGACGACCGCGGTGCTGCTTGCGGTGCTTGACCTTCTTTGGCATCAGCATCGTCAGTCGTTCTCCTTGCGGAAGTGCGGCGTTTCGTGGTGCTCGTCACGTGTCCGTCGCTCGATCTCCTCTTCCTCGGCAAGGAGCTTCTCGAGCGCGTCGTCGGCCGGAGGGGCGACCGGCTCGGCCGGCGCCTCGACGGCAGCTTCTTCGCGTTCGCCCTTTGCCGCCGGCGCTGGGACTTCCTCCGGAGGCAAGCCGGGCTCGCCCAGCTCCGGCCGGCGCCGACCACCGCCGGCCGACACGATCCGGCGGGGGCGGGCCTGGCCTGACGTCTCGCCGACGGCCATCGCGGCCTCACGAGAGATCTTGTCCTCGGGTGCGGCTCGGTAGGGGAGGATGTCGCCCTTGTAGATCCAGACCTTCACGCCAACGCGTCCGGTCGAGGTGCGTGCTTCGCGGAATCCGAAGTCGATATCGGCTCGCAGCGTGTGCAGCGGCACGCGGCCCTCGCGGTAGGACTCCTTGCGTGACATCTCCGAACCGCCGAGACGACCGGAGCACTGGACACGCACCCCCTGGCCTCCGGCCTTCTGCACGGTCTGGATCGCTCGCTTCATGGCACGCCGGAAACTGATACGCCGCGTGAGCTGGTCGGCGATCCCCTGGGCGATGAGCGCGGCGTCGAGCTCGGGCTGCTTGATCTCCTGGATGTTCAGCTGGACGTTGGCGTTCTTCGTCATCCGCCCGAGGTGGCGGCGGAGCCGGTCCGCTTCGGCGCCCCGACGCCCAATTACGATGCCCGGACGGGCGGTGTGCACGTCGACGCGCAGGCGGTCCCTCGTACGCTCGATCTCGATCCGGCTGACGGCTGCCGACTCGAGCTGGGTCATCAAATAATCTCGGATGTTCCAGTCCTCGACGACGGCGTTCTGGTAGCCGCGGTCCTCGAACCAACGCGACTTCCAGTCGGTCGTGATGCCGAGGCGAAACCCGTAAGGGTTGACCTTCTGACCCATTAGCTCTTGTCCTTCCCGGACGACCGGCGCGTGGTCTTCTTCGCGATTCTGGCGATCACCCGTGTGGCCCTCGTCGGCGCCCCGCTCTTCTTCGCCGGGGCGGCCGTGGCGGGGACCTTCTTCGCCGGGGCCTTCTTCGCCGGGGCGGCCTTCGCGGGGGCCCTTTTCGCCGGGGCGGCCTTCGCGGGGGCCCTTTTCGCCGGGGCGGCCTTCGCGGGGGGCCTCTTCGCCGGGGCGGCCTTCACGGGGGCCTTCTTCGCCGGAGCGGCCTTCGCCGGGGGCCTCTTCGCCGGGGCCTTCTTCGCGGGGGTCCTCTTCGCGGGGGCGGTCTCGCGTCCCCGCGGCACGCGCTCCTCGTTCTCCTCCGACTCTTTGGCACCTTCCCCGGTGACAACCGCGGATTCCTCGCCCGCCGGGATCGCCTCGAGCGCCAGAGCGCGTCGCCGCGCCCCCGCGACGCGGCGAGCACGGCGGTCGGCATTCTGCGCCGCGGAACGCGCTTTCAGGCGCGCGATCTGGGCCTCGGGCATCCGCGCCAGGATGATCGTGACGTGGCAGGTGCGCTTGCGAATCCGCGAGGCGCGGCCGCGTGCCCGGGGTCGGAAGCGTTTGAGCGTCGGGCCCTCGTCGACGAAGCACGAGGCGATATAGAGCTCTTCGGGAAACTGACCGTCGTTATGCTCGGCATTGGAGGCCGCCGAACGCAGCAGTTTTGCGACCACTGGTGCCGCGCCACGATCGCTGTGGTCGAGCAGTTCAACGGCCCGTGTGTAGTCGAGCCCGCGCACGAGGTCGAGTACTTCGCGCGCTTTGTAGCCCGACATCTGGCAGTGTCGGAGCACGGCGCGGGTTCCGGGGCGTTCGTTGGTCTTGACGGTCATCGTCAGCGCCTCGCCTGGCGTTCTTGACCGGCGTGGAAACGGAAGGTCCGAGTGGGGGCGAACTCGCCCAGCTTGTGGCCGACCATCGCCTCGGTGACGTAGACGGGGATATGCCTGCGGCCGTCATGGACACCGATCGTGTGGCCGACCATGTCCGGGATGATCGTCGAACGGCGGGACCAGGTTTTCACGACGCGCTTCTCGTTCTTCGCGTTCAGCTCGTCAATCTTCTTCAGCAGATGGTCATCGACGAATGGTCCCTTTTTCAGGCTGCGGGGCATACGATCCTCGTTCTGTTCCTCAACGGCGCGCGCCGCGACCGCGTCGGCGGCGCACGATGAGCTGATCGGACGTCTTGTGGCGGGCCCGCGTCCGGCCTTCGGGCTTCCCCCACGGCGAGACGGGATGACGTCCGCCGGAGGCCTTGCCCTCGCCGCCGCCGAGCGGGTGGTCGACCGGGTTCATCGCCACGCCCCGTGTCTGCGGTCGAACCCCACGCCAACGGTTACGCCCCGCCTTGCCGATCGAGACGAGCTCGGCCTCGGCATTGCCAACCTCGCCGATCGTTGCCCGGCAGTCGATCGGGACCCGACGCATCTCGGTCGAAGGCAGCCGCAGCGTCGCGAGCGTCCCCTCCTTGGCGACGAGCTGCACGCTCATCCCGGCGCCGCGGGCCAGCTTGCCGCCGCCGCCCGGACGGAGCTCCACGTTGTGCAGCACCGAACCGACCGGGATGTAGCGCATCGGAAGGGCGTTGCCCGGTCGGATCTCCGCGCCGTGACCGGACTGCAGGACATCGCCGACCGCGACGCGTTGGGGAGCGAGAATGTAGCGCTTCTCGCCGTCCGCGTAGTGAAGTAGCGCGATCCGGGCGTTGCGGTTCGGGTCGTACTCGATCGCGGCGACCCGGGCCGGCACCCCGTCTTTTTCACGCCAGAAGTCGATGACGCGGTACTGGCGTTTGTGGCCGCCGCCGCGATGGCGCGCCGTCTTGCGACCGTAGCTGTTACGCCCACCGGACGAGGGAAGCGGCTCGACGAGCGTCCGCTCGGGGCGGTCCTTCGTGATCTCTGCGAAGTCCGATACCGATTGGAACCGTCGTCCGGCGCTCGTCGGCTTGCGCTTGCGCACTGCCATGGCGGATCCCTCAGCTCTCGAACAGCTCGATGCGGTCGTCACCGGCGAGGCGCACGATCGCCCGCTTCGTGTCCGACCGCCGGCCGAAGTTCATGACCCGACGATTCCTCTTCCGCTTTCCCTTGCGATTGAGCGTGTTCACGCTGGCAACGTGGACGGCGAACGTCTGCTCCACGGCGTCACGGATCTCTTCTTTGCTCGCCCGGGGATCGACGACGAAGACGTAGGCGCCCTGCTCCATGAGACCGTAGGACTTCTCGGAGATGACGGGGCGGAGAAGAACCATACGGCTGCTACTCATCTCGCACCCCGATCCTGCGCCGTCGATCGCTTGCCAGCTGGAGCGCGTGCCGCGGTCTTCTTCGCCGCCGTGGCCGCCGAGGTCTTCTTCGCCGCCGTGGCCGCCGAGACCTTCTGCGCCGGCGTCGAGGCTTTGGCCGCCACCCTCGACGGCGCGGCCTTGGCTGATCTAGCCGTACCGGGAAGCGACTCGTCCGTGAAAACCACGACGTCCGCGGCAACCAGGTCGTACGCCGTCACCTGCTCAACGGGCACGCTCCAGACTCCGGGGATGTTGCGGAACGACCGCTCGACCACGTCATTGCGGCCCGCCATGACGACGAGGACCCGGCCGGAACAGTCGAGGGCCGCGAGAGACGCCAGGGCGTCTTTCGTGCGCGGCACCTCCATCGTCCAGCGGTCGATGAGCCGCAGTGAGCCGCGCCCGGCGTGGTCGGAGAGCGCGCGGCGCAAGGCCTGCTGGACCATCTTGCGCGGGGTGCGCTGCGTGTAGTCACGAGGCTTTGGACCAAGAGCGACGCCGCCGCCGGCGTAGTGCGGCGCCCGGATGGACCCCTGTCGGGCGGAGCCCGTGCCCTTCTGCCGGTACGGCTTGGCCGACCCGCCGCGCACCTCGGAGCGCGTCTTCGTGCTCTGTGTTCCCCGCCGCCTCGCCGCGAGCTGGGCCGTCACGACCTGGTGGACGAGGGCCGCGTTGGCCGCGGCGGAGAAGAACTCCGGGTCGAGCGAGACGGCGCCGAGCACGACACCGGCGTCGGTCGTCCGGTTGATCGTGACCGGCTCGGGGCGCGTGACGGGTCTCGAAGCCCGTCCGCGGACCACGTCGACGCTCACCTCACGCCGCCCTTCACGGCTTGGCGGATCACGACGAGTCCGCCGCGGGGACCGGGCACGGCGCCCTTCACGAGCACGATCTCCCTCTCGGCGTCGGCCTCGACGACCTCGAGGTTGAGGGTCGTCACGCGCTCGGCGCCCAGGCGCCCCGCCATCTTGGCGCCCCGGAAGACCCGGGCGGGAGTGGCGCAGGCACCGATGGAGCCGGGCGCGCGGTGCTTCTTGTGGTTGCCGTGCGCGCCGCCCTGGCCCGAGAAATTGTGCCGCTTCATGCTGCCGGCGAAACCCTTGCCTTTCGAGATCGCCGTGACGTCGACCTTTTCGCCCGCGGACAGGATCCCGACGTCGATCTGCTGGCCGACCGAGTAGCCGTCGGTGTCGTCGACCCGCAGCTCGACGAGGCGCCGCCCGGGGTCGACGCTGGCCCTGGCGAAGTGCCCCGCCTCCGGTTTGTTGAGGGCGCTCGCCCGTCGAAAACCGTAGGTGACCTGCAGGGCGGAGTAACCCTCGCGTTCGGGTGTTTTCACCTGGACGACTCGCAAAGGCGCGACCTTCACGACGGTGACGGGAACCGCCCGGTTCTCAGCGTCGAAGATCTGGGTCATCCCGACCTTCTCGCCGACGACCGCTTTCAGTGTCATCGTCGTTCCGTCTCTCCGTACCGGCCTTCTGACCGGGCCCTCCCTGAACCCGGCGGCCGCGGCGACACCGCCGACGCCGGGTTCGACGGGATGGGTGAACCACCCCTTCTCACGCGGGCGCTCCGCTCGAGAACCGAGCGGAGCGCAGATCGTTTCTGCCGAACGGTCCCCCGACAGACGGGGCACGCTCGGACTTCATCCTCGCAGTCCGCCGGGGTCCCTCCCGGCGAGACAGAACACTATATCAATAGCTCGCGGCTAGGCCTGCTGGATCTTGATCTCGATGTCGACCCCGGCGGGCAGATCGAGCCGTTGCAGGGAGTCGACGGTCTTCGGACCGTGCTCGACGATATCGACCAGCCGCTTGTGGATCCGCATCTCGAAGTGCTCGCGGCTGTCCTTGTGCTTGTGAGGCGACCGCACGACCGTGTAGCGGTGCCGCTCGGTCGGCAGCGGGATCGGGCCGCGCACCTTCGCCTGGGTGCGGAGCACCGTCTCGACGATCTTCTTCGTCGACTGGTCGACGACCTCGTGATCGTACGCCTTGAGCCGGATCCTGATCCGCTGCGCCATCGTCCTACTTGATGATCTTCGTGACCCGGCCGGCCCCGACGGTGCGACCGCCTTCGCGGATCGCGAAGCGCAGTCCTTCGTCCATCGCGATCGGCTTCTGCAGCTCGACCGTCATCGCCGTGTTGTCGCCCGGCATCACCATCTCGGTCCCCTCGGGCAGGGTGATCGAGCCGGTCACGTCGGTCGTGCGGAAGTAGAACTGCGGCCGGTAGTTGGAGAAGAACGGCTTGTGCCGCCCACCCTCGGCCTTCGTCAGCACGTAGACGTTCGCCTCGAAGTTCGTGTGCGGCGTGATCGACCCGGGCTTGCACACGACCTGTCCGCGTTCGACCTCTCTCTTGTCGATGCCCCGGAGCAACAGGCCGACGTTGTCGCCGGCCTGGCCCGTGTCGAGGAGCTTGCGGAACATTTCGACCCCGGTGACGACCGTCTTCTGGGTCGGGCGCAGCCCGACGATCTCGACGGTCTCGCCGACTTTGATCTGGCCCTGCTCGATCCGACCGGTGACGACCGTCCCCCGACCGGTGATCGTCATCACGTCTTCGACCGAGAGGAGGAAGGGTTTCTCGATCTCGCGCTTCGGCTCGGGGAGGTAGTTGTCGACCGCATCCAAGAGCTTGAGCACGTCTTCGGCCGCCGCGGCATCGCCGTCGAGCGCCTTCTGCGCGCTCATCCGGACGATCGGGATCTCGTCGCCGGGGAACTCGTACTCGTTGAGGAGCTCGCGGATCTCGAGTTCGACGAGATCGAGGAGCTCCTCGTCGTCGACCATGTCGACCTTGTTCAGCGCGACGATGATCGATGGCACTCCGACCTGCCGGGCGAGCAGCACGTGCTCACGGGTCTGGGGCATCGGCCCGTCGGCCGCCGAGACGACGAGGATCGCCCCGTCGACCTGCGCCGCGCCGGTGATCATGTTCTTGATGTAGTCGGCGTGGCCGGGCATGTCGACGTGGGCGTAGTGGCGCTTGTCGGTCTCGTACTCGACGTGGGCGATCTGGATCGTGATGCCGCGCGCCTTCTCCTCGGGCGCCGCGTCGATCTTTTCGAACGCGATGTACTGGACGTTCGGGTTGCGTTCGTGGAGGATCTTCGTGATCGCCGCGGTCAGCGTCGTCTTCCCGTGGTCGATGTGGCCCATCGTCCCGACGTTGATATGGGGCTTCGTCCGTTCGAACTTCTGCTTGGCCATTGGTGCCGACAGCTCCGTCTGCTCTGGGCAGCGCCCCTCGGCCCTGCCGTTACCTGACTGCGGTGAACCTGCCGGGCTCGTCCGCCCGCCTGCCCGTCGGCCCGAGGATCCGGTCGGTCCCCGGCCGACCGGCGGCCGACCGGGGAAGGTCCGAGAGGTTTCGGGCCCTCACTCCCCCGTCGCCCGGGCCACGATCTCCCGGGCGATCGACTCGGGAACTTCCTGATAAGAGTTGAACTGCATCGTGAACGTCGCACGTCCCTGGGTGCGGGAACGCAGGTCGGTAGCGTAGCCGAACATGTCCGACAATGGAACCTGCGCTCGGATGACCTGACTGGCACCGCGGCTCTCCATGCCCTCGACATGGCCGCGCCGGGACGACAGGTCGCCGATCACCTCTCCCATGTGCTCTTCGGGCGTGACGATCTCGACGTGCATCATCGGCTCCAAAAGGACCGCGTGCGCCTTGCGCGCGGCCTTCTTCCAAGCCAGCGAGCCGGCGATCTTGAATGCCATCTCCGACGAGTCGACCTCGTGGTAGGAGCCGTAGGTGAGCGTCACGCGTTGGTCGACGGCCGGGAAGCCGGCGAGCACGCCGGACTCCATCGCCTCCCGGATCCCGTGGTCGACCGCGGGGACGTACTCCTTCGGGATGACCCCGCCGGTGATCTTGTCGACGAACTGGTAGCCACCCCCGGGACCGGTCGGCTCGAGGTCGATGACGACGTGGGCGTACTGGCCGTGTCCTCCCGTCTGGCGGACGTAGCGCTCCTCGACCTTGCGGACCGCCTCGCGGATCGTCTCGCGGTAGGCGACCTGGGGCTTGCCGACGTGGGCGTCGACGTTGAACTCCCGCAGCATCCGGTCGACGAGCACTTCGAGATGGAGCTCCCCCATGCCGGAGATCACCGTCTGGCCCGTCTCCTCGTCGGTGCGGACGCGGAACGTCGGGTCCTCTTCGCTGAGCGCGAGGAGGGCCTTGCCAAGCTTGTCCTGATCGGACTTCGTCTTCGGCTCGACGGCGACGTGGACGACCGGCTCGGGAAACGTCAGCGTCTCGAGAACGATCGGATGGGTCGGGTCGCAGAGCGTGTCACCGGTCGTCGTCGTCTTCAGCCCGACGACCGCGACGATGTCACCGGCGTAGATAAAGTCGCGGTCCTCGCGGTGGTTGGCGTGCATCTCGAGGATCCGGCCGATCCGTTCGCGCTTGTCCTTCGTCGAGTTGAGCACCGCCGAGCCCTTGGAGAGCGAGCCGGAGTAGACCCGCAGGTAGGTGAGCTTGCCGACGAACGGGTCGGCCTGGATCTTGAAGGCGAGCGCCGAGAACTTCTCGTCGTCGGCGGCGGCGCGCTCGAGGATCTCGTCGCCGCGCAGGCTGTGCCCGATCGTCGGGGGCACGTCGAGGGGGCTCGGCAGGTAGTCGACGACGGCGTCGAGCAGCTGCTGGACGCCCTTGTTCTTGAACGCCGCGCCGCACAGCACCGGCACGAGGTGTCCGGAGATGGTCCCGACGCGCAGCGCCCGTCGGAGGTCGTCGGCGGTGATCTCGGCTTCGTGGACGTACTTCGACATCACCGTGTCGTCGTAGTGGGAGGTGACGTCGACGAGGTCGTGGCGGGCCGCCTCGGCGGCGGCCCGCAGCTCGCCGGGGATCTCCTCGACGCTCCACTCCTCGCCGTAACCGGAGTTGTCCCAGACCAGGGCCTTCTGCGCGATGACGTCGACGACCCCGCGGAACCGCGACTCCGAGCCGAGCGGCAGCTCGGTGACCGCGGGGATCGCGTCGAGGCGGTCCCGGATCATCTCGACGGTGCGCGCGAAGTTGGCACCGACCCGGTCCATCTTGTTCACGAAGCAGACGCGCGGGACGTTGTACTTGTCCGCCTGGCGCCAGACCGTCTCTGTTTGCGGCTCGACCCCGGCGACCGCGTCGAACACGGCCACGGCTCCGTCGAGGATGCGCAACGACCGCTCGACCTCGACGGTGAAGTCGACGTGCCCGGGGGTGTCGATGATGTTGATCGCGCAGTCCCGCCAGTGGGCCGTCGTCGCGGCCGACGTGATGGTGATGCCGCGTTCTTGCTCCTGGTCCATCCAGTCCATCGTCGCGGCGCCGTCGTGAACCTCGCCGATCTTGTAGTTGCGACCGGTGTAGTAAAGGATCCGCTCGGTCGTCGTCGTTTTGCCCGCGTCGATGTGCGCCATGATCCCGATGTTGCGGACGTTGGCGAGGGGGGTGGTGCGGGGTTGGGGATTTGCCATCGATTCGTCTTCTGTCCTGCGACGTAGTTCTACCTACAGAGTAAAGGGCGCGGCCGTGCAACCGGTGCGAAGGTGGGCTCGCGGCCGGCCCGGGGCCCGACTACCAGCGGTAGTGGGCGAAGGCTCGGTTCGATTCCGCCATCTTGTGGACGTCCTCACGACGTTTCACCGCGGCACCGAGTCCGTTGGCGGCGTCGAGGATCTCGTTGGCGAGTTTCAGCGCCATCGTCCGTTCCCGGCGCTGACCGGCGTAGCTCACGATCCAACGGATCGACAGCGTCGTGGCGCGACGGGGCCGCACTTCGACGGGAACCTGGTAGGTCGTGCCACCGACCCGCCGGGAGTGGACCTCGAGCTCGGGTCGGGTGTTGTCGAGCGCCCGCTTCAGGGTCGCCAGCGCGTCGCCCCCGGTCCGCTCGCCGACAACGGTGAGCGCGTCGTAGACGATGCGCTGCGCGAGGCTCCGCTTGCCCCGGGAGAGAACCTGGTTCGTGAGCTGCGTGACGAGCACGGACCGGTAGACCGGGTCCGGCTGGAGCTCGCGACGCGGCGCCGGTCCGCTGCGGGGCATCAGGCCTCTCTCTTCGCGCCGTAGCGGCTGCGGGCCTGGGCCCGGTCACGCACGCCGGAGGTGTCGAGCGTGCCGCGGACGATCTTGTAGCGGACCCCCGGCAGATCCCTCACGCGGCCGCCGCGCACGAGCACGATGGAGTGCTCCTGGAGGTTGTGGCCGACGCCGGGGATGTAGGCCGTGACCTCAACTCCGCTCGTGAGCCGCACCCGAGCGACCTTGCGCAGGGCGGAATTCGGCTTCTTCGGGGTCGTCGTGTAGACGCGCGTGCAGACGCCGCGCCGCTGGGGGGCGCCCTTCAGAGCGGGCGTCTTGGTCTTCGACCGCTTCGACTCCCGTCCACTCCTCACGAGCTGGGCGATGGTGGGCACGCGCTACCTCTCGGTTGTTCGACAGGTGAACCGCCGGATGGGCGCAAGCCCAGTTCAGACGGCAGGGGAATACTAGGTGTGCCTTTCGGCACGCGCAACGCGTTGCGGGCCGAGAGCCCGCGCTGTCGCCGACTGGACGCGACCACGCGAGCGTTCAGACGGTCGCCTCTCCGAGATCGGAACGGTCGTCGGACTCGACTGGCGAATCGAAGGCCGGACCCGGTTCGGAGCCGGCTGCCTCGTCCTCGCCGCGGTAGTAGCTGAGCGCCTCGTCCACCGCCTGTTCCTCGGAGCCGTAGCCGCCGAAGGGCGCGCCCTCGATGTTGCGGAGCCACTCGGCGAGCTCCTCGGGTCCGGGCTCGGCGAGGTCCGACGACCAGAACGACATCCGCTGGGCGTCGGGGGTCTCGACCAAGATGTTCCGGTAGCGCTCCATGCCGCTGCCGGCAGGGATCAGTTTCCCGATGATGATGTTCTCCTTCAGCCCGAAGAGGTGATCGGACCGGCCCTCGATCGCCGCCTCGGTGAGCACCCTCGTCGTCTCCTGGAAGGACGCGGCCGACAGCCAAGAGTCGGTCGCGAGCGACGCCTTCGTTATCCCCATCAGCTCGGGACGGCCCTCTGCCGGTCGCTTGCCCTCGGCGACGAGCTCCCGGTTGACGCGGGCGTAGCGCTGGCTGTCGACGCGCTCGCCGGGCAGGAACGACGAGTCTCCGGCCTCGGCAACGAGCACGCGGCGCAGCATCTGGCGCACGATGAGCTCGATGTGCTTGTCGTGGATCGAGACGCCCTGGTCCCGGTAGACCTTCTGCACCTCCTCGACGAGGTACTGCTGGGTCTCGCGGATCCCTTTGATCTCCAGGAGCTCCTTGGGATCCTTCGGTCCCTCGACGAGCGCCCCGCCGGCCTGGACCTCCTGGCCCTCGGCGACCTCGAGGTGGGCTCGGGCCGAGACCGCGTAGACCTCCTCCTCGCCGCGGTCCCCGAGGACGGTCACCTTGCGGTCGGACTCGTCCTCCTCGATGCGCACGACACCCGTGGTGCGGGCGAGTACCGCGGCGCCCTTCGGGGTGCGCGCCTCGAACAGCTCCACGACGCGCGGCAGTCCGTGGGTGATGTCCTCGCCGACCACGCCACCGGTGTGGAAGGTCCGCATCGTGAGCTGCGTACCGGGCTCGCCGATCGACTGCGCGGCGATCACTCCGACCGCCTCGCCGAGCTCGATCATCCGCCCGGTCGCCAGCGACTGGCCGTAGCAGGCGGTGCAGACGCCCTGGGGCGACTCGCACGTGAGCACGGAGCGGACGCGAATCCGCTCGACCGTCGGGTCGGCGGCGAGCCGCTCGACCTCGGCGTCGCCGAGCATCGTGCCCGAGGCGAACTCGGTTCCGTCGGCGAGCTTGACGGGCTCGGCGAGGACGCGCCCGTAGGCCCGCGTCTCGAGGTAGGCGCGGGTTCCCGCCGCGTCGGGAACGACCCCTTCGATCCAGACCCCCCGCGAGGTCCCGCAGTCGACCTCGCGCACGATGAGCTCCTGGGCGACGTCGACGAGACGGCGGGTGAGGTAACCGGAGTCCGCCGTGCGCAACGCGGTGTCCGCCAGCCCCTTGCGGGCGCCGTGGGTCGAGATGAAGTACTCGAGGACGCTGAGCCCCTCCCGGAACGACGACACGATCGGGCGCGGGATCATCTCGCCGCGCGGGTTCGAGACGAGACCTTTCATGCCGGCGATCTGCCGGACTTGTTGCGGGTTCCCACGAGCACCAGAGTCGACCATCATGTCGAGCGGGTTGAAGGCGATCGTCGCGAGGGTCTTCTCCATCGCGCGACCGACCTCGCTGTTCGCCGAGGTCCAGATCTCGATCTCCTTCTGGCGCCGCTCGTCGTCGGTGATGATGCCGCGCTTGAACTGCGCCTCAGCCTTCTCGGCCTCTTTCTCATAGCGGTCGAGGATCGTGTCCTTGTCCGGCGGCGTCTTCACGTCGTCGATCGAGATCGTGAGCCCGGAACGGGTCGCGAACAGAAAGCCGAGCTCCTTCACGCGGTCGAGGCTCTCGGCGACGGTCGCCTTGGGGTAGTGCGCCGCGAGCCGCTCGACGATCGAGCCGATCGAGGTGGCGCGCTTGCCGACGACGTCGTTCACATAGCCGAAGTCCGGCGGCAGGGCCGCGTTGAAAAAGAGCCGCCCGGGGGTCGTCTCGATCTCCGCCGGTTCCTCGCCGTCCGACTCCTCGCCGTGGCGCACGCCCCAGTAGGCGAAGGGGTACCCTTCCTCGGCTCGACGCAGCCGGATGCGGGCGTGGAGCGCGACGAGGCCGCGCTCGTAGGCGGCCTCGACTTCGTGCAACCGGCGGAAGACGAGGCCCTCACCCTTGGCGCCCTCGACCATCAGCGTCAGGTAGTAGGCGCCGAACACCATGTCTTGGGTCGGCACCGTCGTCGGGCGACCCGTCGCCGGCGACAGGATGTTGTTCGCTGACAGCATGAGGATCCGCGCCTCGGCCTGCGCCTCGGCTGACAGCGGCAGGTGCACCGCCATCTGGTCGCCGTCGAAATCGGCGTTGAACGCCGTGCAGACGAGCGGGTGGATCTGAATCGCCTTGCCCTCGATGAGCACGGGCTCGAAGGCCTGGATACCGAGTCGGTGCAGCGTCGGCGCCCGGTTGAGGAGCACCGGGTGCTCCTTGATCACTTCGTCGAGCACGTCCCAGACCTGGGCGCGGCGGCGTTCGACCATCCGCTTGGCGGACTTGATGTTCGGCGCGATCTCGATGTCGACGAGCCGCTTCATGACGAACGGCTTGAACAGCTCGAGCGCCATCTGCTTGGGGAGCCCGCACTGGTGGAGCTTCAGCGTCGGGCCGATGACGATCACCGACCGGCCCGAGTAGTCGACGCGCTTGCCGAGCAGGTTCTGGCGGAACCTCCCCTGCTTGCCCTTCAGCATGTCCGAGAGGCTCTTCAGGGGCCGGTTGCCCGGGCCGGTCACCGGCCGCCCCCGGCGGCCGTTGTCGAAGAGCGCGTCGACGGCCTCCTGGAGCATGCGCTTTTCGTTGTTGATGATGATCTCGGGTGCGCCGAGGTCCAAGAGGCGCTTCAGCCGGTTGTTGCGGTTGATGACCCGGCGGTACAAGTCGTTGAGGTCCGAGGTCGCGAACCGACCGCCGTCGAGCTGAACCATCGGGCGGAGGTCCGGCGGGATGACCGGGATCGCCTGGAGGATCATCGCCCGCGGGTCGTTGGCGCGCCGGCCGTCGGCGTCGCGGCGGTTGAACGCCGAGACGATCCTCAGCCTCTTGATCGCCTTCTGCTTGCGCTGGGCCGAGAGCGGACGCCGCCCGTCGGTCGGGTCGATCGCCTCGCGCAGCTTGATCTCCTCCTCGTCGAGGTCGATGCGGCTGATGAGCTGCGCGATCGTCTCGGCGCCCATGCCGCCCTCGAAGTACTCGCCGTAGCGCGAGCGCAGCTGACGCCAGACGAGCTCGTCCTCGATGATCTTGCGCGCGTGCAGTTCGCGCAGCTCGTCGAGGGCGCGCCGCGCCATCACGATCTCGGCGGTCGCCCGGTCGCGGATGGCGGTGATCTCCTTCTCGACGGCGCGCTGCCGGGCGCGGATCTCGGACTCCTTGGCGCCCTCGGCCTCGAGCGCGGCGAGTTCGGTCTCGAGCCCGGCGAGGCGCCGCTCCGCTTCGAGGTCGCGCTCGCGTTC
>Ga0187771_10000071_pt1 | contig 46526 bp, 45 predicted proteins | sample 0116_SJ02_MP15_1_FD_133139 | JGI IMG/M metagenome (GOLD analysis project Ga0187771, IMG submission 133139) | Tropical peat soil microbial communities from peatlands in Department of Meta, Colombia - 0116_SJ02_MP15_10_MG | ecosystem: Environmental > Terrestrial > Soil > Wetlands > Peat | place...
ACGTATCCCAAGGGCGACAAGGTCGCGGCCGCCTACCTCAAGAAAGGCATCAGCTTCATGGAGATCGGCAAAAAGGACGAGGCCCTGGCGGTTTTCAAGCTCCTGGTGACGAAATATCCGCTCCAGGACGAGACCAAGATCGCCCAGGATAAAATCAAGGAATTGACGGAAAAATGAGAGACACCAACAGCCTGAACAAAGTCATCCTCATCGGCCGGTTGGGCAAGAAGCCGGAGCTACGCTATCTCCCCCAGAAGGAGCGCCAAGTCGCTCGCTTCACCATGGCCACCAACGAGCGGTTCACCAATACGGCCACGCGCGAAACCAAAGACCGGACCGAATGGCACAACATCGTCGTCTGGGGGAAGCAGGCCGAATTCTGCGAAAAATTCCTCGACAAAGGCCGGCAGGTCGTGGTCGAGGGAAAGCTGCGGACCCGGAGCTGGCAGGACAAGGAGGGGAACAAGCGGACGACGACCGAGATCGAGGCCGAAAACATCGTCCTCCTCGGGCGGCGCGAGGAATACGGAACCGGAGCCGAGGCCCCCGAGTACGAACCGCGCGGCCCGAGCCAGCCCGAGCCCGAGACGGAGGGCCCGCCCTTCGACGAAAGTCCCGGCGGTACGTCGGGGGGCGGCAGCGACGACGACGTTCCGTTCTGAGCCCCGGCGTCCGAGCGGCGAAGGACAAGCGGCATCCCGCATTGTGTCCGCGAAGAGAATTCCGGTGAAGAACGCGAAGGAGCCGACGGAAGACGCCTTCCGGGCCCGGATCCTCGAAGACCGCCGGCCCTGGGGGAGGTACCGCCGCTACCCCCACGAGGACGCCGGCAGCCTCAAGATCATTACCGTCGACCCCGGCGGCGTCCTCTCCCTTCAATACCACGACCGACGGGACGAGTTTTGGGTCATCCTCGACGCCGGTCTGGAGATGACCCTCGGCGGGCGCGTCTGGCCGCCCCGGGCCGGCGAAGAGATCTTCATCCCGCGGAAAACCCCCCACCGCGTCCGCAACCGGTCGCTCCACCCAGCCCGGGTCATGGAAATCTGGATCGGCCGGTCGGACGAATCCGACATCGTCCGGATCGAAGACGACTACGGCCGGGAAGAAAAATAAAGAGGGACAGTCCCCCTCGGGGGGACTGTCCCTCTTTATTTCAAGGCGCCGTGTGTGCCGGTCCGCCCATCAGAAACACCTGGGGGTGCCGGACGAGAATCTCCTCGATGACGTATTCCTCGATCTCCTGGGCGCTCCGAAGCTTCATCGCCTCCGAGACGATCAGCTCCGCCGTCTTGGACTCGACCGAGCGCATGGCTTTCTTGATCCGGGGGATGAAGATGGGGTTCATGCTGAACGTCCTCAGCCCGAAGCCCATCAGAACGATCGCGGACAGGGGATCGGCGGCCATCTCACCGCAGACCGTGACCTCCTTCCCGGCCTTCTGGGCGGACTGGATGACCGAGCGGATGAGCCGGAGGACGGCCGGGTGCAGGGGTTTGTACAGGTAGGAAACGAACTCGTTCGATCGGTCGACGGCCAGGAAATACTGGATGAGGTCATTGGTCCCCACACTGACGTAGTCCACTTCCCGGAGGATCAGGTCGGTCAGAGCGGCGGCCGCCGGGACCTCGATCATGACGCCGAGCGGAATGTTCTCGTCGAACTTCGCGTTCTCCCGGCGGAGCTCGGCCTTGACCCCCTCAAAGATATCCTTGACCTCGATGATCTCTTCGACCTCGGTGACCATGGGAATGAGAATCCGGACGTTCTTCCGGGCACTGGCCCGGAGGATAGCCCGCAGCTGCGTCCGGAAAAGGCCCTTGTTCATCAGGGAAAACCGGACCGCCCGCAACCCGAGGGCCGGGTTGGGCTCTTGCTCGATGTTCAGCTGGGGCAGGGATTTCTCCCCGCCGATATCGAGCGTCCGGATGTAGACGGGGTGAGGAGCCGCTTCGGCCGCCAGCCGGGAGTAGATGGCCAGATGGTCCTCTTCCGAGGGCAGCGACGCCGTCCGAAGGTAGATGAACTCGGAGCGGAAGAGCCCGACGCCCTCCGCGCCGAGTGACATCGCCATGCGCACTTCTTCGGGGAGCTCGATGTTGGCCAGGAGCCTGACCCGCACGCGGTCGAGCGTCACGGGCTTGAGGTGGGCAGTCTTCTGCAGCTCGCGGCGGTAGTTGTCGTATTTCTCCTTCTTGGCCTGGAACTCCCGCCGGACGGCCGCCGGGGGGTTGATGATGACTTCCCCGTCCGTGCCGTCAACGATCACGAAATCCCCCTCCCGGACGTGGCCGGTGATGTTCCTCAGGCCGAGGACAGCGGGGATGTTCAGGGACCGGGCCAGGATGGCCGTGTGCGAGGTCACGCCTCCCATGTCGAGGGCGACGCCCAGGGTGGTCTCGCGGCCGAGCCGCACGGCGGCCTCTGAAGGGAGCAGCTCGTGGGAGACGAGGATGTGAGGTGTTCCGGGGGGCTGTTCTTTCTCCCTCTGGGCGTCGAGGTTTCTGTAGATGCGCGTGAGGACGTCCGATACGTCCGATTTCCTCTGCCGGAAATAATCGTCGTTCAGGCTCTCGAACAGCTGCTCATAGCGGCCGTTCGTCTTCGAGAGGGCCCACTCGGCCCGCGACTTCTCCTCGCGGATGATCGTCTCAAGCCCGGTGAGGAGCGTCGGGTCCTCGAGGATGAGGAGATGAGCGTCGAAGATGAACGAGTTCTCCTTGCCCATCTTCTCCCGGATCTTCTCCCGGACCTGGACGAGGTCCGCCTTGGTCCGCCTAATGGCGAGCCTCAGCCGTTCGAGCTCGCCCTCGACCTCGGAGGCGGAGATGGCCTCCTTCCTTGAAGTGAAAATGACGAGCTTGGGGAGCAGGACGTCCCCCATGGCGATTCCCGGCGAAACCCCGATTCCCCTGAGGCGCACGATGTCCATGCGGGCTATTCTTTCTCGTCGAATCGGTTGTTGATCAGCTCCAACAGGGACCGGACCGCGGCCTCCTCGTCCTTGCCGGAGACGAGCAGGCGGATCTCGGAACCCTGCGTCGCGGCCAGGGTGAGGATGCCCAGGATGCTCTTGCCGTCGATCTCGGTTCCGTTCTTCTCGATCTTCACCGACGAGCTGAACCGGTTGGCCAGGTTGACGAACTTGACGGCCGCCCGGGCATGGAGGCCCAGTTTGTTCCGGATCATGATTTTTTTGTCGATCATCGGCCCTATTTCGTGCGCGATTTCAGCAGGGCGCTCACGAGGTGGATGTTTTTCTTGCCCTGATCGACGACCTTGCGGGCGACTTCCTTGATGTTGTTGCTTCTCTGAAGGGAGACGAACTTGATGAGCATCGGGAGGTTGACCCCGGTGATGATCTCCACCTGATTTTCTTTGAGGAAGCCAAAGCTCAGATTCGACGGCGTCCCGCCGAACATGTCGGTGAAGATGATGACGCCGTTCTTTTGGTCCACGCGCTTGACGCTCTGGTTGATCTTCCTCTTCGAGTCCTCGACGTCATCGTACCAGCCGATCGAAATGGCTTCTATGTTGGGGGCCTCGCCCAGGATGATGGTCAGGGCATTATGGAGCTCCTCGCCCATTTTGCCGTGGCAAACGATGATCCCGCCGATCATGACCGCTGAATCCTTCCTCTGTCGGCGCCCCGGCGCCCGCTCTCCGGGCCGGCCCGCGTTCAGCCCCTTATTGTATCCAAAGGGCGCTCATTTATAAAGGTCCCGGTGATAAATCTTGACGTCCCGGCCCCCCTTCCTCAGCGAGGCCCGCAGCTCCTCCGCGATCACGACCGACCGGTGCTTTCCGCCGGTGCAGCCGACCGAGACGGTTAGCGTGCTCTTCCCTTCCCTGACGAAGTGGGGCAGCATGAAATCCAGGAACCGGATCAGCCGCCGGAGGAAAGACTGCGTCGCCGGGGTGCCCAGCACGAACTCGCGGACGCTCCGGGCCTTTCCGTTCCGGGCCCTCAGTCGGTCCACATAAAAGGGGTTGGGCAAGAAGCGCGTGTCGAAGACGAGGTCCGAGTCCAGGGGGATCCCGTACTTGTATCCGAAGCTGATGATGACGACTTGCAGTCTGAGGGACCGCGCCCTCAGGACCTTATGCGTGACGGCCTCCTTGAGCTGGGAGATGTTCAGCCCGGACGTGTCGACGACCTCGTCGGCCATCTTCTTGACGGCGGCCAGCCGCTTCCGCTCGAGCCGCACTCCGGCCAGGATGGGCCTTCCCCGGCTCAGGGGATGCGGCCGGCGAGTCTCGCTGAACCTCTTGACCAGAGACTCGTCCGAAGCGTCAAGGAAGATGAGGCGGGCCGGGACCTTCCTTTTGATCTCCGCGAGGACCTTGGGGAATTCCGTCACGAATCTCGGCTCGCGAATGTCCATGACGAGCGCGGCCCGGTCGATCTCGACCTTCTTCTTCAGCCACAGCTCGACGAAATTCGGGATGAGCTTGGCCGGAAGGTTGTCGACGCAGTAATAGCCGAGGTCCTCCAGGAACCGGCTGACGACCGTCTTGCCCGACCCGGAAAGGCCGGTGATGATCAGGAACCTGTTGTCCTTCAAGGAGGTTTTCATGGCCTTCCTCAGGTGAGGACCCTGTTCAGGCGGTTGACGATTTCCGCCGGGGCGTGATACCCCTTCTTCCTCAGCAGGTGGACCCGGCAGGCGACCTCGATCAGGGAGGCGATGTTCCGGCCGGGCGCAACGGGGATCGCGACCTGCGGAACGCTCGTCCCGAGGATCGATTCGTCGCGGGCGACCTTGAGCCCCAGGCGGTCGACCTCGAAGCCCCGCCGCCACGTTTTCAGCTTGATGATCAGGTCCACCCGCGCCCCCGCGGCGACGGACCGGGAGCCGAAGATCTCCCTGATGTTGATGATCCCGAGCCCCCGGATCTCCATGAAATTCCGGCTCAGGGACGGCGGCGTCCCGTAGAGGGTCCCATCCCCCGTCTTCCTGATGCGGACGACGTCGTCGGCGATGAACTTATGCCCCCGGGAAACGAGCTCCAGGGCGCTTTCGCTCTTGCCGATGCCGCTGTCGCCCAGGATGAGCGTCCCCACACCGAAGATCTTCAGGAGGCCCGCGGAGATCGTCGTCGTTGCCGACTTGCCCGGACGCCGGGCAGCCCTTTTCCTAGTCACCGGCCTGTTCCTCCGCCCGGCGCAGCGTCTCGAGACGCTCCTTCGCCGTCCGGCATTTCATGAGCCTCGGCGCAAGTTTGCCCGAGTTCCGGACGAGCTTGGCGACGGCCGCCAGAATCCCCAGATTGACGGCTGGGTTCTCCAGGGGGGAAACGACGAGAAAGATAAGGTGGACGGGCATTCCGTCGGCCGCGGCAAAGGAGACTCCGGACCTCGAGAGGCCGAGCGCGACGATGGGGGCTTTGAGCCCGCTGACCTTGCAGTGGGGGATGGCGACCCCGCCGCCGATGGCCGTCGTGCCGAGCTTCTCCCGCTCCAGCAGCCGGAGAAGAAAATCCTCCCCGGGGCGGGCCGACGGCCTCGCGTCCAGGCGCTCGACCATCTCGCGGAGGACATCGTCCCGGGTCTCGCCCTGGAGGCGGTCCAGGATCAGGTCTTCGGTCAGGAGGGAGTGGACCTTCATGTGCCCCCCGCGCCGGATCATTCCGGCTCGATGAGCCCGTAATTCCCGTCCTTGCGCTTGTAAAGGACGGCCCACCGTTCCGACCCCTCACGCCGGAAAGCGAACACCTCCCTGTTCTTGAGCTCAAACTGGGCAAGCGCCTCCTCGAATGACAGGGGTTTGGAGGAGAAGTTGGCGCTGCGGACGATCTTCTTCTCGGGCACGGCCTCCTCGGCTTGAGTGGCCAGTTCCTTGCGCTCCCGGCCGCCGCGCCGTTTTCGCTCCCGCCATTTTTCCCGTTCTTTCTTGATCTTCCTTTCCAGGCTGTCGAAGACTCTGTTCAGCGAATCCATCATGTCCGGCGTCTCCTCGGTGACGACGAGGCTCGCGCCCTTGGCCTTGACATGGATTTCTGCTTTGTTCCTGTTCTTCTCGACGGCCAGGATGATATTAAGATCGAGGACGTCGCGGCTCAGGTCCTTCATGCGCCCGAGACGCTTCTCGCAATAGTCCTTGATCTCGGACGTCAGGACGGCCTGACGCGCGGTGTACTGGATGTTCATGCCCGCTCCTCCATGATGGACTTCCGCTTCCGGATGTGGGACGGCTCGATCTTAAGCTGCATCCGGTATTTAGCCACCGTGCGCCGGGCGATCCTGAGATTCTCCCGGGCCAGGAGCTCGCCGATCTCGATGTCGCTCAGCGGGTTGGCCGGATCTTCACCTTCCACAAGCTTCTTGATCCGTTCCTTGATCCTGAGGGACGAGACCTCCTCGCCGTAGCTCCCCTGAAGGGACTTGTGGAAGAAGTACTTCAGGGGATAGACTCCCTGCGGCGTCAGGATGTACTTGTTGGCTACGACCCGGCCGACGGTGGATTCGTGGACGCCGATGTCCTGGGCGATCTCCATCAGAGTTAGGGGCTTGATGAAATCGATCCCCTTGTCGAAGAACTCCTTCTGCTTGTTGACGATGAACTGGGCGACCCTGTAGATCGTCTTGCTCCTCTGGTCCAGGCTCCGGAGAAACCAGACGGCCTTCCGCATCTTGTCGACAAGGAACTCGTAGGCCTCGGGCTGGCTTCGGGAGGCCTCGGCCAGGAGCCGCCGGTAGTACTGGCTGATGCGAAGGCGGGGAAGCCCTTCGTCGTTGAGGGCGATCTTCCACTCGTCCCCTTCTTTGGTCACCAGGATGTCGGGAACAACGTAGGCCGTCTTTTCCTCGCTGTACTTCCTCCCCGGCGCGAAGTCGAGCCCCTTGATCAGATCGATGTGGTCCTTGAGCTCGGCGATAGGGATGTTGAGGACCTTGGACAGCTGGGCGAAGTCCGATTTCTCAAGGAGGGGAAGATGGTGCATGACCATGAGCCGGGCGGTCTCGTCGTGGATCCCGAGGTTGTCCATCTGAGCCAGCAGGGCCTCGCGGACGTCCAGGCTTCCCGCGCCGACGGGATCGAACGTCTTGATGGTCTCCCGGATCTCGTTGACCTTCTCGGGGGTCGACCGGCATAGCTCCGCGATCTCCTCGACCGAGGAGCCCAGGTAGCCGTCCTCCGTGATGTTGCCGATGACGAACTGGGCGATTTCCCGGTCCTCCTGGCCGAAGAACGTCAGCGACGCCTGCCAGTTCAGGTGATCCCAGAGCGACGGCGTCCGGGACAACGTGTTCTCGAGCGACACCGCCTCCCGGTTCTCGTAGAAATGGGGCCGGAAGCCGTCGTCAAGGTACTCCTGGAAGCGCGCGTCGAACTCGGCGTCGGGCTTGGGGTCGAAGTCCGGGTCGGAGGCCGGGATCTTCAACTCGGCCAGGGCCTCATCCGGTGGTTTTTCGGTGACCCGCTCCTCGGCTGCCGGCGCCCCGTCTTCGGTGCTTCGATCCAAGGACTCGCCTTCGATCTCGATCACGGGGTTCTGCGAGAGCTCGGTGTTGATGGCCTCGATCAGCTCCAGGTTGGTCAGGGGCAGGAGCTTGATCGCCTGCTGAAGCGCTGGAGCCAGCACCAGTTTCTGCACCTGGCGCTGGTCCAGCCTCTGTCGGAGCGTCATCGTTTCACCTTGAGCGTCTCCCGGTCATCCGTCATCATTTAAAGACGAAATTGATCGCCCAAATAGCTCTTCCGCACATCCTCGGAGGCGACAATTTCCTCGGGCGTCCCGGTGTGAAGGATCCGGCCCCCGTCGAGGATATAGGCCCTGTCTGTGATCTTCAGGGCTTCACGAACGGCATGGTCGGTCAGAAGAACCCCGACGCCGCGCCGCGCCAGGTCTCGGATGATCCCCTGGAGGTCGAGCACCGCCAGCGGGTCGATGCCGGTGAAGGGCTCGTCAAGGAGGACGAAAGCCGGGTCAAGCAGCATCGCCCGGGCGATTTCCAGGCGGCGACGCTCGCCGCCGGAAAGCGTCAGGGCCCGCGCCCCGGCCACCCTCTCGAGGCCGAACTCTGCCAGCGTCTCGGCCAGGACGGCGTTTTTCGACGCCCCCCTGCCGGGACGGGTCTCCAGAACGGCCAGGAGGTTGTCGTCTACGGCGAGCTTCCTGAAGGACGAGGGTTCCTGGAGGAGAAGGCAGAGCCCCTTCCGGGCCCGCATGTACATCGGGAGCTTTGAGATGTCTTCCCCGTTGAGATCAATCCGGCCTCCGTCCTGAGGGACGAGGCCCACGATCATGGAGAATGTGGTGGTCTTCCCGGCGCCGTTGGGGCCCAACAACCCGACGATCTCGCCTTCACGGACTTCGACCGTGACTCGATCAACGACTTTTTTGCTCCCGAAGCTTTTCTCCAGGTCAACCGCTTTCAGGAAGCCCTTCATGAGTCACGATTTGACGATGCTAATCGACCTTCCCTGTCCCTTATTTTCGATCAGGATTCTACCATCGCCCAGATGAAATGTCAATTTGTCCCCCCGGGACGTCCCCTTGCCCTTCTCGACGAGCGATGGGCGGCCCGTCAGGACGACGGTATCGGCGTCCGGGTCATAAACGGCCTTGTCGCTCCGGCCTTCCCAATCGCCCTCGGAGACCGTCACCTCCCCTTCGGCGCGCAGGCCCTGGATGGCCCTCTTGTCCTCGCGCAGGGCGACGAAAATCGTTTTCGCCGCCAGGCGCGCTTCCGGCATGACGACGGACCCTTGGCCGTGGAAAACGATGGTCCGGTCCTGGGGAGAGTAATCCATGGCCTCGGCCGCGACCTCGACGCGCTCGTCGGCCGCCGCGCGGGGACGTGAATGAAGGAGCCCGGCCGTGACGCCTCCCCGGCCCATGATCTCCTCCGTTTTCTCGAAGACCTCAATCGACCCCGCCTGGAGCGACCGTTCGCCCTGCCAGATCCGGGCGTTCCCTTCAAAAAGGACCCGGCGGCCCTCCTCCGAGGAGGTCATCTCCTTGCAGGCGATGAAAAGCGACGAATCCCTCGGGAAGAAACCCAAGGCCGCGCCTCCGGACCGGGGTTTCATGAGGCCCCTGACGCCGCCCGCGGCCCGGACATTCCCCTCTTCGCCATCGAGGCGGATCGACGGCGCCTCGATCCGGGAATCCGCCGAATCCAGCCGGGCATCGCCGCCCGGCGCTCCCCGGACGCCGAGCATCCGTGGCTCGTCCGTCCAGGAGATCTCCTCTCCTTCGAACTGCCGCGGGCCGCCCCCTTTTTCTTCCGCGTCCATGGCCGCCCCGCCGGAAGCGAGCCAGCCCGCGAGCCGGCCCGCGCGGTCGAACGTCAGGCGCGCCGCCCCGGAGCGGATGTCGGCGCCCGGCCCGGACGCATCGGACAGGGATATGCGGCAGTCCTTCAGCGCTTCGAGGCTCGATATCCCGGATGATCGGGGGAAGGTGAGGATCCGGATCGACCCCGCTTCAAGATTATAGCCCCGCCCCTCCCCCCGGGAACCGCATCGGGCCTCCCCCTCGAGCGTCGCCGACAGGAGATAGCGCTCGTCGGGAGAAAGCTCGAAGCCCAGGAGGTTCGCGGAGCCGTCCCCGCTGCCGGACTGGACGCGGCCGCGCCCTTCGATACGGCCGCGCTTCTCCTTCCGCAGGTAGATGAGCCGGTCCCCCGAGAACTGCACGGCGCCGGAGGGACGCGATTCGTCCCTGACCTCGAACCGGACGCCGCCGGAGATCCGGAGCTCGTCCGCGTCCTCCGCGTAGGCGAACTCCCGGCCCGAGCCCGACAGACGGTCGGACGTCACCACGCCCCCCCGGGTGGTCCGGAACATCCTGAGGCTCTTGTCGTAATCGAAAGAATCGGACTCGAACCGCAGGTCGCCCGAGGTGATGCGGACGTGTCCTGCGATCGTGAAATGGATCATGGCCGGGTCATAGACGACCGAGTCCGCCAGGATCCGGATCCGGCGGCCTTCCGGCCCTTCGTAATCCCAGATCTCGGCGCGGCCTTCCAGATGGTTCATCGCATCCCCGCCGAGGAAGAAGCGGTCCGCCCGGACGTCGGCCCAGACCCTCCCGTCCTTATACTCTAGATGCTGGATCCCTTCTTTCCTGTCGATCCTCGCAGCCGCTGGGGCGGCGGTCTCGGGCGCGGCGGGGCGGGGCCGGGCGCGCCGGACGCAGAGGACCCAGGCCACGGCGCCTAGAATGACAACAAGAGACGCCGCGACGGCCCAACGGGCGAACCTCACCGGAGAGGAGGCGTGGCGCACACTCATGGTCGTCCTCAAGCTCTCAGGTCCTCGACGGACAGACTGACTCTCTGCTCGCCGAGATACTCCGAAAAAAGCAGGGAAAAGGCCATGTCCAGCCGTCTGCCCCGGGAGAGAACGCGGGCCCAATCCGCCTTGTCCCAGCCCACGGCCTCGAAGACGCGGCCTTCCTGGCGGGCCAGGAATTTCAGGTGCTTTCTCTGCAGGACCCGGGGCTCGCTCATCACCTCGACGTTCTCGGCCACGAAGAGCGGCTTGGGATTCCCGACTCCGAACGGGAACAGGAGCGGGAAACTCTCGAGGAAGCCCCCGTCGATTTCGGCGAATGGGAGGACGGCGTCGATCCGGAGCTTTCTCCGGAGGTCCTCCTCGCTGATCCGCGCTTCCGCCAGGGCGTTGAGTGTTTCCTTGAACACGCCCATCCGGTCCACCGGGAGCGTGCAGCCGACGGCCAGCTTGTGCCCGCCGTAGCTCTGGAACAGATCCTTACAGTCATCCAGGAGATCGATCAGGGGGACGTCCGAAATGCTCCGCCCCGACCCGCTGGCCTTCCCATCCTCGTACGCGAACAGGATGACCGGCCGGTGGAAATAGTCCTTGAGCTTCGAGGCCACGATGCCAATGACGCCGCGGTGCCACTTCTCGCTCCCGAGGACGAGGCACTTGTATTTCCTGTCGAGCGCCATCTCCTCGATCTGGCCCTTGGCCTCCTCGAAGATCTTCTCCTCGGTCCGCTGGCGCTGGGAATTCAATTCCTCAAGCTGCTGGACAAGTGTCAGGGATTCCTCGATCGAATCGCAGAAGAAGAGGCGGACCGCCAAGTCCGTCATGCCCATCCGCCCCGCGGCGTTGATCCGGGGCCCGATCCGAAAACCGAGGTCGCCCTCGGAGATCTTCCGGTTGGCCAGCCCGCAGGACTCGATCAAGCTTCTCAATCCCGTGTTGGACACGTGGCCCAGGCCCTTCAGCCCGTGCCTCACAAACAGGCGGTTCTCGCCCTTGAGCCCGGCGACGTCGGCGACTGTCCCGATGCAGACAAGCTTCATATAGTGGGGCAGCCCAGACAGCTTCCCGGCTTTCTCAAAAAGGGCCTGGATGAGCTTAAAAGTTACCCCGACCCCGGCCAGGTCCTTGTCGGGATAGCCCGAATCCTCCAGGACGGGATTGAGAATGGCCGCGGCCTCGGGCAGAGTTTCGCCCGGCCGGTGATGGTCGGTGATAATGACGTCGATGCCTTTTCCCTTCGCCTGGGCCGTGAAGCCGACGGCCTTGATGCCGCAGTCGACGCTGATGACGAGACCCGTGCCCCGCTGGACGGGGATCTCCACGTGGTGCTCCTTGATACCGTATCCGTCTTTCAGCCGCTCGGGGATAAAATACTCCGCCTCGGCCCCGAGCGACGCCAGGGCCTTGAAGAGCATGACGACCGAGAGCACGCCATCGACGTCGTAGTCGCCGAAGATCAGGATCTTCTCGCGGTCCGCGATGGCCTTCTCGATCCGGGCCACGGCCTCGGCCATGCCCTTCATCAGGTACGGATCGTGCAGGCCGTCGAGGTTGCCGTACAAAAATGTCCGGGCTTCTTCGACGGTCAGGATCTTTCGGTTGGCGAGGATCCGCGCGATCGGCCGGGGAATCCCGAGTCCGGCCGCGATGCCCTCGGCCTCCGGTCTGGGCTCGGCCATGATCCAGAGCGAAGAGTTCATTCCGCCCTCAATGTAACACATTCCTCGCCAATCCACAATTTGACCCGCCCGTTCCCCGCATTGACAATCAAACAATTGAAAAATAAAATAGTTAAGCTGTGTTCGGCACCCTGCGCGAAAAACTCGCGGCCACCCGCCGCTCCTTCGAGAGAGTCGGGCTCCTTTTCCGGAGCGGGAAGCCGAGGGAGGAGATCCTGGACGAGCTCGCCGAAGCCCTGATCCTGGCCGACATCGGCGTTCCCACAGCCGAAAGCATCCTCCAGCGCCTCCGCGAGACGACGCGGAAGGACGCCTCCGCCGGGGACCTCGAAGCGGCCCTCGAAGCCGAGCTCGAACGGCTTCTCGCCGCCCGCCAAGCCGCCCCGGCCGACGACTCCCGGCCGGCCGTCGTAATGATCGTGGGCGTCAACGGCGGCGGCAAGACCACCTCGGCGGCGAAGCTCGCCGCGTTCCACAAGCGTCGCGGCCGGCGGGTCATGATGGCCGCCGCCGACACCTTCCGGGCCGCCGCGCAGGAACAGCTGATCCAATGGGGCCGGCGCCTCGACATTCCCGTGGTCAGGGGCCAGTACGGCGCCGACCCGGCGTCCGTCGTCTTCGACGCCCTTCAATCGTTCAAGGCCCAGAAGGCCGACCTTCTCGTCATCGATACGGCCGGCCGCATTCACACTAACACGAACCTCATGAACGAGCTCGAGAAGATCCGGCGGGTCCTCGGCCGCGAGATCGAGGGCGCCCCGCAGGAGACGCTCCTCGTCCTCGACGCGACGACGGGCCAGAACGCCCTGTCCCAGGCCCGGGAATTCCTCAAGTTCTCCGGCCTCACGGGGATCTTCCTGACAAAGCTCGACGGCACGGCCAAGGGAGGGGCCGCCGTCGGAATCGCCAAGGAGTTTGCCCTCCCGATCCGGTTCATCGGCGTGGGCGAATCAGAGGAGGACATCCTCGAGTTCTCACCCCGAGAATTTGTCAAGGCCCTGCTCACATGATGACAACCCAGGACCTCGCCTACATGCGGATGGCCTACGGGCTCGCCGAAAAGGCCCGCGGACGCTCGAGCCCCAACCCGCTGGTCGGATCGGTCATCGTCCGGCAGGGGGCGATCATCGGGTACGGATACCACGAAGAGGCCGGCAAGCCGCACGCCGAGATCATGGCCTTGGGGAAGGCCGGACGCAGGGCCAAAGGGGCAACGATCTACGTCACTCTCGAGCCGTGCGTCCACTGGGGCCGCACACCCCCCTGCGTCGACAGCCTGATCGCGTCCGGCCTCAGGCGGGCCGTCATTTCGGCCTATGACCCGAACCCCGTCGTCTATAAGAAAGGCGTAAGCCGACTGAGGAAGGCGGGGATCGAAGTGTCCGTCGGGCTTTTCGAAGAGAAGAACGCCCGCCTGAACGAGGCCTACGCCAAATACATCACCCGCAAGATCCCCTTCGTGACCTTGAAGGCGGCGCTGACGCTCGACGGCAAGACGGCGACCCGCACGGGCGATTCCCGCTGGATCTCAGCGGCCGGGACGAGGAATTATGTGCATCTCCTCCGCGGGGAGCACGACGCCCTGATGATCGGAATCTATACCCTCATCAAGGATGACCCCCTGCTCACGGTCCGGCATCCGAACTGGGGCGGAAAGACGATCACCCGCGTCATCCTCGACCCCGAGCTGCGGATGCCCCTCGCGTCGCGGATCCTGGCGACGCTCCCGGCCGGCCCGATCCTCGTCTTCGCCCGGGAGGAGGCGCCGCCCGGCAAAGCAGACGTCCTCCGCAAGAAGGGCGCCGAGATCATCCCCCTGAGGAAATCGTGGCGGGCGGGTGGGCTCGAATCCGTCCTCGTCGAGCTCGGCCGGCGCGAGATCTCGAGCCTCCTCGTCGAGGGCGGCAGCCGTCTCCAGACCGGTTTCATCGACTCTCGGCTGGCCGACAAGATCGTCCTGACGGTCTCGCCGAAGCTCGTTGGGGGACGGGACGCGCCCGGGTTTCTCGCCGGCGAAGGCGTCCGGAGGATCGCGGAGGCGCTCCCGGTGAAGAGCCTGCGGGCGTTCCGCCTCGGGGACGACCTTGTCCTGGAAGGATATCTCTGATGTTCACGGGGATCATCATGCATCAGGGCCTGTTCGACGGCTATCGCCGCGGGCGCCGGGAGATTCTCGTCGAGGCTCCCGGGCTCGCCGAAAAGCTCCGGCCGGGAGACAGCCTGGCCGTCAACGGCGTCTGCCTGACGCTTGTCGCCGCCGAGAGGAGCGCCCTGCGTTTCGATCTGTCGCCGGAAACGCTCCGTTGCTCGAACCTCGGGGCCCTCAGGCCCCTGGAGAGCCTGAATCTGGAACTGCCGCTTACGCTCGGGGCGCCCCTCAGCGGCCACATGGTTTCGGGCCACGTCGACGGTGTCGGGAAGGTCCTCCGCGTGGCGGAAAGGAGGCCGGGGCGCAGGATTACCGTCGCCTTCCCCCGGGACCTGCGTTCGCTCTTGGTGCCCAAAGGGTCCGTGACCATTAACGGAGTCAGCCTGACGGTCGCCGCGCTCGGCCCGTCCTCCCTGGAGGTCGAGCTCATCCCCGCAACCCTGAAGGAAACCAACCTGGCCGCCCTCCGCGCCGGCGCTGCCGTGAACATCGAGTGTGACTTGATCGGTAAATACGTGTATAATTGGTTGGTTGGGGAACGAAAGCCGGGCCGATAGGGCGCCCGGCTGAACGGGCTCCATCCCTGAATCGAAAACACCATGGAACGGACAAACGAGACAATTCCCGTCGAGAAGGCCGTCGCGGCCGTCAAGGCCGGCCGATTGATCATCATCGTCGACGACGAAGACCGGGAAAACGAAGGGGACCTCATGGTCGCCGCCGAAAAGGTCAGCCCCGAGATCGTCAATTTCATGACCAAGCACGGCCGGGGGCTGATCTGCCTGCCCCTGACGCGCGAGCGGCTCGAGGAGCTCCAGCTCCCCCTCATGGTCGCCGACAACACGGCCCGCCATCAGACCGCGTTCACGGTCTCGATCGACGCCAAAAAGGGCGTCACGACCGGCATCTCCGCCTATGACCGCGCCAGGACGATCCTCGCAGCCATCAACCCCCGGACAAAGGCCGAGGACCTGGCCCGGCCGGGCCACATCTTCCCCCTCCAGGCCAAGGAGGGCGGCGTGCTCGCCCGGGCCGGCCAGACCGAGGCCGCGATCGACCTCGCGCGCCTGGCGGGCCTCGTCCCGGCCGGGGTCATCTGCGAGATCATGAACGAGGACGGCTCCATGGCCCGCATGCCGCAGCTCGAACAGTTCAGCCGCAAGCACGGGATCCCAGTCCTAACAATCGCCGATCTCATCAGCTACAGGATGAAACACGAGACCCTGGTCCGGAAGGTCGAAGAGGCCGACCTGCCGACGAAGCACGGGCACTTCCGCCTGATGATCTTCGAGGACGTAATCCATCACGAACACCATGCGGCCCTCGTCAAGGGAGAGATCCGGGCCGACGAGCCGACGCTTGTCCGCGCCCATTCGCAGTGCCTGACCGGCGACACGTTCGGCTCGGTCCGCTGCGACTGCGGCGACCAGCTCCGGCTGTCCATGGAGATGATCGAGAAGGAAGGAAAGGGAGTCGTGCTCTACATCCTGAACCAGGAAGGGCGCGGCATCGGCCTGGTGAACAAGATCAAGGCTTACGCCCTCCAGGACCAGGGGGCCGACACGGTCGAGGCCAACCACCGCCTGGGCTTCAAGCCCGACCAGCGCGATTACGGGATCGGCGCCCAGGTCCTCGTCGCCCTGGGCGTCCACAAGCTCCGTCTCATCACCAACAATCCGCGGAAGTTCATCGGGCTCGCCGGCTACGGTCTGGAGATCGTCGAGAGAGTGGCCCTCGAGATCCCGCCCAACGCATGCAATCTCCGTTACCTGAAGACGAAGAAAGAGAAGATGGGCCACATCCTGGATCTGGTCTGACGGCTACGGACCCCGGATGCTTCCCGCCCGTAGAGATCAAACCTCTCGGTCTCGGCCGGAGCGGACTGATCGTGGACGTCCGCGTTCTTCGGTTCGACAGAATCTTAAAAATGCTGGGACCGCGCTCAGGAAGGGACGCACCTAGGAGGCGGCGTCCGTCTTCTGGCAGGCGGAACAGCATGCGGCGGTCATGTTGCAGCTGGCGTTGTAATTGTGCGGAGAGACCGCCGGCATGTTGGAGTGTTTGCAAACACACAGGACGGCCTCTTCGGGTCTCCCCCTGAAAAGGATCACCAATTCGGGAGTTCGCCAGGGCTTTTTCATAAGAGGCCTCCTTTCCCGCTTTCTTCCTTTTCCTGGATAGATTTTAGGATTCTCCGTCGGCCTTGTCAAATCCTTTCTTCAGGGTCTTCTCGCGGGCGCGGGCGGCTTGACAAAATTTGTCTACGGGTGCATCGATCTGCCCGGTTTCAAGATAGGCATGGGCCGGACACCAGAGACAAAGATTCACAATTGGGCAACTTCCGCATTTGTCGAGGTAATCGCGCCGATCCGATTTCCACTCCAGGACCTCGGGGACGAAGCGCCCCCAGGCATCGGCCAGACTTCCTTCCCGCAGGTCGTACAGGCAATCGGGGTGGACGAGAGAGGCGCAGAGCCTGAAGTTCCCGTCATAGCCCACGGCGAAGGTCTGCCTGCCCGCGCCGCAGCGGAAAAGATGACGGCAGTCGGACCGGGCCAGTTCGGGGACGATCAGCCGGTCGCAGTTTTTTTTCAAGGCCCCGAACCTCTCGTGGTCTCCCTCTTCGAGCGCCGCGATCTCTTCGGGGGAAAGCCGCTCCGATTCGATCTCCAGGTTCCGGGCCGCATCCCGGTCGAAGCGGCAGTGGAGAAACGGGTCAAAGCGAAAGTAATCCTTGGTCCTGGAGCGGCAGAATTCCGCGATCCCGGCCATCTCACGGATGTTCGAGCGGAGGGCCATAGCCTTCAGCCGCACTCTCAGGCCGCCCTCGAGAAGGAAGCCGAGCCCTTTCCTGAAGGCCGCGTAGGACCCGGGGACCCGGGTCACACCCTCGTATGTCTCCCGCGACACTCCGTAGACCGTAACCTCGATGTCCCGCGGCGGATATTTTTTGAAAAAACGGACGTGCTCGGGCCCGACGAGCGTCGCGTTCGTGTAAACGGAGAGAAGTAGGCCCTTCTTCCGGAGTCCCAGGTAAACGTCGAAAAAATCCTTCCGGAGAAGCGGCTCCCCGCCCGTGATGAGACACCAGAGGGCGCCCAGGGCCGCGGCCTCTCCGCCGATCCGTCCGATCTCCGCGGCGCTCAGCTCCCGGGCCTGAGCCTCCCAGTCTCCGGCTGGCAGGTTGATGTAGCAGTGACGGCAGTTGAGGTTGCAGCGGGCGGTCGCCTCGAGGTCAAAGCCGATGGCGGTCCGCTTGCCGGCAAGGCCCTGCCAGAGCGGCGAGTCCGGAAGAGCGCGGCGGGTGACGAAAGTCGGAACCACGGTCAGGGCCTCCCGCTTCCTCTCCGGCCGGCGACGCGACGCGCCGTTCCCAAGGCTTTCGTCAAGAGTCCGGAGCCGGAGAGCGAGGCGATCACCGCTCCCGCACATCGGTTCGCGGCCCGGGGTCGCCCTCCGGCCCTCTCGACACTGGCCACTACCCCCAGGAGCCGCTCGAAGGGCACCCGTCCGTCGGCGTCGGCGACGTTGTCGCCCTTGATGAAAAAGAGGCCTGGCCCGGCCCGCAAGACCCTGTGAACGGCCACCTTCCCCGTGTCCGGATGAACGAAGGCGACGACATCGCCCCGCTTCGGCCCGGAGCCGGCGAGGGGCACGACCGTCAGCACGTCCCCATCCTTGATGAAGGGCGACATGCTGAGACCCCTGGCCCGGAAGCGGAAGGATTTCCTCCTTCTCATCACCTCCCGCATGAGCTCCGTCAGGGACTCCCCCGAAAGCGGGATCTCCCCCATCTTGACGACACGGGGCGCGGGTTTCATCTTCGGGTTCCTCAGCCCTTCTCGACGATCATCTTCCTCTTTGCGAGCTCCTCGAGCAGGCCGGTAACGTCGTCCGTGATGACCGAGAGGGGGGCATCGAATTCCGCGGCGAGCTCGCTCACCACGGCCCGGAGGGGTCTCGTGCCGTCGAGTTTCTTCCAGATGGCCTGGCCGGTCTCGTTGAGCGTATACAGCTCGTCCTCGATATCTCCCACTCCCGAGACCAGAGGAACGATAATGATCTCTCCTTCGATTTCCCTGGCGACGACGTCCTCCGAGGGCCCGTAGACCGCGTCCAGGTTGATCGGTTTTTCCATTTTCATTCTCCCATGCACTTGGTCGTCAGGTCGGCTCGTCCGCTTGCCGGCGCCATTCCCGGGGCGCCCGGGCGATCGACGCGGGCCCGCCAGTCAGCGACGCCCCAGGCCTTTTCTGCTTCCCTGAGGAGGCCGGCCGCCTCCGCCTCCGCATGAGCGATATCGCAGAGATATTCAACCGGGGTGTCGAGGGTCCCGTGCTCGGCCCACGACCGGGCCGGGCACTGCAGGCAGAGCGACTTGAGAAAACAGCGGCCGCAGCGCTCAAGATACGCGGCGTTCGTCGTTCGCCTCTCCTTCACCATGGGCAGGAACTCGGCGACCGCGCGGCCGAGCGAGCCTCCCGACAGGTCGGAGACAGTCGCCGGATGCCGGAGAAGCAGGCAGACCTGGAAGCGTCCGTAGGCATCGATGGCCGCGGTATCGGACAGGCAGGTGAAGAGGCGGTCGCCCTGCGCGCCTCCGAAACGGGCGACGAAGGCCCGGATTCCCGCACGGTGCGGCTCTCCCCAACGGGAAGTCAGCCTGACGTATTCGCCGGGTGAGATTCGCAGGGCCCGGATCCGCTCGTTCTTCGACTCGTCGTCCCGGCGTGTCCGGAGGTCGAAGATCATGGCGTAGGACGGACGTCCGCCTCCGCGCGTGAGTTCTTTGGCCCACGCTTCGAATGCGTCCATCTCGTTCCGCGTCGGAGGCAGAACGGCCCCTTTGAGGATGAACGGAACCCCGTTGTCTATGAGGCGGCGGATCCCCCGCCGCGAGGCGTCGTGAGAGCCCGGATTACCGGTCACGGCCTCCTCCCTCTCCTTTGTCATGCCGTAGATTGAAACCTCCATTCTTTCAAGCGGCGGGATCCTTTTAAAAAGCCCCGCCAGCCGCGGCGTGACCAGCGTGGCGTTGGTGAAGAGCCTGACTCGTAGGCCCAGCTTCCTGGCGGCGACATAGATCTCCTCGAAGTCCTCTCTCAGGAGCGGCTCTCCGCCCGTGAACCTGACCGCCAGACAGCCGAGGGAGGCTGCCTCTGTGAGGACCCTCACGATCTCTTCGGTCGTGGATTCGCGGCGCCGGGCCTCGCCGTCGCCGGCCGGCAGGCCGACGGAACAATGGATACACTCGTTGTTGCACCGCTCCGTGAGCTCAATGTCGAGCCGCGCGAGGGGCGGACGGCCGGCCGCCCAGATCTCGGCACCGGCGGAAGGAACCCGCCTCGAGAACGATCGGCCCCGGAGAGTCATGCGGCGAGGCCCTCCAGAATCCGGACGATCTCGCCGCTCTTGTCGAAATGGAGATCGTAGCAGGGGACCTCCGCGGCCATCTCCTCGGCCAGAACGAGGACCCTGTCCCACCAGTCCGCCGATACGAGCGGCCGGACGAACCGGGGCAGAAGGTCTTTGAGGACGGCCTTCGGGTCGGAGATCCTTTCGGCGCGGTTCTCACGGGACTGGCGGAGGAACAGGAGCGCCGTGAGCGGCGCCGACTCCGGGGAAACCTCGGGGAGCTCTCCGTGGCTCCATGTCCCGTGGATGCGAAAACCCCCGGGCCCCCTGCGGACGATCATCCGGTCGTCGCAGAGGATCTTGGCCCGGTCCCGGACCATCTTGACGACGGTCGATTTCCCCGCTTCCGACGGGCCGGCGAAGAGCAGCCCCCGTCCCCCGAGGTCGACCCCGGCGGCGTGGACGAAGGCCCCGCCCAAAAACGGCAGGGCCCGGGCGAGAAGGATCTGGTCGGAGGAGAGGATCATCAGAGAATCGAGCCGCCCGCCCAAATAGAGATCGGGCGAAGGGTTGAAGATGCGCGCCCGCGTGTGCTCGTGGTCGAAGACGATGACGCGGTGGACCCTCTTGTCCTCCGGGTCGGGATATATCCCGAGGTAGATCCATGAGCCGTTTTTTCTGAAGATCGCCCAGGGCGGGCGGCGGTAGACCTCTTCGCCCATATCGGCGCCTTCGATGTCGGGCAGCGAAAAATGGTGCCGGATGGAGAGGACTTTTCCGTCCGGCTTCGGGATCCGGAAGGCTTCGAACTTCGGTTGGAATGTGGAATCGGTGATCGGCAGATCGGAATCCACGCGGACGGTGAGCCCGGCGATCCCGTAATAACGGCGGTGGTTGCTTGCCCACCGGTCCCTGCGGGCCTTTTCCTCGCGAGCGACGTCGCAGAGGTATTCGACCCGGGCCGAGTGGTCGCGGTGCTCGAGATAGGCGAACACCGGACACCAGAAACAATACTCCCTGAGGTCGCAGGAGCCGCAGCTCTCTCCGGACTCCCCCGCGGCCTCGATCTTGTTCGCCATGGCCCGGATCCGCTCATCCCAGATTTCTTTGAAGGTCGCCCGGCGGAGGTCCGAACGGAGGGCGGGATCCTTGACGAAGGCGCAGAAGCTCATCCCCCCGTATGGATCGATGTGAAAATCGCGCCGCGCCTCGATGCAGGACGCGTAGAGCGCCGCGCCGGAGCGGGCGAGGCAGGACGGGCGTTCATCCTCGTCGAGGCCCTCCGCCCAGCCCGCGAACGGGTCGAGCCGGGAGACCTCCGCGGGGGCGAGCCGCTCCTCGCGGATCTCCCTGTTCCTAAAGGGGTCTCCGCCGGCCGAAAGGTGGAGCCAGCTCGCGCCGATCCTCCAGGACGGGCTCCAGGACTCGGCCAGGCGGATCATGGCCTCAAACTGATGGAAGTTACTCTTCATCGGGACGATCTGGACGGTGAAGCCGGCCCCCGCCTCCTTGAGATAGGCGATCCCCGCCGTCAGGGACTCGAAGGACCCCGGGTTCCGCGTGACCTTGTCGTGGACATCCGCCGTCGCCCCGTAGAGCGCCACGAGTTTGGAACCGGGCTTTTTCATCAGTCGGGCGATCGGCGGCGAGATCAGCGTCCCGTTCGTATTGAGGACGTATGAAGGCGCGCGCTCGGTGATGTAGGCAAAGATCTCGCCGAAGTCCGGCCGGATCATCGGCTCCCCGCCCGAGATGGACCAGCGGCGGCAGCCCATGGCGCGGGCGGCGTCGACGATCGCACGGACCTCCTCGAACGAGAGTTCACGCCCGCCCTCGAGCGCGTCGGGAGCCAGCCGCAGCCAGCAGTGGCGGCAGCGGTTGTTGCACCTGTAGGTCAGGTCCAGGCTGCCGGCCAAGGGCAGGCGCGGCAACCGTGCCGGCTGCTTGCGGCTGACGAATCGGCTCATCGAAACACGCTTTCGGCGCGGACCGGAGGCCGGGGGCGGCGCCACAGACGTGTCCGCTTCCCGGGACGGGGCCCGTCCGCCGAAAATTTTGCCGGTTTCCGGGGCCGGAGTCCACTGTCGGGGCCGGCGATTCCGGGGGTGATTTTGGCCCTTTCCTTCTCACCTCTCCGGGCGATACGCGGCGGCGGGGATCACCCCTCGCCGCCGTCCGCCCGCCCGTCCCGGGAATCGAGGACGAACGTAACCGGCCCGTCGTTCAGGATGTCGACCTCCATCGCCGCCCGGAAGACGCCGGTCTCAACCGTAATCCCCAGGGCCTCGACGGCGCCGACGAAGTCGTCGAAGAGCTCCGACGCCCGCCTCGGCTCCTCGGCGCCGTCGAAGCTCGGCCTGCGTCCCTTGCGGACCGAGCCCGCCAGCGTGAACTGCGAAACGACCAGGACTTCGCCGCCGATCTCGGCGAGGGAGCGGTTCATCCGGCCCTCAGCGTCCGGGAAGATGCGGAGCCCGATGGCCTTCCGGGCCAGAGCGCGGGCGTCTTCCTCCCGGTCGCCCTTTTCGACGCCGACGAGGAGGCAGAGGCCTCGACCGATCCTGGCCACGGTCTCCCCGCCCACGCGGACGCCGGCCTCCTTGACCCTCTGCAGCACGATCTTCATAACGCTCTCCGCCCGACCGGGACCGCCCGGGCCGCCCGGAGCCCGTTTGACTTTGATACCGCGATATTCTATCATAGACGGCTTCGAGGAGAAAAAAATGGCCCATCACAAATCCGCGGTCCGACAGCACCGACGCAGCCTTCGCCGAAAGGCCGTCAACACCCGGAACACGACCGCGCTCCGCACCCGCATGAAAAAGCTCCGGACGGCGGTCCAGAACAAGGATCAGGATACGGCCCGCAAACTCCTCCCCGAAGTTTTTTCGTCCATCGACCGCGCCGTCAAGAAGGGCACGATCCACAAGAACACGGGAAGCCGCTACAAATCACGCCTCAGCCGTCAGGTCGGGTTGCCGGGCGTCAGCCCCTCGAAGTAGGCGCCTTCCGCTTCCGCATCAGGCAGTACTCCATCAGGAAGATCTCGAAGACCGTCTTCTCGTCCGCCTCGGTGGTCTTGATCTTGAGGTCCGACTGCCGGAGCGCCCGGAGGACGGTGTTGAGTTCCGCCGGCGTCAGCGCCTCGACGGCCTCGAAAAAAACCTTGGATTTCGTCCGATACAGATCGATGTGGGTTTTCTGAATGTAGGGGAAGAAGGTCTGGAAGATCTCCTCCCGTCCCCGGCTCTTCTCCCTCAGCCAGACCTGGGCCGTGAGGATGTTCCGGAAAAAGACCGACATCCGGGCCAGGATCATCTCCGGCTTCTCGCCTTCCGCGAAGAGGTTGTTCAGGACGGCGATCCCCTTCTCGAAATCGGCCCCCGTCAGGGCGTCGTCAAGCTCGTAGGATTTGTAGCTGCGGACCCAGGCCGTGGCCTCGTCGACATCGCCCTCCTCGATTCTCTTTTTTTCGCCGACATAAACGGCCAGCTTCTCGAGCTCGTTCGCGAGGAGCCTCAGGTCGGAGCCGACGACGTCGTAGAGCCGGGCGTTCGCCGCATCGCTCAGCGACTTTCCCAGCTCCTGGGCCTTCCCGTCGGCCCACCGCTTGACGGCCTCGCGGGAGAAGGGCTTGACCTCCTTTACCGCGACCGCCGACCTCGGCAGGCCCGAAAAGAAGCGGACGATGGCGTCGTTCTTCCGGACTTTGCCGGACAGGATGACGACGATCACTGTCCGGGGAGTCGGCTCGGCGAGGAAATCGGCGACGGCCTTCCGGTCGGATTGACTCAGGAACTTGACCCCTTTCCCCTCGTCTTCGGCGGCACTTCCCTTTTTCCAGCCCCTGTCGTTGGCCCCCGGGCGGCGCTCCGGAACCCTCACGACGAGGATCCGCCAGGGATGGAAGAGGAAGGGCACGGTCCGGGCGGTGTCGATGATCTCCGGCCACCCCGAATCCTCGAGGCCATAACGGTCGAGGTGGAGATCCTCGCCCGAGGCCGCGGAGAGCAGGCCCCGAATCTGGTCCACGAACTGATCGGCCAGGAACGTCTCCTCGCCGAAAAAGACATAACAGGGCAGAAGGTCGTCTTCGCGGAGATCGGCGTTGAAGAGAGGGACGTACAACTCAGAACCCTTCCAGGATGGCGACGACGAGGCTCCTGGCGAACATCCCGGCCACGGCGTCGATGGCGTCCGTCTGCACAGACTCGAAGTCCCGCCCCTGCGGGACGTCGTATTCCTGGACGTAGACGAACGCCGGGTTGGAGAAGATGACCTTTTCGCTGACTCTCTCCGTAAGGACGATCTTTGCCTTCACCGTGATCGTGTACCGGTCGGCCAAGGTCTGGCCGGTGAAGGCCACGGGAGTCGCGGTGAAAGAGGTCACTTCGCCGTCCAAGACGGCATCCGCCTTGTTCGGATCGGCCGGGACGGCGACCTTTCCTCTGGCGACCAGCTCGTCGATGACGGCGCGTGTCAGCCTGAGGTTCAGCTCGTAGCGGGTCGTCAGGTTCCGGAAGACGGGCACGGCGATGCTCTTGACGTTCTGGGGCAGAGAGCTTCCCGTGCCTCTCAGGTGGTAGCCGCAGCCGCCGGCCGCGACAATAAGGACCGCGGCCAGGAGCGTGGCCGGCCTCCGGGACGCCGCGCCGCCGACGCCATCAGCTCTGTCGTTCATGAACATGATCATCCTCCCCCGCCGGTCGGCCCGCCGAAGCGGGCGCGCCGTCGGCCACGGCCTGCCATCAGCCGACGACGTTGACCAGCTTGTCCTTGACGCAGACGACATTGCGGGGCGCCCGGCCGCCGAGCGCGGCCTGGACCTTGGCCAGGGCAAGGGCCCGCTCCTTCATCTGCGCCTCTTCGAGGCCGGCCTCGGCTTCGAACTTGTCCCGCAACTTCCCGTTGACCTGGACGACGATCGTCACGAGGTCCTCACGAGCCAGCGCCTCGTCGAAGGCCGGCCATGGCGAGAGCATCAAGAGTCCGCGATGCCCCGTCTCCTCCCAGAGCTCCTCGGCGACGTGCGGCGCGAACGGCGACAGGACCGCGATGAGGGTTTCCAACGCCCCTCGGAGGGCCGCCCGCCCGGACCGGGTCCCGCGCAGGACGTCCTTGTCCTTCTTGATGGCGTTCAGGAGCTCCATGATCGAGCTCACGGCCGTGTTCAAGTGAAACCGGACCTCGATATCCTCGCCCACCTTCCGGATCGTCTGATGCGTTTTCTTGACCAGTCGGGACGCGGCCTCGTCGGTCCCGCTGGGCGCCGCGGCCGGAGCCGCATCCGCCCCGAACAGGTCGAGGTTCTCATGGACAAGCCCCCAGACCCGGGTCAGGAAGCGGAAGCAGCCTTCGAGCCCTTCTTCCGCCCAGGCGAACTCTCTATCCGGAGGGGAGGCGAAGAGGATGAAGACCCGCAGCGCGTCCGCTCCGTACGCGTTCAGGATATCGTCGGGGTCGACGATATTCCCCTTGGACTTCGACATGGCCGAGCCGTCCTTGGTGACCATGCCCTGGGCAAGGTAATGGGGGAAGGGCTCGCCGATCGCCGTCAGTCCGAAATCCCTCAAGACCTTGGTGAAGAACCGGGAATAGATAAGATGGAGAATGGCGTGTTCGACCCCCCCGATGTAGAGGTCGACGGGCAGCCAGAACTTCGCGGCGTCGGGCGAGAACGGAAGGGACCGTTCGCCCGGGGAACAGTAGCGGAAGAAATACCAGCTCGAGTCGACGAACGTGTCCATGGTGTCGGTCTCGCGGCGGGCCGGGCCGCCGCATTTTGGGCAGGTCGTCCGGACGAAGCTTTCGAGCCGCTCCAGGGGCGAGCCCTCGGCGCCCGTGATTTGGACGTCCGCGGGGATCTCGACGGGAAGATCTCCCTCCGGGACACCCACCGGGCCGCACTTTTCGCAGTACACGATCGGGATGGGGGTGCCCCAGTACCGCTGGCGGGAGATGCCCCAGTCCCTCAGCCGATAGATGACGCTCCGGCGGCCGAAGCCCAACTCCTCGGCATAAGCCCCCATCTTCTCCATCGCCTCTTCGGAGCGGAGCCCGGAGAACGGACCCGACCGTACCAGGATGCCGGGCTCTTCATAGACTTCGGCGGGTCCCGCGTCGTGAGGTCCCGCCTCCGCCCCGGGCGGCACGATGACCGTCCGGATCGGCAGCCCGTAATCTCTGGCGAACTGGAAATCGCGGGCGTCATGCGCGGGTACGGCCATGATGGCGCCCGTGCCGTAGTCCATGAGGACGTAGTTGGCCAACCAGACCGGCACGAGCTCCCCGGTGAAGGGATTCAGGGCCTTTTTCCCGGTGTCGACGCCCTCCTTGCCCGTCTCCCCGATCTCTCTCCTCATCCTCATTTCGACGACGGTCGCCGCGACCCATTCCTTGAGCTTCGCCTCGTCCGGGCCGCCGACGAGCTCCGGGACGAGCGGGTGCTCGGGCGAGACGACGAGGAACGTGGCGCCGTAGATCGTGTCCACGCGCGTCGTGAAGACTTCGACCGCCGCCGCGGATCCGTCGAGGCCGAAGCGGATGTTCGCTCCCGTGCTCCGGCCGATCCAGTTTTTCTGCATCTGAAGGACGTGCTCCGGCCATTTCTGAAGAAGAGCGTGCCCCGACAGCAGCTCGTCGGCATAGTCCGTGATCTTCAGGAACCACTGCTCCATCTTTTTCTGCGTGACCTTCGTGTCGCACCGCCAGCAGCCGCCGGCCACAACCTGCTCGTTGGCCAGCACCGTCCGGCACTGGGGGCACCAGTTGACCCAGCCCTCCTTGCGGAATGCCAGGCCCCGTTCGAACATCCTGAGGAAGATCCACTGGTTCCAGGCGTAATATTCCGGCAGGCAGGTGTTGACCTCGCGGTCCCAATCGTAGCTGAAGCCCATCCGCCGGAGCTGCGTCCGCATGTGGCTGATGTTGCCGAGCGTCCAGTCCCGGGGATGGATGCCCTGCTTAATGGCTGCGTTCTCGGCCGGCATGCCCAGGGCGTCCCAGCCGATCGGATGGAGAACGTTGAGCCCTTTCATCCTCTTGTGGCGGGCAATGACGTCGCCGATCGAGTAGTTCCGGACATGACCCATGTGGATGCGGCCGGAAGGATAGGGGTACATCTCGAGACAATAGAATTTGGCCCGGGAAGGGTCCTCGGTGACATGGAAGGCCTTCCGGTCATCCCAGACGCGCTGCCACTTCTCCTCGATGCGTCGGAAGTCGTACGTGTCCTTCATGTTTCGAACGGTCCTCGGAGAATCAGGCTTCCGGCCCTCGGCCGGGTCGAAAAAGCAGAATTCATCTTAGGTTCCCTCCCTTGAAAAGTCAAGGAATGCGGATATACTAGGTCCGCCCATGGCCATTCTCGAGATCGAAGACCTGTCCGCGGGCTACGGCGACGGCTTCGTCATCCGCAACATCACCCTGAGTCTCTCGGCCGGGGAGTTCGCGGCCGTGCTCGGCCGCAACGGTGCGGGAAAGAGCACGCTCATCCGGGCCGCCCAGGGCCTTCTCAGCCACGTCCGGGGCCGGGTCCGGCTCGGAGGCGCGGACCTCCTCTCCCTCAGCCGCCGGGAGATCGCCGGCAAGATCGCCTACGTCCCGCAACTCTCCGAGGCCGTTTTCGAGTTCACGGCCGAGGATATCGTCCACATGGGTCTCTACGCGCGCCAGAGCCGGCTCCAGGGGCTCACGGCCCGCGACTCCGCCGTCGTCGAAGAGGCCATGTCCCTGACCGAGACGGCGGCCCTGAGGGGGCGGAAGATGGCCCATCTGAGCGGCGGCGAGCGCCAGAGGGTCTTCATCGCCCGGGCCCTGGCCCAGGACACGCCGATCCTCTTTCTCGACGAGCCCAGTCTCCACCTTGATATCAACTATCAGGCCGAGATTTACGAGCTCCTCGAGGCCCTCCGGAATGAGAAGGGGAAGGCCATCCTGGCGGCGGAGCACAATATCAACTTGGCCGCCGCGCACGCCGGGCGCCTGATCTGCCTCAAGGGCGGAACCGTTGCCGTCCAGGGCGCGCCGCAGGACACGGTCAGGCCCGACGTCATCCGCGACATTTTCGGAGCAAAGGTCGACGTCCGGGCCAACCTTCACTCGGGACTGCCGGAAATCTCGCTGGTCCCGGGGAGCCGGGACCGATGAAAGACTCCTTGGACAAACGCCGTGCCGGAAGGAAAGCAGGCGGGTTCCCGGCCCGGCTCATGGGCATTATTGCGGCGGCGGCGCTCGCGGCGGTACCTCTCTCTGCTGCCTCGGAGCCGCCCGGCCGGGATGTCATCCGGGACGATCTTGGACGTCCCTTCGCTCTTCCGCGAACGAGACCCTCCCGCATTATCTCCATGGCCCCGAACATCACCGAGATTCTCTTCGCCCTCGGCCTCGGGCCGAATGTTGTCGGCGTCACCCGGTTCTGCGATTACCCCCCGGAAGCCCTCGCCATTCCCAAGATCGGCGGCCTGGTCGATCCCAACGTCGAGATCGTCCAGTCGCTCTCTCCCGATCTCGTGATCGCCTTCCGGGGGAACCCGCTCCGTGTCCTCGACCGCCTCTCCGGACTCGGCCTGCCGATCTTCATCCTGGACATCGGGACCAGGCTGGACGGCCTTTACGCCCTGATCGCCAAGATCGGCCGCATTACCCGGACGGAGAAGAAAGCCGAAGAACTCGCAACCGCACTCCGGGCCCGCCAGGCCGCGGTTACCGACAGACTCTTCGACCTCAGGCAGCGGCCGCGCGTCTTCGTCGTCCTCTACGGGCAGGGCCTTTGGACGTGCGGCGGCGAGAGCTACCTCAATGACCTCATCACCCGCGCCGGTGCGGTCAACATCGCCGCGGCCATGCCCAAGAAATGGGCCCTCTATAGCCCCGAACGCATCATCCGAGACGACCCCGACGCCGTCTTCATCATGGCGCGCTCCCCGTCGGATTTCGACAGGGCCCGGGATTGGCTGCGCCGGGAGGCCCATCTGGAAGGCACGGCGGCTTTCCGGTCCGGCCGGGTCTTCGCCCTCGACGAGAACGCGTCCAGCCGCTTCGGTCCCAGGCTGCTCGACATCCTGGACCGGATGGCCCGCGATCTCCATCCCGAGCGGTTCGAAGGGATCCCGTGAGCACGAAGGCCTCCCGCCGGGCTCTCCTGGGGAGTCTCGTCGTCCTGACCACGGCCGGCTTTCTCGTTTCGCTGCTCATGGGTCCCGTCCACACGTCGCCCGCGGACCTGTGGAGGCTTGTCCGGGGAGAGGCCTCGGGCATCCAGGCGACGATCTTCCTGGACCTCCGCCTCTCCCGCGCTCTTCTGGCCTTCCTCGTCGGCGCCAGCCTGTCTCTCTCCGGGGCCATCCTTCAGGGCTACTTCCAAAACCCCATGGCCGATCCGTTTATCGTCGGCGTCTCCTCGGGGGCGTCCCTCGGTGCCGTTGCAGCGCTCGCCTTGGGATTCAACGTCACGGTCCTCGGCTTCACCGGCCAGAGCCTTCTGGCCTTCGCCTCGGGTCTCGGCATCGTCTCCTTCGTTTACCTCCTCTCACTGAAAAAGGGCGGGTTCAAGATCGAAACGCTCCTTTTGACGGGGATCGCTGCCGGCGCCCTGGCCTCGTCGCTGACCTCGTTTGTCCTGTTCATGCGCTCCGACTCCTTCGACCAGGCGATTTTCTGGCTTCTCGGCAGCTTCCAGCTGGCCGACTGGCGGCAGGTCGGGGCCGTCGGGCCGTATTTCGTCCTCTGCCTGCTCGGTTCGGTCTGGCTGGCCAAAGACATGAACCTTCTGGTCCTGGGCGACGAATCAGCCCGGGCGCTCGGCTGCCCGGTCCGCCGCGTCCGCAAGGCCTTTCTCGCCCTCGCCTCGCTGCTTGCCGCTCTGTCCGTGTCCGTCAGCGGCATCATCGGCTTCGTCGGCCTCGTCGTCCCTCACTGGATCCGGCTCCTCATCGGGCCCGACCACCGCCGGCTGTTCCCCTACGCCTCCCTGGCGGGAGGGACCCTCCTGCTCTACTGCGACCTCCTCGCCCGGACGCTTCTCCCCTCAGAGCTCCCCATAGGTGTCATTACGGCGGCCGTGGGCGCCCCCTTCTTTCTCTACCTTCTGCATCAAAAGCGCTAGCCGGCGGCCGGGAACCCGCGCCCCGGGTCCGGGGAGGCCCTTCAGGGAGCGGAATTTGACAAATGCCCGTTTTTGGCTTAAGGTGTGAGCACCATGTTGCTGACCTTGAACCAGGTCCTTCTCATCATCCTGACCGTGGCGGCCGTGGTCGCCGTCACCTTCCTGGTCATGTTTCTCAGCCAGCTGCGGCGGACCGCAAAGCAGGGCGAGGAAACCCTGGCCAAGGCCCAGGAGCTGATGGACGGGCTGAAGGCGATCGAGGCCAAGATCAACACGAGCCTGGACGATGTCGGCCAGGTCCTCCAAACCTCGAAGAAGGCGGCCTCCGGTCTCTCGGAGATCACGGCGTTTGTGACGACGAAGATCATCCGGCCTGGCTTCAGGTACTGGCCGTTCGTGTTCCCGCTCCTCCGCCTCGGTTGGCAGCAAATGAAAAAACGAAAGGAGAGGAAGCATGGGGGATAGCAAAGACAACCACTTTTGGGATTCCCTCCTGACCTTCATGGCGGGGGCGGCCGCGGGGCTTATCGTCGGCATCCTGTTCGCGCCCGCGAGCGGCGAGGAAACGCGGAAGAAGATCAAGGACCAGGCCGTCAAGACCGGCGAAGCCGCCAAGGAAAGCTACGAGAAAATCGCCCGCGAGGCGGAAAAGAGCATGAAGGTCGTCAAGGAAAAGACCAACGACGGCCTCGAGGCCATCAAGGACTTCATCGAAAAGAAAAAAGGCGAATACCTGAACAAGCCCGAGGCCGCCGGCGGGGAGGAAGAAGAAGCCAAATAGCCGGAGCCGGCCTCCCGTCCCGGCGACCCCCGCCGCTCCCGGCCGGGTGGCCGCTTGAACCCTCTGTATATTCGGACCGATTCGCGCTAAAATAGTCTCCCAAATGAGCCGCTGGAACCGCCCCCGAATGAAGACCGCCCCGCGCCGGAAACCACGGCCGTGCCCCTGGGCCATCGTGGTCCTCGGCCTTCTCCTGGCCGGCCCCTCCGTCCTGGGCGCCGTCGACGCCAAGACCGCCCAGCGGATCGACGAGCAGATCGAGAGAAACCAGGCCGAGATCGTCAGGATCCGCCGCTTCATCCACATGAATCCCGAGCTCGGCAACCGCGAGTTCGAGACGTCCCGGCTCGTCGGCTCGAAGCTCGAGACGCTCGGGCTCGAGGTCCGGACCGGCGTCGCGAAAACGGGCGTCGTGGCCCTCCTCCGGGGCGCCCAGCCCGGCGCCGCCGTTGCCGCCCGGGCCGACATGGACGCCCTGCCCATCCAAGAGATGACGAACGTCCCCTTCAAGTCGCTGAACCCGGGGGTCATGCACGCCTGCGGCCACGACGTTCACACCTCGATCGTCCTCGGCACGGCTATGGTCCTCAACTCCCTGAAAGACAGGATCAAGGGCAGCGTGACGTTCATTTTTCAGCCGGCCGAAGAAGGCCCGCCCGAGGGCGAGGAGGGAGGAGCGGACCTCATGATCCGTGAGAGCGCCTTGGACAATCCCTCGCCGAGTGCCGTCTTCGGCCTCCACGTCTGGCCGGGAGCGGACGTCGGGCAGGTCCTCTTCGCTCCCGGCTTCATCACCGCGAGCTCCGACGGCTTCCAGATCACGATCAAGGGGAAGAGCGCGCACGCCGCCCGCCCCCAGGAAGGCATCGATGCGATCGTCATCGCCGCGGAGGTCGTCCAAGCCCTCCAGACGGTCATCAGCCGGGGCATCGACCCGACGGACCCCGCAGTCTTGACCATCGGAACGATCGAGGGCGGGACGCGGGCCAACATCATCCCGGAGCAGGTCGCGCTGGCGGGCACGGTCCGGGCCCTAAGCGACGCCAACCGGAAAAAGATCCCCGCGCTCATGGAGTCCGTCGTCAAGAACATCACTGAAATTTACGGTGCGACCTACCAGTTTGATTACAAACCCCTGCTCCCGGCCGTCTATAATAATCCGGAGCTGGCCGCGACCATGGTCCCGCCCCTGGTGAAGCTCCTGGGCAAGGACGAAGTCCTCGAATGGAAGCCTCAGATGATCGCCGAAGACTTCTCCTTCTTCGCCCAGAAGCTCCCGGGGTTCTATTTCTTCCTGGGCGTCAAGAGCCCGGGACAAGCGGAGGCAGCCCCCCTGCACAGCGCGAATTTCAACCCGGACGAGCGCAGCATCCCCCTGGGCATCAGGATCCTTTGCCACCTCCTGCTCGACGCCCTGGAGGAGCAGAACTCCCTGGCGGGCATCCCCAAGAGCTGAGGCCGACGCCTCATCCTTTCCTCTTCCTCGCCGCGTCGCTTCTCCTCGGAATCCTGGCCGAGGCGGTATTCGCCGCTTCGCCCGTTCTGCCGTTGGCCGGAGTCTTCGTCTTCGCGGCGTCCGCGTGGGCGCTCTACGCCGCCCGGAAAAACGCGATCTGCCTTTTGCTGATCCTCCTGTCCGCGGCGTCCTCCGGAGCAGCCGTCTTTTCGCTCCGCGACCGAACCTACGAGGCCAACAAGCTCCATCGCGACCGGACCGAAGGCTACCTGGATGTCGTCGGAACGCTTGTCGGCTCGCCGGGACGGGAGCCCGGCCGGGACATCCTGACCCTCCGCGTGGATTCGATCCGTGCCGGAGGCCCGGTACGCACCGTGCGGGGAAACCTGCGCCTGACCGTTCCGTTCGATCCTTCCGTCCGCGGCAGGCTCCGGCTCCACTCCGGTGATAGAGTCCGGGCAGCGGCCGAGTTCTCCTCGGGCGGATCGTTCAACAATTTCGGAGGCTTCTCCTACGACCGCTTCCTGAAGAGCCGGGACATTCACCGCCGGGCGTTCACCAAGTCGAGCTTGCTCGTGGAAAAGGCGGCCGACGGCCCGGCGATGTCCCCGCGGAACTTGATCTCGCGGCTCCGTTGTGCCCTCCAGGACAACCTCGAGTCGTTCTTTCCCGCGCCGGGAACGGCCGGCCTGTCTCCCGAGGGAGCGGCCCTCGAAGCGCTCCTCCTTGGGGAGGACGGCCGTCTCGATCCCCGCACCGTCCTGTCGCTCCAGGAGACGGGCCTCTACCATCTGTTCGCCATCTCGGGCTCCCACATCGCCATCGTCACTTTTCTTTTGTTCGGATTGTTGAGGCTATTCCGGCTGCGCCGCGCCCCCGCCAATCTCGTGCTCATCGCCCTTCTCATCTTCTACACGCTCCTCGTCGAAGGCAGCCCATCGGTCCTGCGGGCGTCGTTCATGACCCTGGCCTATCTGGTCGGGCGGCTCTTGTGGAAGGACGTCCGCATCCTGAACACCATCTCTTTCAGCGCCTTTGTTCTGCTCCTCGCAAACCCCTTTGACGTATTCGACGCCGGTTTCCAGCTGACGTTCGCCGCGACCCTCGCCATCATCCTCTTCGCCCCCCGCATCATCCAGAGACTCCCGCGGCTGCCCCTCAAGGCCGGCGAACTGACGGCGCTCTCGCTCTCCGCCATCCTGGGCGTGCTGCCAATCATCGCCTGCCATTTCAACAGGATCACATTCTCGTCGCTCGTCCTTAATTATGCGGCCGCCCCTCTCGTGGGGCTGATCCTGGGGCTCGGCTACGCGTTTCTGCCTATTTCGGCCGCCTCATCGGTTCTCGGAACCCTGTTGGCCTCGGGGCTCAAGTTCCTCGTGATGGTCTTCTTCCGGCTGTCTCACGTGTTGGACGGACTCCCTGCTCTCTCCTACAGGACCCCGACGCCCCCCGGCTGGGTTATCGCCGGATACTATCTTTTTTTGGGCCTCCTCCTTCTTGGCCGCCGGTTCAAAGGTCAGCGGCTCATTGTCACGGCCGGATTCGCCGCCTTCCTGGTCACGATCGCGACCTACCCTTTCTCGCCGGCGTCCAGGGGACTGACGGTCACGATGCTCGATGTCGGGCAGGGAGACTCCATCCTCGTCGAATTTCCGGGCCGCAAGAGGATGCTGATCGACGGCGGGGGCTTCACGGACAGCGCGTTCGATGTCGGCGAAAGAGTAGTCTCGCCGGCCCTCTGGCGGAGGGGGATCCGGCAGATCGACATCATGGTCCTAACACACCCCCATCCGGACCATCTCAACGGTCTCGTGGCCGTTGCCCGAAATTTCCGCATCGGGGAATTCTGGGAGGCTTATCCTCCTCCCCCGTCCGAAACAGGCGCTTATTGTGACCTCGGGGACGCGCTTCGCCCGGAGGTCCTCCGAAGGCGGGTTTTCCGCGGCTACGCCCGCCGCATCGGTTCGGCCGCGGTCTCAGTCCTTCACCCGGGAGCCGAAGACGGGCCGAGCACGCCGGCCTCAGAGAATGATCTTTCGCTGGTTCTGAGGATCTCCTTCGGCGGAACGGCTGTTCTCTTCACCGGCGACATCGAGGCCCGGGCCGAGCGCGAGATCCTGGAACGCGGGGCCGAGGTCTCTTGCGCGGTCCTGAAATCCCCCCCACCACGGCAGCAGCACCTCGAGCTCCGCACCGTTCCTCGCGCGCGCCCGGCCCGGAATCGTCCTCATCTCGGTCGGCCAGGGGAACCGCTTCGGCTTCCCCGGCGGACACGTCCTCGACCGGTACCGGAGGGCGGGATCCCGGGTTTACCGGACGGACGTCGACGGCGCGGTCGAGGTCTCGACCGACGGAGTGGAGATCCGCGTCCGGACGGCCTCCGGAATTTCCACTTCGCATTGACAGGGCCGACTAAACTAAGAATAATGAGCGCGCGAGAGAGAGGACCATGTTCAAGTGGAAAAACTGGACATTTGCGTTGCTCCCGCTCTTTCTCGTCGGCATGCTGTATTCCCAGAGCGTGACCGATCTCGCCAAGAAGGAAAAGGAGCGACGGGCCAATCTCAAGGGCAGATCAACCCCCGTCATCACCAACGCCGACCTCAACAAGCTCAAAAAGAGGCCGGCGGTGGAAATCGCGGCGGCGGGGAAGGAAGCGGCGGAGACCCCGGCCGAGGGCGAGGCCTCCCCGCCGGCCGCGCCGGTCGCCGCGGCCCAGAAAGCCGAGAGCGCGAACCCCGCCGAACAGACGCCCAGCCTGGCGGCCATGTCCGAAAAGGCCTACCGGGCCAAGCTCGAGGAACTCGTTAAAAAAGCCAAAGACGCTCAGGAGATGATCGATCTCCTGACCCTCAGGATGAATTCTCTTTGGCAAGATTTTTACAACCTGACCGACGTCAAATCGCGGGAATACATCCAGTTCGAGATCAGCGAAACCTACAACAAGCTGAACGCGGCCCAGGCCGACGCAGTCCACGCCAAAAAGGACCTAGACGATTTCATGGCCACGGCCAAGCGAGAGGGCATGCCACAGATCTGGATCAGGCCGCCGCTCATCTGAAGTAGAGGAGCGAGATCCGGACGCCGAGCTCGCGCTTGTCCCCGGAGCCCGGGATCACCCGGGCCGGGACGAAGGTCTTGTCGACGCCGATCACCAGAAGAAAATCCTTCCCCTCGCCGAGCCAGTCTTTTTTGATCTCATAGAACCTCTCGAACTCCGGCTTTTCGGGGGTGAACTCGTCAATGACCCGGCCGGCGAGGCGGATCGTGATCCTTTGTCCCGGGACGGCCTTCGCGTCGAGGCTGCCGCGAATGACGAGCTGGGCGTCGCGGCCCGGGTTGTCGATTGCGCAACGGGCCTCCTTCGCCGTCCACCTCCGGGTTTGCCTCGGCTCTCCCGGCTCGGTCTCCGGCTCATACCAGCCGCTCAGGTAAACGATCACCGGGAATTCCGGCGCGGGGAGAGTCCTGATCTTCGCTTCGTAGATCTTGCCCCGGACCGGAACGCTGCCGGCCGGCCCGGCCGCCAGCCCGACCGTGAGGTCGATCGTCTTCGACCCCTTGAAGCCCGGGTCATACACGTCGATGAACGAAGGAATATAGATCTTCCGGGTGAACGAATACGCCTTTCTTGCTTCCCACTTGGACGTCGAGACGGACGGCTTATACATGTCCTCGGCGAGGAGGCGGCCCTCCGAAAAAAGGCGGCAGACGATCGTCAGGTCCTCGGTGAACGGGACGAAATTCCGGGACGTGCCGAAGCGGAAGATGATGTCTGTAAAGAGGTTGTCCGTCAGGACCCGGTTCGAAAAGGCCACGGTGAGCCCGAGTCCCTCGATCCCCGGGCGCGTCGGGAAGGGCAGGGAGAGCACGGCGACCAGCACCAGCAGGACGGCCAGAGCCCTGAGTTTGGTCATGGAAATCCGATAGGCCCCTAACGCTCGCGATCCTTGAAAAGGCATTATTTTAAACAAATTCCGCGGGAGAGTAAAGGAGCGCCGGACCGGGGATCCGTCCTCCGGCATGGGGACGTTGAAAATCGGCCGGACATGCTCTAAGATAAGCGGGAGATCGGTCCATGAAGACGAAGATCAAGAGTCGCGACGAAACGTCTCCTTCCGAGGCGGCCCGTGCCGGAAGACGGGAGCCCGGCGAACTCCGGCCCGTCAACATTCTTATCGACTGCCTCGATTTCACGGACGGTTCGGCGTTCATCGAAATGGGCCGGACGCGCGTCCTGGCGGCAGCCACGATCGAGGACCGGGTCCCGCCGTTCCTGAAGGGCTCGGGCACTGGCTGGGTCACTGCCGAGTACGCGATGATCCCTCGCGCCACCGAGGAGAGAACCCCCCGGGAGCGCCCCGGAGGGAGGATCTCGGGACGCACGCAGGAGATCCAGAGGCTCATTGGCCGCTCCCTCCGGGCCGTGACGGACCTCCGCTCCCTCGGGGAAAGGCAAATCATCATCGACTGCGATGTCATCCAGGCCGACGGCGGCACGCGGGCCGCCTCCGTCACGGCCGGATGCATCTCCCTGGGCCTAGCCCTGAAAAAAATGCTCGACGAGGGCCTCATCGACCACATGCCGCTCCGTCATCTCGTGGCCGCCGTGAGCGTGGGCGTCGTCGGCGGACGTCCGCTCCTCGACCTCGACTACGCCGAGGACTCTTCGGCCGAGCTCGATATGAACGTCGTCGAGACGGACAGGGGCGAAATCGTCGAAGTCCAGGCGGGGGCCGAAAAGAGCCCCTTCTCCAAGAAAGACCTCCTCGGGCTTCTCAAATTGGCGGACTCGGGAATCGAGAAGCTCGTCCAGGTCCAGAAAGAGGCCCTCAAGAAGAAAAGCATCCTTTTCATGGCCTACGGCTACAAAGAGAAATCCTAGGCTGCCTTCCGGCCCCGGGCCCGGCTTGACAGGCTGTTTCTAAATTGAATATTATCAACCTTTAGAAACACAATCAGGAAAGGCTTTCGGCCGTCGCGGAAGAATGCTTTTCCCCTGATTCAGCCCCACGCGATACGGGGCGGGATCCAAGGAGGTCGTCATGAACCCAACGTCCTGGCTGATCATCGCCGGCGCCGTCATCGTGTTTGTCGTCCTCGTCGTCATTCTCATGACCGTCCAGTACCGGAAAGTCGGCCCCAACGAGGCCCTGATCATCGCCGGCGGCCGGAAGCGGACCCTGGTCATGCCCGACGGCACGAAGAGGAAGATCGGGTATCGCTACCGCCTGGGCGGCGGGACGTTCGTCTGGCCCGGGCTGGAAAAAGTGTACATCCTGCCGATGGACGTCATCCCTCTCGCCGTCCGCACACCGGAAGTCCTGACCGCCGGCGGCGTCCCGATCATGGCTGAGGCGACGGCCCAGGTGAAGGTCAACTCCTCCGAGGAGACCATCCACCTCGCCGCCGAGCAGTTCCTGGGGATCGGGAGGGACGGCGTACGCGAGGTGGCCGTCAACGTCCTCGAGGGGAAGGTCCGCGAGGTCATCGGCACCATGACAGTTGAGGAGATCTACCGGGGCCGGCAGGAGTTCGCCAATAGGGCAATCGCCGCGGTCCGGGCGGATTTCGACCGGATGGGCCTCGTCATGCTGTCCTTCTCCCTCAAGGATATCAGCGATACGCAGGGATACATCGACGCCCTCAGCAAGCCCCAGATCGCGGCCGCCAAGCGCGATGCGGCCATCGCCCAGGCCGAAGCCGAGAAAGAGGCCGTCATCAAGTCCTCTCAGGCGCGCAAGGAGGCCGAGGTCGCCCGGCTCCAATCCGACGCCCAGATCGCCAAGGCCCAGTGGGACAACGAGGCCAAAAAAGCCGAATCACAGGTCGCCGTCAATTCCAAGAAGGCCCAGGCGGATTTTTCCTATGAGCTCGAGCGCCAGCGCCTGAGCCAGGAGATCCGCAAGGAGGAAGCCAAGGTCAAGCAGGTCGAAAAGGAAGAGGCCATCAAGATCGAGCAGCTCGAGATCGCCCGCAAGGAGAAGGAGCTCGAATCTACCGTCCGCAAGCCGGCCGACGCCCGCAAATATCAGATCCAAGCAGAAGCGGAGGCCGAGGAGTTCCGGATCGCCGCCGAGGCCAAGGGCAAGGCCGAGGCCCTGAGGCTCGAGGGCCTGGCCGAGGCCGACCAGCTCAAGGCCAAAGGGACGGCCGAGGCCGAGGCCATGCTCAAGCGCGCCCAGGCCTGGGAGAAATATAACCAGGCGGCCGTCCTCGAGATGTACATGAAGACCCTCCCCGACCTGGCCAGGGCTGTGTCCGAGCCCCTGGCGAAAGTGGACAAGATCGTCATCGTCGGGGGAGATAAGGAGCTCGGCACCACCAAGGTGACCGCCCAGGTCGCCCAGGTCCTCGCCCAGCTTCCCGAGGTCGTGAAGTCCCTGACGGGGGCGGATCTGACTCAATTCCTGAAGGCCAAGCTCTCCGGGGACGCCAAAAAAGACGACAAGAAGTGACCGTCCCGTCCGCCATGGAGGCAGGTGAAGCATGATCTCGGAAAAAATCCAGCAAATCGGCGCCTCCCCCACCCTCAAGATCTCGGCCAAAGCCAAGGCGATGAAAGCCGAGGGGATCGACGTCATCGACCTCAGCGTGGGCGAGCCCGATTTCCCCTCGCCCGAAAACGTCAAGGCCGCCGGCATCCAGGCGATCCGCGACAATTTCACGAAATACACGGAAAACGACGGGATCCCGGCCCTGAGAAAAGCCATCGCCCAGCGCCTCGAGGAAGATCACGGCCTCATTTATGATTCGAAGGAGATCATCGTTTCCGCCGGCGCCAAAGCCTCCCTATTTCACCTCGTCCAGACCCTCGTGAACGAGGGAGAGGAAGTCATCATCCCCTCCCCCTTCTGGGTCACCTATCCCGAGTGCGTAAATCTGGCCAAGGGCAAGCCCGTCATCGTCCCGACGCGCGAGGAGGACGGCTTCCTTCTGACGCCCGACCGTCTCAAAGCGGCCATCACGCCGGCCACCAAGGCTCTCATCCTCAACAACCCGTCGAATCCGACTGGCGGCGCCTACACCCGCGACCAGCTCTCGGCCTTGGCCCACGTCATCCGGGGCGAGGACATCTTCGTCATCGCCGACGAGATCTACGGCCAGCTCGTCTACGACAATTTCCGCTTCACGAGCTTCGCCTCCCTGGGCGAGGACATCAGGAAAAAAACCGTCATCATCAACGGGGTCTCCAAGACATACTCCATGACCGGCTGGCGGATCGGCTTCGCCGCGGGCCCGGCGGAGATCATCAACGGGATGTCGACGATCCAGAGCCACACCACTTCGAACGCTTGTTCCATCGCCCAAAAGGCCGCCCTCGAGGCCTACCGCGGGCCCCAGCACGAGGTCCGGAAGATGGTCGCTGAGTTCGAGCGGCGGCGCAACTATTGTCTGATGCGCCTGGCCGCGGTACCCGGCCTGTCGTGCTTCAGACCCCAGGGCGCCTTCTACCTGTTCCCGAACGTCAAGTCCTTCTACGACAAGGAGGCGAACGGCGCCCGCATCCGCAATTCCTACGGCATGGCCTATTATCTCCTCAAAGAGGCGAACGTGGCCATCGTTCCGGGCGATTCCTTCGGCGCGGACGACCACATCCGGCTCTCCTACGCCACGTCCATGGAGAACCTGGAAAAGGGGCTGGACAGGATCGTCGAGTCCTTGTCACGCCTCAAAACGGCCCGGAAGGCCCGGCGCGCGGCCCTGGCCAACACGGTGACGAAGGCCCGGAAGCCCGTCCCGGTCGAGGCGGTGACGGCCCTGCCGGCGCGCGACGCCCTCGTCGCGGAGATGGACGGCCGCCTGGGCTTCGAGGGCCGGTATGAATGGAACGCGAATGTCAACGGCTCGATCATCCAGCTTCGGACCAACATCGCCCACCTCAACGATTTCTGGGTGGAGAACTGGTTCCCGGCCCAGCTCGAAACGGGCTTCGAGCCGCACGGGATTCTCTACGCTGTGGAGGGCATCGCGGGCCGGGAGCCGCGGGCCTTTTACAATCCCGAGACGCGAACCGGAGTCCTCGTCAACACCGACAACTACGGATCGCTGCGGAGCCTGGCCCTCGGCCTGGCCATGGACATCTGCGAGCGAGTGCCCGGGGCGGCCGGCGCGGGTGCGGTACGCGGCATGTCCGCAGACTTCGGCGGAAGCGGCCTCATCCTGGTCGGTCCGCCGGGGACGAACAAATCGGAGCTGCTCTTCGGCCTCCTCGCGGACCCCCGCTTCAAGCTCCATTCTAACGACATCGTCTTCGTCCGCCTGGCCGGCGGCCGGGCGGCGGCCGACTGCGTCGAGCGTAAGCTTTACCTTCCCGCGAACACGGTCGAGCTCGACGGCCGGCTGGCCCCTCTCTTCGACCGCAGCAAGTGCGAAAACGTCGTCACGCACAAGGACAACTGCGCGGACCTGGACTGCCAGCGCGTCGACGACTGCCGGCTCGACAAGGGCTCGCCGTACTGCTACAAGGCTTCGAAGGAGGCGCACGCCATGCTCGATCCCCAATGGCTGGGCGGCTCGGCGGCGTTCGCCCGGCGGACCAACCTGAGATGGATCTTTCTCCTCAGGAACGACGCCACGTCCCCGGCCGTCGTGGAAATCGCCAAGGACGAAGCCCTGCGGATCCTGGAAACAGGAGAGGCGGCCGGAGCGAAAAAGTCTCTGACGGGGGCCGGCCAGCCGTTCCATAATCCTCATTGGCTCGGCGGCCTGCGGGCCGAGGGAGCGGCCGCCGCCGCGGCCGAGGAACGCCTGGCGCTGCAGAAGGCCTTCTTCGGCCGCCTGCTGGACATCGCGAAGTGCTATCTCTTCAACAGCGGCGTCGCCGGGGCCGACAGGATCAAAGAGACCGTCTCCAAATAAGAGGGACCCCGGGACGACGCCAGAGAGGCCCAGGCCGTCCCGCCGTTCAGCCAGCCCGGTCTTCGAGCTCTCCCGCAAGGATGTGCAGCAAGACGAGGTGGACTTCCTGAACGAGTGCCGTCGACCGCGAAGGGACATCGATGAGATAGTCCGGGCCTCCTCCCGCGTCCGGTCCGGAGATCCGGCCGCCGCCCTCCCCGGTAAAGGCCACCGTGACCATCCCCGCGCTCCGGGCGGCCTTCAGCCCCTCGATGACGTTCGCCGATCCGCCGCTCGTGCTCAGCGCGATGGCCACATCGCCCGGGCACCCGAGGGCGCGGACCTGACGGGCGAACGCATCATCGAACGACGCGGCCTCCGCGGCCGCCGTGAGCCCGGGAACGTTCGCCGGCAGGGCAACGGCCGGCATGGCCCGCCGTTCCACCCGGAAGCGGTTCACGAGCTCGGCGGCAAAGTGTTGCGCTTCGGCGGCGCTGCCGCCGTTGCCGAAGAGAAGGATTTTGTGTCCGGCCCGCAAGGCGGCCGCGGCGGCCCCGGTCATCGCCTCAAAGACACGTCCGCGGCCCTCAAAAAAGGCGTCCAGGACGCCTTTCAATTCGGAAACGACGCTCCGGTCCATGGGCATCCTCCGACGGGTGCGCGATCAGCCGGGCGGCGCCGGCCTCTCTTCAGGAGCGATGGCCTTCCGCACCGCCTCCATGAGCCCGGCCATCGTCTCCCGCGTGTACCCGGATGAAGCGACCGGTTCGCGAAAGACAATCCCGACCCTCCCTCTCCGGGCGTACCACTGCCCCCGGGGCATGATCTCGTAGGTTCCGGAGATACTGACGGGCACGATCGGCGCCCCGCTCTCCAAGGCTAGGAAGAAGCCCCCGCGCCGGAAAGCCCTCATCTTGCCGTCCCTGCTCCTCGTCCCTTCCGGGAAAACGAGAAAGGAATAGCCGCGCTCGCGCATCAGACGCGCCGCCCGCTCGATGCTCTTCTTCCCCCCCTTGACGCCCTTCCTGTCCACGGGCACGTACCCGACGTGTCTCATCCCGACGCCAAGAATCGGGATCCGGAAGAGCGATTTCTTCAGGATGATCCGGACCGGTCGGGGAACGGCCATGGCCATGAGCGGGCCGTCGAGGAAGCTCAGGTGGTTGGGCATGAAGACATACGCCGTCCCAGGTTCGATATTCTCGAGCCCGCCGATCTCAATCCGGATTCCCAGGAACCGGCACCCGGCCCTCACCGCCCAGCGGCCGACAGCGATCAGGGGATCGCGCACGCCCGCCAGCATGCAAAAAAGGATATAAGGCGTGATGAGGATGAGGACGAAGGCATATAGAATTCCGAGGACGATCGTGCGCATGTGTCACCGCGCCGCCAGATTATAGCATACTGAGCGGCGGATGTTCGGCCACGCCGTCCGCCGTCTCCCGTCCCCTGGACAAGGCGGCGAAATATGAGGCCGGGCGCAGGCATCTGCCCCGGCGGGCGAGCCCGCAGCAACGATGGCGGGTTAGGGACGGCCGGAAGGTTGAGAAAGTGCCGGATTTCTGATAGAAGATGGGACGGGGCATCGAGACCGTCAAATGCCGGCCCGCGACACGAAAAAGGATCTGTTCTTCTTCCTCGTCTTCCTGATTCTGTTTCTGTTCACATTCCGCGAATTCTTTTTCGGCCGACGCGTCTTTTTCGAGAGGGACACGACCACGGTCGAGATCCCGGTTCGCAAACTGACCGTGAGCCTCCTCAAAGAAGGCCGTTTTGGCCTCTGGACGGACGCCTACGGGAACGGGCAGCCCTTCCTGGCCAACCCCAAGAACGCGGTCTTCTATCCGGCGACGCTCCTCTATCTGGTCCTTCCTCTGTTCGCCGCGTTCAGGCTTTATTATCTTGTCCATGTCATCCTCGGATGGCTGGGGCTGTATTATCTCTGCCGCTCGCACTCCCTGTCCGAGAAGGCTGCCTTTATCGGCGCGAGCCTCTTCGCCTTCAGCGGCATGTACCTGTCCTCCTTTGAGTTCTACAACCACATCGCCGCGCTGGCCTGGATGCCCTGGATCCTTCTTCTCATCGACAGGGAACCCCGGCCGGGCCGTTCGCGGTTCGTGCCGCTCGCCATCCTCTGGACCCTGCTCGTCCTGGCGGGCTCGCCGGAGATGATCGTCATCACCGTCTTCCTGGCCGCCGCCCACTCGTTCCTGAAGCCGGGCGCCTGGAGAAGGCGCCTCGCCGCGGCGGCCCTCCCCTTCGCCCTGGCCTTCCTCCTCTCTGCGGCCCAGCTTTTCCCCGCATTCGAGATGCTGCATCATGCCGGGGCCAGGGGATCGCAGTCCGGGATCTGGCCTCTCGAGCTCGTCCAGCTGTCCGGCCTGGCCTTCCCCGGGCTGCTCGGAAACGACCGCCAGCCCGGTCACGATGATTATTGGGGCGGGCATCTCTTCAGCACGGGCTATCCGCTCTATTACAGCCTTTACATGGGCTTTGGAGCGCTCCTCCTCTTCCTGTTCGCCCTCAGGAGGCCATGGGACAGGAGGCGAAGGGTCCTGGTCCCGGCGTGCGGCTTCTTTTTTCTCCTCGCCTGCGGCCGCTATTCACCTTTCTTCTTCCTCTACCGGCTGACGCCGCTGCTCCACTCCATCCGGTACCCGGTCAAGTTTTTCATAGGGTCCGTTTTCTGCCTGGCTGTCCTCGCAGCCCTCGGATTCGACGAGGCGGTCAAGGCCGAAGGTGTCGGGACGAGGACCTTCCGGGCCGTCGCCGCCGCTGCCGCTGCTGCCCTCGTCCTCTTCCTTTTGCTCAGAGACCGCCTCCTCTCCTTCATCAACAGGCTCATGATCATCAACAAGGCGTCGTCGCTGGTGGAAATAGGCCGCTCCATCGGAACGGGACTCGCCGTCCTCGCGGTCTTCGCCGCCGGGCTGGCCTTCCTTGCCGCCGTCAAGGCCCGAGGCAGGTCCCTGACTTGGGCGCTCCTCTTCCTGGCCGTCCTCGACCCCGTTTATCACAACAGATGGATTAATCCCACCGTCCCCGAGTCGTTTTTCGACCGGCCGGCGATCGTGAGCGGGCTCGGCGCTCCCCTGACGGTTTATCGGATCGAAGGCGACCTCCGCAGTCGCCAGGATAAGAGCGGCAGCGAGGCCCGGTTCCTGGCCTATTGCCGGGGGACCCTCAACCCTCTCAGCGGCTTGGGCGACGGCGTCCGATACGTGCTCAACTCCGATTTTTACGGGACATACCCGAGCCGCTACTTGGATCTGGTCAAGAAAGTCCAGGGGTTGCCTCCCGAAAGTCAGCTCAAGGTGCTCCGGTTCGTGGGCTGCATGTATTGTATCGGGGAATCCCCGGCGTTCTCCCTTCCGGGCGCCCTGCGCCTTGAAGTTGAAGGGTTGCCGGTCTCCGTCGAAAAGATCGCCGCCCGCCCGGCGGCGCCCTACGTCGTCCATGCCGTGGCCCACGCCGCGGACCTCGAGGACGAGATCAGGCTCTTCACGGACATAGGATTCGATCCCTGGGAAACAGCGCTCGTAAGGAATGACACGGCCGGCCCAGGCCTGTCCGAGTCTATCGCGCCCGCGCCGACTGCCCCCGGCGCGATCGTGGTCGAAAAGGAAGTTCAGGGCTCCGGCCGGTACACCGCGGATCTCCCGGCCAACGGCATCGCCATCTTCCCAGGCAATTGCGCTCCGGGCTGGCAAGCTTGGATCGACGGAAGGAAAGCCGGAGTCTTCGGGGTCAACCTCTTCGCCAAAGGGGTCAGGGTTCCCGCCGGCAGGCACACGGTCGTTCTGAAGTATCTCCCGGGAAGCTTCATCGCCGGAACGGCCACCACTCTAGCCGCGCTCGTCTTTCTTGCAGCCGTCGTGTTCGCTGCGGCGAGGCGGCTTAGAAGAAGGGCCCGCCCCTCATCCCTTTGAAATCATCCAGGCAGTCGAACTGCGTCGCGAACCGCCGTGGACTTTCTCCGCGGAGCATGATGTCCTCCTGCCGCAGGCCGGACAGAAAGCGCCCGGCAAGAAAGAGATAGGGGATCTTTCGGGGGTCGAAGCCCATGATCCGGGCGGACGTCGCGTCAGCGGCCAGAGGGGAAGGGCTGAGGACGAGGACGCCGACGGGCTTCGCCGTCCCCATGATCGGACCGTCTCCCTCCATGCCGATCACCCCCTCGACGATGCCGTAATGGACCTTGACCGTCCGGGCCAAGTCCAGGATGGAGCGTTCAATCCCATTGAAGTGGAGGACGTTCTTGGGCCAGCCGTAATAGATGCCCGGCAGGACCCCGAAGAGGTTTTTCAGGCAGAGCGTGACCCCCGCGTAATGATGGGTCTTCATCTTGGGCAGGCTGATCAGGACATCCGCCTCGGCGACGGGCTTGGCCAGATAAAAATGCGGCAACCCCGTCAGCCCTCCTCTGTTCACCGTCATGACGGCATCGCCGTGGTTGAGGTCCAGGCACTTGACCCGCTTATCCAGGATAGACCGCAGCGATGGGTTAAGAACGGAAAACCATGGATCACGCCGGTGTCCTGAGGCCTCTCCGACAATGACTTCGGCCGCGCCCAACCGCAGGCACGCGTGCGCCACGCCGGCGATGACGGAGGGGTGGGTATTGATGGGCCGATCCGGGTGGGCCTCGACGAAATTCGGCTTGAGGAGGACCTTCTTTCCCTTGAGAACGAGCCCGTCGGCGGCGAGGACGGCGGCGATGCCCTTCTCCATGTCCAGCCCGTAATTCGCCGCGGGCAGGAGCGTCACGGGAGTCCGGGACGGCGTCGGCTCCCGGCCCGCGGCCAGTCCGCCGAAGGCCGCGGCGTTCGCCAGGACGGCCGCTCCCTTCAGGAAATCACGACGTTTCATGGCCCGAAAACGTCCTTGCCGGAGAGGGCGATCAACCCAGCGGCAAAATGGGCCGCGTTGAGCTCCTCGTCGGGCACGGACTTCATGACGGCGAGGAGCTTCTGTTTCAGCCGGCCGGCGTCTCTTTTAAAAGCGTCCAGGCCGACCGACGCCCAAGCGAGGCCACACAGGGAATCGACCTTCTCGGGGAATCGTTCGAGGAGTTCGAGGCTTCCCCGGACCCGGCCGGCATCCGTCGCTCCCCGGAGGGCGAGGAGGGCGAGCCCCGTCGTGTCCCAGAACGGCAGCAGCTCGCGGTCGTTGATGGCTGGGTTCCCGTAGTTCCAGCCGCCCGAAGGGATCTCGCGGTCGAGAAGGAACTTCCGGCCTTCGACCGCCCGGGGATGGTCTCCCGAGCCGCAGACGCTCAGTGCGATCACCGACCAGGCCGTCGGTTCGACCCAGCCGAACGTCCCCGGGACCCACGGCCAACCGGTCAGGGTATTATCCTGTCTGATCCGGGGATTGTTGGTGATGGTCACGGACTTCAATTCAACGATAAAACTCCGGGCCCGGTCCCGGGCCTCCCGGAGATCGTAACGATGGAAGACGACGGCCGCGACGGGCGTCAGCCAGAGGCCCTGGCCCAGGTATCGGGCGTCGATGCCCACGGAACCGTCCGGATTCTGGAGGCATCCGACCCAGGAGAGAAGGGGTTTCGCGTGGTGGGGGGACATGCCCAGGGCGGAGAGTGCCAACAGGGTCAGGAGCGTGGGCTCCGCGGACGGGCCGCTTCCCTTATAATAAGGGATTCCACCGCCCGTAATGGCCATCGCCGTCAGCCGGCTGACGAGGGCGGCGGCTTCAGTCGCAGTGACCATCGGTTACCTATTATACACGTGTTTCCAGGCCCGCGATGAAAACAGCCGCCCCCAAGGGGAAGTGCGGCCGGCGCCTCGAATAAAAAAGGGGGCGGCGTCGCCGCCGCCCCCAAAGAAACCGAAAGGATCAGGTCCCTCGCTCAGCTGCCGGTGCTCGTGGCGGTCAGAGTGGTCTGCGGCCCGA
>Ga0187771_10000072_pt1 | contig 46392 bp, 36 predicted proteins | sample 0116_SJ02_MP15_1_FD_133139 | JGI IMG/M metagenome (GOLD analysis project Ga0187771, IMG submission 133139) | Tropical peat soil microbial communities from peatlands in Department of Meta, Colombia - 0116_SJ02_MP15_10_MG | ecosystem: Environmental > Terrestrial > Soil > Wetlands > Peat | place...
ACCGTTTACCCATCAGCGGAGGACGGATCGCTCAATTTCGGTGGGACTTATCGTTCAGAAGTTCGGCGGCACCTCAGTCGGATCGCTCGACCGGATCAAGGCGGTAGCGGAGCGGGTCGCGCGCCAGCGCGCCACGGGCGCCAGGCTGATCGTCGTCGTGTCGGCGATGGCGGGAGAGACCAATCGGCTCTTCGGCCTTGCCTCGGCGCTGTGCGAGACCCCCAGCCCGCGCGAGACGGACGTCCTGGTCGCGACCGGCGAGCAGGTGTCGGCGGCACTGCTCGCGATTCGGCTCGATGCGCTCGGGTGCCCGGCGATATCGATTCTTGCCGATCAACTCAGGATTGCCACCGATTCCAACCACGGACGCGCGCGCATCAAGTCGATCGAATGTTCGCGGGTGATTCGCGAACTCGATGCGGGCAGGACCGTGGTTGTCGCCGGGTACCAGGGCGTCGATGCCGCCGGCGACATAACGACGCTTGGCCGGGGCGCATCCGATCTCACGGCGGTGGCGCTCGCGGCGGCTCTCAAGGCCGACGCGTGCGAAATCTACACGGATGTCGAGGGCGTCTATACCGCGGATCCAAGCGTGTGCCCGAGAGCGCGAAAGCTCAAGCGCATCTCCTACGATGAGATGCTCGAGATGGCGGGGCTGGGAGCCAAAGTCCTCCAGACCCGTTCGGTGGAACTCGCCCGCCGATACAACGTGCCGCTCGTGGTCCGCTCCAGCTTCCGCGACTCGGAGGGAACCTGGGTGGGACAAGAGGATCGTGCAATGGAGGACGTGCTCGTTTCGGGTGTCACGCTCGACCGCAATCAGAGCAAGATAACGATCGCAGGAGTTGAGGATCGTCCCGGCCTTGCCGCGAAAATTTTCGGCCCGATCGCCGGCGCCGGGATCGTCGTGGACATGATCATCCAGAACGCGAGCGCGGACGGCCATACCGACATGACGTTCACGGTCGCGCGCGAGGATCTCCGCCGCTCGCTCGAAATCATCCGGCGCACCGCCGCGGAAATTGGCGCATCGGGCGTGCGCGAGGAGGAGCAGGTCGCCAAAGTGTCGGTGGTCGGCGTGGGGATGCGCACGCACGCGGGCGTCGCCGCGCGGATGTTCCAGGTGCTCGCGAACGAACGGATCAATATCGAGATGATTGCGACCTCCGAAATCAAGGTGTCGGTGGTGGTCAATTCCAAGTACGGCGAGCTCGCGATGCGCGCGCTCCATGACGCATTTCTCGACGGCGGCGCCGATCGCACGCCGGCGGAGGCGGTGTAGCCCGATGGCGGATGCCAAGCATATCCAGATCTACGACACCACCCTGCGCGACGGGTGCCAGTCCGAAGACGTTTCGCTGACCGTGGAGGACAAGGTCCAGGTCGCCGAGCGCCTCGACGACCTGGGGGTCGACTACATCGAGGGCGGATGGCCCGGCTCGAACGATCGCGACGCGGCGTTCTTCACCGAAATCAAGAAAGCGAAGCTTCGCCACGCCAAGATCGCAGCGTTCGGCTCGACCCGGCGCGCCAACGTGCGCGCATCCGCCGATCGCAACCTCCAACTGCTCCTGCGCGCCGAGACGCCGGTTGCAACCGTGGTCGGCAAGACCTGGGACCTCCATGTCCGCGAGGCGCTCCGCGTATCTCCCGAACAGAACCTGGAGATCATCCACGACACGATCGCGTTCCTGAAGCGGCGCGTCGATGAGGCGATCTTCGACGCGGAACACTTTTTCGACGGTTATTTTACGAATCCCGAATTCGCGCTCGCCTGCCTCAAGGCGGTCGATGACGCGGGCGTGAACCTGATCTGCCTGTGCGACACCAACGGCGGCCGCCTCCCGCACGAGATCGAGGCCGCCGTTACCGCGGCGCGCGCCGCGGTGAACTGCCCGATCGGCATCCACTGCCACAACGATTCCGAGGTCGCGGTTGCAAACTCGATCGCCGCGGTGCGAAGCGGCGCGGTGCAGGTGCAGGGGACCATCAACGGCCTGGGCGAGCGATGCGGCAATGCAAACCTGGTCTCGACGATTGCGAATCTCCAGTTGAAGCTCGGCTACCATTGCGTGCCGCCCGCCAGGCTCAAGACGCTGCGGGAAACCTCGATGCTCGTGTACGAGTTGGCCAACGTGATGCCATTTGCGCGCCAGCCGTACGTCGGCCGCAGCGCATTCGCGCACAAGGCCGGCCTCCACGTCTCGGGGATCCAGCGCAACGCGCAGACCTACGAGCATATCGACCCGGCATCGGTCGGCAACGATCGCCGGGTGCTGCTTTCGGAGCTTTCGGGCCGCGCCAACATCCTCTACAAAGCCAAGGAGTTCGGCATCGACATCGACCCGGCCAACGAGAAGATCGCGGTGCTGCTCGACGAGCTCAAGCGGCTCGAGGCCGAGGGCTACGTATTCGACGGCGCCGACGCATCGTTCGAGCTTCTGATGCTGCGGGCGCTCGGGCGCACCAGGGAGCATTTCAACTTCGTGAGCTTCCGCGTCTTCGACGACAAGTGGCACGAGGACCAGGCGCCATTCAGCGAGGCGGTCGTGGTGATCGAAGGACCCGACGGCGTTCGCACGCGCAACTCCGCGATCGGGAACGGCCCCGTCAACGCGCTCGACTCGGCGCTTCGGCAAGCGCTCCTGCCGTACTACCCGAACCTCGAAGCGATGCAACTGGTCGATTACAAGGTCCGCGTGCTTGATAACGGCGTCGGCACGGGCGCGCGCGTGCGCGTGCTCATCGAATCGACCGACGGCAAGCGCCGCTGGGGCACGGTGGGATTGTCGAGCAACGTGGTCGAGGCGAGCTGGCAGGCGTTGCTTGACTCGGTCGAATACAAGCTCCACAGGGATAACGTGCGCCCTCGGATCCGGCCGGCTGCAAGGCAAAACGGGGCGCGCCCCCGCCTAAGCCGCGCGAGCGCTCCCGACCAGGCCGCCCACAGCAAGGATTAGCGGCGGCCGGCAGCCGGCTGTATCGCGTGGCCAATGCTTTTGGCCGATCGAGCATTCGCACGCGCTCCGAACCGGCTCTCCGAGTGGGCATCGGATCTTCGATGAGGATTTATCTCGACCATAACGCGGGTGCGCCGCTGAGGCCCGAGGCCGTCGCGGCGATGGAACGCGCGATGCGCGACGCCGATGGCAATCCCTCGTCGGTTCATCGCGCGGGCCAGCGCGCTCGCCGCGTCCTGGAGCGCGCGCGGGCGCAGGTGGCGGCGCTCATCGGCGCTCCCGCGCGCGAGATCGTATTCACCAGCGGCGGCACCGAGTCGAACAATCTTGCGATCGCGGGCGTCGCGAAACTCGCCGGCCATCGCCGCCGGATCATCACCTCCGAGATCGAGCACTCTTCGATACTCGCACCGGTTGCGGATCTCGAAAGCCGCGGCTTCGAGATCGTTCGCATCACGCCGGACCGCGACGGCCGCATCTCGCCTGCCGAGGTGATCGGCGCGCTCGGCACAGACACGCTGCTGGTCACGCTGGGACTTGCCAATTCCGAGGTCGGCACGGTTCAGGATCTCGCGCCGATTGCGGGACACGCCGCGCGCGCGGGCTCGATCTTCCACGTCGATGCGGCGCAGGCGGCGGGCCGAATCCCGGTCAGCGCCGCCGCGCTCGGATGCGATCTGATGACGCTGAGCGGCCACAAGCTCGGCGCACCGGCGGGCGTGGGCGCGCTGTGGGTTCGCAGCGGGACGCGAATCGCGCCCCTGCTCGCGGGTGGTCCGCAGGAGGCGGGTCTTCGCGCGGGCACGCAGAACCTGCTTGGCGCGGTTGCATTCGGCGCCGCGGCAGAGGCGGCGCTCGCCCTGATAGAGCACGAGCGCGCGCGCATCGAAGCGCTCGCCGATTCCCTGCTTTCCCGGCTCACAACCGCGATTGAAGGGCTCGTCCTCAATGGTCCGTTTCGCGGTCGGCTTCCCAACACGCTCAACCTCAGCTTCCCGGGCGTGCTCGGCGAGAGCATGCTGATCGCGCTCGATCTCGAGGGCATCGAAGTTTCGATGGGCTCGGCGTGCGCCGCAGGAGCCGTCGAGCCGTCGCACGTGCTGCTCGCGATGGGCCGCAGCCGGGAGGATGCGCGCAGCTCGCTTCGAATCAGCCTGGGCTGGAACACCACGGCCGCAGAGATCGATGCCGCTGCGGAAATCATCGCGCGCGTGTGGCGTCGTGTTCGCGCGTCGGAACCGCTCGCGGCGCAGGCGGAGGCGCCCCGATGAGTGCGCGGGTCCTGGTCGCGATGTCGGGCGGCGTGGACAGCTCGGTCGCCGCCGCGATTCTCCGCGAGAGCGGCTACGACGTCGTCGGGATCGCGATGCGCCTGGTGCCGGAGCCGGCTCACGCCGGCGCGAGCCGCCGGCGCACGTGTTGCTCGCACGATGACTTCGAAGATGCCCGCCGCGTAGCGGAGCGGATGGACTTTCCGTTTTACGTCATCGATTTGCGCGCCGATTTTGCCGCGCGCGTGGTCAGCAACTTCGTGTCCGAATACCTCGACGGCCGCACGCCGAATCCGTGTGTGATGTGCAACCGCGAGATCAAGTTCGATCGGCTCTGGCAGCGCGCGAGCGCGATCGGCGCCGATTACGTCGCAACCGGCCATTACGCGCGGATCGATCGCAGTGCGGACGGACGCTTCCGCCTGCTCCGCGCCGCCGACGATGCGAAGGACCAGTCATACTTCCTGTTCTCGCTCGGCCAGCGCGAGCTGGCGCACACTGTGTTCCCGCTCGGCGCGATGACCAAGGGCGAAGTCCGGTCGCGCGCGCGCGAGCTTGGGCTGGCCAATGCGGACAAGACGGAAAGCCAGGAGATATGTTTCGTGCCCGGCGGGGACTACGCGCGCTTCGTGGAAGGGGTCGCGCCGCCCGATTCGATCCGGCCCGGCCGAATCGTCAGCACGGACGGCGACACGCTCGCGCATCATGACGGCCTTCATCGGTTTACGGTCGGCCAGCGCCGCGGGCTTGGCATCGCGGCGGGCGAGCCGCTCTACGTGCGCGAAATCCGGCGCGACAATGCGGATGTCGTGGTCGGCCCGCTCGATCACCTCAACTCGCGCGGACTTGTCTGCCGCGACGTGAGTTTCGTCGATCCGCCGCCCGCCTCGTTGCGCGGCTATCCGATCGAGGTGAAGATTCGCTATCGCCATCCCGCCATCGCGGCGACCGTGACGAGCGCGCCGGACGGGCGCGCGGAGGTTCGGTTTGCCTCGGTCGGGCCGGCAGTCACGCCGGGGCAGGCGTGCGTTTTCTATCGCGGTGATGAAGTCCTCGGCGGTGGTTTCATCGAACGGGCGCTTGCGGAGTAAGCCATTGCGATTCGCGATTGCAACGCTCGGATGCAAGGTCAATCAGTACGATTCGGCGATAATCGAGTCGCGCCTGCTCGCGCGCGGGATGGAGCGGTGCGATTTCACCGAAGTCGCCGACGTTTATATCGTCAATACCTGCACGGTCACCAACCGCGCCGATTCCGAGAGTCTCCGCCTTGCGGGCCGGGTGCGCCGGCTCAACCCGAACGCGCGAATCGTGATGACCGGCTGCCTGGCGCAGGCAAGCCCGGCGAAGCTAGCAAGCGCGGCGGCGGTCGATGCGGTGGTGGGACTGGGCCGGCTCGACGACCTCGAACGCGCGGCCGCCACCGGTGCGGGCGAGCGCGTGATGGTCTCGAATCTGCGCAAGCATCGCGCCGAGATCGAGCTTGGCGCGGTCGCGCTCTTTGGCCATACGCGCGCATTTCTGAAACTTCAGGAAGGATGCGACCAGTTTTGCAGCTTCTGCATCGTGCCCGCCTCCCGCGGCGCATCGCGCAGCGTCGAGCCGCGCCGGGTGATAGCGGCGCTCGACGAACTGGGTGCGCGGGGGTTCAAGGAGGTCACGCTCTCGGGCGTGCATCTTGGGGGCTACGGCAAGGATTTAACGCCGCCGATAGGGCTTGCCGCGCTCCTCGAGATGATAGCCGAGCGCTCGCCGATCGAGCGGATTCGGCTGAGTTCGCTCGACCCCGAGGAGCTGAGCGATGAGATCATCGCGATCCTCGCGCAAAGCGGTAAGTTCTGCCCGCACCTCCATCTGCCGCTCCAGTCGGGCGACGATGAAATACTCTCGCAAATGCGCCGGCGCTACAGCCGCGACTATTACCGCGATCGCGCCGAGCGCGTGATCGAGGCGATGCCCGACGCTGCGATTGGCACCGACTTGATCGCCGGTTTTCCGGGGGAGACCGAGCGGCAGTTCGAATCGTGCTATAATTTTTTACAGAGCCTTCCGCTGGCATATTTCCACGTTTTCCCATATTCGGTTCGGAGCGGGACCACCGCCGCCAAGCTCCCCGGGAGGGTCGCTCCGGCGGCCATCAAGCGGAGGGCCGAGGCGCTGCGGCGGTTGGGCGAGCGGAAGCGGGCCGAATTTGCGATGGGCTTGCGTGGTAGAATACTTAAGGTATTACTTGAAGAACGCCAGGCGGATGGCAGGCTCGCCGGTTATAGCCGCAATTACGTGCGGGTATTGACCGGCGGCCCCGATGAAATGAAAAACCAGGAAGTTCAGGTGGAGGCGTCGCGTGTCCAAGGCGCGCAACTGGTTGGGGAGATTGTTCCGGCTATGGCGGCGCCCTGCGCCTCCCAGGCCGGAGACGCCGGCTGAAAGCCCGCGCAGCAGGCTCGAGCGCACGCTCGCCTACACCTTCACTCGCCCCGAGCTTCTGGAAGCCGCCCTCACTCATCCGAGCGCGGCGACAGGCACCGAAGTCCATTACGAGCGGCTCGAGTTCCTGGGCGACGCGGTGCTCGATCTCGCCATTGCGGACCTTCTCATGAGGCAGTTCCCGGCGGCCAAGGAAGGGCCGCTGTCGAAGCTGCGCGCATCGATCGTCAACGCGCGCACGCTGGCTCTCAAGGCGCAGTCGATCGATCTCGGCGACATGATCAGGTTTGGCAAGGGCGAGGAGAAAAGCGGAGGGCGCGAGAAGATATCGATCCTCGCCGCGGCGTTCGAGGCGGTGCTCGGCGCGATATACACCGACTCCGGCCTCGGCCCCGCGCAGCAGGTCGTCGAGAGAATGTTCAAGGACGACATCGGCGGCCCGGCCGCCGAGCGCGATTACAAGACCGAGCTGCAGGAGATCGCCTATCGGCGCTTCCGCTCCCAGCCGGTCTATGAGCTGGTGTCGGCCAGCGGACCCGACCACGCCAAACGATTTACGAGCAAGATTCGAATCGGCAGCCGCGACCTCGGGATGGGCGAGGGCGGCAGCAAGAAACAAAGCGAGCAGGCCGCCGCGCGCGAGGCTTTGGAACGGCTCGCGCTGGAGGATCGTGAACGAACCGCGTGAGCATCGCGCCGGTTTCGTCGCGCTGGGCGGGCGCACCAACGTTGGCAAGTCCACGCTCCTCAACCGGCTGGTCGGACACAAGGTCGCGATCGTAACGCCGCGCCCCCAGACGACCCGCCGGCGGGTGCTTGGGATTCGCAGCGATCCCGACGCGCAATTCATCTTCATCGATACGCCCGGGATTCACGAGTCGGCCCGCGCGCTGAATCGCCAGATGGTCGCCGTCGCGCGGCGCGCGCTTGCCGAGGGCGAGATCGTCGTCGGCGTGATCGAGGCGGGGCGGCGGCTCGACCCGGCCGACCGCGCGATGCTCGAGGAACTGGCGGCGCTCAAGGTTCCGCTCATCGTCGCGATCAACAAGATCGATCTGATAAAGCGCGAGCAGATGTTGCCGCTCATCGATGAAATCGGCCGCGCGTTTCCGGGCGTCGAGATCGTGCCGGTGAGCGCGCTCACCGGCGAGAACTCCGACGAGCTTCTTGGCGCGATCAGGCGGATGCTCCCGATGGGGCCGCCGCTGATGCCCGAGGACGAGTACACGGACCAGACCGAGCGCGCGCTGGCCGAGGAAGTGATTCGCGAGAAGATTTTTCTGAAGATGCGCGAGGAGGTTCCGTTCTCGACCGCAGTCAAGGTCGAGAATTTCACCGAGGACCCTGCGCGCAACCTCAAGCGCATCTCTGCCGTGATTATCGTCGAGCGCGAGTCGCACAAAGGGATGCTGATCGGGGCGGGCGGGCGGATGCTCAAAGAAATCGGCACGAACGCGCGCCTTGAGCTCGAACGGATGCTCGGCGCGAAGGTCTTCCTCGAACTCCTGGTCAAAGTCGATCGCAACTGGACCAGGGACTCGCGCAAGGCCGCGGAGTACGCGCTGTGAGCGCCACCCGGGAGCGTTCGATCGGGGCGGCGCTGGGCGCCGAGGGCCTGCCCACGGTGGTTGTGGTCGGGCGCGCCAACGCCGGCAAATCCACGCTGTTCAACCGGATCGCAAAGGGCGCGCACGCGATTACCAGCCCGATCCCGGGGACCACGCGCGACCTCAACTTCGCTTGCGCGTCGCACGAAGGCCGCGAGTTCATCGCCGTCGACAGCGGCGGGCTGGAACTCGGCGGACGCGAACCGATGACCGAGCGCATCGTGGCCGAAGCCCTGGGCGCGGTAGGCGCGGCCGACGTGGTTGTGTTCGTGCTCGACGGCCGCGCCGGGATGAGCGCCGCGGACAAGGAAGCCTTCGCGCTGGTGCGCCAGACCGGATGCCCGCTGGTGGTGGCGGTCAACAAGATCGATCGCCCTGCGCAGGAAGCGCAGGCGGCGGAGTTCCATGAACTCGGCGCCGGCAAGCTGCTGGTCATCTCGGCCGCGCACGGACGCGGCGTGAGCGAGCTGCTCGATGAGGTTGTCGGACGCCTTCCCGCTGCTCCGGTGGCCCCCGCGAAAGCACCTGACCTCAAGCTTGCGCTGATCGGCCGTCCCAACGTCGGGAAGTCATCGCTGCTCAATCGCCTCTGCGGTTTCGAGCGCGCGATAGTCGATGTGCGCCCGGGGACCACGCGCGATACGGTCGACGTGCGGCTCACTGCGAATGGCCGCGACGTTCTCCTGATCGACACTGCCGGAATCCGCCGGCCCACGCGCGTCGAGGGCGAACTCGAGCATCAGGCGGTTGGGCGCGCGATCGCGACGACTCGGCGCGCCGATGTCGCGCTGCTGGTCATCGATGCGACCGAGGGAATCACCGACCAGGATGTGCGGCTTGCGCGCCTGGTGGATACCAACGACCGCGCGCTGGTGGTGGTCTGCAACAAGTGGGACGCCGCGGCGAAGCTTGGAAGAAAAGTCCCCGCATTCGTCCGCGATGCGCACGAGCGGTACCCGTTCCTGGATTTCGCATCGATGGTTTTCACCTCGGCGCTGACCGGCGACGGGGTCGCCCAGATAATTCCCGCGGCGATCAAGGCGGGGGATTGTTTCCGCGCGACGTTGCAGACCTCGATGTTGAACCGGGTTCTGGCCGATGCGAGAGCGGCGATGGACCCGCCGCTGGTGGGGCGGCGGCGGCTCAACCTTATGTACGTGACGCAGGTGGGAAGCGCGCCGCCGCGGTTGCGGTTCTTCTCGAATGTCGAGCGCGACATCCCGGCGCATTACATCCGGTTTCTCGATTCCCGGTTCCGATCGGCGCTTGAGCTGGCAGGAACCCCGCTCAGGCTCGAGTTCCGCCGCACCGTGAGCGGCTCCGAGGTTGCGCGCGGCGGCCGCATCCGGCGCCGGCGCGGCCCAAGCCGCGATCTTAAGCGTGGCAGATGACTTGTTGAGACTGCGCGCTCGACGCTATTCGTGGCGCATCGCGGCTCGGCTATAGTTGTTGGTCAAGGCGCAATCCGTGATCCTGATTCTTGATTTTGGAAGCCAGTACACCCAGCTAATCGCGCGGCGCGTGCGCGAGGCGCACGTGTACTGCGAAATCCATCCGTTCAACCTCGCGGTAGAGAAGATTCGCGCGATGAACCCGCGCGGGATCATCCTTTCGGGCAGCCACGCAAGTCTCTACGAGGAGAACGCGCCCGATATCGCCGACGAGGTGCTGCATCTGGGATGTCCCGTGCTCGGGATCTGCTACGGCCTCTATGTGATCGCGCAGCACCTGGGCGGGCGAAGCGCCGGGTCTCGCGCGCGCGAATACGGACCCGCAACCCTGGTCATCGACGAACCCGATGCGCTCTTCGATGGGATTGCGGCGCGCGAGCAGCCGGTCTGGATGAGCCACGGCGATCGCGTCGAGGCGATCCCCGGCACCCTCTCGGCGATCGCACACAGCGCGAATTCGCCGTACGCCGCCGTGCGCAGCCGCGACGGCCGCCTGCGCGGCATCCAGTTCCATCCCGAGGTCGTTCACACTCCGTGCGGCGCCAGGGTTCTCAGCAATTTCGTGCTGAAAATCTGCGGCGAGCCCGGCGATTGGACGATGGCGAATTTCGTCGAATCCAAGGTCGCCGAGATTCGCGCGCGAGTCGGCCCAAGCGACCGCGCGATCATGGGGCTGTCTGGCGGCGTTGACTCGTCGGTTGCCGCCGCGCTGATCCATCGCGCGATCGGACCGCGCCTGATGAGCGTGTTCGTCGATACCGGACTCCTGCGCGCCGGCGAACGCGATCGGATCGAGACCGAATTCGCCCGCCGCCTCGGCATCGACCTCAAGGTGATCGATGCCTCCGACCTGTTCCTCAAGCGTCTCGAGGGAGTGCTCGATCCCGAGCAGAAGCGGCGCATCATCGGGCATACCTTTATCGAAGTGTTCGAGAAGGAGGCGGCGGCGCTCGGCGGCGCAAGATTCCTCGGCCAGGGCACGCTCTACCCCGACGTGATCGAGTCGGTCCCGTTCAAGGGGCCATCGGTCGTGATCAAGAGCCATCACAATGTCGGCGGACTGCCCGAGCGGATGCGCCTGGAGCTGATCGAGCCGCTGCGCGAGCTGTTCAAGGATGAGGTGCGCGAGGTGGGACGCAAGCTCGGCCTGCCGGCCGACGTGGTCGATCGCGAGCCGTTCCCGGGCCCGGGCCTGGCGGTGAGAATCGTGGGCGAGGTGACGCGGGGGCGCCTCGACCTGCTCAGGCGCGCCGATGAGATCGTGATGGAGGAGGTGGCGGCGGCGGGGCTGGGCGCGCGGCTGTGGCAGGCATTCGCGGTGCTGCTGCCGATCAAAACGGTCGGCGTGATGGGCGATGGGCGCAGCTATGAGAGCGTGATCGCGATCCGCGCGGTCGAATCGCAGGACGGGATGACCGCGGACTGGGCGCGTCTCGACCCGGCGTTTCTGGCGCGCCTCTCTTCGCGGATCACCAACGAGGCCAAGGGCGTCAATCGAGTCGTGTACGACATCACGTCCAAGCCGCCCGCGACCATAGAGTGGGAGTAACCGTGACAGTTCGCACTCGATTCGCGCCGAGCCCGACGGGCTCGCTCCACATCGGAAACGTCCGCTCGGGACTGTTCGCATACCTGTTCGCGCGCCATAACCGCGGCAAGTTCATCCTGCGGATCGACGATACCGATCGCGAGCGCTCGACCGGGGAGTCGCTCGATGAGATCCTGACGGATTTGCGCTGGCTCGGGATGGAATGGGACGAGGGCCCGCCGGATCCGAACTACTTCCAGTCCAACCGCATCGATCGCGCCCGCGAGGCGGTGCGCCAGCTCCTTCGCGAACGCAAGGCGTATCCGTGCAACTGCACCGCCGAGGAGCTCGAGGCCAAGCGCAAACAGGCCGAACGCGCGCATCGAAAGCCCGTCTACGATCGAAAATGCCGGGGGCTGGATTTTCCGGCCGACCTCCCGTTGCCCGACCGCGCCGCGGGGCGGAATTACACGATCCGATTCGCAATCCCGACGAGCGGCGAAACCGTGCTCGACGACCTGGTGAAGGGGCGCGTCGTGTTCGAGAACTCCGAACTCGACGATCTCATCATCGTGCGCTCCGACGGCACGCCGACCTACAATTTCCAGAGCGTGCTCGACGATGCGGATATGAACATCACGCACGTCGTGCGCGGCGACGATCACGTCCCGAACACGCCGCGCCAGATTCAGATGTTCCTCGCGCTCGGCTTCACGCCGCCCCGGTTCGCTCATCTGCCGCAGGTGCTCGGACCCGACGGCTCGCCGCTCTCGAAGCGGCACGCCGCCACCTCGGTCCGCGCATACCGCGAGGGCGGATACTTCCCCGAGGCGATGCTCAATTACCTCGCACGGCTTGGTTGGTCGCACGGAGATCAGGAGGTCTTCTCGAAGGCCGAGCTGGTCGAGTATTTCGACTTCGATGCGTGCGGGAAGTCGGCGGGCATCTTCAACGCCGAAAAGCTCCTGTGGCTCAACTTCCAGTACTTGAAGCAGCGCGCGCCCGCCCAACTCGCGCGCGAAGTGCGCCCGTTCATCGAGCAGCGCGGGATCCGAATCCCGGGCGATGATGCGTGGCTCGAAAAGATGGTCATGACCTTGCGCGAGCGCGCCAAGACGCTCGTCGAACTGGTCGATTTCGCAGGCTTCTATTTGAAAGAGGAGATCGAGGTCGATCCGAAGGCGGCGGCGAAGTTTCTCAAGGCCGACATCGCAGAGCCGCTGAAATCGCTCGCGGAGCAGCTCGATGCGCTCGGCGGCGAATTCTCCGAGGCCGCGGTTCAGGCCGTCTTCGAGCGGATTCTCATCCGGTTCAACCTGAAACTCGGCCAACTTGCGCAGCCGGTGCGGGTCGCGATTACCGGCGGAACGGTCAGCCCCGGCATCTACGAAGTGATCGGCGTGCTCGGCCGCGAGCGGACGGTTACGCGTCTGCGCGCCGCGATTCGCCGCATCGAGACACCCGAGGCCTAGGGCGTCTTCCCCGCGGCCGGCAGCACCAGTATCTGCCCGCTCATCTCGGGCTGATGCGCCGCACAGTAAAAGTTGAACAGCCCTTCCTCGTGGAACGTGAATACCCACGAAAGCTTCGACAGGGGCGGGAGCTTCACGTGCATGAGGATGTCGCCGCCCGGATCGGCGACCATGAAGTCGTGCACGTCGTCGGGCTGAAGATTCCAGAAGGTGAGCCGGGTTGGCTGGTCGCGATGGACCGCAATGAAGTTGGGCGAGAAGGCGTACACCTCGTGGAACTTTGCGATGGTTTCCTTCGGCCCCGTTTCCTTGATCGCGACCGCTTCGGTGAGCACGATAATCTCGGCCTGCGCCTCTGCCTTGGCCGCGACCGACAGGACCTTGGATGCGGCCGCATCGGGCAGATAGAAGCGTCCCTCGCTCTGCTTCGCCGCGCCTTCGGCGGCGTGTGCGAGGGGCGGGCAGAGCGCGATCACCGCGGCGGCGAGCGCAATTGCGCTTAAGCCGGCTAAGCTACCGGCGCCGCAACGATGGCGCCTCGACCCAGCAGTGCTGACGTAGTAAATTTCATCGATCATGAGCGTCCTTGTCCCTTACGTCATAGAACAAACGGGGCGCAGCGAGCGTTCCTACGACATTTACTCTCGGCTGCTGAAGGACCGCATCGTGTTCGTCGGCGGCCCGGTGACCGACGATCTGGCCAACTTGGTTACTGCGCAACTGCTGTTCCTCGAATCCGAGGATCCGGACCGCGAAATCAACATGTACATCAATTCGCCGGGCGGATCAGTGACCGCGGGCCTGGCGATTTACGATACGATGGAGTTCGTGAGGCCTCCCGTCTCGACGCTGTGCGTCGGCCAGGCCGCCAGCATGGGCGCGGTCCTGCTTGCCGCTGGCGCCAAGGGACGGCGCTACGCGCTCCCGCACGCCAGAATCCTGATTCATCAGCTCTCAGGCGGATTTGAGGGGCAGGCCGCCGATATCGAGATTCACGCGCGCGAGGCGCTCCGGCAGCGCGAAGTGATGAATCAAATTCTCGCCCAGCACACCGGCCAGCCGATCGAACGGGTGGGAAAGGACACCGACCGCGACAACTTCATGTCCGCGCAGCAAGCGGTCGAGTACGGCCTCATCGACGACGTGATATTCGGCCGCAGCGGCAAGCCGGCGGCCTGACGCTTACCAGCACGGGAGCACACGATGGCGGCGAAGATGAAGTGCTCGAAATGCGGCCACGAGTCCGATACGCCCAAGCACTGCAATCGTCCGATGCACGTCGAGCGGGTGAAGGGCCAGGATAAGCTGGTGTGCTGGATGGGCGCGGGATGCGGCGTGTCCGATATTCCCAGCCATTGCGGCGTGCCGATGCGCGAAGCGGCTGCGTAGGCGGCGCGGCGCGGCGCGGCGAGCGCATGCGATTCCATCTGGATTAGCGGCTGCGAACCGGATTTAATCAATCCGACCGCGCGATCGATTGGATTAGCTCGATGCGCTGCTTGCGAGATTTCGCCGCGTTTATCGTGAACATTTTCTCGGCCCACCGGATCGAGATACTCGCCGTCATCGTCGCGGGCTTCTTCGCCCTCGGCGCGCACATCAACGATGTGCCCCTGGTCGATTGGGACGAGGCAACCTACGCCGAGGTTGCTCACGAGGCGGTCGCAAGCGGCCATTACCTCGATCTCACCTGGAACGGCGCTCCTTACCTCAAGAAGCCGCCGATGTTGTTCTGGCTGTCCGCGCTTTCGTTCAAGACCTTCGGCGAGAGTGAATTCTCCGCGCGCCTGCCGTCGGTGCTCGCCGGCATCGGAACGCTGATCCTGATTTACCTTGCCGCGGCTGCGGCCGCAGGCAGGATTGCCGCAATTCTGTCGGCCCTCATCCCGCTGGGTTTTTATTTTTTCATCGCACGCGGCGGGCGCGAGGCGGCGACCGACGCTCCGATGCTTTTCTTCTCGACGCTCGCGATATGGTCTGCGCTGCGTGCGCGGCCGCATCGCGGCTGGCTTGTGCTCGCCGGCGCGGCGTGCGGGATGGCGATTCTGAGCAAGGGGCTTGCGGGGGTGATCCCGGCGATAGTGATCGCGCTCGCGGTCGCCGCGCTGCCCGCCTACCGTGAAATCGGCGTAGGCGGCCTGCTCGCCTTCTCAGCGTCGGCAGCAGTAGTCGCGGGACCGTGGTGCGCATACGAGGTGGTGCACGATCGCGCGATGTTCTGGTCGATCTTTGTCGGTCAGGAAACGCTCGCGCGGCTGACCAGCCATCTCGAGGATCATCGCCACTCGGCGAATTTCACGTTGCACACGTTTATCAGGGAGATTCGGTTTCTCTGGCCGGTGCTAATCCCGATGCCGGTCGTTGCGTGGATTCGCCTGCGCGCCGGAATCCGCAGCGCTATCAGCGCAGTGCCGCCGGCGGCCGCGTGCTGGTTGATCTGGCTTGGCGTCGCGATGGGGGCGGCGTGTGCGGTTCAAACGCGACTCCCGTGGTACATCCTGCCCGCGCTCGTACCGTTTGCATTGCTGGCGGGAGCGGTACTCGCCGACGCATTTTACCAGCCCGGCCGGGCGGGCCGGGTGGCGGCTGCGCTGGGAGTCGTCGCGATCGCCGTCCTTGCGTTGACCGCGCGAATCAGGTGGCAGGACAACGATCAGACGTGCCAGGTCGAGCGCGCTGGCAGCATGGCGAGCTACACGATGGCGGTGCGGGCGCGCGAGCTGGCGGCCCAGCGCGGAGGAAGACTGTATTTCGCGGGAATTCCTCTGCCGACGCTGATCTACTACAGCAAGCTTAAGTGCGAGTTCGTTGCGCCGTCCGACCGCGGCGAGTTCGAACTCATCGGTGACGACCTCGCCGGTCCGTTGGTCGCCGATGGCGAACTGATGCTCGTCGGCCCGGATCGCAACGCCACGATCGTTTCGAACTACGAGGACGAATCGCGAATCGACGCGACCGCGGCATTCGCCCCCACCGACGGCACATCGAAAAAAATCAGTGTGCTCCCGCCGCATCCGCTCGCCGATACGATGGGCGACTGATTCGCGGCTCCCCTCCATCATGCTTCCCGCGTGACGGCAGGCGTTGTCCCGGACATCATCGATCTCGACCAGTCCGATTCGCCGCCGGTTCACCCGGCCTGGCGAAACTTTATGAGGTCGCGAGGCTTGACAGGCTATCGTCTCCAAGGTAACGGTCTACAGTCCATTGGGTTGATAGACTTACTGGGATTCCCGAAGGCCTGATTACAGGGTCAAAGCTGAGGATGCACAGGCGAGAAAAAGGCGGCTGGCCGCGGTTTGATTTTATCGCCGCATTAATCTAGTAACTCGATTGGAAAATCATCTTTGTCGCCCATGCGTCGAACGATAACCAACGAGCCGAACGGTTCGATGTACCTCGGGACATCGAGGCCGCAGTCCTGCGCATCATCCACAGCATCCGTTTCGGCTCGGTCAAGATCAAAATCCACGATGCGCGAGTCGTTCAGATCGAACGCAAGGAGAAGAAGCGGTTCGTTTAGCGCTGACCAGGCTGACTGGAGGCAGAGAGTAGAGATGATCGCGGAGCTGACCGGACGACTGGAAGTTCTCGAACGGGAGAATTGTTACGGTTATGAAATCCAGTCGTCTCGCAATGACCGCGGTTATCGCGGCCGCACTGTTGTTCGTAGGCCGGGGCGCCATCCGTGCGGATGACACTCAGGGCGGCAGCACGCCGGCCCAGACCAACAATCCGCCAGCCAAAACCAACAATGCGCCGGCCCAGCCCACGCCAGAGGAGAAACCCCCGCCGCTTCCACTGCATCAGATCGAGGGCAGCGGCGGCATCTTCTCGACACTCTCCGCCTACCTGGTCAATCCGCCGCGCAGCGGCGAGTGTTTTGGACGCCCGAGCCTCGGGTTCAGCTACGTCAATATCGGGCACGGGCAGAACCTGGAGGCGCTGACGATTACGGAGACGCCATGGGAGCGGCTCGAACTTGGTTACGCGTGGGACCGGCTTGATCTGGGTGACCTTCCACAGGCAATCCAAACCGCCACCACAGTGAACATCAGTCCCAAGGAAATCTACTTGCACAACTTCAACGCGCGCCTGCAACTGTTGAAGGAAGGCGAATTTGGTCAAAAGTGGCTTCCCGCGATAACCTTCGGGTCGGACACCAAGTACAACCAGAATTACCAGGAGATCAACCAGGAACTCGGCGGCGCCCTGAAGAAGGCCGGGATCACGCACGATACGGGGGAGGACTTGACCCTGTATGCGTCCAAGATGTTCACTCTGTTGCCCCGGCCGGTCCTGGTCGAGCTGGGTGGACGCGCGACCGAGGGCGTGTGGAACGGCCTGGCCGGATTCACCTCGCATTATGATGTCCTCTTCGAGGGTAATGTCGTTGCGTTCCTCTTCCCGCAAGTGGCTCTCGCATTCGAGTACCGGCAGCAGCCCAACCAGTACAAGCCGATCGACGGTCTGGTGCACAAGGAGGGGGACTGGTGGACGGTGGATGCTGCCTATGTCGTCAATAGTCATTTGACTTTAGCGGCGGGATACGGACATTTCGGATACGTATTGAATCACCAGGCCAACGGCGTCTGGGGACTCACGACAAAATGGGAATTCTGAGGCCGGCTAACGATACTCTATCGGGACGTATTGTCCTTGATGCAAATCCGGAGGCACGATGAGTACCAAATTCTATTCGGACAATTCGTATTCCATCGGACACACGCCGCTGGTCAGGCTGAACCGCGTCACCGACGGGGCTGCGGCCACCGTGCTGGCGAAGATCGAGGGGCGCAATCCGTCCTACTCGGTCAAGTGCCGGATCGGGGCGGCGATGATCTGGGATGCGGAGCAGAAGGGCCTGCTCAAACCGGGCCAGGTGATTCTCGAGCCGACCAGCGGCAACACCGGTATCGCGCTGGCCTTCGTCGGCGCGGCGCGCGGGTACAAGGTGTTGCTGACGATGCCCGAGACGATGAGCATCGAGCGGCGCCGCGTGCTGTCGGCCCTGGGCGCCGAGCTGATCCTGACCGAGGGATCGAAGGGGATGCTTGGAGCCATCAACAAAGCGCAGGAACTCAAGGACTCCAACCCGAGCCTGTATTTTGTTCCCCAGCAGTTCAAGAACCCCGCGAATCCCGCGATTCACGAGAAGACGACCGGCCCGGAAATCTGGGAGGACAGTGCGGGCGCAATCGACGTACTGGTCTCCGGCGTTGGTACGGGCGGTACGATTACCGGCGTCTCGCGCTTCATCAAGAATACCAAGGGCAAGAAAATCGTTTCGGTTGCCGTCGAGCCCAAGGAAAGCCCGGTCATCACGCAGAAGCTCGCAGGTCAGGAAATCAAGTCCGGTCCCCACAAGATCCAGGGCATCGGCGCGGGCTTCATTCCCGACACGCTGGATCTTTCCCTGGTTGACCGGGTCGAGCAGGTGAGCAGCGAGGAGGCGGTCGCCTTCGCCCGGCGGCTCACCCGCGAGGAAGGCATCCTCGTCGGTATTTCGTCGGGCGCGGCGGTGGCAGTGGCCGTGCGCCTGGCAAAGCAGCCGGAGTTCGCCGGCAAAACTATCGTCACGGTGCTGCCCGACGCGGGGGAGCGGTACCTGTCGACCGTGCTCTACGAGGGTTGGGTCTGAAGCGCGGCCGAAGCTGGCTTGTGGACAGGCGCACGCGCGCGGTGTAGAGCACGATCGAGGCCGCCGCGGAGGTCGCGCAGCTCGAGGACGCACGCGTGGACGTGCGGATTGCGCACGCTGCGGGATTCATTCGCGGCGCAAAGGCGCATCGCGATGAACGATAGACTCGCGGAGATTGAACAGAGCCTGGTGGAGTCGTTCCGCAAGTACGGCGGAATAAATCACCTCGATGGGGCCAACCTGCCGTCGCGCGAGATGGTGGTCGAGGTGACGCGGGACCTCCTGCGGCTGATGTTCCCCGGGTTTTATGACCGGGACCCGATCCCAACCAGCCAGATCGAGGAGTACGCCTCCGAGTTGGTGATGTCGGTGGCGCGCCGGCTGGAGAACGAGATTCGCAGGAGTCTTGAATACCGTCCCGGTCCCCACGCCAACGGCAACGGCCTTGCGGCCACTGCGGCGCGCGTGACCCAGGAGTTTTTGCAGGAGCTGCCGAAAGTGCGTGCGACGCTGCAAAGCGACGTAACCGCGGCATACGAGGGCGATCCCGCGGCGATTAGCACGGAAGAGGTGATCCTGGCCTATCCGGGTGTCGAGGCGATCGCGGCGCAGCGCCTGGCGCACGTCTTGTACCGGCAACGCGTCGCGCTGATCCCGCGCATCATGACCGAGTGGGTGCATAACAAGACCGGCATCGACATTCACCCCGGCGCGCAGATCGGGCCGTCGTTCTTCATCGATCACGGCACCGGCGTGGTCATCGGCGAGACGACCATCATCGGCAGGAACGTGAAGATTTACCAGGGCGTGACCCTTGGCGCGAAGAGTTTTCCGAAGGACGAAAAGGGACGCATCGTCAAAGGCATCAAGCGCCACCCGAACATCGAGAACGAAGTCACCATCTATGCCGGCGCGACCATCCTCGGCAACATCACCATCGGACGCGGCTCGATCATCGGAGGCAACGTCTGGCTGCTCGACTCCGTCCCGCCCGAGAGCGTCGTCTATCAGGAAGGCGGTCAGGTCAAAGTGAAATCGCTTGGCAAAGATCGCGAGAGAATGATCGGTCACGAGGAGAACGGGTCGGGAATCTGAGATGGGTGGGCCGAGGGTCTTCCGGTTTGCGCCGTCGCCGAACGAATCGCGGGTCATCGCAGTTTCGCACCGCCGATTCGGGCGGGCGGCAATCTGCTGAACCGGGCTGAGAGCTTACAGCCAAAGATCGAGTGAATTCTCTTGACAGGGGCAGATGCGCGCGCTAAGGACATCTACTTGATTAACTAAATAGACTAATCCGCGCCTGACCAGACGACTGGAAGACCGCGAGGAGGATTTGTATGTGCTCTTTCAGATCGTCATCAGCCAAGGTTCGAGCCGATTGCACTCCCCGCCACCGCGGCGCAACCCGACCCTCTTACGGCGATCGTTCGATCGAGCTCAGCCGTGAGCGCGAAAACATTTGCTTTGATACCGATCCCGCATCCGCGATTTATCAGGCGGACTTGGCGGACCGTGGAGGGCCGGAGCTGTCGTGGAAAAGGCGAAAAGTTACGCGCCGATTCTGTATAAAATCAGGACGGCATCGTGTTTAATTCCCGAGTGCGATTCGGATGAAGTCCCATCCTGACCCGAACGAGAGCGCATCAGAACATAAGCGAAGGAGATCCTGAAGTGTCAGACAGCAATCCAACCTACAAACTGGCCACCCAAGCATTGCACGCCGGGCAGGTGCCGGATCCAACCACGACCGCGCGCGCGGTGCCGATCTACGCGACGACCAGCTACGTGTTCCACGATACCGCACACGCGGCAAATTTGTTCGGCTTGCGCGAGTTCGGCAACATCTACACGCGCCTGATGAATCCCACCAACGACGTGCTCGAGAAGCGCCTGGCGGCGCTCGATGGGGGCGCGGCGGGGCTGGCCTTTGCGAGCGGGCAGGCGGCAATTACCGCGTCCCTCCTGACGATCACGCACGCCGGCCAGAACTTGATCTCCGCCAACAGCCTGTACGGCGGGACCTGGACGTTGTTCACGCAGACCTTCGCGAAGCTCGGCATCGAGGTCCGCTTCTTCGATCCAAAGCGGCCCGAGGACTTAAGCAAGCTGGTCGATAAGAACACGCGAGCGGTCTATATCGAGACGCCCGGCAATCCGAAGAACGACGTGCCGGACTACCGCAAGATCACCGACCTTGCGCACAGCCACGGATTGCCGGCGATTATCGACAACACCGCGCTTACCGCGGCCCTGTTCCGCCCGATCGAGCACGGCTTCGACATCGTCGTGTACTCGACGACGAAATTCATCGGCGGTCACGGCGTACATGTCGGCGGCGCGATCGTCGATAGCGCCAAATTCCCGTGGGCCAAGGATCCGAAAAAGTGGCCGGAATTCACCGCGCCCGATCCCGCTTACCACGGGATGATATTCGAGGAGGCGCTGCGGCCGGTCGGCAACATCGCGTACATCCTCCACATCCGGACCCACTGGCTGCGCGACACGGGCGCTTGCCAGAGTCCGTTTGGATCGTTCCTGACGCTGCTCGGATTGGAGACCTTGCACCTGCGCATGGAGCGTCACTCCCGCAACGCGCTGGCGGTCGCCGAGTTTCTCGAGAAGCATCCCGCCGTGCAGTGGGTGAATTATCCCGGCCTCCCGGGGCATCCCGACCACGCCAATGCTAAGAAGTACTTGCCGGACGGGCAGGGCGCGATCATCGGCTTCGGCATCAAGGGCGGCAAGGAAGCCGGCGTGAAGCTGATCAATAACGTCAAGCTGTTCAGCCACCTGGCGAACATCGGCGATGCGAAATCGTTGATCATTCATCCGGCGACCACGACGCACTCGCAGCTTACGGAGCAGGAGCAGGCGCAAACCGGAGTCACGCCCGAATTCGTCCGTTTGTCGGTCGGGATCGAGGACGTGCGCGACATCATCGCCGACCTCGACCAGGCGCTGAAGGCGTCGCAAGGCTGACCGCGATGGCGTTGCCAGGGGCGGGTTTGTGTAACATGCTGTAAGGGTTCCGTGGCTGACAACCTGTTCGACAGCGACAGTATCCGGCACGCCAGGCCGCTGCGCCATTTGCAGACGGCCACGTTCGACGACAGCTTCGCGCTGGAGTTGGGCGGGACGCTGCCGTCCGTGACCGTCGCCTTCGAGACCTACGGGCGTCTGAATGCGGCCAGGGACAACGCGGTCCTCATCTGCCATGCGATCAGCGGCGACTCGCACGTAGCCGGGCACAATGCGGAGGACGACCCCGGATGGTGGGACATCGTGGTCGGCCCCGGCAAGCCAATCGACACGGATCGATATTTCGTCATCTGTCCGAACCTGCTCGGCGGATGCCGCGGCACGACCGGCCCCGGCAGCATCAATCCTTCAACCGGCAAGCCGTGGGGCAATGATTTTCCCGCGATCACGGTCGGCGACATGGTGGAAGTCGAACGCCGGCTTCTGGATCGTTTGGGCGTAAAGAAGTTGCTGGCGATGGTTGGCGGCTCGCTGGGCGGCCATCAGGCGCTGGCGTGGGCGGCGCGCTATCCCGATCAGGCGCGGGGCGTAATCGCGCTTGCGACCTCCGCGCGCCTGACCAGCCAGGCGCTCGCGTTCGATGTGGTCGGGCGCAACGCGATTCGCTCCGATCCCCATTTTCACGGCGGGCAGTATTACGGCGAGGAACATGGGCCGGAGCTCGGCCTGGCGATCGCGCGCATGATCGGCCACATCACCTACCTTTCGCGCGAGGCGATGACGCAGAAGTTCGAGGCGGATCGCCTCGAACCTCGGGAAGTCGTCACCGAGTTCGAGAAGACTTTCTCGGTGGGTTCCTACCTGGGATATCAGGGATCGAAATTCGTCGAACGGTTCGATGCCAACAGTTACATCGTGCTCTCGACCGCGATGGATTTGTTCGATCTCGGCGGCACGCCCGCCGAGTTGGCGGCGCGGTTTCGCGACACGCGGAGCCGCTGGCTGGTGATCAGCTTCACGAGCGACTGGCTGTTTCCGCCCGACCAGTCGCAGGATCTGGTCCGCGCCCTGCTCGCCAACAACGCGCCCGTCAGCTACTGCAACGTCCGGAGCGATTGCGGGCACGATGCGTTTTTCCTGCCGAACGAACTGGACAGCTATGGCGAGATGATCCGGGGGTTCCTCGGCAATCTCTCGGGCGCCGGCCCCATCGCAGCAGAGTCGGAAGACCGGGACGATTACAGCCCGACCAGCCTGTTTCATCCGCAGCGCCATCGGCTCGATTACGACCGCATCATCGAATTGATCCCGCCCGGCGCAAGCGTCCTCGATCTCGGATGTGGCAGCGGCGGCCTGCTCGCCCGCATCAAGGAGGCGAACCGTCATCGCCTCGTCGGAGTCGAGCTCGATGAACACGCGGTGGTTTCGGGAATCCATCGCGGACTCGACATCGTCCAGGCCGACCTGAACAAAGGCCTGGGCCTCTTCGCCGACCATCAATTCGACTGGATAGTGCTGTCGCAGACGTTGCAGGCGGTGCGCGATGTGGACGGCGTGATTGCCGAGATTTTGCGGGTGGGCCGCCAATGCATCGTGAGCTTCCCGAACCTGGCTTTCCATCGATTGCGGCGCATCCTTGCCGATGAAGGCCGCGCTCCGCGCGCCTACGGCTGGATGCGCGACAAGTGGTACGACACTCCCGACATCCGTTTTCTGTCGATCTCCGACTTCGAGTCCTTCTGCCGCGAAAAGGACATCCACATCCACAGTTGCATCGCGCTCGACACCGAGGCGGGCAAGGAAGTCACTCGCGATCCGAACCTGAATGCCGACCTCGCGGTGATGGTCATCAGCCGTCCGAACCGCTGAGGTTGCGCAACCCCCGGCCGGGGCCGCCGCGCGGCCCTCGCGCACCTGAACTTTAAGCGCGGCTCCGCTTGTTCTTGTGAAGTGTGGCGAACGCTCCGGCGGTTCCCGCCGCATCGAGCGATTCGATCGCGCCCGCCGCGCCGCGCCTGAAGAGCACCATGAGCCGAATCCCGCTAAGCTCGCATTGAAACAGCAGCGGGTCGGCGGGGTCCGCCGGATGGAGCGCCAGCCCCCGCCGGATCGGGCCGTATGGTGTCCGGCCGCCGATCCTCAGATGGCCGTCGCGCACGAAGACCCTCGCGGCGCCGCCGATCATCCAGAGGCGAAGGTTGCTGTTGAAGCCCTTGACCGGGCGATACGTCCCGCACATCTCGCTCCAGAGCTCGCGCGGCTCCAGCGTCGCCGGCCGCGCTGGCGCCTCCGGCATCTCGAGTCCAAGGCGCAGCAGCTCGATCGCGACCACATCGAGCGCGAGCGCGCTGGTGTTGGTGAATGCGAGCGCGCCGGTGCCCTGATCCGGCGCAAGCCACATCGCGGAGGTAAATCCCGGCCATCCGCCGTCGTGCCCGACGATCCGGATCCCGTTTTCTCGCGAGAGCATGAATGCGAGTCCCATCGCGGCGAGCCGCCCGTCGAGCTGGTATTGCGGCGACATCATCATCGCGAGCGTCTCGGACTTCAGAATGCGTCCGTGCTCGTTTGCGCCGCCGGCGAGCAGCGCCGCGACATACCTGGCCATCTCCTCGACGCTCGAAAAGATCGATCCCGCGGGCCCCACGATAATTTCTCGAAACGGGATCGGCCGAAGCCCATGGCGCGTCATCCGATAGCCCTGCGCGAACGTCCCGTGCACGCGTTCGCTCAAGAGATAGTCGGTGCGGTCCATTTTGAGCGGCGCAAAAACATTTTCACGCATGTACTCGCCGAACGGCCGCCCGCTGATGTCCTCGACGAGCTGTCCGAGCGTCGCAAAGCCGTGATTCGCGTATGCCCATTTGACCCCGGGCGCGACGTCGGCCTTAAGCGCGGGCGCGTAATAGTCGCGCAGCGAGGGAGTCGCCCCGGGCTTGGCCGCCAGGCCGAAGGTCGGCCTGAGCAGATCGGTGAGCCTGCGAAGCTCTCCGATGCCGCCCGTGTGAGTCAGCAGATGGCGGAATGTGACGGGCGCCGCCCCCGCCGGCTGTTCGATCTTGTAGGCCTTGAGATAGTCGTTGACGGGATCGTCGAGATGGAACCGCTCCTGCTCATGCAATTGCATCAGGCCGATCGCGGTGAATGTCTTGGAGATCGAGCCTATCCGGAAGCTGGTTTGGGATGTGACCGGGATTCGCAGCGCCGCATCCGCAATTCCAAGTCCCTTCGAGTAAACCAGCCGTCCATCCTTTACGATTCCTGCGCCGAGTCCCGCGAACGCGCGCTCGTTGCAGATCTCGATTAGCCGCCGATCGATTCGCTCGGTATCCATAGGCCCACCCGCGCCGCCGAATTGGATCGCGATTCCGGCTGCATCATATATCAAATGCGCAGCAACGGTATTCGACCCGGCCTATCCGGGAGCGCGGGTTGTGAATGTCTCGCCGGTTCGAGACAGTGCGCACGACGGCGATGCGAGCTTAGGCCCTGCTGGCGCGGGCGCTCCGATGCGAGCGGATCGGAACTCGGTGGCGCAGCGCCTGCGACTGGTCGTCAGGGCGCGGCGTTGACCATCGCCTGAGTCGTGAAGAACTCCTTGTCCACGGCGCCCATGTTTATGTACCAGCATTCTTTCTCCGGCGTCTCCCTGCTCGGCAGGTAACACACAGAGGTAAATCCGCTCTGGAGGTCGGCGCGAGAATCGGCGGTCACGAAGATGCGTTTGAACGGATAAATCGCGATCTTCGCTTCGGGCACCGGCCGATCCCGATAGCTGACCCATTCCAGGAAGGTGCGCCAGAGCTGACCCTCGCGGTTGTAGCTGTCAACGGAGCATGGCCACCACGCTTCGCTGTCCATGTAGAGCAGGTTTTTGGAGTCGAGGACCCCGCCGCCCATGTTCGCTTTCCTCGAGATGGCTTCAACGACGTAGACCGGACGGAGTTGCCAGTTTTCCGGGCAAGTAGTCGATCCGTTGTCGTAAGGGCACGGTACCGCGGGCGAATGTTTGGCTCCGATCGGCATGAGCATTCTCTTGGATGCGAGCAACCGGTATTCGTAGTCTTCCACCTTGGCGTTGAAGCCCGAGTAGTGGTCCGCATCGAAAGTCTGAGCGCCGGTGTTGTCGCTCATCATCGATTCATTCATACGCCGCAGCCGTCTGGCTCCGGGGGTCCAACTCCAAATGTCGTCTTCTCGCCTGGGATCCTCATAGCGATACCTGAGGATTCCGCCGCCGCGTTGGTCGGCGGGAGCCAGGATCGGATACAAGCCGAATAGCCATAATCGATTGCTTTTTAGAAAATCCGGATCAATCGGCATGGGCTCGACCTCGGTGCGGCCGACCAGGGAGTAGCCAGCGTAATGCCCCACGGAGATGTACTGAACCATCTGCCCCTGACCCGGCCTCGAATATTGGCTGGTGCAATCGAACGAACGAAGGTCATAGTCGTCGGTAAAGATCGGGCGATACGCGTTGTCCCACATGATTTTAGTCGCAACGTAGGGGTCATTGGCGTCTAGGAATGGAAAGGGCTGGCCGGCGACGTACCCCACCAGTGACCGATGATCCGGGCTAAGCCGAACCTGCCCCGAATATTTCTCGGTCGCCGAAACATACGGCGGAGGCCACTCCAGCCGCTCCGTCGGGATGATGTCCATGCGCATCCCGTGCATCACGTAATAGTAGACCCCAGGTGAAACCAGATCCCTGACCTTGGAGGCGCTCTCCGGCGTGATAGTCTCGCCGGGCCTTACCTGCGCCCAGGCAGGCATAGGAGAGAGGAATAAACTCACCACCATGGCGATTAACAGCGATACCTGCGGAACTGTCCGATTTGTCATCCAGGGTTTCAGCGGATTCATGGTCTCCTCACCGCGGGGTGGAACGCTGCTTCGCCGTTTCTGCAGTTCAAGGCAGAAGGGATTCTAAGCGAATCTAGCCGGAGTTTCGGTCTCGTCCCCCCGTTTCGACCCCGCCGTAGCACAAACAGCTTCTTATCGCAAGCGCTTATGGCTCGCATCGGCCTACTCGGGAGCAGATGACCTTAACAACTTGGGCGAGGACGGCACGCAGGATCCCGCGACGTCGAAGGCGAGCAAACCTTTCATTGACATAGGGGCACCATCGATGCACTGTCGCATGCGCAGGAGGTGAGCCGCGATGAATCTCGAACACGAATTCAGCTACGTCGCCGATCTCAAGGAGCCGCTGCAAATCGGCCCAGGTCCGTTCGGCAATCGCAATTTCTATGAGGTCACCGGGGGCACGGTCGAGGGCAAGCGGCTCAAGGGCAAGTTGCTGACGGGCGGGGGAGATTGGCTGCTCGTCGGGCCGGACGGCTTTGGACGGCTCGATGTGCGCGCACAGATTCTCACCGATGATGGAGCGGTGATTTACGTTTATTACACCGGCATCGTGCAGATGAATGAGAAGGTCGCCCAGGCGACGGCGGCGGGCCGGTCCACCGACTATGGCGACCAATACTTCCGCACGGCGCCGCGGCTGGAGAGCGGCGATCCGCGCTATGCGTGGGTGAATCAGTCCATCTTCGTCGCAGAGGGACGGGTCGGACCACATCGCGTCGAGTACAAAGTTTATCGCGTCGTGTGAGCGAGACGATCGCCGGCGCATGCGTGCGACGGAAAGCGGCGTGCGCGATGCCCGCCGAAATCTACGGCTCGTTCACCCACCAGCCGAGCGGTGGCCGTCAATCGTGGATGTCGCAGCAATCTGAGAAGGCGAAAAGTGTTGGTGGGCAGGGAGTGAATCGAACACTCGACACAAGGATTTTCAGTCCTTTGCTCTACCGACTGAGCTACCTGCCCACCGTGGCAGGCCGCGCGCGCGATATAAATGCGCGAACTTTCATTGGTACCGATCCACGGCCGCGCATGCAACCGCGGTAAGCGACGCCGGCCTAGCGCATCAACGATGCGCAGCGCGACTCGACAAAATCGATCACCTTCGCTTCCAGGTTCACGCCATCGAGGCGATCGATCTCCTGCACCCCGGTCGGGCTGGTGACGTTCACCTCGGTCAGGTAGTCGCCGATGATGTCGAGGCCGACGAAGTAGAGGCCGTCGCGTTCCAGGCGCGGCTTCAGGTGCCGGCAAATTTCGCGATCGCGCGCCGTGATCGGCGCCTTAACGCAGGTTCCGCCGACGTGGATGTTTCCCCGATGCTCGTCCTCGCGCGGAACGCGCAGCGTGCCGCCGAGCGGCTCGCCGTTGAGCACGATGAGCCGCTTGTCTCCGTTGCGAATCTCCGCGATGTAGCGCTGCGCCATGATCGGGCGCGTCTCGTATTGAGTGACGGTCTCGAGGATCGCGCCGAGGTTGCGGTCGCCCGCGCCGACCAGAAACACGCCCTCGCCGCCGTGCCCATCGAGCGGCTTGACGATCATCTCGCCGCCCTGCTCGGCGAGGAACTGGCGCAGGCGCGCAAGCTCGTAAGTGACCAGCGTGGGCGGTATCAGCTCGGGGAAATTGAGCGCGTAAAGCTTTTCGTTCGCCTCGCGGAGCCCGGCCGGATTGTTGATCACGAACGTGCGGCGCGAGTCGGCCAGGCTCAGCAGCATTGTTGCGTACAGGTAGGGCGCATCGGCGGGCGGATCCTTGCGCATGAAGACCGCATCGAAGAACTCGATCGGATACTCGGCGCCGTCATCGAGGAACTGCCAGTGCGGCGTCGCGCGTGTGACCAGGCATTGCCGCGCGCGCACGAGCGCCTGCGGGCCGCGCGCATAAAGTCCGCGAAGCCCGAGGTGATAAATCTGATGTCCGCGCTTGACCGCCTCGTGCATGAAGGCGAAGGTCGTGTCCTTATCGACCAGCACGTTTTCCAGCGGGTCCATGATGAATACGAACTTGTACGGCACGATCGTGCGACCTCCGTCTGCGCGCGTTACCCGGCGCGCTCGAGCCATTGCGCGGCAATCGCGAGCGCGGCGATCGCGGCGGTCTCGCTCCGCAGCCGATTGGGGCCGAGTCCCGCGGCGATCATTCCCTCGCGCGCCGCGGCCTTAAGTTCGTCGCCGGTGAAATCGCCCTCGGGACCGCACGCGACGACGATCCCGCGCGGCCTTTCCCGCGCCAGGATCGCGCCCATCGGCTCCGCACCCACCGCGCAAATCAATCCGAGCGTGTCGCGCGGGACGCTGCGAATCAAGTCGGCGAATTGGATCGCGTCGCCGACCGCCATCGCGGGCGCGACCAGGCTTTGCCTCGATGCGGCGTCCGCCAGCCTGCGCCATCGCCCGAGCCGCTCGGCCCCCGGCGCGCGCGCCACCCCGCGCTCGCACAGGATTGGCCACAATTCCGTGGCGCCCAGCTCGGCCGCCTTCTCCACGATGAAGTCCATGCGCGGACCCTTGATGATGGCGGGCGCGATCACCAGACGCGCTCGCGCCGCGGCGGGCGCGACGGTGCTCACGCGCACCTCGACGCCCCCGCGATCGCATCGCGCGATGACGCCCTCGTAGCGCGCGCCGCCTGGATCGACCAGCGTCACCGCCGCGCCCGGTCCAAGCCTCATCACGTCGCGCATGTGATGCGCCGCGGCGCCGGTGACGCGCGTGATTCCACCGCGCATTGGCGGCGAGTCGATCGCGAAGCGTGGCGGGCGGTTCATCGCGCAAAAACCAGCGTCGTCCATCCGCGGCTGGCCCGCGAATCGAGACATCGCATCCTGAATCTGCGATAAGCCCGGCGCACCCCGGCCGCCTCGCTCGCGAGTATCCCGCCGAGGACCAGCCGCCCTCCGGGCGCGACGTGCCTGACGACCTGAGCGGCCAGATCGATCAAAATCGCGGCGAGGATGTTCGCGGTGACAAGATCGAATCGGCCGCGAATCGACGACAGCGGCACGGCCGACAGCCGCAGCCCGCCCGCCACGCCGTTAAGGTGCGCGTTCTCGGCCGCGTTCTCCAGCGCCTCGGGATCGATGTCGATTCCAACCACGGGCCGAATACCGCATCGGCTCATCGCAATGGCAAGCAGGCCCGAGCCGGTGCCGACATCGAGCGCGGAGCGAAATTCGCGCTCCGCGAGCAGCCGCTCGATCGCGCGCAGAGCGCCGGAGGTGGTCGGATGGTGCCCGGTGCCGAACGCGCGCCCGGGCTTGATTATGATGCGAATGCGGCCCGGCTCGGCCGCGCGGCTCCACGGCGGCACAATCAGGAATCGACGGCCGACGCGCAGCGGCGCAAACCGCCTGCGCCACATCGTCGCCCATCCGGGATCCGCGACGGTCCGCACGACGCCGCCGCCGCTTGCGCCCGCGAGCATCCCCGCCGCCGCCATCGCGCGCCTGATCGCGGCAAGTCCCGAGGGAGTCAGCCGCTTGAACCAGGCCTCGAGCGCAACCACCTTGCGCGGCCGGCCGGGCCACCGCGGCTCCCTGACGGCGCATCCGAGTGCGCCCTTTGCGACCAGGATGCCGGCGGCCTCGTCGGCCATGGCAGCCGGAGTGCGAAACACCGCCTTGGCGTAAGTGCTGCCGATTCCTGCTTTACTCGCCATAAAGGCCGGGCGCGCGCGCCTGCGTTGGAAGTATTGCATCCGCGCCGGGGCGGTTTAAGCCCGCCTCCCGCGACGCGGGCCTGTTGACGATCCGCGCGGTCGGCGATTGCGCCTCGACGCGCGCTCCGCATAGACTTTTTAGCAGATTGGCATCTGTGACCAGCGCAACTCAGCGATACGCGGCATGCTGAATATCGCCCACCGCGGGGCCAGCGGGAAGAATCCCGAGAACACGCTCAGCGCCTTTCGCGCCGCAATCGGGGCGGGCGCCGATATGTGCGAACTCGATGCGCATCTGACCCGCGACGGCGCGATCGTGGTCATGCACGACGACGCTGTCGATCGGACCACCGACGGCACCGGCGCAATCGCATCGCTCACGCTTGCGGAACTCAAGCACCTCGATGCGGCCGCGAAGTTCCCCACCGGCGCGTTTCGCGGCGAGCGGATTCCCACGCTCGACGAGGTTTTTGCCGTGATGGCGGGCCGATGCGGTCTCAATATCGAATTGAAAGCGCCCGGAATGGAGCGGCAGATCTCCGCAATGATGCGCGCAAATTCAGCGCTCGAAAATTCGATCGTCTCGAGCTTCCATTGGAAGACGCTGGAGAAGATTCGCGCGGTCGATCCGGAAATCCGCATCGCGCTGCTCGCGCAAAAGGACCCCGCCCAGCTTCTCGATGCTGCCGCGCGGATGAAAGCCTATTCGATCAACCCCCGCTTCGACATGGTGACGCACGGGCTTTGCGCCTCGGCTCATGAACGCAACCTCAAGGTCCTGGCCTGGACCGTCGATGATCCCGAGGCGATGCGCATCCTCATCGATGCGGGCGTGGACGGAATCATAACCAATTATCCCGATCGGCTCGCGGCGGTGCTGGGGCGGTGATGGGGCGTTTCGGCGACGACAAGATCGAGGAAGTCCGCCAGCGCGCAGATATCGTCGAGGTGATCGGCGCGCAGGTGCGGCTTAAGCGCGCGGGCCGCAACCTGCTCGGGCTGTGCCCGTTCCACAGCGAGAAGACGCCGTCGTTTTCGGTCAATCCGGAGCGCGGCTTTTTCCATTGCTTCGGATGCGGCGCGGGCGGCACGGTGTTCAACTTCGTGATGCGCACCGAGGGGCTGACGTTCCCCGAAGCGGTGCGCTCGCTCGCGCATAGATACGGAGTCACGCTGCCCGAGATCGAATCGCATGCGGGGCCGTCGGCCGGCGAGCGCGAGGCGATGTTGCGGGCCAACGACGTCGCCGCAGATTTCTTCGCGCATGTGCTCTGGAACACGGAGGACGGCGCGCCCGCGCGCGAGTACTTGAAAACTCGCGCGATCGCGGCCGAAACCGCGCGCGCCTTCCGGTTGGGATTCTCACCCGCCCGGCCCGCATCGCTGCTTCGCGCGCTGGAGAAACGCGGGCTTCGCCAGGCCGGCGTGAAGCTCGGACTGGTCCGCAACGATCCGTCCGGCGCGGCGGATCTCTTCCGCGCGCGCCTGATGTTCCCGATTCGCGACGTGCAGGGGCGCGTGCTCGCCTTCGGCGCGCGGGTTCTCGATGCGCGCCTGCCCAAGTACCTCAACTCGCCTGAATCGCCGCTCTACTCGAAAGCCCACACGCTCTACGGGCTGTACGAAGCGCGCCAGGCAATCGCCGCGAACGATCGCGCGCTGGTCGTCGAGGGATACATCGACGCGATCGCTCTGTGGCAGGCCGGCTTCAAGGAGGTCGTCGCGGGATGCGGGACGGCGCTTGGCGTCGATCAGCTCCGCCTCCTCGCGCGGCACACGAAGAACGTGATCGCGTGCTTCGATGGCGATGAGGCGGGACGGAGGGCATCGCTCCGCGCCCTCGAAATTTTTCTTCAGGCCGGGCTTCTCGGCCGGGCGATTTTCATTCCACCGGGCTTCGATCCCGACACGTTCATCCGCGAGCGCGGCGCCGGCGCCTTTGGCGAACTCGCCGCCAATCCCGAATCCCTCATCGACTACTTCGTCGGCCAACAGGCGGCTCGGGCGGCCGAGGCGGGCGGGACGGTGGAAGCGCGCGCGAGCGCGGCGGCGCAGGTAGCGGAGATGCTGCGGCTGGTCCGCGATCAGTTCCAGTTCGACATGCTGGCGCGCAAGGCGGCGCCGATTCTCGGGGTGGGCGAGGACGTGCTGCGGCGCGTCGCGCGCGCGCCGTCGCGCTCGCGTTCGCGCGGGCAGGCTGTGTCCGCGCCGCCATCCGCGGCATCGCCGGCCGGCGCGGGTGAGCGCGCTGAAATCGGACTGGTGGGGCTTGCACTGCTTCGGCCTGCGCTTCGGGGCGAGATCGCCACATCGGCGCCGCTCTTCGATGACGCTCCGCTCGGCGCGGCGCTCACCGACCTGTGCGCGACCGACGCTCCGTACACTGCGCTGGAGGGCTGGGTGGCCGAGCGGCTCTCGCTCGAGCAGCAGGGCCGTATCGCCGAACTTGCCGTGGGAGGCGGTGCCGACGATATCGAACGCGCGCGGGCGCTCGCGCAAGATTTCGCGGCGGCGCTCAAGCGGCGCGGGCACATGCGCGAAGTCGAAACGCTCAAGCGCGCCGCAGCCGCGGCGGCATCGCCCGATGATGCTGCGGCCGCGGCGCAGCGGATGATCGCGCTCAGGCGCGAGGCGGGGAGCCGCCGTTGAAGCGAAGCTCTGGTGAACCGATGGCCGGCTGGCTCTTATTTCCGCGACTTCAAATTGCTAGCATCGAAGAGCGCTCAATGCATTTCTATGGGCCCATAGCTCAGCCCGGTTCAGAGCTGCCGGCTCATAACCGGCTGGTCCCAGGTTCAAATCCTGGTGGGCCCACACTACTTTGGTCAGAGTCACCCTTCCGGTTCGTATGCCGGCTCAACAATCAGGGAAGCTCGAGAGGAGGACGCATTGCGTGAGCAGATAGCGCGATTGATGGAGCTGCAGGTTGCCGACCGGCAACTGCAGGATTTGGAACAATCGCTCGCATCGATCGCCGGACGGGTAGACCAGCTTCGCGCCGAGAATCAGGCCAACCAGGCGGAGCTGCAACGGCTTACCGAGGAAGACCAGCAGGCTGCCGCAGCCCGCAAGAAACTGGAGAAGGAACTCGCCGAGGGCGAAGCCCGCATCCGCAACAAGCGGATGCGCCTCAACATGGCGCGCACCGACCGCGAGCTCCAGGCGCTGACGCATGAGGTCGATGCGCTCAAGGAGGCCAACCAGGAGATCGAGACCAAGCTCCTTGCGATGATCGAATCGGTGGACTCGCGCGGGGGCCGAATCAAGGAACTCGGCGAATCGATCGTCAAAGGGCGCGCGGAACTGGTGGTCGCGGAAAAGGAGATTGCGGCCGAAGTCGAGGAACTCAAGGGCTCGATTGCCAAGAATCGGCGCGATCGCGAGCGCCTTGCGCGCGAAATCGACAGTTCGCTGCTGCGGCGCTACGAGACGCTCTTCAGCCGCCGTGGCGGGATGGCGGTCGCGATTGCCAAGGGCGGCACCTGCATGGGATGCCGCCGCCTGCTCCCTCCCCAGCTCTACAACGAAGTCCTCAAACATCTGCGGGTTCATTACTGCCCCAACTGCCAGCGCATCCTGTATTACGAGGGATGAGCGCGCCGGCCCGGGCGCGATGCTACAATCGACGATGCCGGAGTGAGTCGGGCGATCGCTTCCGCAAGGAAGAGGAAAGTCCGGGCTCCACAGGGCAGGGTGGCCGTTAACGGCGGCGCGGAGCGATCCGCGGAAAGTGGCACAGAAAATACACCGCTCGAAAGAGCAAGGGTGAAATGGCGGGGTAAGAGCCCACCGGCGCGCGAGCAATCGCGCGCGCATGCCAAACCCCACCCGGAGCAAGACCAAATAGGAGGGTGAGTGGCCCGCTCACGACCCCTCGGGTATGGTCGCTCGAGCCTGCGAGCAATCGCAGGCCTAGAGGAATGATCGCCGCCCGCAAGGGCACAGAACCCGGCTTATAGACTCACTCCGGTATCTCGCTCAGGCGTGGCGGGCCTTGGCGGTCTGGCGATGCGCGGCGACGTGCGACGCGGCGGCGGTGAGATGCCTGAGAGACCCGGAGCCGCCGGTTAGAATTCCCGCCATCTTTGCGAGCACGCGAAGGTCGCGCACCCCGGCCTCGAGCTCCGGAGCGATCGCCAGCGTCACGCCGGGCGGAAGCTCACGCGCGAAGCTTGCCACTCGCGCGATGTCATCGAGGGTCCGCTCGCGATAGTCGCCGAGGAAACGGACCAGCGCGGCGAGTCCGCGCCGCCTGGCAGTCTCGCCCGCGAATCTCGCCGCGATCGGCGCAATCTCGTCCAGATGACCGAGGCCCGCGCCGGGACCGCGCGCGGCGCCCTCCCACGAACCTTCATCGAGGAACCGGTTGATGACGATTGCGGAAAGCCGAAGGCCGCCGGCGGCCATCTCATCCAGGAGATCGCGCGCATCGCGGAGCCGGTCTTCCTCCGCAGTAGTCACCAGGATGAACCGCACGGCCGGCGAGCGCATCAGCGCCTCCGTCTTGCGCAGGCGATCCACGAGCGCATCGACGCTCTCCGATGCGGCCGCGAAGAAATCCGCGATCGTCGAAAGCACATGACTGCCCGCGAAGCGTCCGAGCTCGCGCACGACGAAGCGCGCGGCCTGGCTTGCGAGCTTCACCGCGATCCGGCCCGCGGAGAGCGACGGCGTGAAGAGCCAGCGCGCGGTGCGCGAATCGAGCAGCCGCGCAAATCGCGCCGGCGTCTCAAGGAACTCGAATGCGTGCGCGGCGGGCGGCGTATCGACCACCTCGAGCTCGAACGCCCCGCTATGGTGGAGGTCGTAGAGCTGCTGGAGAGCGGCAAATGCCTCGGACCCCGCGAACTCCTCGCTGAGCGCCTGGTAGAAGGGGTTGCCCAGGATCCGCGCGCGGCGCGCCGGGTCCGTCGCGAAGCGCTCCACGATCGCGTCCCAGGTGCGTTTCGCATCCAGCATCATCGCGGAGAACGGCAGATGCGCGTCGAGGCCCGCTGCCGCAAGATGCCGCGGATGCAGCGGAGTCGGCTCTCCGCCCAGGTGCGCCAGCCCGAGCGCATCGCGAAGCCGCGGGGCGGGGTCCACGGTGATGGCCGCGGTTTTCAGATGCGCAGATGCGGCCGCGATTCCCAACGCCGCCGCCACCGTGGTCTTGCCGACGCCGCCAGTGCCGAGCAGCACCAGAATCGAGCCTTGTTTGAGTAGTTCCTTCACGACCGTGAAGAGACGAGTCCCCGTCAAGATAGCAGGCGCGCCACGCCCGCGCATCGCCACTGCTTCCCGCGCGACCGGCCGGTGCGCCGCGCCGAGGCCGGTTCCGCGCAATTCGCGCGCGGACTAAGATGCGGTAAGGATGCGGGGAGGTTGCCCATGGGGGATTTCGTCACCATCAGCATTCTAGTCATGGCTGTGCTTGCCGTCGCGGGCATCGCGGTCATCATCGTGCGGCTCGGGACGCGTCCCGAGGCGAGCGCGGTCGCGGCGATGGTTGCGCATATCGATTCGACTGCGCATTCGCTGGAGAGCAAGTTTACGACTGCGACCGCGGACATGGCGCAGCGGCTCGAACAGATGAAGGGCGACCTGCGCCAGGAGACCGCCGACCGGCTCGGGACCGGATTTCGCGACGTCACGGATGGGGTCGAGAAGCAATTGTCCGCGGGCCGCCAGGAACAGATGGCCAGCTTGAAGGCAGAGATCGAGGGCCTTGCATCGCAGACCCGCGCAAGCTTGACCGAGATCCGCACCGAGGTCGATAGCAAGCTCGGCGCGATCGGCGAGCAGGTCCAGCAGAAACTCGAAGAGAACATCCAGGCAGGGGTCGCCCAATTCCAGCAGGTCCAGGAGCACCTCAAAGCAGCCGAGGAACAACTTCGCAACGTCGGAGAGATCGGAGAGTCGATCAACGACTTGAATAACCTGCTCAAGCTGCCGCATCTGCGCGGGAGATTCGGCGAGGAGAGCCTCGAACGGCTGCTCGAGGATTTCCTCCCTGCGCACATGTACGAGTTTCAGGCATCGCCGGGGCCGGGCGTGAGCGGACGCGCCGACGCGGTAATCAAATTTCCCGAGCGCAACCTTCCCATCGATGCGAAATTCCCGCGCGAGCAGGTCGAGGGACTGTTCGCGGGCAACGACCCGGCGCAACTCGATGCCGCGCGCGTCGAGTTCGTCCGCGTCATGAAGGAGCAGGGCAAGCGCATCGCGGGCTATATCCAGCCCGAGAACGGCACCACCGATCTCGCCCTCATGTACCTGCCGAGCGAGACGCTCTACATGGAGGCGGTTCGCAGCGCCGAGGTCAACGATTATCTGCACAAGCTGCACGTCTTTCCCGCATCTCCGAACACGCTGATCGTGACCCTTAAGTCGATTCAGATGGTTTTCAAGATGTACGAGTTCGCGAAGAGCTACGAAAAGGCGACCCAGGAACTGCGCAAGGCGCAGCAATCCTTCGGCTTTTTCGAGAAGCAATTCGATGAGATCGGGAAATCGCTCACCAAGGCGCAGGACGCGTTCGGTGTCGCCAGGCGCCATCTGACGATCTACACGCGTCGCGTCACCGATCTCACCGGCGAACCGGTGCCCGAGGTCGAGGCCCCGGGCGAGCGCAACGAAAGCTAGCAGGCTTACTGCGGTTCGGCGTCGGAGGGCGGCGGCGGCTTGAGCTGGCTGCGCTCGTTGCCCGCCTCGATCCAGCGGTCCACCTCGCGCCGTTCGCGCTTGAGAAAATCCGCGACCGCCTTGCGCAGCCCCGGATGCGCCAGGTAGTGCATGCTGCGCGTGAGCGCCGGGTCGAAGCCGCGCAGCCACTTGTACTCGCCGCCGGCCCCGGGCTCATAACGCTCAAGGCCGCGCGCGATGCAGTGTTCGATGCCCGCGTAGTAGCAGACGTTGAAGTGCAGGAACCTGACCTCGCGGAAACATCCCCAGTAACGTCCGTACAGCACGCCCGCTTTTTCAAGGTTGACCGCGCCCGCGACCAGCTCGCGCCCATGCCAGGCGCCGATAAAGCACATGTTGCGCTTGAAGTGCTTGCCGAGCAGGTTGAAGAACTCGCGCGTGAGATATTGCCGTCCCCAGTATAATTTTTCGATCGTCGCCAGATACACGCGGAACATCGCCGGGAACATCTGCTCGGTGAGTTCGTCGCCGGCCATCACGCGAATCTCGATCCCCTCGGCCTCGATTGCGGCGCGCTCGTGGCGCACCGCCGAGCGGCGTTTGTGCTTGAGCTGCGCGAGGTAGTCATCGAAGGTCCGATAGCCCCGGTTGTGCCAATGAAACTGGTATCCGTGGCGCTCGAGAAACCCGAGATCGGCCAGCGCCGCCACCTCATCGGGCGCGCAGAAGTTCACGTGCACCGACGAGATCTTGTTGTCATCGCAGAGCTGGACCAGGCCGCTTGCAAGCACGCGCATCAGCGTCGCGCGATCCTGTCCGGGCGCGGTCAGCAGGCGGCGTCCGGTGTGCGGGGTGAATGGCACGCCGGCGAGCAGCTTGGGGTAATAATCGATTCCGGCACCCGATGCCGCCTCCGCCCATCCGTGGTCGAAGACAAACTCGCCCATGCTGTGCGATTTGAGATAGAGCGGGCAGGCCGCGATGATTCGCTTCCTGCCATGCTCGCGGACGACGATGTGATACGGCGCCCATCCGGTCTTGCGCGCCGCCGAGCCCGATTGCTCCAGCGCGGCAAGCCAGTCCCATTCGAGAAACGGCGAGTCGTCGGGCCAAAGCAGGCCATCCCACGCCTCGCGCGCGATTTTCTCGATTCCTTCGACGATCGATACGTCGAGCTTCAGCTCCGCGTCGTTCATCGCACGGCCAATTAGTGACAATCTCGCCCACGTCGAGCTTAACAATCGCGGACATCGGCGCAAACCGCTCATGTGCATCAAGCCGCCAAAGACACTCCCTCTGACTGCGCAGGATTTGCTATTTTAGAAGGGTAGGCGATGTCGCCGCGCGCAGCCATGACGATGATGCCGAAAGAGCTTCGATCCGCAGGGAACGCCGCTCGAATTTCCGGCGGCGATGATGGCCGGGGCGGCGCCGATGGCAGCACGGTCACCGAGCGGCGCACCAAGACCAAGGCGAAGACTGCGAAGCCGCCGCTCTTCAAGGTGATTCTTCTCAATGACGACTACACGCCGATGGAGTTCGTCGTCGAATTGCTGAAGGCCGTATTTCATAAGGAGCACGCCGAGGCCACCCGCATCATGCTCTGGGTGCATCAGAACGGGATGGGTGTGGCGGGCGTGTATCCGTTCGAGATCGCCGAGACGAAGGTGCGCACGGTCGAGGAACTCGCGCGCGAGGCGCAGTATCCGCTCAAGTGCACGATGGAAAAGGAGTAAGACGCACGCGGATGCCTCCCTCGAATGAAATCATGATCAGCCGCGAGCTTCAGGTGACGCTCCAGCTCGCGATGACCGAGGCGATGAACCGCCGCCACGAGTATGTGTGCCTCGAGCATCTGCTCTACGCGATGCTCCACGATTACACGACGAGCAACATTCTTAAGAACTGCGGCGCCGACATCGAGCGGCTCAAGCGCAAGCTCGAACGCTACCTCGATGAACGGATCGAGCGGGTGACCAAGGGCCGGGAGGTTTCTCCGCGCTATGCGCTCGGTGTGCAGCGTGTGCTCCAGCGCGCCGCGCTTCACACGCAATCGGCGGGGCGCAGCGAGATCAACGGCGGCAACGTGCTGGTCGCGATGTTCCACGAGACCGAGGCGCCCGCGCTGTTCTTCCTGCAGGAGTCGGGCGTCACGCGCTTCGATGTGATCAACTTCATCTCGCACGGCGTCTCCAAGATCGGCACCGATGAGGACCGCGAGGTTGCGGGCGCCAAGGACAAGGAAGAGCGCGACGAGGAGGAAGAGGCCAACGCGGACGGCGATGAGGAAGGCGAGCGCAAGCTTTCGCCGTCAAAGGCGCTGCAAACCTACGCGATAAATCTCGCCGACAAGGCCGAGAAGGGGCAGATCGATCCGCTGGTCGGGCGCAAGAACGAACTGGAACGCGCGATCCACGTTCTGCTCCGCCGCCGCAAGAACAACCCGGTCTTCGTCGGCGAGGCGGGCGTCGGCAAGACCGCTCTGGCCGAGGGGCTTGCGCTCGCGATTCATCATGGCGAGGTCCCCGACGCGCTCAAAGGCGTCGAGATCTATGCGCTCGACATGGGCGCGCTGCTGGCCGGCACGCGCTTTCGCGGCGATTTCGAGCAGCGGCTCAAGGCGGTCATCAAGGCGGTCGTCGGCAATCCGAAACGGGTCCTGTTCATCGACGAGATTCACACCGTCGTCGGCGCCGGGGCCGCATCGGGCTCGACCATGGACGCATCGAATCTGCTCAAGCCCGCGCTCGCATCGGGCGACCTGCGATGCATCGGCTCGACCACCTACCAGGAGTACAAGCGCTCCTTCGATCGCGACAAGGCGCTTGCGCGCCGCTTCCAGCGCATCGACGTGCTCGAACCGTCGCAGGAAGAGTCCGTGCAGATTCTCGAGGGCCTCAAGACCTACTACGAGAAGCACCATAATGTCCGCTACACCGGGCCGGCTCTTAGAGCCGCCGTGGAGCTATCGGCGCGCTACGTGAACGATCGCTTCCTGCCCGACAAGGCGATCGACGTGATGGATGAGGCGGGGGTGGCAGGCCACCTGCGCGGCAAGGGCGCGCCCGAGCCGATGACGGTCGGCGTGCGCGATATCGAGCGAACGGTCGCGCGGATGGCGAAAATTCCCGAGCGCACCGTCTCAGCGACCGACCGCGCGCGGTTGCAGGACCTCGACCACGACCTCAAGGCGGTCGTGTTCGGCCAGGATGCCGCCATCGACGCGGTCGCGCGCGCGATCAAGCTCGCGCGTTCGGGCCTGAGCCATCCCGACCGCCCGGTGGGCGCGTTCCTGTTCGCGGGACCGACCGGCGTGGGCAAGACCGAGGTCGCGCGCCAGCTCGCCAAGGTGATGGGCGTCGAGTTCCTGCGCTTCGACATGTCGGAGTACATGGAACGGCACACGGTGTCGCGGTTGATCGGCGCGCCGCCCGGCTACGTCGGCTTCGACCAGGGCGGCCTGCTCACCGACGCAATAAACAAGACGCCGCACTGCGTACTGCTCCTCGATGAGATCGAAAAGGCGCATCCCGACCTGTTCAGCATCCTGCTCCAGGTGATGGACCATGCGACGCTGACCGACAACAACGGCCGCAAGGCGGATTTCCGCAACGTGATCGTCGTGATGACGACCAATGCCGGCGCGCAGGAATTGGCGCGCGCGATGATTGGCTTCCATGGTGGTGTCGGCACCGGCAGTCCCAAGACGGTCATCGAGCGGATGTTCAGTCCGGAGTTTCGCAATCGGCTGTCGGCGATAATCGAGTTCGAGCCGCTAAGCCCGCCGATAATCGAACTGGTAGTCGATAAATTCCTGCGCGAGCTCCAGGAGCGGCTGGACAAGCAGAAGGTCGTGCTCGATGTGTCGGCGGCCGCGAAAAAGTGGCTCGCCGAGCATGGCTACGATCCGCACTTCGGCGCGCGGCCGCTCGGCCGGCTGATCGAGAACGAGATCGCGCGCATGCTCGCCGATGAAGTCCTGTTCGGCAAGCTGACCAAGGGCGGCAGCGCGTCGGTCGATATCGAGGCCGGCAAGCTCACGTTCGCCTACCAGCCCGCGCCCGCCAAACGTCCCGCCCCGGTGGAATAAAGCGCCCCCGCGCGCCGTCCCGGTCGCGCGCACCCGAGGGTCCCGCGCATCATCGGGTCTGAATAGCTATTGCCTGCGAATCACGGTCGGGTGCTGCCATTCGGGGCCGCCCAGTTCGGGATGGTCGATGTTGTAGTGGAGGCCGCGCGATTCCTTGCGCATCATCGCCGATCGCACGATCAATTCCGCCACCGCGACCAGGTTGCGCAGCTCGATGAGGTCGGAATCGATTAGGTAGTCCCAATAGTAACTGTGTATCTCCTGCTTGAGGAGTTCGATTCGGCGAAGCGCGCGTTCCAGGCGCTGATCGCTGCGCACGATCCCGACGTAGTTCCACATCAGGCGGCGGATCTCATCCCAGCTCTGCGTGATCAACACGCGCTCCTCGCTGCGTATCGCGCGTCCCGGATTCCACTCGGCAAACGCGGGCGGGGCGCCGGCGCGCGCCGCGGCGAGTCTCGACGCCGCCGAATCGAATGCGCGCCGCCCCATCACCGCCGCCTCGAGCAGCGAGTTCGATGCGAGCCGGTTGGCGCCGTGAAGCCCCGTCATCGCGACTTCGCCCGCCGCATACAGGCCCGCGATTTCGGTCGCGCCATCCATGCCGGTCATCACGCCGCCGCACATGTAATGCGCCGCCGGCACCACCGGGATTGGCCCCTTCGTCAGATCGTAGCCGAAGCTTAAGCATCGCGCGTGGATGTTCGGAAAGCGCTCGCGAATGTAGGCGGCCTCGCGATGGCTCAGATCGAGGAGCACGAAATCGAGTCCGTGGCGCTTCATCTCGGAGTCGATCGCGCGAGCGACCACATCGCGCGGCGCAAGCTCGGCGTCGGGATGGTAGCGGCGCATGAACGGCGTCCCGTCTGGGAGCTTCAGGATCGCTCCCTCGCCGCGCAGCGCCTCGGAAATCAGGAACGACTTGGCCGCGGGATGAAACAGGCAGGTCGGATGGAACTGGTAGAACTCGAGATTCGCAACCGGCGCGCCAGCGCGATACGCCATCGCGACGCCGTCGCCCGATGCGATATCGGGATTGGTCGTGTACAGATAGACCTTGCCCGCGCCGCCGGTTGCGAGCAGGGTCGCGCGCGCGAGAACTTTCTTTACCGCTTGCGTCGCCTTGTCGTATGCGTACACGCCCCAGCATGCGCGCGGGCGCCCCGCGCCGGCGCCCTCGACCAGCAGATCGATCGCGACGTGATTCTCCAGCGTGCGGATATTCTCAAGGCGGCCGGCGGCCTCGGTCAGCGCCCGCATGATCTCCTGCCCCGTGAGATCCTGCGCGTGGAGCACGCGGCGATGGCTATGGCCGCCCTCGCGGCCGAGATCGTATTCATTCTCGCCGCCGTGCTCGACGCGGGTGAAGCGCGTGCCGAGTCGAATCAGCTCGCGCACCGCCTCGGGGCCCTCGCGAACGATGGTCTCGACCGCCGAGCGATCGCACAGTCCCGCGCCCGCGCGGAGCGTGTCCTCGACGTGCGACTCGAAGGTGTCATCCACGCTCCAGACGCTCGCGATGCCGCCCTGGGCGTATGCGGTGTTGGCCTCGGCGCTCCCCGCCTTGGTCAGCACGATCGCGCTCAGGCCCGCCTCGGCCGCCCGGATCGCGAAGGTAAGCCCGGCGATGCCGCCGCCGATCACGAGCACGTCGCTGCTGAGGGTGGCGTTCCTTTCCATGAAACCGATGCGCCGAGGGCGCATCCAAATCGCGCTAATCGGACGCTATGTTACGCGCGCGCGGCCAGTCAAGGCGACGCGCCGGATGTTCAATTGCCACGACTGCCTGATTCCCCTATCCTCAAAGAGCAGGCAAAGCGTGCCCGCCGACAACGGCGGAGCGGGGAAATCGCGTGGAGCTCACGGCCCCAAATCTGCTGACAGGCTTTCGGATCGCCACCGTCCCGGTGCTCGTGTACCTGCTGCTGTACCCGGGGCCGGTGCCATCGGCGATCGCTGCGGGCGTGTTTTTCCTCGCCACCGTGACCGATTTCTTCGACGGCTACCTCGCGCGCAGCTACAACGCGGTCACCGCGCTCGGCAAGTTCCTCGATCCGCTGGCGGACAAGCTGGTCGTGACCGCGGTGCTGATCATGCTGGCGGCCACGGCGCGAACGCCGCACGTTCCCGGATGGATGGTGGTCGTGCTGGTGACTCGCGAGTTCGCAGTGACCGGGCTTCGCGCGATCGCGGCGGCGGAAGGGATGGTGCTCGGCGCGGAGGAGCTTGGCAAATACAAGATGTCGCTGCAGTGCATCGCAATCCAGGGCCTCCTCATCCATTACACTTACCTGCACGTGGATTTCTTCGCGGGCGGGCTGTTCGTGCTCTGGATCGCGACCGCCGTGAGCGTGTGGTCGGGCGTGGATTACTACGTGAAGGTGGTCCGCGCTCTGCGGCCGCGCCGGGTCGGGGCGCCGGCCAAACGCGCCGCGATTTGACAGGGATTCGCGAGCCGGATAAACGATCTAGTTCCGCTGGTTGCGCGAGAAGCGAGCGGGTGTAGCTCAGTTGGTAGAGCGCGTGCTTGCCAAGCACGAGGTCGTCGGTTCGAAACCGATCACCCGCTCCAGAAATCCGCTGTAAAATCATCGACTTAGCGACGGCAGCCATTCAGGGCTGAAGCCGGAAACCCGTGATTGTAGACCTATTCGGACTCTTAGTGGCCGAAACGCGGGGTTGGCAGGTTCCCAAAGTTGGGCCAACCTCGACGGTGTCCTGGGTCCGATTGGGATGGGGGCCCCTTAGCTCGGTCGCCTGCGCATCAAACCCGGGGGTCAGCCCGCGAGTCAGTAGTTAGGAATTTGCGCCGGGCGGCTGGAAGGGCGTGGGGAGGCGAAACGCTGGCCTCCTGATCCAGGCGGTCGACGACATGGGCAAGGGCGGAACGGGGGTCCTCACCGTCGACGGCAAGGTGCTCCCGCAGCGGAAGGTGGAGCACACCATTCCTGATGTCTCTCGAGGAGTCGCTCGACGTCGGAGCCGGCGCACGGTCGCCTGTCGACCACAGCTACAAGCTTCCCTTCAGGTTCACCGGCACGATCAACAAAGTGACTTGCCCACTGGACCGCAACAGTTGACCGCCGGTCAACCTGAGGTGATGGAGCGGACGGTCGCTGCGGCCCACGACACGCCCGGTCGACAGCAAGTGAGCAACGCTGGTCAAGCTCCTCACGGACAAACAGCCGGATTCTCATGAGATTAGAGACCGGCATTGGAGGTCAGAAGCGGGAAGACTGGATGGTAGCTTTAGTAACAACATAGGTGTATCCGTTCGTTATAGATATCTGTCCTCCGGGCGGATAGCGCCTTGATCCATCTCGGGCGGAAGCGCGGCACGCTGATTGCGCGCGGATTCCCGGGGCAGATCAACGCCGAGGTCGAGGAGAGAAAATCTGTGCTGAGCCGCTACGTCGTGATTGGTCTGTTCGCTTTTTTCGCTGCTTCAGGCTGCGCCCCGAATCAAAATCAAATGCTTGACAACGCTCAGGCAATGGCGCTCCAGACCGCGGTTAACCGCGGACAGTTCGATATGGGCTGTCCCTCTGCGACTGGAGTAGTGCTTTCGCGGGAAGTCGTCGAGCCTGCTCTGCAAGGGCCTTTGGTGAACGGGATCCGGCGCGCTGAGTTCACGATCGGTGTCGCAGGCTGTGACAGGCGCAAGAGCTACATTGTTGTCTGCCCTGAGGGCGGAACTGGATGCTTCGCCACAGGGCCGGGCCCTTTCCACCGCGATTTCCAGTAAGCGCATTCTACAGACGGTCTTCGGAACGACTCTGGATCAGGGAACGAATCTTACAATTGATTTGACCGCAAGAAATTGAGGCAATGGAGGACCCGCGAATGATATCAGTCACCAAAAGACGGCAGTCAGAGTTGGGAATGAGCAGGCTTTATCTTCTGGGGATCGCCGCCTCGCTGATGTTGGTCGCGGGCGTTGCCAGGGCTCAGTACGGAGGGTATCAGCAGCCGGGCCAGTACCCTCTTCTGGACAGAGCCGCGAACATAGTCATCGAGAAATACAGGAATTCCTCCTGCGAGCAGCTGTGGCAGGACCGGAATCAGCCGAAGTCGGAGGAACAGCAGAGGGCCGTAGAGTTTCTTCGTACTGATCCTCAGATCCGCCGTATGTTCATCGATCGAGTGGCGGCGCCCGTGGCAAACAAACTCTTCGAGTGCGGCATGATCCCCTGAATTGGGGCTAGCTCAGCGATGGACGTTGACGGTCCAGGGAGAGCGAAGATGAATATCCGTTTGGCGCCTGCAATTCTCGCCGTTGCGATCGGGGTCCTGGGATGTTTGACGAACGCGTTGGCGGCAGACTCATCCGCCGCAGCTACGCCAGTCCCGCAATCTGCGCAGCCTCCGCCTCCTCCGAAGATCGATCCGCAAGCTGATGAGCTTCTTTCGAAAACCTGTGCGGTTCTCGGAACGGCCGACGCATTCAGTTTTCATGCGGAAGTGATGTTCGACAGGGTTCTGCCTCATACCGTGAAGGTGCAGTTCGCAGGCGAGATTAACTTTTATCTGCAGCGGCCTGATGAGCTTGCGGTTGACTACCAGAGCGACCTCGGGGGCAAGCGGGTCTGGTATCAGGATGCGGAACTGACGATCTTCGATCTGCCGCACCAGATGTATGCGAACACCAAGGCGCCTTCATCGATCGATTCCATGCTCGACGAGGTAGCGCAGAAGGAACATGTTACGTTGCCGCTGGCTAATTTGGCGTACAGCAATCCCTGCGAGCGAATCCGCAAACAGATCATTTACGGCGGTTATATCGGCGTGAACGACGTAAATGGCGAGGACTGTGACCACGTTGCATTCTCGTCCGGAAATACCGACCTCCAACTCTGGCTTGCTCGCTCGGGAAAGCCGATACCACGCAAGATTGTCATCAACTATCGGACAGAACCTGGATCGCCCCAGTACATCGCAGTCCTGTCCGGCTGGAAATTTCCAAAGGAAATCCCCAGCAGCGATTTTGCCCCACGGGTTCCGAAGGACGCTAAGCGTATCGAGTTTCTAAAGGTGCAGGAGTAAACAATCATGAACACCACAACAAATTTGCGCCGTGCTTCCCGCAATGCGCTGAGAATTTTCGTTTTTGCGGCTGGACTCGCACTGGCCGCTGCTCCGAGCGCATCTGCGCGGTGGGGCGGTGGCGGTTCTGGTGGAGGAGGTTTCGGTGGACGCGGAGGCTTTGGCGGGGGAGGATTTGGCGGACGGGGAGGGTTCGGCGGATCGGACGGATTCGACCGCGGCAACTTCGGCTCACCCGGTGGCGAGTCGTGGAACCGCTCCGGCAGCTCAGGCAACCAGCCTAAGTCGTACGGTTCGGGAAGTACCTACAACTACAACAAGTCCTCTTCTGAGTATAGCCAGTACAAACCGCCTTCCGGTTCCAGCGGCACCTCGGGCAGCTCGTCGAGTTCATCCAACAAGCAACAGGAATACCAGACCTATAATACTAATCAGGAAGAACAGCAGCAGGCTCAGTACAACGAGATGAACCAGCTGCAGCAGAACCAGGAGAAGACCGAAGAGTCGATGCACAATTCGACCATGAACACAATCAATAACAACATGGGCCAAAGTAACTGGGGCGGCGGAGGCGGAGGCTCCTACGGTGGTGATAACAATGGCGGCTCCGGTAGCGGCGAAGCTCTGGGTGCGGCCGCGCTGGGTGCCGTGGGCGGAATGGCGGTCGGCTCGATGATGGCGGCGAACTCGCAACCGAAGCAGCCGCAGACAACAATTATTCAAAACAATCCCTACGGCTACTATCCGCCTCCACCTCCACCGCCGGGCTATCAGCC
>Ga0187771_10000073_pt1 | contig 46189 bp, 35 predicted proteins | sample 0116_SJ02_MP15_1_FD_133139 | JGI IMG/M metagenome (GOLD analysis project Ga0187771, IMG submission 133139) | Tropical peat soil microbial communities from peatlands in Department of Meta, Colombia - 0116_SJ02_MP15_10_MG | ecosystem: Environmental > Terrestrial > Soil > Wetlands > Peat | place...
CGGTCAGCGTGTGCACGTTCGGTCAGGACCGTTGGCAGGAGCGAACGGCATCCTGGTTCGACGAAAAGATAAGTTTCGTATCGTGCTTTCCATCGATCTCATCATGCGGTCGGTGGCGGTGGAGGTCGACGAAGCGGATGTGGAACCGTGCTAAAGGATTACCTACAGCGCGCGGGCGTGGCCTCGAAACACGCTGCGGCGGCATTTGATTGGGGGAAAAGGTTCGAAGTGGGTGGCTCTGATTACAATCACAAGCAGAACAAGGAGAAAACAACTATGCGCAATAGCCTTCTGACGGGGGTTTTCGGGCTGGTATTAGGCCTGATCATTTCCACAGCGTTTACTCACGCAGCACCGATAACGGGACAGGGACAAACACCGAACATGCAGGTTGCGGGTCAAGCGGTTGGCCCGGTCGAACTGCAAACGGTAGCCGCCGCCGATGCCCCAGGAGAGATTCGTCATGCGATTGACAACCTGAATGAGGCGAAAGGCCATTTGGATCGTGCCGGGGGTGAATGGGGAGGCCACAAGTCTCAGGCGATCGCTTTCGTCAACAATGCCCTGCATGAACTCAACCTGGGCGTGGAATGGGCCCACCAGCACGGTACTTACTAGGTTTGCAGGATAGAAACCAGCGTTGCTGATCGAACCTCATTCGTCTGACCTGGTGAAGCAGATCGTTGTTTTCCTGGCACCAGGTCGGACGAAAATTTTGCTCTCCTCCCGCAAAAGCGCGACCGCCGAGGGTGGTGCTGCAAGTCTGCCAGCGGAAATCTCAGAACTGAGTCAATTACAGCCTTGCGCGGTTTCGGCCGCATGGAGATGTTATGAGTAGACTTTGGTTTTCTTTTGGTCACGTGCGAACTTTCGCAATCTTAGCGCTCTGTCTTGAGCTGGCATGTTCTGCGACAGCCTGGAGTCAGGATTCACAGCGCCTGTCCTATACGCCCAGCACGGCGATTGAGCAGGACAAATCTCGAGCGCAGAACGAAGCCGAAGAAATGGTTTCGCTGTCCGCTGATCAGATTGTGACGGTTCTCACCCAGGAACCGGGGCTCATGCTCGAGGTCAAGAAAGCACTGGTCAGAAGCGCTTTCGAGCAGGGCAGGGTGGTAGACCGCAACGACCTGACGGATGACGCCGTATATCGTCTGATTCGCGAAGACGACAACGCGCGTGTGATCGCAACCAAAGAGATTGAGAAACGTTCTTACATCAGGGCGAAACCGACCCGCGATGAGATAGCAAAGAATCTACCATGTCGTGCGCCGATGACGCCCGACATGCTCAAGCTGCAGCAGCAAAAATCGAGTGATGCGATTTCAGGCGCCTCGAATGTGGCCCAGGCCTTAACCGACCACAAACCGGTTATAAGTCAGGAACAGATTTATTGGGCGGAGCATGACAATGATTTGGATTGCTATCTGACCCAGTACCTGCCTTTCGGCACGGCGCAGTCCCTGTACCCGCTGACGACCTCAAACGCACAGGCCCCTCAGCAGCCGCAACTACAGCAGGCATATCCTTACTCCCAGTATCCGCAGCGGTATCCGTCGAGCACTTACCCCTTACAGAGCCCCGGGCAATATCCTCAGCAGTATCCGCAGCAGCAATATCCGCCGTCACAGTACGGTCCCCAGCAGCCCTACACACCTGCCCAACCGCAACTCAACTTTACCCAGATGCAGGAGCCTCCCCAGGGTTATTTCGGTATGGAGGGCGAAGAGAACGAGATGCTCGACCTGCAGCCCGGCGAGCTCGGTACTATGATGAGTGCCAGCCAACCCGGTGGTTTCCAGAGCCTGGGCAGCGGCGGCGGAATGGGATTAACGAGTGGTGCCGGCTTGTCCGGTATGACGTTGCCTACGTCGCTCAATTCATCGGGTCTCGGCTCGATGGGATCGTCGGGCTCGATGAGTTCATTGGGTGCCCTGGCGTCCCCGTTTGGTTCACTCGGCGGTTCTCTGTTTGGCACATCTCCTTTCCCGACTCAGGGAAGCCTGGAGAATCAGACGTACCCCGGGCTGCAACAGTATCCGCCGCCTAAGATGCCTGAGCAGCCTAAACTGTATCATCGTCCCAACCCCTACGCCGATATCCCCTCTCTGTACGATCTCTACGCGCAGTACCCACGGCACGCGCACATGCTGGAGCGCTTTGGCAATGACGTTTTCGTTTATGGAAGCGGCAATCTGGCCGAACTGCCGATGGACATGCCCGTCGGACCCGACTATGTCGTTGGTCCGGGTGACGGCCTCAGTATTGATATGTGGGGAGGCGTCTCGGAAAAACTCATTCGCGTAGTGGATCGGGAGGGGTTACTTACTCTGCCCGAAGTCGGGCCCTTGCAGGTGTCCGGGAAGACTCTGGGTGAGATACAGCATGAGGTGCAGAACATCTTGCGGGGTCAGTTCCGGGATGTCGGCGCCGACGTTTCTCTGGCGCACTTGCGTACGATTCGTGTCTATGTCGTGGGGGATGTCGAGCGTCCCGGAGCGTACGATGTAAGTTCACTGTCGACAGCCTTAAATGCGCTCTATGAGGCCGGCGGACCCACTTCGGCCGGTTCCATGCGAGTTTTGGAGCACTACCGTGGCAAGCAGCTCGTCGAAACCGTGGATGTATACGACCTACTCTTGCATGGTATCCGTGCGGACATGCAGAGATTGCAGCCCGGTGATACGCTTCGCGTGCCACCTCTAAAAGACGAGGTGACGGTGCAAGGCATGGTGCGTCGACCAGCGATCTACGAACTGAATGGCGAGCAGAACCTTGCCCAAGTTCTGGAGCTTGCGGGCGGCGTGCTGCCCAGCGGTACTTTGCGGCATATCGATGTGGAACGCATCGAGAGCCACGCGAGCCGCACTATGCTTCGTCTGGACATTCCCGAGACGAACAGTGATGCCAGTGTCGCCAAGACGCTGGAAGATTTCAAGATTCAAGACGGAGACAAGGTTCGGATTACGCCGATCTTGCCATATGCCGATAAGACGGTATATCTGGACGGCCATGTTTCACGGCCAGGCAAGTTTGCCTACACCGATGGCATGAAAGTTACCGATCTGATCAAGTCTTACAAGGACCTGCTGCCGGAACCTGCCGTCTCGCACGCGGAAATCATTCGCCTGAACCCGCCCGATCTCGCGCCCGTGGTCCTCACATTCAACCTGGGGGACGCGATGGCTGGCAAAGATCCGGATCTGGTACTGAAGCCGTTCGATACGGTCCGCATTTTCGGCAAATATGATTTCGAAGATCCGCCCGTCATCACCATCACCGGCGAGGTACGGGATCCGGGTGACCATCTGACTAATGGCCTGCCCCATTTGCGGGATGCCATTTATCTGGCCGAAGGGACCACGCCCGATGCCTTGCTGGACGATGTCCAGATCTTCCGCAAAACCAGCGACGGGAAATTGCAAGTCCTGAGCGTAAATCTGGCCAAGGCGCTGGAAGGCAACGAGAAGGACAACATCCTCCTTGAACCAAAAGACCGCGTGTTTGTGAATCGTGATCTTAACAAGGTGGATCCGGCCACGGTTACGATCTCAGGCGAAGTCGGCCGGCCCGGGAAATATCCTCTCGGCGATGGCATGACTGCCACCGATTTAGTGCGTGTCGCCGGCGGCTTCAAGCGTGGCGCCTACACGGAAGAAGCTGACCTGACCAGTTACATGATCGAACATGGAGAGAGGATCGTATCCGATCATCAGAACATCCAGATCGGTAAAGCCATGGCGGGTCTACCTGACACCGATGTGCGTTTGCACGACGGTGACGTATTGACGATCCGCGAAGTCTCCGGATGGCAGGACCTGGGCGCGACCATCGAGGTGAAAGGCGAAGTGGTACATCCAGGAGGCTATGGCATTCAGCCGGGAGAACGTCTCAGTTCGATCCTGGAACGTGCCGGAGGTTTCTCGGCTTTGGCCTATCCCTACGCCGCAGTCTTCGAACGCGTCGAACTGCGGGATTTGGAAGAAAAAAATCGTTCGCAACTGATCCAGCTGGTTCGGGCGGAAGAGGCGCAACTTAAGCTTATTCCGGGCATGGATACCGACGACCAGGTGAAGCTCAAGGCAACCCAGCTTCTGTACCAGAAAACCATCAACAATCTGCAAAATGTTCCGCCGGTTGGCCGCTTAGTGATTCACATATCTTCTGATATCAAGAAGTGGGCCAACACGTCAGCCGACATTCAGGTGCGGGCGGGAGATAAAATCTACATTCCCAAGAAGGCAGGAATGGTGTTAGTGGACGGCTCCGTGTACAGCCCAACCGGAATTACCTACAAGCCGGGCAAGAATGCGGGTTGGTATCTGATGCAGGCCGGGGGCCCCACACAATCAGCGGACAAGCGGGCCGCGTTCGTGATTCGCGCTGATGGCTCGGTTGTCGGTGGCCCGGGAGGGTTGTTCAACGGAGGTGTCGAACACGCCGAGTTGCGCGCTGGGGATATGGTGGTGGTGCCAGAGAAGAACTTCTACTGGGGAACCAAATTCAAGTCTACGCTGGCAGCTGCTCAGCTCGCGACTTCAGTCGGAATCGCGGCCTATTATGTGGGACATTTCTGAGGTGGGGCTGAATCTTGTCACGTCGTGCAAAGATCTCTGCCTTAATGTGGATTGCCCTGCTTAGTGCAAGGCTTGGACAGGGTCAAACAACAACTGTTCCGTCCTCCCCAAGTGGGGAACACGAAACCAATCGGAAAGCCGTTGTCCAAGGCCCGTCTCCGGGGTCAGAGACAAGGTTAAATGACCTGGAAAAAAGCGGCTGGTTGCTGCCGGGGAGCGATCCGCAGAACCGGCTGGTTTCACCTTTCTTGCGCCATCTTGTCAGCGACCAGGAACAGTTTTGGACGGCTCCCAGGCATTTGCATGTTAAAGACTTGAGATGGGTCGTGCCTTTCACGGCGGTCACCGGAGCTTTTGTCGCAAGCGATAGCTGGTGGGCCAAACAGGTTCCCGGGAGCCACATCTCGACAAGCAAGACAATTTCCGACTACGGTACTTACTCGTTAATCGGTCTTGGAGGAGCCTCATTTCTTTTGGGTCATATCGATCACGACGACCATCTTTCCGAGACAGGGTTGCTGGCTGGTGAAGCGGCGGTTAACAGCACTGCGATAGCCTACGCTCTCAAAGAAGTTACCCAGAGACAACGGCCTTATGAGGGCAGCGGCAACGGAGGTTTTTTTGCCGGTGGGAGTTCTTTTCCTTCGGAACACTCGGCGATTGCGTGGTCCATCGCCAGCATCTGGGCACACGAATACCCCGGTTGGTTGAGCCAGATGGCGGCCTACGGTCTGGCTTCTACGATCACAGTGACTCGGGTCACAGCCAAACAACATTTTCCGTCGGATGCACTCATCGGAAGCGCTTTGGGGTGGTATTTGGCCCGCCAAGTCTATCGGGCCCATCACGACCCCGAACTGGGGGGCGCCGGTTGGGGCAATTTCATCGAGGAGAAAACCGAGGAAGGACCTCGCAACCCGAATTACATGGCGTCGCCTTACGTTCCGCTGGACAGTTGGATTTACCCGAGCCTGGAACGCTTAATTGCGCTTGGTTATTTGAAATCAGCAGTCCTTGGCATGCGCCCATGGACGCGAATGCAATGTGCTCGACTCCTGCAAGATGCTCAAGAAAACTTCCCGGATAACGGTGCAGACGGCGGTGAAGCGGGAAAACTTTATGCGAGCTTGAGGAACGAATTGGGACAGGAAATTTCCCGGCTTGATGGAGCCGCCAACGTAGGTGCGCGTATCGATTCGATTTACTCACGGTCCATGGGTATTTCGGGCACACCGCTTCGCGACGGTTATCACTTCGGCCAGACAATTATCAATGATTACGGGCGGCCCTACTGGAGCGGCTACAACAATGTCACTGGCATCATCGCGGACGCGGAAACTGGTCCCATGTCTTTTTCCTTCCGCAGTGAATATCAATACGCTCCTCCTATGCCTTCCTATCCGGCATCGGTTCTTGCTGCCACCGGTGCCGCGGACGGCACCCCGGCACTTGCCAATGGAACCGCCGCATTCAACCGCTTCCAGCTGCTCGACAGCATGGCTTCGTTCAACCTCAACAATGTCCAGATCTCTGTTGGAAAGCAGAGCGTTTGGCTCGGTCCGGGCGAATCCGGTCCGTTGCTGATGAGTGACAATGCAGCTCCATTTCCGATGGCGAAGATCGAAGACATCGTCCCGCGCGAAATCCCGGGGCTTTCTCGTTTATTCGGGCCGATGCGAGCAGAGTTCTTCGTAGGGCAGCTCTCCGGCCAGCAGTGGGAGCTTTGTACCTTACCCACATGCTCTTCCAGGTATCCAGGGTCCTTCCTTACTGTAGGCCGAACTACGGAATTCATCGCCGGCCCTAATATCGCGTTGCAGCCCTTCCTCCACGGAGAAAAAATCAGCTTTCAACCCACCCAAAACCTAGAGTTCGGTATGGGCGTAACCACGATGTTTGGCGGTCCCGGTTTGCCAGTGACCTTCGGCAACTTCTTTCGTACTTACTACGTGCACACTTCTAACCTGGCTCTCAATCCAGGCAAGCGCGCTTCCGCGGCCGATATCACTTACAGAATGCCAGGGCTTCGCAACTGGCTAACCGTGTACCTCGACTCTATGACATGGGACGAGGTTTCACCGGTCGGTTCAACCCGTGCCAACGTAAATCCGGGCATCTACCTGCCGAAGCTGCCGAAATTGCCCAAGCTCCAGCTGCGGGCTGAAGGATTTAATATCTCGCACACGACCCACAATGGACAGTTCGTTCCGGGCTGGGTGTACTACAACGCCGATCGTTATCGGAGTGGTTACACCAGCGATGGCGATCTGCTCGGCAGTTGGATCGGTCGCGCCGGCCGCGGCGGACAGGGTTGGTTGACCTACTCATTTTCCCCGCGCACTAATGTTCAGTTGGGCTATCGGCTCCAGGACGTCTCGAAGACTTTTATCCAGGGCGGTCGTCTTGCTGACTATTCTGCCAGCAGTGGCTTCACGCTTTCGCGTCACCTGGCACTTTCCGGACTCCTGCAGTACGAACAGTGGAGGTTCCCGGTTCTGTCTTCAAACACGCAGTCTAATGTCACCGCTTCCTTGCAGCTCACGTACTACCCGAAGTGGCAGATTTCGAAGTGATCGGATCACCACAACGCCCTCGTCCGGTGTTGAGTGGGCGGCGGCGAGGTGGGGGATTTTTCGCGACTGGAAAGATCTGCAATCGAGGAGTTGAGCTTTACCAGCGTGGTTGAGCTGACCGCCCAAGAAGTCCGATGACTGACGCCAAAGAACTCGCTCGCAGTGTTCGGACGGGACTTCGAAGTCTCTTTCTCGGCGCCAACGTCGCTTCGTTGCGTTTTTGGTCGAAGCCACGAGATGCTTATCAGTACTGGAATGCTTGCTTGTTTTTGGGTAGAGCCATGGGACACGAGGGGTTGCCCAGGAAGCATGTTTGGGAAGTGTTCGGCGAACTTGCAACCAGGACTGAACTTTGTTTTCCGGAATTGAAGCATAGTTGGATTAGTGACGACCCATCGTATCTTGTCGATCTGGCCAACCTGGGCTTCCTGTGCCAGGCTGTTCAGCCCCGCACGGTGTTCGAGATCGGCACCTCTACCGGATATTCCAGCTTGTTCATGGCTGCCAATACCAGCCCGGAAACCCGCATATGGACTCTGGATCTGCCCGCCGCGGACAGCGTTACCGACAGTGCTTTGACCTTGTATGATCAGCGCATTGTCGAAGGGTGTCATGCAGTGGAGCCTTGCTTTGTAGGCCACTCGCTGGGCAGCAAGATTCGAAGAATCTATGGCGACAGCGCAAGATTCGACTTCCTCCCCTATCGCCGGTCAGTGGACCTCTTTTTCATTGATGGCGCACACACCTACGAATACGTCCGCACAGATACCATCAATGCCCTGTACTGTTGTCGCCGAGGCAGCGTGATTGCCTGGCATGATTACGGACGATCGGGCCTGAGCCGGGATGTGTCCACCTGGCTGGAACAACTCAACCAAGTTGTGCCGGTCTACGCCGCTCACGGGTCCAGTTTGGCATTCATGTCATGCGGCTTCGATGGCGAAGAATTGGCAAAAACCCTTGCCGCCGGACGCGGAGCCGCGCCAGCGGACCAGTCCGACGATCAGGAAGCAGTCAGCGAGGCGCTGTCCCGCTCCTGAGGTGCCTCAGTAATATCACTGCATTAGAGGGATTCCCGGTGGTTTGCTATCATGAGAGCGAACAATGAGTGCTCGATTGATAGGTGATTGTGGGTGGACGAGAAGATGAAGACGGATTCATTCGTCACGGAGAAGTTAGCTTGAACCCATCTAGCGAGCTCGAAGGGCCGATTCAACAGTTGCCGGAGGTCCAAGCAGTTGCCCGCGGGAACGGCAACGGCAACTTGGCCACCTCTGCCAGCTACGGCGTAGAGAAGCTGTGGCTGCTGTGGCAGAGGCGCAGTCTTCTTGGCCGGTTTGCCCTGTATGGGCTAATTTTGTCTACCGCGCTTGCATTCATACGACACCCTTCGTATACCTCGATCACTCGCCTGATGCCGCCGGAGAGGGATATGAGCAGCTCGCCTCTATTTATGATGGCGGCGATGGCCTCGGGTGGCGGCAGCGGGTCGGGGTCTGGGAGCGGCGGCGGTGGCGGCGGTGGGTCGAGTCTCGGCGATGTTGCCAGCGAGGTGCTTGGCACCAAGAGCCAGGGCGCTCTGATGGTGGAGCTATTACGTAGCCGCACGGTAGCCGACAAGCTGATCGAAAAATTCAATCTTCGCCAGGTGTATAAAGTCGGGTACTGGGAAGATGCGCGCGCCAAGCTGAAGACCAAGACCGAGATTTCCGAAGACAAGAAGAGCGGAGTCATCCTCATTGAGGTCACGGATCATGACCCTAACCGCGCCGCTCAAATGGCACAAGCCTACGTGGCATCGTTGAACGACTTGCTGGCATCGGTCAGCACTTCTTCAGCGCGTCGAGAGCGCGTTTTCATCGAAAGCCGGCTCAGGACCGTCAAGCAGGATCTGGACAACGCGGAACGAGACTTCAGCGATTACGCGAGCAAGAACACGGCCATCGATATTCCGGAGCAGAGCAAAGCCATGGTTGCGGAAGCGGCCATGTTGCAGGGACAGCTGATCGCAGCGCAATCCGAACTTGAGGGACTCTCACAAATTTATACGCCCAACAATGTCCGCGTGCGCTCGGCGCAGGCCCGGGTCGCCGAACTGCAGAAGCAGTTTGAAAAAATGGGCGGCGACAGCGCCAGCCTGGCCGCCGCCCGCCAGTCCGGTTTCGTGTCCGGGGATAACGACACGTATCCCTCCATCCGCAAACTTCCACTGTTGGGCGTGCGCTGGGCGGACCTGTATCGGGAAGCCAAGATTCAGGAGGCTGTGTACGAGCTGCTCACCGGGCAGTGCGAACTGGCAAAGATCCAGGAGGCAAAGGAGATCCCGTCGGTGCAGGCGTATGACGCGGGAACGGCGCCGGAGAAACCCTCCACTCTCCCTCGCTTGCTCCTCATGTTGATCGGAACTACCTTGACGCTTGGCGCGGGCACAGCCTGGATTCTGGGCTCAGCCAAGTGGCGGCAGGTCGATCCCGAGGATCCGCGCAAGCAACTCGTCCAGCAGGTCACGCAGGACGCGTGGGTCCCCTTCGTTCTGTCGGCAACGCGCGTCCAGAAGCAGATTGCCGGGCGGCTTCCCAAGTGGCCACGTAACGGTCACACCAATGGTTCGGGCGAGTCTCAGTAAACGGGTTCTCCGATAACGATGACAACTCTGGGTGCCCTCAAGGAAAACTGGGATTGTCTTGCCCAGAACGATCCCCTTTGGGCAATCTGCACCGACCCCAGCAAGCGCAACCGAGGGTGGAATCAAGAAGAGTTTTTTTCTACCGGACAGGCCGAAATAGAAACGGTGCTCCAGTACATCAGCTCTCTTGGCCTGACACCGGAGTTCGACGGTGCGGCCCTCGATTTCGGCTGCGGCGTGGGTCGCTTGACGCAGGCGCTGGCTTCCCGCTTTGCCGCCTGCATCGGGGTAGACATTTCCCCCACGATGGTGAAGACCGCAGACTCGTTGAATCGCTACCCAGGCAAATGCCGTTACGTGCTGAACGATTCCGACAAACTGCCGGGCTTGGGTGACAACCATTTCGCCTTTGTCTACTCCAGCATCGTACTTCAGCATATTGCTCCTGAATACACGGTTGGGTATCTTCGTGAGTTCGCCCGCGTGCTTAAACCCGGTGGCATCCTCGTATTTCAATTGCCGTCCCACCGCAGGGTTTGGATGGGAAGATTGCGAACCAAGCTGCGCTTGCGGTACAGAGTAGATACTGTACTCGGGCGTCTCGGTTTTTCTGGCCGGGAACTGGCCAATCGTATCGAAATGAACTGTCTTGCCGAAGACGAAGTAAGAAAGGCAGTGCGGAACGAGTGTCAGGTGGTCAACGTCGCGATGACGAACTCCTGTGACCCTGATTTCTACGGCAGATTTCGCTATTGCAACGCGGAACCCTCAACTGGCTTCGTGAGCAAACAGTATGTCATGACGAAGCCGGCTGCTGTCGCGCAATAGGCGGATCAATTCAGCGCTTTTCCTGAACATGGACCAGCAATTCCCCTTGGACAATGTAGCTCTGCCTCAGCCGGCCGCGGCGGGCCTGCTGCGCAACTTCGAGCGCGTGGCAAGCGTGGTTCTGGCAGGCATCGCCATCTACTTGCTGGCGACCGAGAGCCTGGAGTGGGTTCCATACGTTGCCGGTGGCCTGGCTGGTGTTCTCGTCCTCACAATTTTCTGGCCGTATGGTGCCATCCTCGGTCTGATGGTCGCGGCCGCAATGCCCAAGTGGGAGATGGAAAGCTCTGGCCGGCACATCAAACCTGAGCATCTCGTGGTGGCGGCCTTTTGTGGGATTCTGCTGCTGCGCATCGCCGCCCGCGCTCACCGTTGGAAATCGCTCGACCGACTGGACTTTCTCCTTCTCGGTTTCCTGGCGCTCAACTTCTTCAGTTCGGCCTTTACCTCTCCGGACCGTGGTTCCACTTTGCGCTGGGCCCTGTTGCAGTCGTTGGCTGTGGCCCCGGCTTTTCTTATCGGTCAATTGGTTCGCACGCAAGAACGATTTCAACGGACCATGTCATTTTGGCTTTGGGTGGGCGTGCTGGAGGCTTTGTTCGGTCTGATTTGCTTTCTGTCGTATTTGCTATGGGACACAAAATTCGGAATGGGGTTCTTCGCGAACCTGAACTTCATCCCTGCGGTGCGTGGCTCTCAATTTGAGCCCAACATATTCGGCAGCTACTGCACTTGTTTTGCGGCCATGTTTCTGTTTTATTTCGTCGCCCGCCAAACCCACAAGGTCTGGTACTTACTCGGCCTCTCAATCTGCGGAATAGCTTTACTACTAAGCTTGGCCCGCCAGGCATGGGCCACCTTTCTTATTGTGGCGCCCCTGGTGTTGGTCTATACCCTGCGGCGTCGCAAGGTGCCTTGGAGGACGTTCATTTCCGTGACGGCAACTCTGTTGCTCGCGTTACTGGTGGGAGCCAGCCTGATGAAAGATCTGCGAGAGCGGTTAGAAACCCTGGCCTTCAGTAAGGTCATGGAGGATCCCACGGTGATACGCCGGGCTAAAGTGGTCATCCAAAGCATCGATGATATCAAGCAACATCCGATCGTAGGTTCTGGCAGCAACAGCTTCCAATTGACTGGGGCGGGTACTGAGGAAGAATATGAAGGCGGAGAGGCCTGGCTGGGCCTATTTTTCTTTCGCATCCTGCATGATACCGGCATCATCGGAGTCATTCTGATCGGATGGTTCTTTTGCAGTCTGGGGCGGCGTGCCTGGCGTGTTTTATCGCGGCACAAACCAGCTACCATTGCCATTGGTGCCCTTGCCGCCGCTACACTGGTGATGCTGATCGCCTACGAGTTGACGGACGCTTCGACGTTGGCCTTCACCTGGATTCATCTCGGTCTCCTTATGGCCGGTATCCGGATCGCAGAGGCCGAAATTTCAGCAGAGCAAACACAATCGCCTGCGCTTCGTTACGCCTGAGTTAAGGGGCTTGAACTTCTCGCAATGCCGTGTGTGGAAAGAGGGCCTGAATAATGCGTGTGGCCATGATCGGGATTAAGGCGATCCCGGCACGTTTTGGAGGGTTCGAGACAGCCGTGGACGAACTCTCGCGAGGCCTGGTGGGACTCGGACATAGCGTGCGCGTCTACAATCGTTCCGGGATGAGCGACTTCCCTGATACCCATTACCAGGGAGTTGAATTGGTTACTCTCCCGACGGTGAAATCCAAAAACCTGAGTACGATCGTGCATGCCTTCCTGAGCACGCTGCACGTTTTGTTGCATCGAGTCGATGTAGTCCATTACTTCACAACGGGAGTCACGCTTTTTGCGCCCCTTCCCCGTCTGTTTGGCATGAAGGTGGTATGCTCGGTGGACGGTACCGATTGGCAACGAGCCAAGTGGGGGTGTTTTCCCCGATGGTATCTGCGTTTGTCAGAAAAACTGGCGGTGCGGTTTTGCGACGGCCTGATCTCTGATTCCAAAGAGGTCATGAGTTACTATGCCGAACAGCACGGCGCCCCTTCCTTCTGCATCGCCTACGGTATGCGGGAGCATCTTTCCGGCCAACAGGACGTGCTGGACCGCTTGCAACTGGCGCCGCGAGACTTTGTCCTGTTTGTCGGTCGCCTGGTTCCCGAAAATAATATTCATCATCTCATTCACGCCTTCGAGAAGACTCCGACCACGCGAAAACTGGTGATTGTCGGCGATGATCCATGGGAGAAGGACTACGTCAAGGCCCTGAAATCTACCCGCGATCCGCGCGTCATTTTTACTGGGGCTGTCTACGGGGATGGCTATGCGCAATTGCAGGAGAATGCCTATCTCTTTGTGCTTCCGGACGAAGTCGGTGGCACTCATCCCGCGCTGGTGGAAGCCATGGGCTACGGCAATTGTGCCCTGGTTAACGATACTCCGTCGAACCTCGAGGTCGTTGCAGACGCGGGACGGAGCTACCGTGGCCGCGAAGGTGACGCTGATCTGCAACGCCAGCTACAATTTCTGCTGGACAATCCGGAACTAGTCGCCGACTATAGAGCGCGTGCCCGCCATCGTGCCCAGACACACTATCGCTGGGAGGATGTGGTGCGCGAGCATGCTACGGTGTATTGTCGGCTGACTGGGCAGCTCCAGGCTATGCCGGAACGCCAGTTCGTTTCGTCAGCGGATTAACATAAAGAATGTCCACGGCAGCGGAACAAGCACGTCTGCAACCAATCTTGTCGAGCCATTGGGAGCAGCCGCTTCAGATCGGCTGCAAACGCCTGCTGGATATCGTCGTTTCTGCGTTCTTGCTCGTTCTGCTTTCGCCGCTGTTCCTGTTTCTCACCCTTCTCGTCAAGATAACCTCACCTGGCCCCTTGATTTACCGCTGGAAGGTGGTGGGCCGGGATGGGCATCCGTTCCTCGGCTACAAGTTTCGTTCCATGGTCGTCAACGCCGACGAATTGAAAACCAGTTTGGAAGATCGCAATGAGATGACTGGCCCCGTCTTCAAGTTGGTCGACGATCCTCGCATTACGCCTGTAGGGCGGTGGATGAGGCGTTACAGTCTGGATGAGTTGCCGCAACTTTACAGTGTGCTCAAGGGAGACATGTCGCTCGTGGGGCCGCGCCCGCCGCTGGTCACTGAGTATGCTCGTTTCAATGAGTATCAGAGGCAGAAGCTTGCTGTGAAGCCAGGTATCACCTGCTTATGGCAAGTCAGTGGCCGGAATAAAGTGAGCGACTTTGACGAATGGGTGGGGTTAGATTTGAAGTATATTCGCTGCTGGTCATTGGGATTGGACTTCAAGATTCTGTGGAAGACCATCGCCGTAGTTGTGTCCGGATCCGGCAGGTAGCAAACACACTGGTTTTGCAGGGAGCGATCCTTCGATGACGCGAGTTCTGGTTCTCGGCGGAGCGGGATTCATTGGCAGCCACCTGGTGGACCGTTTTATCAGGGACGGATTTCGTGTGCGCGTGTTGGACAACCTGGACGCCAAGATCCATCCCCACGGAAAACCGCACTATCTCTCTTCCGAAGCCGAATTCATTCACGGAGACTACACCGATCGCGAGACGCTTCTCCACGCTCTGCAGGACATTGATTGCGTGTCCCACCAGGCCGCGTATCAGGATTACATGCCGGACTTTTCCCGCTTCCTCCAAGTGAACGCGCTGGGAACGGCCCTGCTTTACGAACTCATCGTGCAGAATCGCCTGAAAGTGAAGAAGGTGATTGTGGCCTCGTCTCAGGCAGTGTACGGCGAAGGGCAATACACCTGCCCGCAACACGGCAGGTTGCTTCCAGTGCCGCGCGGCCAGCAGCAATTGCGGGAGCGTAAATGGGAAGTCCTGTGCCCGCAGTGTGGTCGCGGGTCGAAGCCGGCCTTGTTGACCGAAGAGTTCACCAATCCCTACAACCAGTATGCCGTTTCCAAGCTGGCGCAGGAAAAAACTGCCCTGGGGCTCGGTTGGTTGCACGGCATTCCTACGGTGGCACTCCGCTATTCGATTACCCAGGGCCCGCGTCAATCTCTGTTCAATCACTATTCGGGGATTTGTCGCATCTTTGTGAGCCGGGCTTTGCGTGGACAGCCGCTGCTCATTTACGAAGACGGCCATCAGACTCGCGACTTTGTGCACGTACAGGACGTTGTCGAAGCCAATATGCTAGTGCTTCGCAAGGAGGACGCCGACTTTCAAGCCTTCAATGTGGGAAGCGGCCACGCAACCTCAGTGCTGGAATACGCCCAGGCGGTTCGTGACAAAGTTGGTTCAGCGGTAGAATTCCAAGTGCCGGGAGAATATCGGCGTGGCGATAATCGACACAGCGTCTCCTCCATCGCCAAGCTGGGTGAGTTGGGCTGGAAGCCTCGCCGCGACCTGTGTGCGATCCTCAACGATTTCCTGGAATGGGTCGCTCACAACGGCGGCATTCCGGAAAAATTGCCGGACGCCTACTCTGATATGAAGCAATTTGGAGTGGTATTGGGAGCGACAGTTTAATGGCGCCATCGGTTGCCTGCAAACCGATGTGCCTCGGACTTCCTGCGGTAACTGGAACGCGATCAGCATGAGCATCAGCACCAGCACAACTGCCTTGCCGGGCCGTCGAAAGACACCAGGCGCCTCTGCGCAAACCGCCGAATTTTGCCAGTCCGAGAGCTATCTCAGAATGGTCTGGAGCGCGTTGCAGCGGCTTCCGTTTGCCATGATTGATCAGCTTACGGACTTGCTCTGGGAGGCTTATCTGGGCCATCGCGCCGTATACCTTTTTGGAAACGGCGGGAGCGCCGCTCTGGCTTCGCATTGCGCCTGTGACCTGGGCAAGGGCACGGTCACAGGCGATCAGCGGCGTTTTCGCGTTCTTGCCCTCACGGACAATGTGCCTCTGATGACCGCTTGGGCGAATGATGCCGACTACGAGAATATCTTCGGCGAGCAACTGCGCTCCTTCCTGCAGGAAGGTGACGTGGCTTTTGCCATCAGCGGCAGTGGAAACTCGCCGAACGTTCTGCACGGGCTTCGGGTCGCGTCTGAGATGGGCGCCCTGACCGTCGGTTTGACCGGCTTTTCCGGCGGAAAAATGAAACCGCTTTGCAAAGTCTGCGTGATCGTCCCTTCTGAGAATATGCAGGTAATCGAGGATGCACATCTGGCGATCGCGCATTCGCTGTTCAGCCTGCTGCGCGCTCGCATTTCTGAGTTTCATTCGCAGAATTTGATCCAAGCGGCCAGCGGCGGGCCTTCCGCTTGACTTGAGTTTCCAGTGCGGACCTTGGTGCTGAAGAACAATCCAGGCGAGTGAGCTTTGAAAGCATTCCTGCTAGCAGCCGGTTATGGTGAGCGACTGCGTCCCCTCACTGCGTCGATCCCTAAATGCATGGTCCCAATCCGGGGCGTGCCGCTCTTGTCGATTTGGCTCGACCTGTTGCGCCGGTTCGCCATCGAGGAAGTCCTCATCAACGTGCACGCTCATGCGGATGCGGTCTGCGAGTTCCTGCGCAAGAACAACGGCCACACCTGTGTCCGGGTGGTAGTGGAGGAACGCTTGCTGGGAAGCGCAGGAACCCTGCGTGCCAACCGCGACTGGGTTGCGCAGGACGAAGCTTTCTGGGTGTTCTATGCGGATGTCCTTCATCGCGCAGATTTGCCAGCCATGTTGCAGCTGCACCAGCAAAGGCGGCCCGCGGCGACATTAGGGGTCTACGAAGTGCCCGATCCCCACCGCTGCGGCATTGTGGCGATGGATAGCCAGGGGACAATCCAAGAGTTCGTGGAAAAGCCGGCTCATCCGGCCAGCCATCTCGCCTTTGCAGGCTTGATGATTGGAACACCGGTCCTGCTGGATGCTATCCCCGAACAGATCCCAGCCGACATCAGCCTGCACGTTTTGCCGCGCCTGGTCGGCAGCATGCTGGCCTATCCGATCCGGGATTATCTTATCGATGTCGGAACCATGGAGAACTACAAAACGGCTCAGGCCACCTGGCCTGGCTTTCAAAGGGATTGAATGAATCGACTATTGCGCGGCGTGGTGTTCGATCTCGACGGCGTGCTGATCGACAGTCACCCCCTTCACCGCGAGGCCTGGAAGCATTTCCTCGCGGCACTAGGGCGCGACGTTTCCGACAGTGAACTCGATTTTATTCTGGATGGCCGCAGACGTGACGAGATCCTCTGTTATTTTCTGGGAAAGTTAACGCACGGCGAGATCATGGAATATGGAGCCAAGAAGGACGAAATGCTCCGGCAACTCGGGGAATCGATGCAGCCCTTCCGGGGCGTGGTTGAGTTTCTCGACCGCCTTTGCCAGGCGGGAATTCGCATTGCCCTGGCCACGTCTGCCAGTCGCAACAGAGCGGTGGGCACGTTGGAGAGGTTAGGGCTGGCATCCTACTTTGAGGTGATCGTGACCGGCGACGAAGTCCCCAGCAGCAAGCCCGACCCCGCGATCTACCGCTTGGCCGCAGAACGCCTGCAGGAGAAACCGGCGAACTTGCTGGCTGTGGAGGATGCTGTTTCTGGTGTGAAGTCTGCGCGGGCGGCGGGCATGCGCTGCATGGGGGTAGCATCGGCCGAGCGTGCCCAGAAACTTTGTGCCGCGGGCGCCGATCCGGTGGTCTCGGACTTCCACTCCCTGTCACTTGCCCGGCTTGAAACCGCGCTTCGCCAGGGATCATCAACCAGAAAACGATTGCTTGCAGAGCAGCTTAGCACCGGCCGGGCGTAAAGCGAAGCTGCTTGGATTCCCGCAGATCGTGCGAAAATGAGATCCCTTCGAGTCGGCATCGACATTCACAGTGTGGGGAGTCGAAAAGGGGGGAATGCCACCTATTACCGCGAGTTGCTCAAGGAACTGATCAACCTTCGTTGTGATCACAATTTCCTGCTTTACTACACCCACCCCACCGCAGCCCAGCAGTTCACTCCTGATGGCCGCTTCGTTTTTGAACGCCTGTTCCCTTCGTCCCGTTGGTTGCGAATCCCCTTCACTCTTCCCTGGCTGGCATGGCGGGACCAGCTCGATCTCTTCCATGCGCAATTCATCGTGCCCCCGTTTCTGAGGTGCAAAACCGTAACCACGATCCCCGACATTGCCTACGAACATTCGCCCGAGTTTTTTCCGTTCCTGCAGCGCGCCTGCTTGAAGGTTCTCGTCCGCGAATCAGCACGCCGAGCCGATCACATCATCACGGTCTCCGGGCGTTCGAAGCGGGATCTTGTATCGCTTTATGGCGTGAGCCCCGACAAAATTACCGTCACCTACGAAGGTGCCGGGGAGGAGTTCCACCCGCTTGACAAGGAGCAGGCGAAACAGATTGTGGAGCGCAAGTACGGAATCGGCGGCGAATTTATCTTGTACGTGGGGCGCCTTCAGGGACGAAAAAATCTCATGCGGCTGGTCCAAGCCTTTGCCTTGGTGCGCAAGGCCGGCTATCCGCATAAACTCGTCCTGGCCGGCAAGCCGGACTCCTTGTTCCAGGCCACGCTTTCGCGCATCCGAGACCTCAAACTGCAAAACGATGTTCTGCTTCCGGGGTATGTTGACGGGCAAGACCTGCCCAGCCTGTACAACTCGGCTGAGGTGTTTGTTTATCCTTCCTTGTATGAAGGATTCGGGCTTCCGGTTGTCGAAGCCATGGCGTGCGGCACGCCAGTGATTACCAGCCGCGGCTCTTCGCTTGAAGAAGTGGCGGCAGATGCGGCCGTGTTGGTGGATGCTCTTGACGAAAGATCCATCGCGGAAGCCTTGATGCGCGTGTTGGCGGATCCTCATTTGCGTCAGCAGTTGAGCCACGCGGGGACTGCGCGCAGCCGTCAATTTAGTTTCAAGCGGGCTGCCCAGCAAACGGTCGAAGTGTATGAGCGCGTGTTAGGAGGGAAGGGCGCCATTGAATCCGCCGATGGCTTGCCGCTCCGAGGGCGCGAATGCCTTTAGAACATCCTGCGGCGGTGGGCCGGTTTGGCGATTGGGCGATCAGTTGCTTGCCGACAGTCACGACAGCTGCCGGACCAATGCTGACTAAACCGGCATGGATATCGCAATAATCATTCACGAGCTCGTTGCCGAGGGAGGAGGAGAAAGGCAGTGTCTCTGCCTGGCTCGTTCGTTGTCGCAAGGCGGCCACCAGGTCACGATTTATACCTGCGAGTACAAGGCTCAAAGTTGTTTCCCGCAGATTTGCCAAGGCCTTGTTATTAGAGAAGTGGGTCGTGGTCTGTTCGCGTGGTGGCGAAGACCGTTGTTCGTCCGCGGTTATCTGGACATGTTGCATCTTACAGCTGCCGTCAACCATGGCCACGAGATTTGGAATCCCCATCACTGGCCGGGACAATGGGCTGCGGTGTGGCTCAAACGCCGATTCGGCGGAGCGGTCGTCTGGATGTGCAATGACGTGCCTGACATGTATGCAAAATCTCAGCAATGCATTTCAGCCCGAGGCGTGGTATTCGGGCCGTTGTACCGCCTCTATTACCTGTATGACCGCAGACAAAATCGTGGCGTTGACATGACTGTCTTAGTCTCCAACTGGGCGGAAAGGGAATTTACTGCCATATATCCTGGTGCGACCCGGGTGGTGCGAAGCGGGGCGGACATGGACAGCTTCAGGCCAGGAGGGAATCGCGCCGGGATTCGCTCCAGGTTTGGCTATGCGCAGGATGATTTTGTTCTTCTTTGGCTCGGGATTTTTATGCCCCACCGTCGACTTGAGGATGCGATCAAAGCGATGAGCACGGTAGCCCAATCGGGCAAGAAAGTCCGGCTCCTGTTGGCCGGCTCCGATCACAGCTACCCGGACTATGCTAAGTCGCTGCGCGCCCTGGCTCGCAGCCTCGGAGTGGCTCATCTGGTAACTTTCGCGGGGAAGGTGTCTGATGACGAGATTCGCGATTTCTACGCGGCTTGCGACGCCTTCGTGTTTCCGAACGACCAGCAGACATGGGGGTTAGTGGTGCTGGAGGCCATGGCATGCAGCCGCCCGGTCATGGTCTCAAAGGGTGCAGGGGTTCACGAAGTGCTGAGCGACAATCAAAATGCCGTTCTTTTTCCCCCGCGAAATCCAGAAATACTGGCTGAAAAAATCAGGTTATTGATGACGCAGCCCGAATTCAGAGCTGACATCGCCAAAAATGGCATGGACTTTGCCCGCACTGCCTATAGTTGGAACCATTACGCGGCGCAGGTCGAGGATGTGTGCAAAAGTCTTTGTCAGCGGTCCCGGCACGGCCGTTGCTAACTGCGTTTCCGAGGTTGCACCTGTGGAGATTCGCTGGCCATCTTTAGTCGGCTTGCGCCGGTGTTCATCCGGAGCCGCAGTTTGCTACGCGCCGGTAAATCGCCATGGTTTCCGAGGCGGCACGTTGCCAGCTGAATTGTTGGGCCCGTTTCAGACCCTTACTGCGAAGCTCCTGGCCAAGCTGCGGGTTGAAAAGAATGTCCGCAATGGCCGCCGCCAAAGCTTGCTCGTCGAGCGGAGCAACCAATATGGCCGCATCGCCCGCGACCTCAGGCAGACTCGAAGTATTGCTGGCCACCACCGGTGTGCCGGCCGCCATGCTTTCGAGAATTGGGAACCCAAAACCTTCGTAGAGCGAGGGCATCGCCAGAACACTCGCACGTGCGTACAGGCCGGGAAGACGCTCGTCGGAAACATGGCCGGCAAACACGACGCTGCTGGTCAGGTCCAATTGCCGGACCGATTCGTGGATTTCAGCCGCACCGGCCAGTCCAGGGGCCTCCTGGCCGGCAAGCACCAGTTGACGGGACAGGCCCTGACCTTGAGAGCGGAGTCGGGCAAACGCCCGCAACAGGGTTGGTATGTTCTTGCGCGAGGACAACGTACCCACATGCAGAATGTATCCTTCGCGAAGGCCGAGCTTTCTGGCCCAACTACCATCCAGACCGGCCGCAGGATAAAACCTCTGGTGGTCAACTCCGTGCGGCACGACGTAGACCTTGTCGCTGGAAACTCCAAACGCGCTGACGATGTCACGTCGGGTGTGCTCCGAGACGCAGATGACGGCAGACGCGGCTCTGAGCGCGGGCGGCATGACGGCCTTTAGGTACGTGACCAGCCAGCGTCGGAAGTGGGTGGGATAGAGTAAGAAAGTGATGTCGTGGACAGTGATCACTACCGGGCAAGGAGAATCGAGCGGCGCGGCCAGGGCGGGCACGTGGAGAACGTCCACTCCCCGTCTGCTTACGGACTTTGGTAAAGCGAAGTGCGTCCAGAACAAATCCCCAAGGACCCCCATGGCGCGGGTGGCAAAACTACGTCGCGGCTGTCGGGCCTGCCAACCATTCAAAACCTCGACTTGGAGATCATCGCGGCGTGCAAGTTGCTGCAGCAGGCAAGCTCCGTAGACTCCTGTTCCTCCCTCATTCCGTTGCACATAGTGATTGTCCCAAGCGACTTTTAGAATGCCCATCCGGTCACGGGTTGTTGGCTGGTTGTAAGTTTGCGAGCCATCTTCTGAATGTGTGTCTTAGAGATTGACGAAGAAGTTCGAGAGAAACAAAGCGAATCGCGTCGTATCCGATAACTGCTACTCACTTTCTATAATACTATGCGTTTTATGGACTCTCACCGCGACCCCGACTTCGCGTGTGCGGCTAATGGCGTGAACCGAATATGAGTGCCCTTGCCAGCATGGAAAACCCCACCCCGGCGGACCTCCGGGACTATAGCTCAGTCAACCTGATGGGTCTTCTTTGCGCCGGCGCGGTTCTTGCGCTCGGATTCGCCCTGCAGATCAGTCATGGCTTTTTGAACCGCAAAGCCCTCCTGGCTGTCACGGTTTCGATAGCATTTGGCGTTTTAGCCGTGGTTCTGCCGCGGGTTACATTCCTGCTTCCCGTCCACAGACCGGTTGCCATTCGCCGCGCCTTTCTGCTGCTTCTGGTTGGGTATTTTGCCATCGGCATCGGGTACCTTCGAATTCGCCATCGGTCGATTGACGTCCTGATCATGGAAGACGATTCCGCGCACGCGCTTCTGCATGGTTCAGACCCTTACGGAAGAGACGTCACCCATCAAGATATATATTCGCCCGAGCAAAGAATCTACGGCCCTGGGACGGAGGTGAACGGTCGAGTAAGAGTAGGATTTCCGTATCCGCCGCTGACTATCGTGTGGACGATACCTGGCTATCTGCTGGGGGACGTGCGTTATTCCTTTCTGCTGGCCGTCATTTTGACTGCGCTGCTGATCTTCTCTGGCGAGCCGGATCTGAACGGTCTGCTCTCCGCTGCCCTGGTTTTGTTCGTGCCCGACACTCTGTTTGTCCTTGGTTTTGGTTGGACGGAACCTTTGATGGTGATGACCTTGGCCGCAACCGTGTTCACGGCCAAGAAATATCCGAAATGGTTACCAGTGGCGCTCGGGCTGTTCCTCTCCTCGAAGCAGTACGCATTGTTGGCCGTGCCACTCGCGGTTCTACTACTGCCCCGGTTCTCCTGGAAATCCTATCTGTGGCTGCTGGTAAAAGCAGGAGCTGTGGCCGCGGCGGTGAACTTGCCTTTTGTGTTGTGGGACCCGCAAGGGTTTTGGTGGAGCTTGGTTGGGTTCCGGCTGATCGTTCCTCTGCGCCTGGATGCCCTGAGCTTCTCAGCCTTGTTGGCGGTTCACGGGTATCGCGAGATTCCCCAGTGGGGCGTGGCCTTGATTGTGATTGCGGGGATTGTCTTGACTCTGATCAAGGCGCCGAGGACTCCCGCGGCTTTTGCTGCTTCCCTCGGTCTGGTCTCTCTACTGTTTTTCGTGTTCAATATCGCTGCATTCTGCAATTACTATTTCTTTTGCGGCGGAGCTTTGTGTCTGGGATTATCGAGTGCGGGGTACGACAAGCGTGGAACGTTGCTGGCGCTAGTGAAGTGGCCGCCCGCCACGCCCGCTTATCAAGCGATGGCGGCGCCTGCCAATGGATAGGGATCACTTCGCAGGAACCTCTCGGAAATGAGCCAGCCACTGCGGGTTTCGGTCGCTATACCGGTATTTAACGAGGAACCGATTGTGCCGGAATTGCTGCGGCGCGTGAGTTCGGTTCTGAACACCATCCCCGGTGGTCCCCACGAAATGGTGTTTGTCGACGACGGAAGTTGCGATCGCACCGCCGAATTGTTGGAAAAGGCGGCGGAGCAGGATCCCCGGATTGTAGTCGTCACGCTCTCAAGAAATTTCGGCCATCAGATCGCCCTGGGGGCGGCGCTGGATCAAGTCTGCGGTGATGTCGCTGTGCTGATGGACGGTGATTTGCAGGATCCGCCGGAAGCGATACCGATTCTTCTGGATTGGTACGCACGAGGTTATGATGTGGTCTACGTCCGTCGGGTCAAGCGTAAAGAATCCTGGTGGTTGCGTCTTTGCTACTATATCTTTTATCGGCTGATCGCGACTCTGTCTTCCATCCAGCTGCCGCTGGATGCCGGCGACTTCGCCTTGATGTCGCGCCGCGTCGTGGATGAAATGCGGAAGATGCCCGAACACCACCGTTACTTGCGCGGTCTGCGCACTTGGGTAGGTTTTCGTCAGGTGGGTGTGCCGATCGAACGGGCGGCGCGTCACTCCGGAGAGACCAAATACGGCGCGCTGAAGCTGCTACGCCTGGCCTCAGACGGTATCTTTGCCTTCTCCATTGTTCCACTGCGCGCTGCCGCCCTCCTCGGAGCATTTGCCAGCTTGTCGTCAACCTTATATGCGCTTTACGCCATCCTTGCCAAGTTTCTCCTGCACCAATCCCCGCAAGGCTTCACGGCCTTGATTTTGGTGATCACATTTCTTTCCGGTGTCAATCTGTTTTTCCTCGGGATCATCGGCGAGTACGTGGGTAGAGTTTACGAGGAGACGAAGCACCGTCCGCATTACGTCATCCGGCGAATCGTCGGACAACCCGCTTCCAGTAAAACAAAAGCTTCGATTTTCGAAGCCGTAGTCGGGTCGATGAATGCCCACCGTTCTACCGGCAGCGACTGATCGGGAAACATCGTCTCCAGGAAACACCTGAGTGGATCTAGCATACGGCGAGCGCTATCGCGACCTTTTCGAAAAGCACTGGTGGTGGCGCGCCCGCACGGAATACATCGTAGAAACCTTGCGCCGCCTTCGCCCGCCGCAAGGTTGGAAGAGCATTCTCGATATCGGATGCGGCGACGGCCTGTTTTTTGACCGGCTTTCCGAATTCGGAGAAGTCGAGGGGGTCGAGCCGTGCCAGGAGTTGGTGGATTCCTGCAATCCGTTCTTGGACCACATCTACATGTGCCCGTTCGACGAGAATTTTGAACCGGGCAAACGGTATTCGCTCGTTCTCATGCTGGATGTGCTTGAACACCTCGAAGATCCCGTCGGCGCCCTCCGCCACGCCCTCCATCTCCTGTCGCCCCGAGGAACCTTCGTCGCAACGGTACCTGCTTTTATGTCGCTGTGGACCAATCACGATGTGATGAACCGTCATTTCACGCGCTATACCAAGTCTGCTTTCCGGAAGGTGGCAAACCAGGCCGGCCTGGACATCCGCGAGGAACGGTATCTTTATCATTGGACCCACCCTGCGAAAGTGGGTGTACGGATCGTAGAGAAGTTGTTTCGTAAGAAACCCGTTCCGCCTGCCATACCTGCGGGTTGGCTGAATGAAACCTTGTTCTGGGTCTCTCGCGTTGAGCAAAAGACCCTGAGTGTTTTGCCCATGCCGTTTGGCAGTTCGATGATCGTCGTTGGAACCCACAAATCTGCTCCCGCTCAGCGAGATTCACGAACCGCCCCGGCAGCGGAAGCTGAACCGGATCGGGTCCAGCTATCTTCCTAGAGGAATACGAGGATTCGGTTGGCTGAACTTGCCATAGCACCGGCTGCGTCCAAGACTCAAAGCTCTCGCCGCGACCGCGCCGTGGGTATCGTGAGCGTCCTCACCATAATTGTGGCCGCGTTCGGGTACCTCCGCGAGGCGACGCTGGCGGCGCGCTTCGGCCTTTCTCCGACGATGGACGCATATTTTGCCGCGGTGTTCATTCCCATGACCATCTATGTGATTCTCATCGGAGGGACACTGTCGCCGGTATTTATCCCGATCCTATTGCGCGAAGATGCGACGGAGGAAAGAGCCGGGCTCTCGGAAACGTTCAGCGTGATCACGAATTTCGCTTTGCTGTTTCTGGCTGTAATCGTGGGCTGCGCCATACTTACCACCCGCAAATGGCTGGCGCTGCTTTTCCCTGGTTTCAGTCCGGAGACGGCTGCCGTGACCGCGCGCCTCGTCTACATGATCTTTCCCTCGCTGCTGTTTCTGGCGTTGGCAGGAATTCTGTCCGCTGCCCTGAATGGATTCCACAAGTTTGCGTTGGCCGCGTTTGTTCCGATTGTATCGAGCGTTAGCGTCATATTGGTCGCGCTTCTTACTCACGGTACTCGGGCCATTTATATGGTGGGGGTGGCTACCAGCGTGGGATTTTTGCTGCAGTGTCTGCTGCTGGTTCCGGCTACCGCGTCGCTGGGCATCCGCTACCGGCTGACGTTCAATTTCCGGCACCACGCCATCCGGCAGCTTCTGCGGGTGGGCGGGCCGTTGTTTCTGTATTTGGCGGTGTCGAATGGAGCGCCGCTGCTGGAGAGGAACCTGGCCTCGCAGCTTTCCTCGGGCGCAGTATCGACTCTGACCTATGCCATGAAGCTGTTTGTCGTGCCCTCCAACTTTCTGGCCGCTCCGTTGGCGATCGTCTATTACACGGACTTTGTACGGGAAGCTGCGAGGGAAGGGCGCGGCGAATTGCGCAACCAGGTGTCGCGCATGCTTCGCTTTGTCGTACTGATCTTTCTGCCCATCACCGTCTGGACCATCTTGAACGCTCTGCCGTTGACGCGGCTGATGTACGAACGCGGCCACTTCCGGCTGCAGGATTCCATTGCCACCGCCAGGGTGCTGTCGCTTTACTGCCTCGGAATTCTGCCCAATGCGGTGGCAATCATCTTGTTGCGCTGCTTTTACGCGGTGCAGGACACCGTGACGCCGCTGCTGGCGGAGACGATCGACCTGGCATTTTATGTGGTTGCCGCGACGTTCCTGACCCGGCACTTCGGGATCCGAGGGCTGGCGCTCACTCGCGGGCTGTCCTTTTCGGTGGTCACGGCCGTCTTGATTGTGGTGCTCTCGAAGAAGCGAAAACTTTTGACCATCAATCGCGATCTCCTTGCTTTCTTCTTCAAGGCGGCGCTGGCGTCGATGATGATGGCGGCTGCGAGCGAGTTGGCATGGCATTTCTTGCAGCCGTTTTTCAACGCCGGGAAGAGTCCCGTTCGGCTGGTGATGATCGCGATCGTGGTCGGCGTAAGTGGCGGGACATTTCTCGGGGCTGCCCGGCTCTTGCGGCTCACTGAGGCCTCCCATGTTCTGCAGGCTCTTCGCAGAATGGTCTTACGCGGTGAGGACAGTGATCTGGAAAGTGCCGTCAATTTGCCTTCCGCGAGCGGAGTGTCGTCATAACAGATACATGGGTTAGCACCCCGGTAGAACTGGTCTGGAACAAGGGCATTGCTGCGCTTTGCGATCGCAGAATTCCGGACGAGTTTCCCAGGCCTTGGAACTACGCGCCAGTTCCCCGGTTGGCCGGAGCTCTAGCTTCCTCCAAACTGCCGGACAACCTGATTTCTTGCCCGGCCGAATTCCGCAATGTGCACGATGGAGAGTTGATATGGGTCAGACTTTCGTGGCTGCGGTCCTTTGTGAAGCAGGTCCTGCCGCTTCTTTCGAGCAGGTTTACTCTGGTCACCGGGGACTCGGACAGCTGTGTGCCATCGGAGGTCATGCCCGAAGCGCGAGCGATTCTGGCCAGCCCGCATCTGGCACACTGGTACACGCAGAATTACGACGGCTCAATGGACAGGGAGCGCATTTCGGCTTTTCCCATTGGCATCGATTACCACATGCTCACGGAGCGGCCCATCTGGGGCGAGGTGGTTTCTCCCCCGGCGGAACAGGAACAGACGCTGCGCGCGATCCGGGCAACGCTGCCCGCTTTGAAGGAACGGATTCCAAAAGTCTACGTGGATTTTGCCTGGCAACAATCGTTCGGTTTGCGGCATTACCGCCGATTTCACCCACTGAAGGGAACGGAGTTCCACGAGAACCGGCGTCAGGTCGCGAGGCGCATGCGCAAGAACCCGACGGCGGTCTGTCAAACCGGACCCATCCCCCGCCGCCAGATGTGGCAGGTTCGGGGACAGTATGCATTTGTTCTCAGCCCTCACGGCATGGGTTTGGATTGTCACCGCACCTGGGAAGCGTTGGCTCTGGGCCACATTGTGCTGACTCCTTCTTCGGCGCTCGATCCATTGTTTGTTGACCTGCCTGTGATTGCTTTAAAGAGCTGGAACGAAATCAGTGGCGAGAACCTGGCGAAGTGGCAGTCACGATTCGTTGCTGAATCTCGGAGCGAGGAGAAGCTTGTCACCAGCTATTGGATTAGACGAATGCGGAGCACTTTGCAGCGTGAAAGTCCAGACTTGCTTGCTATTCAGTAGGCACTTGCCGACAAAGGCAGGATCAGCCTGGCTTGGCCGATTCTCATCTCACTGTGGAACAAGAACTCCTAATCGAAGCCCGCAAGCCTAAGGACCTCGATACTGGGTCGCCCGATCAGAACCAGGTGAGCTTGCGCCCGTGGCTGCTTCTGGGAAGCGTCGCAGCAGTTTTCTGCCTGCAGTTGGAAGTTGCTTTACTCGAGCAGATCGACAGCCTGACCCAGTACATGACCCTCCCCGAAATCGCTTTGGACGCGGGGGTCGCGTTGCTGATCGTGCTTGCCATGGCGGGAGCATGGTGGTTGTGCGTTTTGCTGGTCGCTGGTGCGACGCAACTCGTTCCCCTGACCAAGTCTCAACGCAACGCTTTGGGCTGGTATTTCGGACTCCTGGTTCCCTTCTCGTATCTTGCTATTTCCCTGATCGGCGCAGCGAAAACGCTGATTAACCTGCGATTACAAGTACGATGGCTGGCGGCGCTGGTGGTCCTCGGCGTGTGGCTGATTTGCATCTTGAAGGTCCGCGTTCCTCAGGTCCAGAATTTTTGCCGCACCCGGCTGGCGCCGGTCGCAGGCGTTCACGTCGCCATCGGCGTGATCGCCGTAGGAGCCCTCTGGGCCCACGGCGTGCATTTCTTCCATAATTACCAGCACTCTGCGCAACGGTCGGCGATCGCGCCGTTGCCCGACGTGTATCTCATCACCTTCGATGCCTTGGCTGCCGAGGACATGTCTCTGTACGATTACCATCTTTCCACCACCCCGAACCTCGATCGATTTGCTAGGCAGAGTTTTACCTTCGACAATTTTTTTGCCAATTCCAATTTCACCTCCGCCTGCACGACTGCAATAGAAACCGGCAAATTGCCCTGGTCGAGTCGTGTTTTTCACCAGGGCGGATTTCTGCGTGGCAGCGCGCAGGGCGAGAACCTCGCGGCTGAGCTGCGACGCCGTGGATATTACACGGCGATGATTACGTCGAACCAGTGGGCAGCGCCGTTTCGCCACCGAACCTCGGACAGCTACGATGCCGTGGACTATGAGGTGGAGCTCGGCACGATGGGTGCAATGTATCGCAGCACCAATCTTGTCAGCGTCAACACTCTTTACACGATTTACGGGGCGTTGCTGCGCCGAGTCGCCAGTCTCCTGACTGAGGCGGATGCACGCCTTTGGCCCAACCGCTATCCCGCGCCCGCGGAGCCGGTGTTCGAGCAGGCGCAAACTCTGCTCGAGAACACGCACATCTCCCAGCCCCGATTCGTATGGACCCACATCCTCCCGCCACATGATCCTTACTTGCCACCGCCTCCTGCCAAGCAACACTTTCTGTCGGGCGATCGGCTGACACGGGCCAGTGAGTTGATTGCGTCCGGCGGTAGCGGTTTGCCGCCTTCTGCAACCGTGGCTGAGTTTCGCGGACGCTACGATGAGATGGTCTTGTACGCCGATGAGGTCGCAGGCAGCTACCTCGACTGGTTGCAACGAACCGGCCGCCTGGAACATGCCATCGTGATCATTTCATCGGACCATGGAGAATCTTTCGAACATGGAACGTTTCTGCATGGCGGCCCCACTCTCTATGACAGCATGATCCATGTGCCCTTACTTATCCATTTGCCCGGCCAGAAGGACGCGGTACGAGTTTCACAAATTGCTCAACAAGCCGACCTGCTGCCCACTATTCTGGACTTGACCGGAGCACCCGTGCCGAGCTGGACGGATGGAGTATCGCTCAAGCCGGCAATGGAAGGCCGGGCGCTTCCCGAGCGCTATATCTACAGCATGAACCTTGAAGCGGCGCGGATCTTCGATCCTATTTCGAAGGGAACCCTGTCGGTCAGGGACGAAGATTTCAAATATGTGATTCGTCTCGGTAAGCGGGAAGAATCGTTATACCGGTACAAGGAAGATGTACTCGAAGAACGGAACTTGATAACGTCGGATCCTGGCGCCGCAGAACACTTGCGCGATGTGTTGTTCGACAAACTCCGCCAGGTCAATCAGCAACCGGAATTAAGGCCTTGAAGCAAGCTCAACCCCCTTCAGCCTGGCAGGGAAAGCGCCGATTGCGCCTGTCGCTGGATGGCTGGCGGCGCTTATCGGAGAAAATCCGCGCTCACGGAGTGCGTCTACCCTGGCATACTCGCCTGTCGTACTGGCTGAGTGGGGCTGGTCACACGCTGCTGCTTCGCATTCAGAACGCGAGCCACGCGGAGAGAATAAACAGCGTTGTCTCGCCGGCACCGGTATTTCTGCTGGGTTTTTGGCGCTCGGGCACGACACTCTTGCACGAGTTGTTCTGTTGCGATTCCCGGTTCGGCTACCCCAGCACCTACGCGTGCCTGAATGCCTCTCACTTCCTCCTCACCGAGGAGTGGGTCCGGCAACGGGGCGCGGCGCAAGAGCGGTCGCGCCGGCAGATGGACGACATGCGCTATTCCTGGATCTCTCCCCAGGAAGACGAGTTCGCCTTGCTGGCGCTGGGTGCGCCGTCCGCTTACGAAGCTTTGCTCGCGCCTCTTCTGATGCGCGACGCGCGGGCCCTCCTGGATGTTGGCCGCCAGCCGCGCGAGCAGCAGGAACGGTGGTCGCGGGCGCTGCAGTACTTTATCCAACTGCTTACCGTGCAGCAGGGAAAACCCATGGTCCTGAAGTCGCCGCCGCACGGTTTCAGACTACGCCTGCTGGCGTCGCTGTTTCCCGAGGCGCGCTTTGTGGTCATCGAGCGTAATCCCTACGAGGTATTTGCTTCCAACCTCAAGCTTTGGCAAACCCTGCTGGAGATGTACAGCCTGGAGGTCATAGAGCTTGAGGATATTGAGAAATTCGTTCTGGAAGCCTACGTTCTGCACGAGGAAATACTGGCGGAAGGGGCGCGACAGCTGCGCGCAGGACGGCTGGCGACCGTGCGCTACGAGGACCTGGTCGCCGATCCCATCGGGCAGATGAAACGGTTGTACGGTGAGCTCGAATTAACGGATTTCGATGTGCTCCGGCCGCGACTGGAGCAGTACGTTCAAAGCGTGGCCGGTCACAAGCGCAATCGTTTCCGGCTTTCCTTGGAGCAGCGGAAGCGAGTGGACTCTGCCTGGAGAGACTTCATCCGCAACAAAGGATATCTATGGTCCGACGAGTACGTCACAGTGGCCTGATCCACGCTGCGCCATTCTCCCGCCAGCAGCGCGCTTGAGTGCTGGGAGAGCGTTTGTTTTGCGGGAGACAGAATTCTTGCGCCGCAGAACTTGGAGTCGAAGATGAACACAAGAACAACAGGACGGACGCTTGCAATTTGGTGCGTGGCCATTTTCGGTTGGTTGCTTTTAGGAGCAGCGCGGGTTCAGTCGCAAACCGCCAGCGTGGTCGCCGAACAGCAGCCGGGCAGCGACTTGGGAGCGAAGATCGCAGCCGCGGATGCTGCCCTCGGTCAAGCGCGAGGCGAAATTCGTGTCACGAAATCGGGAGCCATTTCTACCCGGCTCACGCTGTCCCCAAATCACGATCTGATCTGTGCGGGTGATCACGTTACGTTAACCTTGACCACGGCAGCAGCGTCGATCGTCTTGCCGAGCAAGAGCGTGGTGCGAGCCTGCGCGTTGTCTTCCAGCCAAACTGCCAGTCCGCAGGGGGGAGAGATTTTTTCTCAGGGAGCGTCCGACGTACATGTAGAGGACGTTACCTTTGTCGGAGGCGGCTACCATATCCACTTCGAGTCGGTTTCCAACTTCAGCATCAAGAACACCCGCCATCTCTCAATCACTGCGGGAGGCACCTCCCCGATAGTGGTCAATTCCTCCGACCATGGTCAGATTACTTCCCCGCTCATCGAAGGCTTCAATTTTCCGGCTGGCAATTGGCAGGCGCGGCTGATTCGCGTGAGCATGAGCCGTTTTGTCGAGGTCAGCGATCCCGTCATTCGTGACGTGGATGCCTCCGCCATCATCGCCTGCGGCGGCGTTACTTTCAGTTCCTCGAGTGATTCCAGTTTGCGCGGCGGCCAGATCAGCGGGCTCAAGAATTGCGACGGCGTACTCACGGAATTGGTCAGGTATGATGCGCCCCCGCCCAACAACATCGAAATCACCGGTACGGTCAGCGGAGGGAATAACAACGCGCCCGGAGTCGGCCCGTATGCGCACAACGGCGAAGGCTTCGACATCTTCAATTCCAGAAACATCCGGCTCTCCAACGTTACTGTGCGTGATAATGACCGGCATGGCAACATTCAGCCCGGCATCGAAGTGAGCAACTCGACCCAGATCACGATTAGTGATTCCATCATCAGTGACAACCATGCCGTGGGGATCAAGGTGGACGGCTCGCCTGGCGTGACCATCGAGAACTGCCGGACCAACCACAACGGGGGATCGGGCATCTACGTGATGCCTGCCCTCGGAAACGTAAAGGTGACCCATGGCTCGAGCGCAGTGAAATGGGTGCCAGGCCGCGCGGGGATAACATTTTCCGCGGTGTGGCCGGACAGTACAAGAATCGTCATTAGCGGGAGCGTTTACACAATCGCATCCCTGCAGACGACCAGCGACCTGACGCTGACCACGGCGTTTGCTGGCGCCACGGGCGTTTCTGGTTACGACCTCGACAGCTATGTGGAAATTACTGGAGGCGAATCGCTGGACAATGGTCAACTGGCCGCAGGCTTGCCCCCGAATCAGAATGCAGGCTCACGCGAAGGAGTGTACTTCTCCGGCAGTTCAGGGGAACTTACGGGGCGTGTGACACGCCTGCATGCTGCCGACACCCAGGGGAGGAAGACCCAGATGTACGGCATCCGCCTGGAGAACCACGCCCGTGTCATCGCTTCGAGCAATTCGGTCGAAGGCAACCTGGTGCAAGGCATCCGTGACAGTCCGAAACGAAGCGAAATCCACTAGGCGGCAAACCTAAGGAGTCCAGAGAACAAGCATGGACGTGGTGAATCAGCTGGGCAGGGTGATATGTGTGGTGATGCTCGAAGACGCCGTGTCAAGAACTTCTCGTGCGCGACTTTCGTCCGGAGCATGGGTTAGTGAATATTTCGGTGACTGGAGGTGAGCAGCGCAGGGTGCGTACCCTTGACACCGTTTCGGTGGAGTGAGATAGTCCTAACATTCTCTCTTACAACGGTTAGATGAAGGGCAACATGACGCGTCGGTGGTTACTGATCACGCTCGTAATCTTCATTTTGTTGCCGGCGCTTCCGGCGTATGCCTATGGTGACCCGACCGGAGGCTTGCTGTTTCAGGTGTTGATGCCGACGTTGGCGGCAATTTGGGGAATGTGGATGGTGTTTGCAAACAGTATCCGACGCCGGGTTGGCAATTTGCTCCGCAGGTTGCGGGGAACATCGATCGACGAGAACGGTGGCTCTCTTTCATGACGGAGCGGATCGTTTGGCGCCTCTGCCGAATTCGAAAGCTGAGCCTGCCCTTTTCCACAGCTACTTCGCTCATGGCCAGCGCAAGGGTGAACCGATACTCAGCGAACTTGTGGAGGTCGGTCCGATAAGCGATTCACTATTGGACCGCGCGGGTGTGTCCGAAAGCCAGGACCAAGGTAGGCATTTTTCACAACGGGTTGTGGGATAAAGGAAGTCGATCCATGAAGAAAAATCGCTTCGTGCTGTGGATTCTGGCGAGTGATCTTCTGTGGGTGACGGTGGCCTTTTTGGGGGCCGACCTGCTGCGCTATGGCATTCACTCAGGTACGGCGCAAAACGCCTTTGTTCACGACTTGCTCCCGTTCCTGCTGGTGACCTGGGTTGTGTGGGCATTCCTGTCAGATAGCCTGCAATTGGACGGTTTTCGCGGCGGATGGCGCTTTTCCGCCATTGTGTCGGCGTTGTTCCTGGGTGTGCTGTTCCTGATGACTGTTCTACTGGCGATCAGCTATCTGCTCCGCGATTATGTTTCGCGGTTGGCGATCGCTTACGTCAGTGTTCTGCTGCTGGTCGGCTTCATTGCGATTCGGTACGGCGCCCGTCGTTTCCTGCGGGCACGTCACGAAGCGGGCAAAGTGGGCCGGGTGCTCATCGTGGGAACCGGACAGATTGCTCAGGAGCTTGCGGCGAAGATCGATCGTCATCCGGAGATGCTGAGCAAGGTGGTGGGTTTTCTTTCTCCGCATGATGGTTCGTGTGACACGGGATTGCTGCGCAACTCCGGGGGAACTTCTGAGATTTTCTCCACGCTCAAGGTGGTGGACCTCATCCGCGACGAACAGGTCGATGAATTGGTTTTGGCCCTGGCCAGACCCTCGTGGCCGGAATTACTGAATCTGGTCGGCCGCTGTCGCGAGTTGGGTGTGAGCGTCAGCCTCGTTCCCCAACCCTACGAGTTATACCTTTCCAAACCGCAACTGCTCGATCTCGGCGGGTTGCCCCTCCTGCGTCTTCAGGAAGTGTCGGATCGTCACCTGCTGTTCCGTTGGAAGCGCGGCGTCGATTTACTGGAAGGCGTGGTCTTGTCGCTGTTTGTTTTGCCGGTTTTAGCACCGGCAGCAATTGCTTTGCGCATTTCCAAAGGCCGGGCGTTTCGCTGGGAGAGCCGTACCGGCAAAGATGGCGAAGTATTTTCCATGTTGCGGCTGAATGTGGATCGTCATTCACCGAATTTAACGCGCTTGGAGCAATTCCTGGAACACCTGAGCATCACGGAAGTGCCGCAGTTGTTCAATGTGTTGCGCGGTGACATGTCCATCGTGGGCCCGCGCCCCGAGTCCCCAAGCCGAGCGCGACATTATTCCGAATGGCAAAAGCAGCGACTCAGCGTGAAACCGGGTATGACCGGCCTGGCCCAGGTTCACGGCTTGCGCGAAGAAAACTCCTCGGAAGAGAAGACTCGGTTTGACCTGCAATACCTGCTCGGAGCGTCGCCGCTGATGGACCTATCCCTGCTCCTCCAGACCGCTTGGACTCTCGCTGGGCGTATGTTCCAGTACCCGGCGGGCGCCTCCCTTGGGCAGGGTGTGGCGCCGCAAAAGCCGCGCGCCGATTTCCGGTTCCCATCCGTCGAGGAGGCATTGCACCATGCTCATCGGTCGCAGCCCAGTGCGGATTAGCTTGGCCGGAGGTGGGACTGATCTACCAGGGTATTACGAGCAATTCGGGGGTGCGGTTCTTAGTACTGCCATTAACAAATACTTCTATACCATCCTCGGTAAGCGGACCGACAATCGCATTCAGATCATATCTTCCGACCTCCGCGTATTTGAAACCTCGCATGACATCGCTGCCATGAAACTGGAAGGCAGCGAACTCGAGATTCCCTTCGCTGTCCTCAAGGACATATCATTAGACCTCTCGTTGGATCTGTTTCTGGCCTCTGAAATTCCCCCGGGAACGGGATTGGGCTCGTCTGCCAGCGTGTGTGTCAACATTCTCAAGACGCTAACCACCTATTTGGACCGTCCCCTTTCCCGCTATGAGTTGGCCGAGCGCGCTTTTCACATTGCCCGGGACATTCTTGGCCGCCACGTCGGCAAACAGGACGAATACGCTTCCGCCTTTGGCGGGCTGAACTTTATAACTTTTGAACGGGATGGTTCGACCAAAGTCGAGCCAATCAAGATCGAGTCTGGCTTGCTGCAAAACCTGCAAGGCAATCTCATGTTGTTCTTCACCGGCTCGGCACACCATTCATGGACGATTCTGGAGGAGCAGGAGAAGTCGACCCGGACTCACGGGAGCATCGCAATTGAGGCCCTGCATGATGTGCGTTCGCTGGCATATCGCATGCGCGATGCCCTGGAGCGCGGCGATCTCAATGCCGTTGGATTGCTCATGGACGAAGCTTGGCAAGCGAAAAAAAGGGTTTCCGCCAAGATTTCCAACGCTCGCATCGACTCCCTTTACCGACTCGCCCAGGGAGAGGGGGCCATCGGCGGCAAAATTACTGGCGCCGGAGGCGGCGGATTCCTTCTTCTATATTGTGAGCCGGATAACCAGGGGGCAGTGCGTAAGGCTCTCACGGCAGAAGGTCTTCAGGAAATGACGTTTGCATTTGACTCTCAGGGGGCACAGGTCATTGTGAACGACCCCTTCATAGATGGCGACGAACGGACCGGCTCGCGCTGGGCGTTTGTCCGCGCTGCTTCGTAACCTCCCGATATGCGTGCTTACCTTGGAACTGGCTCACAACCTCGGGTTGTCTGCACGAATCTAACTCCACGTCGCTGGCCGTTTGCAATCGAAAACTTCCTCTAGTGTGCACGATCATGACACTCTTCATGCCCAGGTGGGACTGGCTAGGGAAGATCCTGCGCCCGGCGACGACGGCCGGGCTGGCACTAGCCGCTGCCCTCTGGCTCCCGGCGGGTTCCGCTCACGCTCAAAGCTACAGCCTGGTCGCCACATTTGGGGGCGATCTCGGCGATTTTCCTACCGGTTTGATCCGCGACGCAGCGGGTAACCTGTATGGCACCACCCAGTGGGGTGGGGGCGCTTCCTGGGGAGCCGTGTTCAAGGTAAACCCTGCCGGCAAGGAAACTGTCTTGTACACTTTCCGCGGCGAAACAGATGGAGGCAATCCCGAAGCAGGCCTCGTGATGGACAGCGCGGGTAACCTCTACGGTACGACCTATCAAGGCGGGAATATGTCTGGCTGCACGCAGATCGCGATGGGATGTGGGGTAGTGTTTAAGCTGGACACGGCCGGCATTGAAACCGTGCTGCATACCTTCAGCGGAGGAGCAGATGGCGCTAATCCGCTTGCCGGCCTGATTCTCGACGCCGCGGGAAATCTCTACGGCACGACGGCCTATGGCGGTGCGTATGGCGGCGGAACTGTGTTCAAGGTGGACACGACCGGCACGGAGACCGTGCTGCACAACTTTACCGGGGCCGCGGACGGAGGAACCCCCGAAGCTGGGCTTATTCTGGACGCCGCCGGTACCCTCTACGGTACGACGGAATATGGTGGCACGTTTGGCCTCGGTACGGTATTCAAGGTGGATGCCAACGGCGGGGAGATGGTGCTGCACAGCTTCTCGGGGCCGCCCGATGGCGCGTACCCCCTCGCAGGACTGGTGCTGGACGCAGGGGGCAATCTCTACGGCACCACGTTCCAAGGCGGCACCCCTTCCACATGTTTTTCTGCTGGCTGCGGAGTCGTGTTCAAGCTGGCCAGCTTGAACAACGAGACCGTGCTCTACAGTTTCAGCGGTGGCATAGACGGGGCAAATCCCCAAGCCGGCGTGGTCCAGGACGGAGCGGGCGATCTCTACGGCACCACACTCCAAGGAGGCGACACAAGCTCCTGTTTCCTGGCCAGTTGTGGAGTCGCATTCAAACTGGACCCGGCGGGAACCGAAACCGTGCTGCATGCCTTTGGGGTCGGAAAAAACGACGGCACCAATCCATTTGCTGCGCTGGTGCCGGATAATTCAGGAAACTTCTACGGAAGCACGCAGTATGGGGTATACGGCGGTACCGGCCGCTGGGGCACAGTGTTCAAGATCACTCCTCCAGGCTTTTCTCTCTCGGCCTCCTCCCTCGCACCGGACAACCTAAGTCCAGGCGCCTCGGCCACGTCCACAGTGAAAGCGACCGCTGCGGGCGGGTTTGGTGGTTCGATCACTCTCACCTGCTCGGTTCAGCCAACGCTCGCAGCGCTGCAATGTTCTATAAGCCCCGGTTCGATAACTCCGGGCAAGACCGCAGTCTTGACTGTGACCACGACAGCCTCTGCCACAGGCAGAATGTATTCGAAGGCAACTCAATGGCCGCTGTTTACCGTTTGCATGGGGCTGGTTGGGCTGAGTATGGCGGGCATTGCAGGCGCAGAAAAGCGTTGGGCAAGAAGCATACCCATGGCATTCGTCTGCCTCCTGTTCGTCGGCCTGGCTTTCCAGCTCGGCTGTGGTGGAGGGAACGGCGGAGGCAGCAACGGCGTGACTCCTGCAGGAACTTACACCATCACCGTCACGGGAACGTCTCAATCCTCGGGCATCACTCCGCAAACCACACAGTTGACGCTCACTGTGCAGTAGCCGAGTCCTCTCTTCATCGACGGCCTTGGCCGTTTCTTCTCCAGCCACGTTGACACACTCTACCAATCTTAGGTTGATCGTGAACTGATAGGCATTGGCCAGGCGAAACGCGCTTCTCTCGCCCGGCGCGTGAGATTCTCAGTCGTCGTCCGGGTCCATGGCGACACGTTTTTCCTGCAAGAAATCGTTGGCGCCCTGTGATGCAGGGATGGTTTGAAAGGTCAGCGGTTTCTGGCTGTAATCGAAACAATCGGAGAGATTATCGGCGCGAGCATCCGCGTAGCCCAGCGACGGCAGATTGTAATTCTCTTCGATGAATTTGAGAATGCTCCCGAAATCATGCGTCACGTGCGAGACATAGGCAGCTTTCGCGTACGGTGAGACCACGATGAGCGGCACACGAAACCCGTATTCGTAGGAGTTGTAAATCTTCGGGGCCACGTGGTCATACCAGCCTCCCCAGTCATCCCAAGTAATGAAGATGGCGGTATGAGCCCAATATCTGCTGTTACCGATCGCATTTACGATGGAAGCGACCCACGACGGACCCAGTCCCTCATTTCCCCCTGCGTGGTCAGATTCCTGTCCGGCAGGAATCACCCAGGTTACGGCCGCAAGCCGTTGCGCGGCGATGTCCGAGAATACCTGGGTTGGTTGGAGAACAACGTCTTTCGCCCAATCCGGACCAAAGCGCAGATGCCGGATGGCGTTCGGCGCCGTCCAGATCGAACCTGCCGAGGGCGTGTAATATCGCCAGGTGATTCCCGCCACGTCCAGGAAATCGACTAGCGTGGGATGTTCGAAGCAGGGATAAGCCGCGGCTGATAGCTTCCCTTTTGGATCCACCAAGGAAACGATTTCACCGGGTGGTGCCGTGCACCCGGTACCCGAGCCGGGAGGATAAACTCCGCCGGGATTGGACGCGGCAAACATGTCGCTGGTGGCAGTGGGAGCCGAGGTCCCTGAGATGATGAACTGATGAGCGGGGAAGCTTGGCCCCTGGTTGGTTTGAAACATGCGGTCGCCGAACGTGTATTGTTCGGCCAGCTGGAAATAGGGCACGACTTCCGACGGTTCCACGTACTTGAACTGGGGATTCGCTGGTGGAGTGCAGTTTTGCGGATCCGAAGGGCAAGTGGGAAAGACTTTATCGGCTCCATCCATCTTTCCGTGGTCATACATATTCAGGAAGGACTGGTAGGAGTGGTCCAGATCATACACGCCTGCGAGGTCGACAGGAGTTAACGGAATCGTTTCACCGTGGGAATTCACTCCACTGTCGGCGATGTCCGCGTTGCGTAATCCGTGAAATAGATTGTCTGGGCTGCGGTTCTCCTGGACAATTACGACCACGTACTGAATGACCTGCGCTGTCCCCGGTGAACTACCACAGGCGGAGAGAATCAGAAACAGGCATGCCGTGCCAACCAGCAAACCACAGCTCAGGAACGTTATCGATCGACGCACCGGCGCTCTCTTTCTCAAACTGGATGCTCATAAAATGAGGTTCGGTTGCCTTTCTTTATAACAGAACCAACTTATCTCCCCCCTGCAACTACAGCTTCTTCGCGGTTATTCCAAGATAGCTGCCCTGCCGGTCGAAGATCAACCGCGCGTTCCTGGGTTCCATGCACCCACTCTGCATTGCGCAGTGCTAGAAACGAATCTAAATGAATGACTTGCTCAATGCTCTGAATAAGGCCGCAGGCCGGCGCTGGAGTCTCTTGTTACCCGGCGCTTTCGCGGTGTTGCTGCGGTTGGCGCTGCTCCCGTGGTTGCCCGTGCCACGTCCCGCGACAACCGACGAGTTCAGCTACCTGCTGGCGGCCGACACCCTTAGCCACGGCAGGCTGACAAATCCGGCTCATCCCCTGTGGCGATTCTTCGAGACCATCCATGTGATCTCGATACCGACGTATGCCTCAAAATATCCCCCGGGTCATGCATTTTTCCTCGCGATTGGCCAACGTCTGTCAGGTAGCCCATTTGTCGGGTCCCTTCTGGAGTGTGTTCTTTTTGTAAGCGGGGTGGTTTGGATGCTGCGCATCTGGGTGCCTCCCGGCATCGCGCTGGTGGGCGGGTTTTTTACCGCTGTGGCATTCGGCACGGGTCATTATTGGCTGGAGTCGTATTGGGGAGGGGGTGCGGCCGGCGCTGCCGGCGTGGCTTTGGTCCTCGGAGCGATCGGCAGAATTCGCGAGCAGGGCGGGTTTGTCGCCGCCTGGCCCCTGGCTTCCGGGACTGTTTTGTTGTGGTTCACCCGGCCATTCGAAGGTGGAGTGCTGGTCTTGTCGGCGGGTGCGTTGCTGCTGTTTGATGTGGCCGGGAAACGCTTTCCCAAAGGCAGTGACTGGGCTCGATCAGGCCTGCGCTATTTCATCGCGGTCTTGTTGACCTGCGGCGCGCTGACATTGATGTTTCAAGCCTATTACGACTTTCGCGTGACCGGACACGCATTACTCCTGCCTTATACGCTCCACCACCAGCAATACGACTACGCGCCACTATTCTGGTTTCAGCGCCCGCCCGCCCCTGCTCTGTACACAAATCCCGTGGTTCGCGAGTCTCATCAGTGGGAGTTCCAACGTTATGAAGAACGCCGGAACCTCTTCACCAGAAAGGGGGTATGGATTACTGATCTTGAAAGAGTGCTGGTGCCCCCCGCGTCCAAGGAACGTCTGAAGGTACTGGAGTCTGTTGCCATCCTGGTCCCCATCCTCGTACTCTCGTTTCGGTTTCGCAGCGACACCGCCCTGAGAGAAATCTGGTTTCTGCTTCTCCTGTCCATGGTTCCGCTCTTGCTGGAGTCGTTCACTGCCCCGCACTACATGGTTGCTGTGACCGTGATCCTGATTGCGCTGAGCTTCCGCCTGATCTGGCTTTGCCTTGCGCATCAGTGGCGCAAACCTTCAACCGGCACATACCTTGCTGGCCTTCTCACTGCGATGCTGTTCTGTGGCGCCGCCGGCAATAACATTTTTCGCGTTTGGCACGAGCTTAGACACCCATTCCCATTTCGACGGGAGCGTGCGCATGTAGTGAAGGAACTGACGGCCCACGACGGTATGCAGGTGGTTTTAGTTCATTACTCACCTTTGCACGATCCGAACATCGAGTGGGTGTACAACGGTGCGGATATCGACGCCTCCAGGGTAGTCTGGGCGCGTGACCTCGGTCCTGAGCAGGATAAGCAGCTGATCGACTACTTCCGTGGCCGCAATTTCTGGCTTTTGGACGGGGATTCCCAGGACCCGGAGCCTTTGCCCTACAAGCCCTGAGTTGTCTCAGCTTGCGCTGTGCCATTTGGACGGCGTCTTCCTGATGGCTTGGTGGGTTTAGCGATTGAGCGGCTTTCGACAAAGCACCTGGTACTGTGCGCCCAGGGGTACACGCGCCAACCGGGGCTCCAGAAAGCGGAGACCGCTGACAAAATTTGGAAAGAAGAACAGATAGTCGGTTCTCAGCACTTCGAAGCCCCCTGCGGAGAGCAACCGGCGCGTTTCAGGAGGAGTGAGGGTAATTGCGTCCCGGTCAAAAACGCATTGAGCCATAATGTGGCGGGTACCGGGGTTCCACGGGTTGTTCTCCCAGAGAGCGAATATTCCCCCTGGCCGCAGGCAGCGCCAGATGTAATCTACCGTGGCGGCCCGCTGATCCAGCGGAATGTGGTGGAAGACGCCGTTACAATAGGCCAGGTCAAGGGTAGCGTTGGGCCGGTATTTCTCGAAGGTGTAGAAGGCACATTGTGGCGAGCGAAAACGCGCGTTTGCCAGCTCGAGTGAACGCGGCGAAATGTCCAGGCCAACCACGTTCTGCGCTCCCAGCAGTTCGAAAATCAGGGTCGTCGTGTCTCCAACCCCACATCCGTAATCCAGAACCGAAGATACTTGCTGGTTCAATCGTCTCATGCACGACGCAGTATGCTGCACGCGTCCGCGTGCAAAGTACTCCTTGGTTTCGCCGCTGCTCGCGAAGAGCGCACGATTGAGGTCTTCATCGTAAGTCTCAGCGAACTGGTCAAAATGCGGTGCGGAGTCCAGCTTCGTGTCGTCCATCAGTGCACACCCTTTGTGGCCCTCAACAGAAAGGCAGTCCACCATGACCCACAGAATCTGCTCGCCGATCTCCGAATCCAGTCCCGGACCGAGGCAGGTTCTCCTCGCACGAATTCGATTTCGTATCCCGCCTTGCGGAAGAACAGCTGGAGATCGCGCCCATTGCTGCAATAAACCGAGTCGTAATCGCCTCCTCCATCGGCATGCTCCAGATCGGGCTGGCGCGCGACAAATTGCGGCTGCCGTGACAACATCTTCTTTAGACTCAGACGGCCCGAGCGATTGAAGAAAGCTGCAGCTTCGCGAAAGGAAGAATAAAAAGGCGGCCGGAAGCGATGATGCAACAGCATCTCGCCAAAATCCCGGAGCGGCCACAGCGGGGATAAAAGATTAGGGCTCATGATTACAATTCGTCCCCGGGATTTCAGCACTCGGTCCATTTCGCGCAGCACCGGTTCCACCGGCCACACGTGCTCGATGAACTCCATGGCGCAAACGACGTCAAAACTGGCATCAGCAAAAGGCAACCTCGATGCGTCTGAAGTCACGAAGGACGGACCGGCCTTATCCACGACCGCGTCGCTCTGAAGGAACAAGCGGCTGAGGTCGGTGCCCACCACGTTGCGGTCACATCGCATGATTTGGCGCGTGGACTCCCCCGTGCCGCAACCAACGTCGAGAATGCGATCACTCGGCGAACTACAGGCCCGCACCGTATCCGCGAACTCAGCGAAATAGTGCGCCCCCTTGGCTTCCAGATGGGCGCGATACCCTTTGGAACTCTTGTAGTATTCCCGGAGCTGCGCCAGACCGGCCGCATCGGGGCCGGTCGCCGGGCGCTCTGGAGATGCCGCCAGATTGCTCACCGCCGCCTCAACCCCAAAACACTCATGAAAAAACTGGCGAAGATAGTCTGCGCACCCAGCGTCAGAAACAGGGCCGCAGGAATCACCAGGCGCATGGTGTGAGCGTAGTCGAGCGCCCCAAAATGCTTGCTTCCCCACGCGCTCAGCGCGTAGACCGACGTCGCAAGCCCGGCAATCCCCAGCAAAGCTCCAACCGCCAGCCCGATTTCCAGGGTGATGTATTGAAAAAGGCTGTCGAGAGTGGGATCCGCTGGCAGCAGACCTTCGGAGATAGCAAATACCTTGGTGAAGACCGCGAAAGCGATGGCTTGAAAGCCGAGCAGCACGAACGCGGCCGCATAGACGAGCGTATGAACGTCAAAGGTGACGCTGCCGACGACTCTTGGCCCTGGCAACAACCATACCGCCAGCAGACAGCCGATCAACATGAGTGCCATCCCGGGATAGAGAAACAGCCAGCGCGGACTGTACAGCAGCAGGAACCGCAGATGCCTCCATCCATCCCGCCAGGTGCGCAGGTGCGGCGGACGGCTGCGCCCGTCGGGAGACAAGCGGGTGGGTACTTCGGCGATCGACAATCCTAGTAAGGAAGCCTTGACCACCATCTCGCTGGCAAATTCCATTCCCGTGGTACGCAACTCCATGCGGGCAAAGGCAGCTTTGCTGAAACCTCTCAGTCCGCAGTGAAAATCTCCGATAGGACTTTTGAATAACAGCTTCCCAATTCCCGACAGCACCGGATTGCCCAAATACCGGTGCAGGAAGGGCATGGCGCCCGGCTCAATCCCACCGCGAAAACGGTTGCCCATGACCACATCTGTGCCCTTGCGCAACTGCTCGACAAACTTCGGGATGTGGCCGAAGTCATAACTGTCGTCAGCATCACCCATCACCACGTACTTGCCGTAGGCTGCGGAGATGCCTCCCAGGAGCGCGTTGCCGTATCCCCGCGCCTTCACATGCACAACCCGGGCGCCCAGGCGCTCGGCAATCTCCACCGAGCCGTCGCTGCTGCCGTTGTCGGCGATCACAACCTCTCCGGCAATCTTCGCCTCCTCCATCGCTCGCTGTGCTTTGCGGATGCACACTTCCAGCGTCTCCGCTTCGTTCAGACAGGGCATCACCACCGAAAGTTCCAATGATTCTGTCTGCCTTAATGGCACGGGGGCCGGAGTTTGTAAATTCGGTTTAACCGTAGCGCCCACTATCCTCCTCGGCGCGTTTTGACATTGTCGCTGTTCGTGGCTGTACGATGAGACCTTGCCCCTACAACCTATCATATTCCAAGGAAGGGGCTGCGCACCCGCAGGGCACCCTCGTTTGGATGTGTCTCGGCTCACGCATCCGGACTGCGAGGCTCTCCATCCTGCCTACTGTGGGCTTGCAACCAGCGACGTTGGCCCACCGTCATCGGCAAACGGCGAGTTGGCAGTCGGCGTTAGTGCTCCTGTGCTGGCGTCGATTGTGAAGCCTGGAATTTCTCCACCGGACAGGCCAGGCTCCGAGGCTGCTACGTACAGAAACAGACCCTGCGCATCCGTGGCCATTCCCTGCGGACTTTCGCTCGACTCGCCCAGGGAAAACGGAGAACCGTGGATCGGCGTCAACGTTCCGTTGGCGCCAATCGTGAAGACCATAATTATGAAATCCACATGGTCGCCAGGGCGAGTGATGTGATTCGTACGGCGCGCAACATTCTTGTAGCTTGCGTAAGAGCCTCCCTTTCCTTTTGGTTCTTTGCTGCTTCGATTCTCACTGCACAACCAACTTCAGGTTGGTCGTGTGCGTCAACGTTACCGAGCCGGAAGCATACGTACCCGTAACGGTGATGGTGTAACTCCCAGTCGGCGTTCCGCCGCCGCTGCTGCTTGCGCTGCTGCCGCCGCAGGCTGGCCAGACGATCGTTAGCGCTAGCACGCCAAGCAAGGCCAGCCACTTCCGCCTTCGACCCTGCCCGCGAGACCGGCGCAGACCGCCTGCCAGCACCAACCCTGCCAGGCCCGGCAGCATCAGCCACAGCGCCAGCCTGTCGCGCGACGTCGGAAACAAATAAGGATGCACCTGGCTCGACGCTCCGGCGGTCACCACTGCCACGCTGGCTGTCTCGTTGACAGTGCCATTCAACGTGACCGAACTCGGACTCACCGTACAAGTCGATTGCGCCGGCGCTCCGCTGCAACTGAGTGCTACCTTCTGGCTGAAGCCGTTGAGCGGAGAGACCGTTACTGTGTAATTTCCTGCCTGCCCGGGTGTCACGGTGTTGCTGGCTGGATCGGCGGCCAGGGAGAAATCTTCACCCGTAGCGGTCAAGGCGACTGTCTGCGGGCTACCGGGCAAATTGTCCGCCACATTGAGCGACGCGCTCTGCGCCCCGCCAGCCTGCGGACTCGAGGTCACTTTGATCTGGCAAGAGGCGTTCGCGGCGAGCGAAGAAGGACAGTTATTGGTTTCAGAGAATCCAGTCGCGTCGCTGCCGCTGATAGAAATCCCGGACACCGTCAGCGCCGTGACTCCCCCATTAGTCAGCGTTACGGATTGCGACGCGCTGTTGGTTCCCGGAGCCTGCGGCGCGAAGTTCAAGCTTGTGGGTGAGAGAACCGCGGTCGTGCTGGCGTTGATGAATACATTGACCGCTGTTCCGCCGGTAGTCATGGCTACGTCAGGGATACCGTCCCCGTTCAAGTCCGCGGTCGCGACTGCGCCGAAGGCGACGACGCCGGCCGCGCAAAAGCTGATCTCTGGCTGAAAAGTTCCGTCGCCGTTACCCAGCATCACGGCCATCGATGAGTTGCCACTACAGCCAATTCCGTCCCGGTCACCGAGCACAACATCAGGTTTGCCGTCCCCGTTCAGGTCGGCGACTGCAAGATTGTTGGTGCCACTCTCATCGCCTGCACTCAGGCCAAAGGTCATAAGGGAAGACTGGAAGGTTCCGTCGCCGTTACCCAACAAGACGCCAAAACCACCGGGACCATGATCATCAGCGCTGGCATTGTCGGCCACCACTGCATCGAGTTTACCGTCCCCATTGACGTCCGCAAGGGCAAGGGAGGTGGGATTTGTTCCGCCAGCGTTGTAGAGAACCACTGTCTGGAGAGTGCCATCGCCATTGTTCAACAAAACTCCTACTTGCGGACCGCAAAGGCTGCAACCCTCGGACGCAAGGACCGCCACATCCGGTTTACCGTCGCCGTTCAGATCTCCTACAGCGACGGAATTGGCAAATGCCCCAGCGTTATAGGTAACCGCAGTCTGGAAAGTTCCATCGCCGTTGCCCATTAGGACCGCGACTGAGCCAGTGCCGCCAGGAATCCCACAGTTGGCGGGCACGCATCCGTTGGCCACGACCAGGTCGGGCTTGCCATCACCGTTCATGTCGGCCACGGCCACCGAGAAGGCTTGCAAACCGCCCGAGTCATAGGTGACCACCGGTTGAAAGGTGCCATCGCCATTGCCGAGCAGCACTCCTACTGACCCGTCTGTAACGCCTGTAACGCAGGCGTTCGCGCATAGATTGGCAACCACCAAATCAGGCTTACCGTCGCCGTTCACGTCCGCTATGGCGACGGACTCGGGTTGCTGGCCGCCGGAAGAGTAGGTGACTGCAGTTGTGAAAGTGCCATCGCCATTATTCAAGAGAACGCCCACTGAGCCGTCACCTGGGCATGGGCTGGTACTGGTCGTACAAGCGTTGGCCACGACCAGGTCAGGTTTTCCGTCTCCATTCAAATCTGCGACGGCGATGGCATCGGCAGTGTAGCCGCCGGAGCCGTAGCTGACCGCTTTCGCAAAGCTCAAGCCTTGCGCCTGCGAGCTCTGTTCTGGGCGCACAGCATTTTTGTTTGCGTTATGTCCGATAGGTGAGCCTTGGGCGTAACGCGACGCGTTCGAGGAATGCTTTTGATTGAAGGAAAAAGGATTGCTTTGTGCCAGCAGGAATGTGCTGGCTACGATCAGCCCAATGCGAGCGAAGTGGGCGGGTCTCATAAGACCCTCCTTAGAAGGCGCTTTTTGACAGAGACTTCGGAACAGAGCGGTCAAGGGGGCTCGAGCTTGCCCTTTTAATCTTCCGCTCCTAACAAAACCCGCGTCAAGGACGAGAGTTGCGCGATCAGCAAGTTACGGAATCGCGGCTGTGGCCTGGTTTGAGTACGCGCTTTCCGCGTTGCTGGA
>Ga0187771_10000074_pt1 | contig 46065 bp, 40 predicted proteins | sample 0116_SJ02_MP15_1_FD_133139 | JGI IMG/M metagenome (GOLD analysis project Ga0187771, IMG submission 133139) | Tropical peat soil microbial communities from peatlands in Department of Meta, Colombia - 0116_SJ02_MP15_10_MG | ecosystem: Environmental > Terrestrial > Soil > Wetlands > Peat | place...
GCCGTTGCCGGCAACGGCGGCGCCTACGTCGCGACGCTGCCGGCTCCGAGCGCCTCGACCGGCAGCGGCAGCGCCTCATCGCAGACGACCGCGACGCTGAACGCGACCGTCAACCCCGACGACGCGACGCTCAGCGGCTGTTACTTCGAGTACGGGCCGACGACTTCCTACGGCTCGACCGTCCCCTGCGCGAGCACCCCGTCGCCGACGGGCGGCTCGCAGAGTGTGAGCGCACAGATCAGCGGGCTGTCGGCGAGCACGACCTACCACTTCCAGGTGATCGCGAGCAACGCGATCGGCAGCGGCGGCGGCGGCGACGCGACGTTCACGACGTCGGCGGCGGTGCGACCATCGCCCTCGATCGACGGCGCGCCCGCGGTCGGCAACACGCTCACCTGCGATCTCGGCGTAACGCTGCCCGCCGGGGCGAGCGCAAGCTTCAGCTGGGTGCGCGACACGACCGCGATCGCCGGCGCAACGAGCTCGACCTACCAGGTGGCGCCCGCCGATGCAACGCATCACCTCTACTGCAGCGCGACGATCAGCGGCGACGGCGGCAGCGCGAGCGCCAACAGCGCCTATGTCGCAGTGCCCTCGGAGACGCTCGGCACCGTGTTCGAGACGATCGTCGGCTCACCGTCGGCGGCGACGCGCGCCGTCGCGACGACGATCACCTGCTCGCCCCAGGCGGTGTCGGCCTGCGCCGTGTCGCTGAAGCTCACCACGTCGCGCTCGCATCACACGATCACGATCGGCGCGAAGTCGGTGCGCATCGCGCCCGCCGCCAAGGTCCTGGTGACCGTCCCGCTGAACCAAACCGGGCGTTCGCTGCTCGCCCACAACCACAAGCTGAAGGCGACGCTGACCGTGACCGGCACCGTGATCGGCGTGATCAAGGGGACGCTCAAGCGCCAGACGATCACCCTCACCACACCGCACCATGCGCGCCGCCGCCGCTAGGAGGCTGCTTGCCTGCGCGGCGCCGCTCCTGGCGGCCGCAGCCTTCGCACCAGGAGCCGGGGCCGCCACGCAAGCGCTGACCCCGACTCCCTACATGGGCTGGGACACCTACTTCGCGTTCGGCGCGAAGTACGACGAGGCGGTCGTCCTCGAGCAGGCCAGCAACCTGATCACCGACGGCCTGCAGAAGGCCGGCTACCGCCTGATCTGGCTCGACGTCGGCTGGTGGCACGGCGAGCGCGCAAGCGACGGCAAGATCTTCGTCAACCCGACCCAGTGGCCGCACGGGATGGCTTGGTTCGTGCGCACCCTGCACGGGATGGGCTTCAAGGTCGGTCTCTACACCGACGCCGGCATCAACGGCTGCGGCGGCATCAACCAGGGGATGTACGGCCACTACCAGCAGGACATCAACACGTTCGCCGCCTGGGGCTTCGACGCGGTCAAGGTCGACTTCTGCGGCGGCGACGACCTGCACCTCAACCCGAAGAACGCCTACACGCAGATCCACAAGGCGATCCTCCACAACTCGAGCCACCGCCCGATGCTGCTCGACATCTGCGTCTTCCCGCGCCCCGGCCAGGTGCACGGCTACCCGCCGTTCGCGAACTCCGCGTTCACCTCCTACACGTTCGGCCCGTCGGTCGGCAACAGCTGGCGCACCGACACCGACGTCGGCTCGCCGGCCGGCATCGACTGGAGCTCGGTGGTGCGCAACATGGAGTCCGACGCGACCCAGCCGTTCGCGGCCGGGCCCGGCCACTGGAACGACCCCGACTACCTCGGTCCCGACCTCGGCCTGAGCGACACGCAGTTCCAGACGCAGTTCTCGATGTGGTCGATGCTCGCCGCGCCGCTGATGGTCAGCGTCAACCTTTCGACGCTGACGCAGCCGAGCCTCGCGGCGCTCACGAACAAGGCGATGCTCTCGATCGACCAGGACGCGCGCGGGAGCCAGGGCGTCCAGCTCAAGCCTGCGCTTGTCGCGACGACGCCGAGCTCGCAGAACGGCGAGGTCTGGGTCAAGGCGCTCGAGCACGGCGCCTATGCCCTCGCGCTGCTCAACCTCGACGACACGACACCGCTCACGATCTCGACGAGCGCCCAGGCGATCGGCATCAAGGCGGCTTCGAGCTACAAGCTCGCGAGCGTCTGGAGCGGGACTACGAGCACGACGGGCGGGCCGATCAGCGCGACCGTCCAGCCCGACCAGACCGTGGTCTACATCCTCTCCCCCGCATAGGGAGGCCCCGGGGGCCGCATGCGGCCCCCGGCCGGCCGGCGCATGCGCCGGCCGGCGGATCGGTGCATGCACCGATCCGTACAGCAAAACGGGGACGCGACCGGCGGATGGCCGATCGCGTCCCCGTGCCTTGCTTGCTGCTTGGCGCTAGAGCGCGTTCACCTGCGCGAGGTCGAACTTCACGACCGCCGCGGGCAGCGGCGCGAACGACTGGCCATTGCCCTTCGCCTGCTCGGCCGAGCTGAGGCAGAACTTGATGAAGGTCTGCAGGTCGGGAACGTCCGAGGTGTCGGCGCGCACGAGCACGTCGGTGAAGGTCGAGAGCGGATAGAGGTTCTCGATCTCGAGCTGCTTCGCCGTCGGCTTCGTCGCCTTGTGACCCTTCTTCACCTTCGGCGGCGTATAGCCGAGCGTCGCGACGTCGTTGGCGATCACGGGCTCGCTGTTGTAGCTCGAGCTCGACAGCTGCGATGCCGGAACCTGATCGGCCGCGTCGGTCATGCTCTCCGGGTAGGGGTGGATGAACTTGCCCGACGCGTTCTCGACCGCCGCGCCGTGCAGGTTCGCATCGCGAGCGTAGAACGTCGAGACGTAGCCGATCGAGTCGGGTGTGCTCGCCACGGCCGCGGCGACACCAGAGTTGCTCTTCTCGCCGGTACCGACACCGTAGACCGACGTGGTGCTTGCAACGGCGCCCTTGCTCGACAGGAATGACTTGTAGGCCGAGCTCGTGTCGGCCAGGAACGACTCCCAGACGAACGTGTCGCCGGAGCCGTCACTGCGCCAGAACACGGCGATCGGCGCGTTCGGCAGGGTGACGCCCTTGTTCAGCGCCTTGATCTTCGGATCGCTCCAGTTGGTGATCGTGCCCATATAGATCTCGGCGAGCACCGGACCAGACAGGTTCAGGTTGCTGACGCCGCTGATGTTGAACACCGGGCCCGTGGCCGACAGCGCCCACGGGATCTGCACGCACTTCGAGCAGGCAGACGCCTGCGCCGAGGTGAGCGGCGCGTCCGATGCTCCGAAGTTCACGGTGTTCCCCGTGATGGCGTTGATCCCTGCGGTCGATCCGCCGCCGCCGTAGGAGACCGTGTCGCCCGAGTTCGCGTTTTGGAAGTCCGGTATCCAGACGTTGGCGAGCATCGGCTGGATCAGCGTCGAGCCGGCGCCGGTGAGCTTGAACGAGGCCGACGCCGTGCCGGCGGTCGTCCCCACTACGCATGCCGCTGCCGCGCCAAGCACGGCAAGCCGGGCTGCGAGACGTTTCATCTGCGAGTGCCTCCTCATAGATTCTGTGTAAGAGAGCAGCTCGCTCTCCGACCTGTCAGCATCACGAGAGCGCGGCCGCGCCCGGTTACGAACTCGTGACCGGTCGGTTATCAACTTGTGAAGTTGGTCCCGCGACGGCCATCGGTGGCCCTGCTAGCGGCTAGGCTGCGGCGCAGTGAGCACTCCGGCCATCGCCGCACGCCTCGCAAGTACGCGACGCCGCAGCGACCGCATCGGCGATCGCGCGCTCGTCGGCCTGACAGCGGGGGCCTCGATCGCGATCATCGCCCTGATCGGGCTGATCATCTACGACATCGTCGACAAGGCGAGCCCGGCCATGTCCCACTTCGGGCTGGCATTCCTCGGCCACACGACGTGGAACGGCTTCACGCAGTTCGGCGCCGGTGCGATGATCTTCGGCACCGTCGTCACGTCATTCGGTGCGCTTGTGATCGCCGGCCCGCTCGGAATCGCGATCGGCTTGTTCCTGAGCCTGCTGAGCACGTCACGAATCGCGGCCGTGATCGGCCCGCTCGTCGAGCTGCTCGCCGCGGTGCCGAGCGTGATCATCGGCCTGTGGGGCATCGTGGTGCTCGACCCGGTGATGCGCACGACCATCCAGCCGGCGCTCAGCACCGTGCTCGGCTGGATCCCGATCTTCGCCAAGCCCGCGATCGGCTATGCCGGTTCAGGCATCTTCACCGCGATCATCATCCTCGCGATCATGGCGCTGCCGATCATCGCCGCGATCACCCGCGACCTGTTCCTGACCGTGCCGAGGGAGCTCAAGGATGGAGCGCTCGCGCTCGGCGCCACGCAGTGGGAGATGATCCGCGGCGTCGTCCTCTCGTCGATGCGGCCCGGGATCGCCTCGGCCTGCATCCTCGGCCTCGCGCGTGCCCTGGGCGAGGCGATCGCCGTCGTCCAGGTCATCGGCAACGTCTTCCAGATCACGCCGAGCCTCTTCAACAACGGCAACACGCTGGCAGCCAACATCGCGCTCAAAGGGATCGAGAACAACACGCACCTGGAAACCGCCTCGATCTTCTACCTCGCCGCCGTCCTGCTCGTGATCGAGCTGCTCGTCAATCTCGCGGCGCAGGGCATCGTCCGCCGCTACAGGCTGGCCGACGTGACGAGCGGCAGCGGCAAGAAGCCGGCGAGGCCCACGTCCACGACGACTCCAATCGCCGTAACGGCGGCCAAGGACTGATGGCGGCGATCGACTACGCGCGGCCGCTCACGCCGAGCGGCAACCTGCGGCGCCGGCGGGCGATGGACCGCCTGATGCGCTACGGCTGCACGCTCGCGGCGATCATCGCCGTAGGGATCCTCGTGCTGTTCATAGAGGCGATCGTCCAGCGCGGCGCGAGCGTGATCAGCTGGTCGTTCCTCACCGAGAACCCGAACGAATCGTTCGGCTTTCACACCGCGGTCGGCGGGATCGGCAATGCGATCATCGGCAGCGCGGTCATCTGTGCGATAGCCACCGTCATCGCGATGCCGATCGGCGTCCTGATCGCGCTGTTCCTGAGCGAGTTTGCGACGCCGCGGATCGCCAACCCGGTGCGGCTCGCCCTCGACCTGCTGTACGGGCTGCCGTCGATCGTGCTCGCGATCTTCGTATACGGGGCGCTGGTTTACGGCGTCGGTCAGAGCGGATTCGACGCCTCACTGGCGCTGGCGATGATCATGATCCCGCTGATCGCCCGTACGACCGGTGAGTCGCTCAGTCTCGTACCGCAGGAGCTGCGCGACGCGTCGCACGCGCTCGGAATCAGCCGCTGGCGCACAACGCTCGGCATGACGATCCCGAGCGCCCTCGGCGGCATCGTCACCGGCACCGTGCTCGCGGTAGCGCGCGCCGCCGGCGAGACAGCGCCCATGCTGCTGCTCACCAGCTATGCCAATAATCCCGTCACGACCGGCTTCAACCCGTTCGGTCCGCTCAACAACATTCCCTACGACATCTTCAACTTCAGCGAGGAGGGCGGACCCACGAACATCGCGAAGTCGTGGGGCGCAGCGCTCGTGCTCATCGCCTTCGTTCTGATCGCAAACATCGTCGCGCGTGCGCTGCACGCGCGGAGCCGTAGGATGATCACCAGGTGAGCGAGACGAGGAGCCCTGAGTCAACGATGGACGAAAGCCCGCGCGAAGAAGAGGCCGCAGCGGCGCCCGGGATCGCCCCGCTTGCGATCCAGATCGCCGAAGCCGACAAGCAGGACAGCGCGCCCACGTCGCGGGAGGTCGTCTTCGACCTGAGCGACGTCAACGTCTACTACGGCCCGACGGTCGCAGTCGCGGATGTGAGCCTCGAGATCTACAAGAACCAGATCACCGCGATGATCGGACCGTCCGGCTGCGGCAAGAGCACGATCGTGCGCAGCCTCAACCGGATGAACGACTCGATCCACGGCTTTCGGCTGACCGGTCAGTGCAACTACCACGGCTACGATCTCTATGGATCGGGCGTTGACGCGGTAGAGGTGCGGCGTCGGATCGGCATGGTCTTCCAGCGACCGAACCCGTTCCCCAAGTCGATCTACGACAACGTCGCGTGGGCGCCGCGGATCCTCGGCCTGAAGAAGGACCTCGACGACCGCGTCGAGCAGGCGCTGCGCGGCGCGGCGTTGTGGGACGAGGTCAAGGACCGGCTGAAGACGAGTGCGCTCGGGATGTCCGGTGGCCAGCAGCAGCGCCTGTGCATCGCGCGCTCGATCGCAATCGAGCCGGACGTGCTGCTGCTCGACGAGCCCTGCTCGGCGCTCGACCCGATCTCGACCGCCTCGATCGAGGACCTGATGCAGGATCTCAAGAAGGACTACACGCTCGTGATCGTCACGCACAATATGCAGCAGGCCGCGCGCGTCGCCGAACGCACCGCGTTCTTCAGCCTCGAGGTGAGCGAAGGGCAGCGCAAGGGCGTGCTCGTCGAGTACGACGACACGACGACGATCTTCACGCGGCCGTCCGACAAGCGGACCGAGGATTATGTGACCGGCCGGTTCGGCTGAGACGCCGTCCCAGCCGGCCCGCCCACTTGCTGCGCGCGCGGAGGGCAGCGAAGCGGAGCCGCCGATCGCGGCTCCGCTTGCGCGGCGGCGTTAGCCGCCGTAGGCCTTCTTGAACCCCGCGCAGCCCCGCTGGAGGACGGGCTGATACTGCGACGGGACCGAGCCAATGTCGTTGCTGCAGAACTTCAGTACGGCTGCCTTCACGTTGTTGATGTTGCCGCTCGCAAACGCCGTGCAGATCCCCTGCAAGTCGCCGGCGGCGGACCCGATCACTGAGCCGAGTGCCGTGTACTCCGCGCTACAGGCCTGCCCGGCTGCCTTCAGCGCCGCGGACGGGACGGCTCCGAGGCCAGCGGTTGCGCCGGTCGGCGAGGTGCTGGGCGCAGGCGGGGCCTTAGTCGTGGTGGACGTCGTCGGCTTCGGCTTGGCCGGGGGCGACTTGGGGCTCGAGCCCCCGCAGGCAGCGACGAGCAGGACGCTCGCCGCGGCGACTGCACCGAGCGAGTACAGCTTCTTGATCATGGTCCCCCTTTGAATCAGGTGAAGTGGTCCTCGAGCCTGCTTGGTGCGGAATGTACCGCCCCGCTCGGCGCGGCGCACGATTCTGGCCAAATCCGCGAGTCGGCGGAGCGCACGCGAGGATAGGCCAGTAAGGCAGCGAATAGACATTTGGTGGCCGTTGCGTCGATCACATGCCCTGTATGCGCTCAAGCGCCGCGCCACAGTGCCGATTTGACTCCTGTACAGCGTTACAGGACGTGTCGCGACGCCTGAGCGGGTCCCGAGGTTTCGACGACTGCGAACAGCAATCACCTCTGCCAGTCCCTGACGCCCGATGCACACTGAGCTCGGAAAGATGCAGATCATCGCCGTGGACGACACGGCCGTGAACTTGACGCTGCTCGCCACGATCCTCGCGACGGACTACGAGAACGTGCTCTGCATCAGCGACCCCTACGCCGTCGAGGAGGAGCTGGCCCGCCACCCGCCCGATCTGCTGTTCCTCGACCTGCACATGCCGGGCCGCGACGGCTTCGAGATCCTCGCGGGACTGGCGTCGCAGATTCGCGGGCCGGACATGCTGCCTGTCTGTGTGATCACCGCCGACAGCGACATCAAGGTGCGCCGCCAGGCTCTGCAGATGGGGGCACGTGACTTCATCGTCAAGCCAATCGACGCGATCGAGGTCCTGATGCGAACGCGCAACCTGCTCGAAGCCCGCTGGCTGCAGCAGCATCTGCGCTACGAGCTCGAACGGTCCGGGTTCGAGAATCTCGAGCGACTCGCGCACATCGCGGAGAGCCGCGACTCGCACGACTACGAGCACGCCACCCGCGTCGGTGCGCTGTCCCGGCGGATCGCGGAAGCGATGGACCTCGGCGCGCAGTTCGCGGCGATGATCCGCGAGACCGCGGCGTTGCACGACGTCGGCAAGATCGTGATCCCGGACAGCATCCTGCGCAAGCCGGGACCGCTGAGCCCGGAAGAGTTCGACGTGATGCGCACCCACACCACCGTCGGCGCCGAGATGTTCGGGACCGTCAGTCACAGCGAGACGATCGCGATGGCGGCCTCGATCGCGCGCTCGCACCACGAGCGCTGGGACGGCAGCGGCTATCCCGATGCGCTCGCCGGCGAGGACATCCCGGTCGCCGCGCGGATCGTCGCCGTGGCCGACGTCTTCGACGCGCTCGTCACGAACCGCCCCTACCGCGACGCGCTGACCGGGGAGGAGGCGATCGCCGTGATCGATGCCGGAGCCGGCACACAGTTCGACCCCGCCGTCGTCGAGGCATTCCACCGCTGGCTCGAGGTCGCGCCGGCGACCGAGGCGATCTACCGCCTCGACCACGCGGCCTAGAGTCACTTTGGGCTCGGCGTCGCCCGGGACCCTACGGGCTCGGCGTGATCGCGACGACGGTGTTCGGCGCCAGCGTGATCGTGACCGCGCCGCCGGTCGGCTTCGCGTGCTGTTCGGGCTCGATGACCGGCGCGTGCGCCTCGACCGTCAACACGCCGACGCGGTCGGGCGCGGGCAGCGTGACGGTCAAGGGCCACCCCGCGTAGCTGGTAACGATGTAGGTCTTGGCGCCGTCGGGACTCGTGACGACGACGCCCATCAGCGTGCTCGGCGTGCGCAGCGTCGTCACGCTCGAGCCGACGGGAAGCAGCTGGACCGCGGTCTCGAGGCCGTCGTAGAGCGGGCGGACGGTCACGACGCCGTTCGTGACGATGAACGGGTCGTAGCTCGACCCGCTCGAGTGAAAGCGGATCGACTGGATGCCGGCGCGCACCGCGTTGATCACGAGGCGCAGGCCCCAGACGGCGGTGGCTGCCGAGTCCGAGACGCCCGGCTTGCCATGGCAGGCAACGGAGTTGCTCTCGGAGATGATGAGCGGCAGGTGGACCGAGCCGGCCAGCGCGAGCGTGGCCTGCACGGCGCCGCCGATCTGCGAGATGCTGGGCCGCAGCAGGGCCTGCACCGTCGCTTGCTTGGCTTCCGTGCAGGCGTTCAGTGGGTAGTAGTGGGCGTCGATCGCGTGCAGCGAGAGGGCGGCGGCGATCTGCGGGATCTCCGACAGCCAGCGCGCCGTCGCGAAGTCTGGTCCCTCCACGACCGTCCCCGGTCCGAGCTGGGCGAGGACGGCCTCGGCGTCATCGAGGTAGGTCGAGAACGGCATCAGCGTCTTCGCCTCGGCAGTCGCGTTCCACCAGGCGACCGAGGGCCCGTCGATGTCGGCCTCGTTGCCGATCTCGAAGCTGAGCAGGTTGGCCGCGATCGCGCTGCGCGCCTGCGCCGCCATCGTCGCGGCCCACGCTGGAACCTGGGAGGCGAGGTTCAGGCCGACGACGATCGGCTCGTGCGTCTGGCTGTCGAGGCACGCAAGCTGGCTCCAGAAGCTCGCCGGGAGGTCGCTGACGCCCGCGAACTGCGGCGTTCCGGCCGGCGCGGTCTCATCCTCGGAGTCGCCGCCGATGCGAATCGTCGGAGTGCCGAGGCCGGCGATCGTGCTGACGAGCGCGGGCGGCGGGCAGGGACCGCTGCCGAGGTCTGCGGCGAGCACCTGATACTCGATGCTGAGACCAACGGGGTCGGTCGTGACCGTGACCGGCGTGCCCGTCGTCGGTCCGAGCACCACAGGCGTGTCGTTCGCACCGCCCACAGTCGTCGTAGCCGCGATGCTGCCGGCCGCAGGGGCCGCGGCAACGAGCGCCGCGGCGCAGATCCCGCTGGCAAGCGCGCGCCGCACGCGGCCGGAGTCTACGCACCGGCGCCGGCCGGCACTTCTCAGGCCGCGCGTGCGACTGGCCGCATCGCGAGCACCGTGTCGAGCGGCACGAGCAGCACGTCAAGCGTGCCGCAGTCCTCGACGCAGACCAGCATCTCGGTCGCGTCCGCAGTTCGCCCGAGCGTTCGGTACAGGCCCTCGCCGTCCGTGAGGTAGTAGTCGGCTGTCACGTCAAAGCCGGCATTTGCGGGGGCGGGCCCGGGGCGTTGTTGGGAGAAGGCGAGTGCCATGTCGGCTCGGGGTGCTGGTGCTTCGCTGTGAGAAAGCTACGGTGGGCGGCGCACGCCGCCATCGGGAATCGGCCACCGTGGCCCGACAGCCTGCCCGAGCGCCCGCTCAGTAGTTCGGCGCAGCCGGACATCGGCGCGCGACCGCCTCGCACATCCGACTAGCTTCGCGCAAAAGAGGCGCGAGCGAGGCGGCCGCTGCCGAAGAGGGGGCAACGGCAACTCCTCAAGGGGGGTATATGACGCGGCAGCGGCTTGCGATCCTCACAGCCTCACTAGCCCTCGTCGGCGCAGTGAACGCCCCAGCCGGCCTGGCCCACGCCGGCCATCACGGCCATCACGGCGTCACCCACACGATCAAATTCCTCGCCAAGGTCGTCAGATCGAGCTCGAGCGGCCTGCTCGTGCGAAACCAGCAGGGCAAGATGCTGTGGTTCGCAGCAAGCGAGATCGCGCACCCGACCAAGCATCACCAATCCGCATCCAGGTCGCATCACCGCCGACACGCGACGCGCGTAGCCGACGCGTCGCAGACGACGGCACCGGGCGTGACGATCAACATCGTCGGGCTGCAGCCCGGCGTAACGGTGTTGATCACCGAGACGATCGCGCCCGACGGCTCGATCACGATCACGATCACGCTGCCGACGCTGACCAAATCGGTCGAGCAGACGGCGAGCGGCGTGGTGACACAGGTCGACGACGCCGACTTCGTCATCGATCCGGGTGACGGCTCGCCGATGCAGTTCGACATGGCCGCGAACACGCTGAACGACCTCAACCTGAGCACCTGCGACACCGTGACCGTCACCTACCACCAAGACGCGGGCGTTTTGATCGCTGACAACGTCGTGATCACCGGAAGCTCGACGACTGGCGATTGCGCGCAGAGCTACGACGTCGACGGCACGATCACCGAGGTCTCCGGAAGCGGTCTCTCGATCCAGTCGGATCAGGGCTCGATGAGCTTCGTGGTCGACGACCCCGACATCACTGAGGGCTTCAACGTCGGCGACGTCGTCGACGTGACCTACTCGCAGGACAGCAACGGCAACCTCGACGCGAGCGACGTCGAATACGTCGAGGGCGACGACCAGGGGATCGTCGCGTCGGTCACGCCCACGAAGCTGACGATCGCTGATGCGACAACGGGCGAGCCGGACGTCTTCATCGCCGATCCGGGCGGGATCCAGCTGAGCACGGACGCGTTCACCGGTATCAACGTCGGCGACCGCGTGGACGTCTGCTTCCACACCACCGCGGCCGGACTCATCGCGGACGACGTGACCGACTCGGGTCCGAGCGGCAGCGGCCACCAGGGCGGCAACAGCGGAAGCACCGGCAGCACCGGCACGACCGGAAGCACGGGAAGTACGGGAAGCACGGGTAGTACCGGAAGCACGGGAAGCAGCGGCAGCACCGGCTCGCACGGCTGAGTCGACGGCGAGCCTCGGCGCTGGGACCGCGCCGAGGCTCGCCCCGCCGCCCCGAAGTGGGAGCTCTCGCGCAGAGGCATTTACGGCCAGGTGTTCACCGTCGGCGGCGCCGCGCTGGCGCTCGCTTGCTCGACGCTCGGCCGCGAGCCGCTTCAACTCATCCCGGAGTGAACAGCAAAGCCCTCACGCCATGTGGCTGAAGCTTGGAATGGAGACGGCGGGAATCGAACCCGCGTCCGCGATCGCGTGAAAGTGGCTTCTACGAGCGTAGCCGGCGCTCTGGTCTCATCCCCCGCTCGCCTCGCCGGCCGGGTTGCGGGGGACCAGCCCGCTTGGGAGGTCCCCGGATTCGCACGGGCTGACGGCACCGGGTGAGCCTGCTATCTGATCCCGGCGATCCCCGCCGCAGGCTGCGGGGGCCGAGACCTCGGCTACCTAGTGTCTGCTAGGCGGCGAGGGCGTACTCGTGAGAGTCCGCACGTATGGTTTTTCCCGGGTGTTTAACGAGGCCTCCCGGGACCTCGACTCGCCACCACCCCCACGAGCCGACCGCGTCGAAGCCTGTCGTCCCCTGGGCTGTGTTGTCCTGGAAAGCGTAGCGCCCTCGCTGTGCCCCTTGGGCGCCAGGCGAGGGCGCTCGTCACGGAGACACCCCAAAGACAAAAGTAGACGCGGACCGAGCCGTTTGAGGAACCCTCCGCCGGAGGCCCCGAGGGACTCCCGACATCCTGGTGGCGCGGCCTCACACCTCAGTGGCCTCGCTCTTGCGGCTCAAATCCGCGTCTGTGGCAAACATACGCTTCGCGAGCCCGGGGATGCAAGGGGCGGTGTAAAGAGAAGTCGCATCTTGCGTGAAAATGATTCCTCCGCGAGCGTTTAGGGCGCCAGAAGCCGCACGTGGGACACTCTGAGGGGCATGGAAGGACACCAGACACTGCTGCCGGACGACGCTTTCGGCAAGCCGCGGCGACCCTGGCTGCGCCAGAAGCTCGCGGCGCTCGGGGCGGCGATCGTCGCCCTGCTGGCCAAGCTGAAGGCCGTGCTCCTGCTGCTGCCGAAGATCAAGCTGCTGACGACCGCCGGCAGCGCGCTCGTGTCGGTCGCGGCTTACAGCCTGCTGTGGGGCTGGCAGTTCGCGGTCGGCTTCGTCGCGTTGCTCTTCATCCACGAGATGGGCCACGTGATCGCGCTGCGCCGTGAGGGGATCCGGGCGAGCGCGCCGACCTTCGTACCGTTCCTCGGCGCCGTGATCGCGGCCCGCTCGCTCGGCCAGGACGCTCTGGCCGAGGCGCGTGTCGGGCTTGCCGGCCCGCTGCTCGGTTCGCTCGCCGCGGCGGTCGTCGCTGCGGTCGGGCTCGCCACGCACAGCGGCCTGCTGGAGGCTCTCGGCTACATCGGCTTCCTGCTCAACCTCTTCAACCTGCTCCCGGTGGTACCGCTCGACGGCGGACGCGCGATGGCCGCCATGGCGCCGTGGATGTGGTTCTTCGGGTTCGGCGCGATCGTGCTGCTCGACTTCATCGCACCGAACCCGATCCTCCTGATCATCACGCTGTTCGCAGCCTTCGAGCTCTATCGACGCTGGGAGCGGCGGCGCAACCCGACGCCCGCGCAGGTCGCCTACTACCGCGTCTCGCCGCGTAACCGGCTGCTCGTGGCTGCGGTCTATCTCGGGCTGATCGCAGCGCTCGCGCTGGGCATGCACCTGACCTACGTGCACCGCACGATCTAGCGGCCCGCTTCGCGCAAGCCACGCTCGATCTCGCGCTGCGCGTCGCGGCGGCGCAGCGCCTCGCGCTTGTCGTGGACGTCCTTGCCGCGGGCGAGCGCGATCTCGACCTTGGCGTGCGGACCGGAGAAGTAGATGCGCGTGGGGACGAGCGTAAGGCCACGCTCGTTGACTCGAGCAGCGAGGCGGTCGATCTCGCGGCGGTGCGCCAGCAGCTTGCGTTCGCGGTCGGGATCGTGGTTGTCGCGGCTGGCGGGCGCGTAGGGCGGGATGTGCACGCCGCGCAGCCAGAGCTCGCCGTCGCGGATCGCTGCGTAGGCGTCCTTGAGCTGGGCGCCGGACGTACGCAGCGACTTGACCTCCGTGCCCTGGAGCGCGATGCCGCACTCGAAGCGCTCGAGCAGGTTGTAGCGATGGGAGGCATAGCGGTTCGAGGCGACATCGCCCGCGCCGACCTTCTTCTTGGCCTTGGCCACTACTAGATGCCTGCGTTCGCTTGGGTCGTGGAAGCAGACATCTCACTGAAACTAGCCCACATCGAGGTCGACACGCCCGCGCGGTGCATCGATCGAGTGCACGACGACGCGGATCGGATCGCCGAGGCGCAGCGTGCCGCCGCTGCGCGTCCCTTCGAGGATCGTGCCCTCCTCGTTCAGCTCCCACCAGTCGCCGCGCATGCGCCGCACCGGCAGCATGCCCTCGTAGCCGTCGCCGAAGGCGATGAAGGCGCCGGCGCCGATCAGGCCGACGACCTCGCCCTCCCAGCTGCGCTCCGGGCTTTCGCGCGCGAGCGCGAAGCAGCGCGCGATGTCGTCGGCCGCACGCTCGATGTCCGCCGCGTCGCGCTCGCACAGCGAGGTCCATTCCCCCAGCTCGCCGAGGCTCGCACGATCAGGTGACTGCTCGCCGGCGCCGATCGCGGCGAGCAGCGAACGGTGGCAGACGAGGTCCGGGTAGCGGCGGATCGGCGAGGTGAAGTGGCAGTAGCGTGCCGACCGCAGGCCGGCGTGGCCGAGGTTGTGCGGCGAGTAGAAGGCCTGCTTAAGCGAGCGCAGGATCAGGGCACCGAATGCGAGGCGGCCGCGGCCGCTGCGGCGGACATAGCGTTCAACGGCCTGCGAAACCTTGCCGACGAGCTCGCCGGCTTGCGCGGGGGCGAGCTGCTCGGGCAGCGGCGGCGTCGGCACCGACAGCGAGGCGAGCTGGGTAATCAGGCGCTCGACACGGGCCGGATCGGGCTGCTCGTGGACGCGGTAGAGGGCGGGCAGCGAGCGCTCGTCGAGTAGCTTCGCGACCTGCTCGTTGGCGGCGATCATCAAGTGCTCGATCAGCCCGTGGGACTCGGTCTGCTCACCGAGGCGCAAGCGGCGGACGTGGCCGGAGCGGTCGAGCTCGAAGTCGGGCTCAGCGCTGGTGATCTCGAGGCCGCCGCGGCGCGCGCGCTCGGCGGCGAGCGCCCGTGCCGTCTCGCGGGCGATGGCGAGAGGCTCGGCCCAGGGGGCTCGCGCCGCCTCCGCGCCGGCGAAGATGCGATCGACGCGCTCGTAGTCGAGGCGCTCATCGGAGCGGATCAGCGAACGCATGAACGCCGCGCGCGTGACGCGCGCCCCATCGAAGTCGAGCTCGACCGTGACGGCGAAGCGATCCTCGCCCGGCATCAGCGAACATTTCTCGTCCGACAGCGCCGGCGGCAGCATCGGCTCGACGCCACCGGGCACGTACACGCTCGTCGCGCGGCGCTGCGCCTCGCGATCGACGAGCGAGCCAGGCGCAACGAACGCCGCGACGTCGGCGATGTGGACCCAGACACGGACGCGGCCATCGGGACGACGCTCGGCCGAGATCGCGTCGTCGTAGTCGCGCGCACCGGTCGGGTCGATCGTGAACGTCGGCAGCGCGCGCAGGTCAGCGCGCGCTGCACCGCCACCGCTCGCCTCGCGCGCTTGGCGCTCGACGCCCGGATCGAAGCGGCGGCGCAGGCCGCGCTCGAGCATCAGCGCCTCGATCACGTCGCGAGCAATGTCGGGACGGCCGATGCGCCGTTCGATCTCGGCCCTGCCGCCGCGTCGCCCGCCGCCGATCCGCACGTAGACGAGGTCACCCTCGCGGGCGCGCGCGCGCGCCGGATCGACGGTGAGCTGGCCGCGCCCGCGCAGGGCCGCGCCGCCTCCTCGGCCCGCCGCGAAGAACTCGCGAGCGACGATGAAGCGGCCGCGGCGCTCGAGCACCGCCGCGAAGCCGACCGTCGGTTGGCTCAACGCGCCTTCGCGGCGACGAGCCGCAGCGCAGCATTGAGCGCGGGGTCACCGTGCGGGCCGGCCGGCGCCTTGACGATCACGTTCGGCACGATCCCGGCACCGCGCCGCAGTCCGCCATCGCCGAGGTTCTTGCCGTTGGGGAGAAAGTACTCACCGACTGTGATGTCGATCGCGCCCCCGTTGCGCAGCGGCAGCACCTCCTGGTAGACGCCCTTGCCGTAGGTGTGCGTTCCCACCACGATCGCGCGGTGATCGACCTGCAGCGCGCCGGTCACGATCTCCGCCGCGGAGGCCGTGTCGCCGTTGACGAGGACGGCCATCGGCTGAGTCGGCGCCAGCGGGTGACCGCTCGCGTAGAGCGTCACCGTCGGCTGGGCGCGCCCGCGCGTCGTGACGATCGCGCCGCGGCGGATGAAAAGGCTGGCCACGGCCTGGGCTTCGGTGACGAGCCCGCCACCGTTGTCGCGCAGGTCGAGCACCACCGCCTGGGCGCCCGCACGCAGCAGCTGGCGAAGCTTGGCCGCCACCTCGAGGTGGATGCCGGAGACGTCGAAGGTGGCAAGGGCGATCACCGCAACCCTGACGCCGTGGACGGCGGCGAGCCTGGCGGTGAGGAGCTGCGGCGGCGGCGCGTTGACGACCGCACGTACGAGCTTCACCGTCAGGCGCCTCGTGCCGCGCTGGATCGTGAGCGTCACCGGGGTTCCCGTCTTGCCGCGGATCACCGCCGTCGAGTAGCCGGCCGAGCGCCCGCGGAACGACTTTCCGTTGCCGGCGACGATCACGTCGCCCGGCTTCACGCGGCCGCGCGCCGCCGGCGATCCCGCAATGACGTCTTGCACGAGCAGGCCGCGGGCGACCACCAGGACCTCGATGCCCACGCCGGAGAAGCTCGAAGGCGCCGGCGCCTTGCCGAAATGGCGGTACTCGGCGGGGGTCTGGTAAGTCGCGTAGGGGTCACCGAGCGTCGCGACCGCACCCGTGATCGCGCTGTTCTCGAGCCCGCTCGCGGGCAGCCTGCGAAAGTAGCTCTGCTCGATGTCGGCCAGCGCCTGATCGACGGCCGAGAGGTGATTGTTGGCGGTGAGCGCGCTGCGCAGGGCGGACGGCAGGTCCGAGGGATGCCCGCCCCACCAGATGCCAGCGACGAGCAGCAGCACCGCGAGGGCTAGCGCGAGCGAGATCTTCTGAGTCCGTGTGTGCATCAGCGCCGGCGCTCTGGCGCCGGAGAGACTGAGGGTAGCGATCGAACACAACGAGACGGACCAATAGATTTCCTTCGGTGCCGACTATCTCGACGACGATCGCCCCGAACGGCCTGCCCGTGCACAAGATCTCGATTCCCGGCACGCGTGCGTTGACGGTGCTCGTCGCGTTCGATGCCGGGGCGCGCTCCGAGCGGCCGACCGAGAACGGGATCGCACACTTCCTCGAGCACCTCGTCTTCAAGGGCGGCGAGCGCTACCGCGACTACCGCGAGGTCAACGAGACGGCGGAGCGGATGGGCGCGGTGCTCAACGCCTACACGAGCCACGACCTCGTCGCCTTCCACATCACCTCGCGCGCCGAGGCGGCGCCGCTCGCGATCGACCTTTTGACCGACATCGCCGGGCGGCCGCGGCTCGACGCCGCAGAGCTGGAGCGCGAGCGCGGCGTCGTGATCCAGGAGATTGCGCGCGCCTACGACCAGCCGGCCACGGTCGCCGAATACCTGATCGACCGCGCCGCGTTCGGCGAGCACCCGCTCGGCCGCACGGTGCTCGGTCCCGAGGAGCACCTGCGCGGCTTCCGCCGCGAGGAGATCGTCGCGTTTCGCGAGCGGCGCTGGACGCCGGGCGGCGGCGTCGCCTTCCTCGTCGGCAACACCGATCACCTCCCGGACGATGCCACGCTCGCCGACTGCTTCGCCCGCTTCCCGCGCCACGCCTCAACCGACACGGTCGAGCCGGCACCGCCGTTCGCGCCGGCGACGCTCGTTGAGGAGCGCGACACCAACCAGTCCCATCTGCGCCTCGTCTACCGCTCGCAAATTGACCCGCGAGACGCCGGCGCGCGGGCTGCGCTCGGGATCTACGCGACGCTGCTGGGCGGCTCGATGGGCTCGCGCCTGTTCGACGAGCTGCGCGAGCAGCGCGGGCTCTGCTACTCGGTCTGGTCGGTTGACCACACGTTCGCCGACACTTCGATGCTCCAGCTCGGCGCCGGCCTCGAGTCGGCCAAGTGCGTCGAGGCCTACCGTTTGATGCGCGAGATCGTTGCCACGCTGCGGCGTGACGGCCCGGCCAGGGAGGAGGTCGATCGCGCGCGCGCGTATGCGGCGGGCAGGCGCGCGATCGCCTTCGAGTACTCGCTCGCCGTGGCGCGCTACGCGGCCTCGCAGGCGATCGTCTACGACGACGAGCTCGATCCGGACGTCGCGATCGCCCGGATCGACGCCGTCGGCTTCGAGGAGGTCGCCGAGGTCGCTCGCGGCATCAGCGAGGAGCTCGCTGTCGCCTGCGTCGGACCGCACGCCGAGGGCGACTTCAGCTGATCGCGACCATCCGCTCGATCGCGCGTCGGGCAGCGTCGGCGATCTGCGCCGGGACGTGGACCTCGTGCACGCCGTCGCGCAACGCGTCGCGCAGCTTCGGCAGCGTGATCATCTTCATAAAGCGGCAGCTCGCCTCGGCATTCGCGGGGATGAACTCGACCTCGGGCGCCGCACCCCGCAACGGGTAGAGCATCCCGACCTCGGTCGCGACGATCGCGCTCGTGCCGGGCGCCGCCTCGCGCGCGTAGCGCAGCATGCCGCCCGTCGAGAGGATCTGGACCCCCTCGGGGTCGATGTCACCGGCGGCGACGTACTCCATCACGCTGGAGACGCAGCCACACTCGGGATGGATCAGGAACTCGGCCTGGGGATGGGCGGCGCGCGTCGCCTCGAGGTCCGCTGGGCGGATGCCGGCATGGACGTGGCACTCGCCATCCCAGACGTGCAGTCGCCCGCCGAGCGCGCGCTCGACATAAGCGCCGAGGAACAAGTCGGGGCCGAAGAGGATCTCGGTGTCAGGCCCGTGCTGCTCGAGGACGTGACGGACGACGGCGACGGCGTTCGCCGAGGTGCAGCAGTAGTCGCTCAGCGCCTTGACCTCGGCCGAGGTATTGACGTACATCACGACGATCGCGCGGGGATGCGCGGCTTTCCAGTCGGCCAGCTGGGCCGCCGTGATCGATTCGGCGAGCGAGCAGCCGGCGTCGAGGTCGGGGATCAGGACCGTCTTCTCGGGTGAGAGGATCGCAGCCGTCTCGGCCATGAAGTGCACGCCGCAAAAGGCGATCGTGCTCGCGTCGGTCTGCGCCGCCTGCTGCGAGAGCGCAAGCGAGTCACCGGTGAAGTCGGCGACGTCCTGTACCTCGGGCAGCTGGTAGTTGTGGGCGAGAATCACAGCGTCGCGCGCACGCGCCAGCTCGCGCACCTCATCCTTGAGCTCTGCGATCGCGGTCTCGCTGCGCGGCGGCGCGGCTGCGGCCATCGGCAACGTCGTCATTGTCGCCACCCGTTCAGAGGCTCGATGATCATCGACAGGTCGAGCGCCGGCGCCGAGTGCGTCAGCGCGCCGACCGAGATGAAGTCTACGCCGGTGCCCGCAACCGCCTTGAGGTTCGCCAGCGTGACTCCCCCGCTCGCCTCGGTCTGCGCGCGGCCAGCAACCTGCGCCACCGCCGCACCGAGCTGTTCGACCGTCATGTTGTCGAGCAGCAGTCGCTGCGCGCCCGCCGCGAGCGCTTGCGCGATCTCCGTTTCATCCCGAACCTCAATCTCTAGTAGAAGCTTAGGGTTAGTCGCGCGCGCCGCACTCACGGCGGGTCCGATCCCGCCCGCCATCGCGATGTGGTTCTCCTTCAACAGGATCGCGTCGTAGAGCCCGGCACGGTGGTTGGCGGCGCCGCCCGCCACGACCGCTGCCTTCTCGAGAGCGCGCAGGCCCGGTGTCGTCTTACGCGTGTCGAGGATCGTCGCGCCGGTTCCCGTGACCTCACGAACGCAGCGGGCGGCGAGCGTGGCAATCCCCGAGAGGTGCGCGAGGAAGTTGATCGCTGTGCGCTCGCCGCCAAGCAGCGCACGCGCGAGTCCCTCGACGCGAAGCACCGCCCCGCCCGTCTCGCGCCACGCGCCCTCGGCCGCGAGGGGCTCGACGCTGGCGTCCGGATCGAGCAAGGTGAACGCGAGCGCGGCCGCATCGAGGCCGTAGATCACGCCCGGCTGCTTCTGGCGGATCACTGCGCTGGCGCGCGCCTTGGCGGGCACGGTTGCCTCGCTTGTCACATCACCGCTACCAAGGTCCTCGTCGAGCGCGCGCCGTACGAGCTCGGCGATGTCGGCAGAAACAGTGACGTCAGTCACGCTTTGCCGCCAACAGATAGGCGCGGACGAACCCGTCGAGGTCCCCGTCGAGCACGCGTTGGACATCGCCCATCTCGTAGGCCGTGCGGTTGTCCTTGACCAACGAGTAGGGATGCATGACGTACGAGCGGATCTGCGAGCCGAAGTTGACGTCCTGGGCCTCGCCCTTCTCGCGTGCGATCTCCTGCTGGCGGCGGCGCTCCTCGAGCTCCGCGAGCTTCGCGCGCAGCATCGCCATCGCCGTCTGCTTGTTCGAGGACTGCGAGCGCTCGTTCTGGCATTGCACGACGATCCCGGTCGGGCGGTGCGTGATGCGGACCGCCGAATCGGTCTTGTTGACGTGCTGACCGCCGGCGCCGCTCGCGCGATAGGTGTCTACCTGCAGGTCGTCCTCGTCGATCTCGATCTCGCCCTCGTCCGCGACGACCGGCGCCACCTCGACGCCGGCGAAGCTCGTGTGACGGCGGTGTGCGGAATCGAACGGCGACAAACGCACGAGCCTGTGCACGCCCTTCTCGGCCGTGTAGAGGCCGTAAGCGTTCTCGCCGGAGACGCGGAACGTGGCGGACTTGATGCCCGCCTCCTCGCCCGGGCTCAGCTCGAGCAGCTCGGTCTGGAAGCCGCGGCGCTCCGCCCAGCGCATCTCCATGCGCAGCACCATCTCGGCCCAGTCCTGGGCGTCCGTCCCGCCCGCGCCCGCGTTGACGGTGACGAGCGCGTCGCCAGCGTCATAGCGCCCGGAGAACAGTCGCTCCTCCTCGAGCGCAGCCAGCCGCGCCTCGACCGAGCCGATCGCCTCGTCCAGCTCCGCAGCGAGCTCGCCATCCTCGGTCGCCAGCTCGATCAGCGTCTCGAGATCGTCGATGTCCGACGCAACGCTGCGATAGAGCTCGAGCCGGCGGGCTGCGCGCGCGTGCTCAGCACCGAGCTTCGCGGCCGCCTGGGTGTCATCCCAGAAGCCGGGCTCCCCCATCTTGGCTTCGAGCGCGGCAACGCGCTCGCTCAACGAGGCTGGGTCAAAGATAGTCCGCGAGCAGCTTCAGCTGGTCGCGGATCGCCGCGAGACGCGCCGGCGTCGGCTCGGCTGTCGATGCGCTCGTCATCTACGCCCCGTGGCAGCGCTTGAACTTCTTGCCCGAGCCGCACCAGCAGGGATCGTTGCGCCCAAGCTGCTGCTCGTCGCTCAGATGCCGCTGCGCCACGGGCTGGAACGCGGGCAGCTCGTCCTCCGCCTCGACCTCCGCGAGGCCCGTTGCAGCGCCCGCCGCGGCCGCACCGATCGCCTGCGCGCCAGCCGCGACGCCGGAGGAATACGTGACGTTGGCGGCGCGCGTCGAGCTGCCGCCAGCTTGGTAGGAAGCGGGCGCGGCGTGGGCGCCGTTGGGTCCCTGGACCTGCACCTGGACGTGGAAGATCATCCGCGCGAAGTCGGCCCAGACGGTGTTCATCAGGTCGGTGAAGAGGGTGTACGCCTCGTTCTTGTAGGCGACGAGCGGATCGATCTGGGCGAACCCGCGCAGGTGGATTCCCTCGCGCAGGTAGTCCATGTCGTAGAGGTGCTCGCGCCAGCGCTCGTCGATGATCGTCAGCAGCAGGTAGCGCTCGAGCGCGCGCATCAGCTCGTCACCGAGCTCGGCCTCGCGCGCGTCGTACTGCACGCCGGCGTCGGCGACCACGAGCTCGGTCAGCTCGGCGGGATCCGAGTGCTCGCGGTCGATCTCCTCGGCGGGGATGCCCACCGGGTAGATCTGCGAGAGCGCGAACATCAGCCCGTCGAGGTCCCAGTCCTCCGCGTACTCCTCGGCCGTGTACTCGTCGATCGCGCGCTCGAGCACGCCGGCGATCTCCTCGCGCGCTGCCTGGGCCATGTTGCCGCCCTCGAGCACCTGGTCGCGCAGGGCGTAGATGACGCGCCGCTGCTCGTTCATCACGTCGTCGTACTCGAGGACGCGCTTGCGCATCAGATAGTTCTGCTCTTCGACCTTCGCTTGCGCGCGTTCGATCTGCTTGGACAGCAGCCCCGCCTCGATCGGCTCCTCGTTGCCCTCGACGTCGACCGTGCCGAGGCGGTCGAGGATCTTGTAGATGCGGTCGCCGGCGAACAGGCGGATCAGGTCGTCCTCGGCCGAGAGGAAGAAGCGCGACTCGCCGGGATCGCCTTGCCGGCCGGAGCGGCCGCGCAGCTGGTTGTCGATCCGCCGCGACTCGTGGCGCTCGGTGCCGATGATGTAAAGCCCGCCGGCCTCGATCACCTGCTGGCGCGCCCCCTCGATCTCTGCGACCGCCTGCGTGAGTCGCTCCTGGAAAGCCTGGTCGTAGCCGTCCTCACCCGGGAGCAGCCCGAGCTTTGCGAGCTGTGCTCGCGCGAGGTGCTCGGGGCTGCCGCCGAGCTTGATGTCGACCCCGCGACCAGCCATGTTCGTCGCGATCGTCACGGCAGCTGGCCGGCCCGCCTCGGCGATCGTCTCGCCCTCGCGCTCGGCGTGCTCTGGCTTCGCGTTCAGCACCGTGTGGACGATGCCGCGGCGGCGGAGACGGTCGCTGAGAAGCTCGGAGACCTCGACCGAGATCGTGCCGACGAGGATCGGCTGCCCGTTGCGGTTGCGCTCGACGATCTCGCGCTCCACCGCCGACCACTTGCCGTCCTTGGTCTTGTAGACCTGGTCGTTGCGGTCGGCGCGGATCATCGGCACGTTGGTCGGTATCTGCACGACCGGCAGCGCGTAGATCTTCATGAACTCGGTCGCCTCGGTCAGCGCCGTGCCGGTCATGCCCGCGAGCTTGCGGTAGAGCCGGAAGTAGTTCTGCAGCGTGATCGTCGCGAGCGTCTGGTTCTCCTCCCCGACCGCGACGCCCTCCTTGGCTTCGACCGCCTGGTGCAGGCCCTCCGACCAGCGCCGTCCCTCGAGGATGCGGCCCGTGAACTCGTCGATGATCCTCACCTCGCCGTCGATCACGGCATAGTCGACATCGCGCTTGAACAGCGACTGGGCGCGTAGCGACTGGATCAGGTGGTTGACGAGGTGTCCGTTCTCGGCGCGGTAGAGGTGGTCGATCCCCAGGAACCGCTCGGCTTTCGCGACGCCGAGCTCGGTGACTGCGACCGTCTTCTGCTTCTCGTCGATCTCGTAGTCGAAGTCGGCGACGAACTCCTTGCGGGTGCGCGGATCGAGGCCCTCCGGCGTCTTCCCGAGCACCATCTGCGGCGCCAGACGCGCGAACTTGAGATAGAGCTCCGCCGCCTGCTCGGGGGCGCCGGAGATGATCAGCGGCGTGCGCGCCTCGTCGATCAGGATGTTGTCGACCTCGTCGACGATCGCGAAGCTGTGGCTCGTCACGTTGCGGCCCTCGGCGTCGATCCGACCGCCGTGCTGGACCTTGTCCTCGAGCCGTTGCGCCATGTTGTCGCGCAGGTAGTCGAAGCCGAACTCCGAGTTGGTGCCGTAGGTGACGTCACAGGCGTAGGCAGCGCGCTTGTCCTCGGTCGACTGGCCCGACTGGATGACGCCGACGCTGACGCCGACCGCGTCGTAGATCGGGCCCATCCACTCAGCGTCGCGCCGTGCCAGGTAGTCGTTGACGGTGACGACGTGGGCGCCCTGGCTGGTCAGCGAGTTGAGGACGATGGCGAGCGTCGCGGTCAGCGTCTTGCCCTCGCCGGTGCGCATCTCGGCGATCGAGCCGCCATGGAGCACCATGCCGCCGATCAGCTGGACGTCGAAGTGGCGCATTCCGACGCGACGCTTGCCGACCTCGCGGACGATCGCAAAGCACTCAGGGAGCAGCTCGTCGAGATCCTCGCCGTCGCGGGCGCGCTCGCGCAGGCCATCCATCCGCTCGCGCAGCTCCGCGTCGGTGTCAAGCTCAAGCTCCGGCTCGTAAGCGCCGATCAGCGCCACGCGCTGCTCGTAGCGCTTGAACATCTTGCCTTCGCCGATGTTCAGTGCACGGTCGAGGAGACCCATCCAAACCAGCGTAGCGGGCTGCGGGGCCGGCCGCGCAATCCTTGTGGTTGCGCACCCGCACTGGCCGGCCTCCTCGCCTGCTCACCACTCTCTATCGGGGCGCATCGCATGCGCTTGGAGCGCGGTGAGCCACCGCTCGACGCGCGGGAGCGCACGCAGCTCCGGCATGCGCGGTCGCTACACACGGGCCGCGTGATGAGCAGCGAGGATGACGGCCCAGCACGCTAGGCCTCATCCGCTTGCACCGCGGCCGTCACCGCAGCCTCACCGCAGCCAGATAGCGCGCCTGTTCGTCGCTCAGTTCGTCGATCTCGACGCCGAGCGAGGCGAGCTTGAGCCGCGCGACCTCCTCGTCGAGCGCGTGTGGAGCCGGATGGACACCGGCGCTGAGCGTGCCCGCGCTGCGCGCCAGGTGCGCGACGGCGAGCGCCTGCGCGGCGAACGACATGTCCATCACCGCCGCCGGGTGGCCCGCGGCGGCGGCCAGGTTCACGACGCGCCCCTTCGCCACCAGGTTCAGGCGTCGACCGTCCGCGAGCTCATACTCGTCGACGAGCGGCAGTACCGCGCGCGGCGGCGCAACCGCGAGCGACGCGAGCTCCGCGAGGTTGATCTCGACGTCGAAATGTCCGGCATTGGCGAGCACGGCCCCATCGACCATCAGCTCGAAGTGCTCGCGGCGCAGCACGTTCGGGGCGCCGGTGACGGTGATGAACACCTCGCCGCGCGCCGCCGCGGCGAGCGAGCCCATCACCGCGTAGCCCTCCATGCGCGCCTCGAGCGCGCGCACGGCATCGACCTCGCAGACCGTGACAGCCGCGCCCGCCCCCCTCGCCCGGGCCGCGATGCCGCGTCCCGCGGCGCCGTAGCCGAGCACCACCACCGAGCGGCCCGCGAAGAGCACGTTCGTCGCGCGGAGGATCCCGTCCAAAGCCGACTGGCCGGTGCCGTAGCGATCGTTGAAGAGGCGCTCGGTGAGCATCTCGTTGGCCGCCAGCACGGCACAGCGAAGGGTCCCCTCGGCAGCCATCGAGCGCAGCCGCACGAGGCCGGTCGTCGTCTCCTCGGTCGCGCCGAGCAGCGACTCCGCTGCGCCCTGCGCGTGCGCGGTCACGATGAGCTCGGCGCCATCGTCGATCAGGATCTGCGGCGCGCCCGCAACGAGCGTCTCGAGGTTGCGGAGGTATGCGGAGCGGTCCTCGCCACGCACGGCGTATACGGCGGCGCCGACGTCGGCGGCGAGCGCTGCGGCGATCTCGTCCTGCGTCGAGAGCGGGTTCGCCGCGCACAGTGCGACTTCGGCGCCGGCGCCGCGCAGCGCTCGTAACAGGTTCGCCGTCTCCGCGGTCACGTGCAGGCAGGCAGCGATGCGCACGCCCTCGAGTGGACGCTCGCGCTCGAAGCGCGCGCGGATCGCGCGCAGGACCGGCATCTGCCGGTCTGCCCAGGCGATGCGGTCGCGACCAGACGCGGCGAGAACGGTCTCGTGCGAAGTACGCGCGCTGCGCCGCCCGGGCGGCATTTGACTAGTACCGGTAGTGATCGCTCTTGTACGGCCCCTCGACGGGCACGCCGACGTAGGCCGCCTGCTCCGGCCGGAGCTCCGTCAGCCGTACGCCGAGGGCGTCGAGGTGCAGCCGCGCGACTTTCTCGTCGAGCAGCTTGGGAAGCACGTGGACCCGCTTCTCGTAGGAGCCGTGCCGGCTGTAGAGCTCGATCTGCGCGATCACCTGGTTGGTGAACGAGTTCGACATGACAAAGCTCGGGTGGCCGGTCGCGTTGCCCAGGTTCAACAGGCGGCCCTCGGAGAGAACGATCACGGAGTGCCCGTCGGGAAAGACCCACTCGTCGACCTGCGGCTTCACGTTCACCTTGCGGATCCCCGGGACCTTCGCGAGACCGGCCATGTCGATCTCGTTGTCGAAGTGGCCGATGTTGCCGACGATCGCCTGGTGCTTCATCCGCCCGATCTGCTCGGCGCTGATGATGTTCACGTTGCCGGTGGCGGTCACGAAGATATCGGCGGTCTCGAGGACGTCCTCGAGCCTCGCCACTTGGTAGCCCTGCATCGCGGCCTGGAGCGCGCAGATCGGGTCGATCTCAGTCACGATCACGCGCGCGCCCTGGCCGCGCAGCGACTCCGCACAGCCCTTGCCGACGTCGCCGAAGCCGCAGACGACGGCCACCTTGCCGCCGATCATGACGTCGGTCGCGCGATTGATCCCGTCCAAGAGCGAGTGCCGGCAACCGTAGAGATTGTCGAACTTCGACTTTGTAACCGAGTCGTTGACGTTGATCGCCGGAAACAGCAGCTGGCCCGCTTCCTGCATCTGGTAGAGGCGGTGGACCCCGGTCGTCGTCTCCTCGGTCACGCCGCAGATGCCGGCCGCGACCTGCGTCCAGCGCTGGGGATCGCGCTCCAGCGAGCGGCGCAGCAGGCTCAGCAGCACGCGCAGCTCCTCGGACTCGTCGTCCTCGGGTGCCGGGACCGCACCCGCGGCCTCGTACTGGACGCCTTTGTGCACGAGGAGCGTCGCGTCGCCGCCGTCATCGAGGATCAGGTTGGGCCCGCTCTCGGGCCAACTGAGCGCCTGCTCCGTGCACCACCAGTACTGCTCGAGCGTCTCGCCCTTCCACGCGAAGACCGGCACACCCTGCGGATCCTCGGGAGTTCCGCGCGGGCCGACCGCGACGGCCGCAGCCGCGTGGTCCTGCGTCGAGAAGATGTTGCAGGATGCCCAGCGCACCTCGGCGCCGAGCGCGACGAGCGTCTCGATCAGCACCGCCGTCTGCACCGTCATGTGCAGCGAGCCGGTGATCCGCGCGCCGGCGAGCGGACGGCGCTCCGCATACTCGCGCCGCGTGGCCATCAGGCCCGGCATCTCGTGCTCGGCAAGCTCGATCTCCTTGCGGCCGAACGCGGCCAGCGAGAGATCGGCGACCTTGAAGTCGGGGGCCTGAAGCGTTGCGGTCTGCGTCATGCGATCTCCATCTCTCGGTTGTGGACGGCGGCAAGCAGCGCCTCGTGCTTCTCCTGCTCCCAGCGCAGCCAGTCATCGACAGCCACTTCTGCGGGGCGCTCGGGCACCGCGTCAAGCCAGGCGTCGACGGCTTCGCGCAGCTGCGGCTCACGTCGCAGGCGCAGGGCGAACCCGAGCTCGGCGAGGCCGAAGCTCATCCGCGCGAGGAGCTCGCGCAGAGTGCGCAGGCGCTGCAGCTGCTCGGCGCCGTAGAGGCGATAGCCGGCCGCGGTGCGGGCGGGCTCGACGAGCCCGACGCGCTCGATATAGCGCAGCATCCGCGGCGACCAGCCGGTCGTCGCCGCGGCTTCATGGATCGTCAACCCGTTCACCGCGGAAACCTTACCAAAGAATTGTCAAGGTTGTGCGCGGCGGCGGCTGCGGTGGCCGGCCTGCGGCCGGCCATCCTCGCTGGCTCACACGCGTCGGGTGGCGCGCTCTCGCGCGCTCCTAGCAGCGTGAGCGACCGCCTTGCACGCGCGAGCGCCCGTCGCTTCAGACCACTCGATTGGCGTCATGGTACGCGCGCGCTCAAGCCAGCGAGGAGGCCGGCTCAGGGCGCGATGACCCTCACCAGCCCTGTCAGCCGGCCCCCGCAGCCGCTGCTGTCACGATTTCGATCCAGTCGAGCGAACGGCCGCAGAGCTGACGCGCCTGCGGCGGCTGGACCGCGATCATCCGTGAAGGACTGTCGAGCGGCTGGAGCGCAATCGCGGACAGACCGGTGTAGTCCTCCGTATCGGCGCTGCCCGGTGCGAAGCTCGAGGCTTGGGGGTAGGTGATCGCGATCGTGTGCACTCCCGCCGCGAGCGTGATCGCCGGGCCGACCTCGTTGTAGTCGCCGATGTTGTTGAGCTCGTTCGAGATGCTGCCGAGGTAGCTTCCGTCGACGTCCACGGTGAAGCCGCGCGCGAAGCTGCCGCCGAGCCAGAGCTGGTAGCGGTGCGGCCCCGTCGGAAGCGAGACGTGGAAGTATGCGGTGCCGGGCGCGGTCGGTTGGAGGGTCTCCTGGCCGAGGGCGTTCGCGACCCAGCCGGCCGGCCAGCTCGACTCGGTGGCGCGCAGCACGATCGGGTTCGTTCGCTCGTACGCGAGCAGCTCGCCGCCATCGTTCGCGGCTTGGCGCGCGAGCGCCTCCACGCGAGCGCAGCGAGGCACGGAGGCAGGCTGGATCGAGCACAGCGGCTCGAAGGGCTGGCCCGCCTCGGCGTAGCCGCAGTAGTCGAGCGCGGTATCGCCAAGCGGCACGTGCAGCAGGACGCGGTGCGTCGGGTGCGTCGGCTGCTGGTAGAGCTCGTAGTACTTGCCCCACCAGACGAGCTTGTAGATCGAGGGCGGCCGGCTCTCGGTCGGTGAGATGCGGATAACGAGAGAGCGGTAGGGCTCAAGGGTCTGTAGCGCGAATGAGTCGATGTCGGCCCACGCGACCTTCGTGAGCAGGGTTCCGGTGACGGTCGGGAGCGACTCCGTTTGACCCGAGCGGTACTCGGCCGGCTCTACCGGCGCCCCGGCACGCAGGAAGTGGCGGTCAGCGTAGATCTGGTACTCGTTGATGAAGGTCGGTCCCTTCCCGGCCAGCTTCGACGCGATCGTCTCGAACTCCGTGAGCTGATCGCGCGGCGCGAGCGTGACGTCGCGGTACTGCAGCCAGTTCGACCAGATCACCCCGCCAGCCAAAGCCGCCAAAATGACCACGCCGGCCACTAGTGCCCAGGTCCGCTCCTCGCGGAACAGGAGCGCGCCCCCGACCAGACCGGCGAGCAGGATCGCGGGCGAGGAGATCGCGAGCGCCTTGCCCACGAGCCACGGGGTGACGCCGTCGGCCCACGGCCACAGGACGCCGGCGAGCGCCACGACGACGTAGATCGCGAGGCCCGCCCGGCGCTTGTACAGCGACCAGGCGAGCGCGCCCGCCCCCGAGACGAAGGCGAGCCAGACGAGCGGATACTTCGGAAACCAGCCGGGCGCCGCAAAGGCGCTTGGAGCTGCCGCGACGTCGCGGAAGTCGCCGACCGGCCAGATGCCGGCGATCTGGATCGCGCGCAATGGCGCAACCAGGTTGCCGAGCACCGTCTGGGAGTTCTCACCGGCGGTGTACGAGCCCTGGTCCACGCTCAGGTAGTGCGAGATCAACAGCCAGAGCGGGAAGCCGCAAAGCGCAGTCGCCGCGACCAGGGCAACCCCAACGGTGACGAGGCGCGAGACGTCGTATCCGTTCAGCCCACGCCAGATGAGGGTGCCAGCGACGAGGAGCGCCACGGGAACGGCGTAGATCGCGAAGCCCGGACCGAGCGTGACCATCAGCGCGCCTCCGGTAACGCCGAGCGGGAGCACCGTACGCGCGCGCAGATCGTCGCTTGCGATCAGCTCCGCAGCGAGCGCGACGCCCAGAGCGAGCAGGAAGGCGGCGGTCAGCTCCTTGATCCCGCCCCAGGTGGCGTAGCCGTAGAGCAGCGCCGACTGGGCGGCGATGAACGCGACGAAGGCCCGCAGCCAGCGCCAGTCGATCAGCGGCGCCAGCAGCGCGTAGACGGCGAGCGCGACCGCAGCCGCACAGCAGGCAAGGTAGGGCTGGAAGAGCCACGCGATGTCGATGCCGCCGGTCGCCCAGTTCCCGACGCCGAGCAGCATGAATGCCCCAGCCGGGTAGGCCGAGCCGTTGACCCCGGCGATCGTCGTCGTCGCGAGATTCGTCAGCGCGTTCAGCTGGTAGGTCGACACCGGCACGTTTGCGAACGAGCGGCCGTGGCTGAACAGCTGGTCGACGAGGTTGAACCAGGTCGCGGTGTCGTCGAGCCGGACGTAGCCGAGGAACGTGGCCTCGCCGCTCATGATCACGGGCGCGCCATAGACGAACAGGACAGCCACCGCGGCGAGCGCCGGCGCGACGCCGAGCCGAGCCCGGCCCCAGACGTAGCCGACGCCGAGCAGCGCGCCGATCGCGGTGATCGGAGCCGCCATCGACGCAGTTCCGGAGAACGCGGTGAGCGCGCCCGCGACGACGATCGCCGCGGCGAGCCCGATCGGGATCGTCAGCGGTCCCAGCTCGTGGTGGCCGCCGATCCACTGAACCAGCGCCCCCCAGCCGAGCCCGATCGCGGCGAGCACGAGCGGGAACAGCAGCCATGTGAGGATCAGCGACATAGCGAGGTCACGGCGCCGGGGGCCGTTGAGCCGCTACCGCAGTGAGACAGGCGCCGGCGGCCGGCGATGCTAACAGGGGGCACCGTGCGAAGCGCGCAGCACAGCGCGCACGAGCGAGAAGTATGCGGACTGCGTCCAGCGCACCCAGCGCGGCAGCCCCGGGATGTAGGGGCTCTCGAGCGAGGCGGTCAGCTGGCCGGCGAACGCTCGAGTGCCGATCGCTCGACCGGCCTGGACCGTCCAGCGGCGGTGGAGCAGGCGCGGCAGTCCGGCGACGGTAGCGAGGTCAGCGCGCAGCTTGACGCTCAGCCAACGACCGCGTGCGGCGAGCACCAGCAAGGCGAGCTCGGTGGCCAGCAGCGCAGGCGCGAGCGCCGCCAGCAGTCCCAGCGGATAGTCGGCGAGCAGCGTCCGCCAGCGGTTGCGCTCCAGCAGGTACCACTTGCGCAGGCCCTTGTCGAACTCGTAGTCGTGAGCGACCCGCGCGCGCGGCTCTACGCCGACGCGCAGGCCCGAAAGCCACAGGCGCAGTCCGAGGTCGAGATCCTCGCCGTAGAGGAAGTAAGCATCATCGAAGCCGTCGACTTTCTCCCAAGCCTCGCGCCGGATCACGAGCGCCGCGCCGGAGGCGAAGGCGACCTCGTAGGGCTGCTCGCGCAACGCGCTCTCGTGCTCCTCGCACTGGCCGGCCCAGCCGAAGCCGAGGAAGTGGGCGACGCCGCCGCCGCTGTTGATACGCCCGTCCGGGAGCATCACCGCCGGCTGCCAAGCGGACCACTCGGGATGCTCGCCCGCGACCGCGCGTAGGCGCGCGAGCGCGTCCGGCTCGACCCGCGTATCGGGGTTGAGGAAGAACAGGAGCGGCGCCGAGGTCGCTTGCGCGCCGACGCGACAGCCGCCGGCGAAGCCGCGATTGATGGCCTGCTCGAGCAGGGTCACGGCCGGGTCCAGGCCGCGCAGGCGGGCCGTCGTGTCGTCGTTGGAGGCGTTGTCGACGAATACGACCTCGTCACCTGACGCCAGCGCAGCGCGCAGCGTCGTCAGCAACGGGTCGATCTGCCCGCCGCTGTTGTAGGTGACGACGACGACCGCGAACGAGTCGGTCAACTCTCGCCTACCGCGCCGCCGCGCGACTTGCTCGTAGCGTCTTTGGGCTCGTCCGAGACCTGCTCGTCGAGCAGCGCGAGACGCTGGGCGAGGACCTTGCTCTGCTCCGAGAGTCGCGAGATCACCAGCGAGAAGTGCAACAACAAAACGATCACGAAGACGAAGCCGGCCGCGAACAGGGCGTTCACCGGGGTGTAGATGCCGACCTCGCTGGAGAGCTTCGTCAGCAGGCCGCGCCAGATCGCGAGCACCAGCAAAACAACCGCGGCGAGCAGCCACAGCAGCGCGTAGCGCTCCATCAGCGCGCGGCGCCGGACGAGCTCGAAGACGACCGCGAAGGCGATCACCGCGATCGCGATGACCGCGACTCGCTGGAGCGTCGCCGTCGTCTGGCTCGTGTGAGCGGCCGCGCGTATGAGCGCAAGGCTCACGGCGCCGGCTCCGAGAGCGGGCTCGTCTCGGTCTGAGCATGCGAGCGCAAGGCACTGACCAAGACCGCGAGCAGGACCTTCACGAGGTAGTAGGCGCTCAATGAACGCGAGATCTTCGATTGGCCGGTCAAGCGGGGACGCATCTGCACAGCGACCTCGCGCGTGTGCAGAGCGTAGGTGTGGGCGAGGACGATCGCCTCGACCTCCGGATAGTCGCTCGGGTAGTCGCGAGCGAACAGCTCGATCCCGACGCGATCGGTCATCCGAAAGCCGGAGGTGGGGTCCGTCACGCGCTGACCGGTGAGCAGGAAGACGAGCCGCGCGAACAGCGCGATCCCGACCCGGCGCGCGCGCGTTGAGCGGTGCCCATCGCCGCGCTCGAGGAACCGCGACCCGGTGACGAGGTGGGTGTCGGCTTCGGCATTCAGCGCGGCGAGCAGCCGCGGGATGTCGCGCGGATCGTGCTGGCCGTCGCCGTCGACCTGCACTGCCACCTCGTAGCCGTGAATCCGCGCATAGATGTAGCCGCACTGCACGGCAGCACCGACGCCGACGTTGAACGGCAGGCTGACGACGCGAGCGCCGGCAGGGGCGGCGGCCGCCGCGGTCGCGTCGGTCGAGCCGTCGTCGATTACGAGCACGTCGAAGTCGGGGGCCGCCGCGTGGATCTCAGCGACCGTGGCGGCGATGGCGCCGATCTCGTTATGCGCCGGCACTATTGCGAGATAGCGACTCATCTCGGCTCGCCGTGAGGTTAGCGGCCAGATCCGCGGGCAAGACGCCATTCGGCCCGCACGAGCCGTCGCAGCTTCGTGGCGACGGTGCCGATCCTGCTGCGGGGGATGCGCACAGCAGGCTGGAAGGGGCTTCGTCCCGCGGGTGACGCCCACTGGACCGGCGGACCGGTCGCGGGGGCGGTGCGCTCGTAGACATAGAGCCGCAGCGCCGGCTGCTCGCCGAAGCACGCCGCGCGAAACAGCGCAAGCCACTGCTCGCGATGCTCGCTCGTCGAGTAGAGCAGTCGCCTGCGCCAGCGCGGACGACTGGCGATCCGCGCCAGCGCCAGCGCGACCGGGTGAGGACCGGGGTGTTCACCGGCCAGCTTCCAGCCCGGCGCGCTCGGCGGAGCGGCGACCGCGCTGAGCGCGACGACTCGTTCAGCAGGCGAGGCGAGCGCCATGCGCAGCGACCCGCCATCCGCCGAGCGGTCGACGAGCACGATGCTGCTCCCCGGCGCGACCGTTTGCGCCGGCTGCACATCCGCGTCGACGGCGCCGATCACACGATGCGGCGTGCACAGCTCGACGGCCTGGTCAGTGGCGATTCCGTGGCGCGCGAGCGCGGCAAGCACCGGCGCCGCGAGCGCCACGGCGAGGGTCGTGGGTGGCGGCGCTCCGCCGTCGAGCTCGTCGTAGACGGGGTAGGTAGTGCGCCAGCCGCTCGACGCCTGCTTGCGCGCGAGGTAGTCGGGGTGCCGGCGGGGGTCATCGTCACCGAGATGTGTCGCGTAGACAGCGGCGGCAATCCCGACGCGGTAGCCGGCGCGGCGCAGCGCATGGCAGGTGATGCCGTCGCTCATGTAGGGAATGCGCAGCGCACTGCGGCGGATGAGGTTGAGCCAGACCCCGGTCGGCGTCTCGAGCAGCTCGCCGTCGACGAGCGGCGCACGCTCGAGCTGGGCGTTGCGGGCGGCGCTGACGCTGTCCAGACGCACGCCGATCAGGCCGAAGTCGGGGTGGCGCTCGGCGAGCGCGATCAGGCGCGTGAGCCAGCAGCCGTCTTGGGTGGGCGGCGAAACGACGAGGTCGGCATCGGAAACGACGAACAGCTCGCCCGCGGTCGCCGCGATCCCGCGCTGCAGACCGGCGAGATGCTCGTTGTGCGCATTCCAGACGATCTGGTGAAAGCGCGCCGAGTTTTCCCGCAACCATTGGCGCGTCGCCGGTCCCGATGCGTTGTCGACGACCGTCAAGCGGTGGGGCCAGCGCGTGCGCTCCGCGAGCGCCGCCACCATCTCGGCGAGGTAATCGACGCGGTTGTAGCTGAGCAGGATGATGTCGACCGGCCCGGCCACGTTCACATAGTGGCGAGCGCGCCGGCGTCCTGCTGCGGCCGGCGCAGGACCGCGTAGCAGGCATCGCCACCGAGCACCGCGTCGATCGCCGCCGCGGCGGGAAACGCGGCGAGGGCTAGGGCGTAGGCGAGCCACAGCTTCCAGCCTGGCGTCCAGCGCCCGGCGATCAGGTAGTGGATGCTGTAGGCGACCGCGACGATCGTCGAGCTCGTGCCGAGCGCCACCAGCTCGAGATCGAGCGCCTCGGCTGTGACCTCGAGCGCGCGCGGCGAGAAATGCTGCAGGTGGCGCGGTAGATCGAGCGGAAACCAGAAGCTCCGGAACAGCGAGCGCTGCCAGCAGCACCAGTTCGGAGCGAGGATCGCGATCCTCCCGCCGGGCGCGAGCAACTCACGCGCCGTGCGCAGCGCGCGAAGCGGCTCCGGGATGTGCTCCAGCGAGTGCGAGAAGACGACCAGGTCGAAGCTGCCGGGATCCCAGTGATGGTCGGCGAGCGTTCCGAGGTGCACCGACGCGCCGCGCGCACGCGCGGCGGCCGCGGCGCTCTCCGAAGGATCGAGCCCGAACGCCTCCCAGCCAAGCTCCGCATAGTGGGCGAGCAGCTCCCCCGAACCACAGCCGACGTCGAGCACGCGCCCAGGCCTCAACCCCGCGACGCCGAGCGGCACCCGGCGATAGCGCCGCCGCGCGGACCACTCACGGTAGTGCTGGCGTAGCGCCGCCAAGCCGGCGAGGCTCCCGGAGCGTTCGTGCTCATAGAAGCTCGCGAAATACGTCCCACCGTAGTAGCGCGCAAGCTCGCCGACCTGAGCGGTCATTCCGTAGCGGCACGAGCGGCATTCGAACACCGCAAACGGCCCGTCGCCGGTGACGAGCCTGTCGATCGCGTCGACACCGGTCGCGCGCAACGGGCCGCCACAGAGCGGGCAGATGCCGCTACTCACGCTCGGCGAGCGCCTGCTTGAGCTCTGTGAGCGCCGCGACCGGTGTCGGGTCGACGCCCGCGAGCACCGCGAGATAGCAGGAGACGAGATCGCCCAGCAAGACGAGCGAGCAGACCCGTTCGAGCGCCGTCTCGCCGCGGGTGCCGACGACGGTGGTGAAGCGCGCGGCGGAAGAGACCTTCTCGCGCGTCAGCTCGATCCGCGTGCGCAACCGTGGATGGTTGTCGCAGTCATCGAGAAACACGGCGCTGCACGGCACGAGCGCGCTCGCACCGTCCCAACCCGCGATCTCGTTGTGATCGACCTCTGGCAGCTCGCCCCAGAACGCTGGCAGCTTCGCGTTCTCATTGATCTGCGTCTTCCAGCGGTAGGCGACCGGGGCGGTGAGCCCCGCACCGGTGATGACAGGCACCGTGCCGTGCAGGCTGCGCGCAAGCTGCTTGGCGAGGCCGTCCTCGTCGCCGTCCGGACCCCAGTCTCGCGCCAGCTCCTCGAGCCGGGGGACGGCAACGTCGATCTCGGTCGTCAGACGTGGCCCGGCGCCGCAGAGCGCCGCCACCTCGAGCGCGCTGACGAACAGGTAAGCGATCGCAGCGCGCGGCTGGAATCCGCCAGGAAGGGGGATCACGCCGACGCCGTCGGCGCGCGCGAGCTCGGCGAGGCGCCCCCCGGTAGTGACGACCACGCGCCGCGCGCCGATCGCTCCGGCCGCCTCGTAGCAGGCGAGCGTCTCCTCCGTTTCGCCCGAGTAGCTCGCGCAGAGCACCGTCGTATCGGGAGTCGTCCACGGCGGCAGCCCGTAGCCGCTCGCCGCGATGATCGGACGAGACGCCTGATCACCGAGCGCGGCGCGCGCGAGCGCACCACCGATCGCGGACCCGCCCATGCCGGCGACGACCAGGCCACCAGGCGTGTCATAGGGCTCGAGACCGGCCGATTCCACGCGCCAGAGCGCGTCCCCGAGCTGACTTGGAAGGCCGAGCACGTCGTCGAGCATCCCCGCCGAGTCGAGCGCGGAGACAGCGTCGCGAGCGAGCGGCTGAGCGCTCAGAAGGCCACCGCCCGCTCGCCCAGGGCGACCCCCGCAGATATGCGCGCGCCGCGCGTGATCACGTTGTGCTCGCCGATCACGGCGTCCTGTCCGATCACGGCCCCACCGCTGATCTCGGTGTGGGCGCCGATCCGCGCGCGCTCCGCAACCACGCAGTCGCGCAGGACGCAGCGCTCGCCGATCTGGGCGCCGTCGAGCACTATCGCACGCTCGAGCCGTGCGCCCCTGCCGACGCGAACCCCCGGGCCGAGCACGACGCGGCCACCGACCTGGGCGTCGCGCTCGATCTCGCAGCCAGCACCGATCAGCGCGGCGCCAACGAGCCGGCCGGCGATCGTGGCGGAGCCGTCGAGGCGTACGTGGTCGGGACCCATCGCGGCGCCCAGCGAGCTCTCGACATTGCCCTCGATCAGGTCGAAGCTCCCCTGCATGTAGCCGTCGGGGCTGCCGATGTCGAGCCAGTACCCGCTCGCGCGGTAGCCGTACATGCCGTTGCGGATCAACAGCGGCCAGATCTCGCGCTCGATCGAGACGGGGCGGCCGGCCGGGATCAAGGAGAGCACGCTGCGCTCGAGCACATAGGCGCCGGCGCTGATCAGGGACTCCTCACCGCTGTCGTCACCGGCCGGCTTCTCGAAGAACGCGGCCACGCTGAGATCGTCGGCAAGCCGCGCGAGCCCGTAGGCGCTCGGATCCTCGACGCGCGCGAGCGCGAGCGTCGCCGTCGCCCCGGTCGCCGCGTGCTGCGCGATCTGGGCACCGAGATCGAGGTCGGTCAGGACATCGCCGTTGCAGACAACGAAGCGCTCACCGAGCAGCTCCTCTGCGTACTTGAGCGCGCCACCCGTGCCGAGCGGCTCTGGCTCGTCGACATAGCGCAGATGCAGGCCGAAGGCGCTGCCGTCGCCAAGCACCTCACGCACGCTCGCCGCCAAGAAGCCGCAGGAGAGGATCACCTCGTCGATTCCGTGGCGCCGCAGCCACTCCAGCATGAAGGCGATGAATGGCCGGTCGACGAGCGTTACGACCGGCTTGGGAACCTGCGCCGTGAGTGGTCGCAGTCGGGTACCGACGCCACCGGCAAGGATCAGTGCCTGCACCAGTGCGCCCCGCGCCGGTTCACGTACGCCCGATGCCCTCGTAAAGGAGTCCCGCCGCGCGCACAACCTGCGGATCGAGCGCGTTGCGGCCGTCGATCACCAGCTTGCCACGCATCGCGGCTGCGACCTGCGCCCAGTCGAGCCCGAGGAACTCGGGCCACTCGGTGACGAGCACGATCGCGTCGGCATCCGCCACGGCCTCGAGCGTCGAACCGGCGCAGTCCAGCTGGGGCATTATCTTCAGCGCCTCCTGCTCGGCGATCGGGTCATGCGTGCGGACCCGCGCGCCCTCGGCCTCGAGACGCGAGGCGAGCACAAGCGAGGAGGCGCCACGCATGTCGTCGGTGTTCGGCTTGAATGCGAGCCCCAGGAGCGCGATCTGCTTGCCGGCGAGCCCGCCGAGATGCCGCTGGAGCTTTGCCACTACGCGGCGCTTCTGCAGCTCGTTGACCTCGATCACGGCGCTCAGCAGCTGGAAGTGATAGCCGGAGTTCGCCGCGAGCAGCTTCAGTGCGCTGACGTCCTTGGTGAAGCATGAGCCGCCGTAGCCGACACCCGCCTGGAGGAACTTGGGACCGATGCGGTCGTCCAAGCCGACGCCGTTCGCGACATCGATCACGTTCGCGCCGAGCTCCTCGCAGACGTTCGCGATCTCGTTGATGAACGAGATCTTCGTCGCGAGGAAGGCGTTGGCGGCGAGCTTGATCATTTCGGCGCTCGCGATGTCGGTCCTGACGATCGGAGCACCGAGCGGCGCGTAGAGCGCCTCGACCTCGTCGCCCGCGGGGTCGCCGTCGTCGCCGATGACCACGCGGTCCGGATGCATGAAGTCGTTGATCGCGGAGCCCTCCTTGAGGAACTCGGGGCAGGAGACGTAGGCCATCGAGCCCTTGCCCTGCTCGCCGAGCACGCGCTTGAGCGTGCGTCCAGTCCCGCAGGGCACCGTCGACTTCATCACGAGTGCATGGCTGCCCGATGCAGGCAGGGCATCGACGACGGCATGAACAGCCGAGAGGTCGGCATCGCCGGCATGGGTGGGCGGCGTGCCGACGCAGACAAACAGCAGGCGGGCATGCGCGACCATCTCGTCGAGCGCCGTCGAGAAGTGAAGGCGCGAGCCGTTGCGGGCGATCAGCTCCTCGAGCCCGGGCTCATAGATCGGCACGCTCCCACGCTCCAGCTGTTCGATCTTGGACGCGTCGATGTCGACGCAGAAGACGTCGCTGCCGAGCTCGGCGAAGCCCACCGCGGTGACAAGACCGACGTATCCCGTGCCGATCACGCCAATCGGCTTGCCTGCAGCAGTCATAGGCAGCGCCAAGGCTATCGAAGGCCCGTGTCCGGCACTGGGCGGCCCGTTTCGGCCTCAGACGGCTAGGTGACGCCGGTCGCGCCGCTCGAGCCGGAGGTGCCCGTGCCGCCGGTCGGGCCGCTCGAAGGAGCGGGCGCGGGAGGCTGGCCGCCGGTGTATGTGACGCTGAACGCGTTGCCGCTCGCCGTGAGCGCGCCGACGCTCGCCGAGGAGGCGATGTCGTGGCCGAAGCGGAAATGGCCCATGCCCTGGAGGTTGATCGCTCCGTAGATCCAGTCCGGATCGTCGACCACGCCGCTGTGAACGCCGTCGAGACCGACAGCGGTGGCGGTCGCATTCGTGAAGTTGACGGTGCCGAAGTTGGTCAGCGCCAACGGCGTGCAGTTGTTCCGGTTGCAGTTCGACGGCGCCTCCGCGATCCATTCGGCGGCGCCCACGTCCGGCCTCGGCGAGCGCATGATCTTCTTGTGCGTGAAACTGAGACCGCTCGTCACGTCCGACAGCGAGACGATCGCCGCGTCACCGGCCACGTGGACCGTAGCGTCAATCGTGTCACCGGCGTTCACCGGGATCACGCGGATCGTGTGTGGGCCGGCGGGCACGTACTCATACCAGGCGTAGTAGCTGACGCTGCCGTTGCCGCTGCAGTCGGCCTCGGTCCCAATCTGCTCGAGCGACTGCGAGGACTTGCGATAGCCCCCGAGGCCTACCCAGAACGCGGAGAAGGTTGGCTGGCCCGGCACGCAAGTGGCGACGGGCTGGACCCAGCTTCCCGACACCGTCGTGAAGCGCTTGGCGAACGCGTGCGTGGTTGTGCCGGTGATCGCCGCGTACCCGGCCCAGTTCGTGCTCACCTGGCTTGGCAGCTCGGATGCGGAGGCCGCCGCGACGCCGACGCCGAGCGTCAGCGCGGCCACACATGCTGCGCTCAGCCCCGGCGTTCTCATCGTTCGGCGTGCCCCGCGCATCAACGTCAACGACAGTATTGCCTGGGATAAAGCCGTACTGTCGAACAGCTAAGGATTGCTGTTGCCTCAACGCACGTCGCCACGCGAAGTGGCGGCGTTGCTATCGGCCCTCGATGATGCGCAGGAAAGCCTCAGATCGGCGCAGCTCACGGTCTGCTCGTGTCGCGGCCTCGCTGCCCGCCACCGCCGCCTCGCGTGCTGCCTGCGCCGCTTCGCGGGCTGCCTCGAGCTCCTCTCGATCGAGCTCCTCGATGCTCCTGATCTCCCCGACCAGCAGCAGCGCGTGGTTGTCGGAGACCTGCATGAACCCCTCGGCCTGCGCAAAGCGCACGATGTCGGTCTCACTGCGGTAGAGACGCAGCTCCGTCGGCTCGAGGCGCGCGAGCAGGGGCATGTGGTTCGCGAGGATGCCGATCGAGCCGAGCGTCGTGCGGGTCGAGATCATCTCGACCGCTCCAGCGAAGGCCTCGCCGTCCGGCGTGAGCACCTCGCAAGGGAAGGTGGCGTGCGCCATCAGCGCGCCTTCTTCGCGTCCTCGACGACCTGCGCGATCGTGCCCTTGAGGAAGAAGGCGCTCTCGGGCAGATCGTCGTGCTTGCCGGAGATCAGCTCGTCGAAGCCACGCACGGTCTCCGCGATCGGGACGTAGACGCCCGGTGTCCCCGTGAATGCCTCGGCGACATGGAACGGCTGCGAGAGGAAGCGCTCGATCTTGCGCGCGCGCTGCACGGTGACCTTGTCCTCGTCGGAGAGCTCGTCGATCCCGAGGATCGCGATGATGTCCTGGAGCTCCTTGTAGCGCTGGAGGATCTCCTTGACGCGCGTCGCGACGCGGTAGTGGTCCTCGCCGACGATGTCGGGCTTGAGGATCGTTGAAGTCGAGTCGAGCGGGTCGACGGCCGGGTAGATGCCCTTCTCCGCGATCTGGCGCGACAGCGTGGTCGTCGCGTTCAGGTGGGCGAAAACCGCGGCCGGTGCCGGGTCGGTGAGGTCGTCGGCGGGGACGTAGATCGCCTGCACCGAGGTGACCGATCCCTTCCGTGTCGAGGTGATCCGCTCCTGCAGCTGACCCATCTCGGTCTCGAGCGTCGGCTGGTAGCCGACCTGCGACGGCATGCGCCCAAGCAGCGCCGAGACCTCCGAGCCGGCCTGGACGAAGCGGAAGATGTTGTCGATGAACAAGAGCACGTCCTGACCCTGGTCGCGGTAGTACTCGACCATCGTCAGGCCGGACAGAGCGACGCGCATGCGCGCGCCCGGCGGCTCGTTCATCTGGCCGAAGACGAGCATCGTCTTGTTGAGCACGCCCGACTCCTTCATGTCCAGCCAGAGGTCGTTGCCCTCGCGCGAGCGCTCGCCGACGCCGCAGAACGCCGACAGCCCGCCGTGCTCCTCAGCGAGGTTGCGGATCAGCTCCTGGATCAGAACCGTCTTGCCGACCCCGGCGCCGCCGAACAGCCCGACCTTGCCGCCCTTCGCGTACGGCGCGAGCAGGTCGACAACCTTGATCCCGGTCTCGTACATCTCCGTCGTCGTCGTCAGCTCCTCGACGGGCGGCGCCTCCTGGTGGATCGGGCGCCGCTCGACGTCCTTGGGGATGTCGTCGAGCAGGTCGATCGGCTCGCCGAGCAGGTTGAAGAGGCGCCCGAGCGTGGCCGGGCCGACGGGCACGGTGATCGGAGCGCCTGTATCGACGACCTCGGCGCCGCGCGCGATGCCGTCCGTCGAGTCCATCGCGACCGCGCGAACCCGGTCGTCACCGAGATGCTGCTGGACCTCGCAGACGAGCAGCTCATCGGCAGAGGCAGTGGTGCCCTTGACCTCTTCGGCGCCGCTGCCGCGCGCGATGGTGATCGCATGGTTGATCTCGGGCAGACGCTCGTGGAAGACCGCCTCGATGACGACGCCCTGGATCTCCTCGACGTGGCCGACGTTCTGCTTCGCCTTGGTGGATGGCTTGGGCTTGGCGGCTTGAGGCATGTGGTTTGTCGCTCCTTTGCGTTTGCTGGCGCCGTCTGCTCAGACCAGCGACTCGGCGCCGGCGACGACTTCCAAGATTTCCCGTGTGATCTCCGCCTGGCGGGCCCGGTTCATCTCGAGCGCGAGGTCCTGGATCAGCTCTCCCGCGTTGTCGGTGGCGCTGCGCATCGCGGTCATGCGAGCACCGTGTTCCGAGGCGGCCGACTCGAGCAGCGCGCGGTAGATCGTGACCCCGATGTAGTGCGGCACGAGCTCGTGCAAGAGCTTGTCCGCTTCCGGCTCGTATTCGGCCGCGGTGCGTCGCCCGTTCTCGTCCTCGCCGAGCTCCTCGCCGGCAACGGCGGCCGCCGAGGCCGGAAGCAACGTTTCCCGCGTGACGCGCTGGGTCAACGGCGAGACGTAGGCGTTGTAGATGATCTCCACGCGGTCGAGCTTGCGCTCGAGGAACGCGCCGGTCAGCTCAGTGGCGATCTGGCGCGCATCGGCGTAGCCGGGACGATCGGTGAAACCGCTATAGGAGCCGGCGAGCTCGCGCCCACGGAACATCAACGACGAGATGCCGCGGCGCCCGCTCGCATACCAGACCGGTTCGTGCCCGTCGCGGTCGAGCTCGCTCCCGAGCTGGACGGCGGCCCGGACGATCTGCGAGTTGAACGCGCCCGCAAGACCGCGGTCGGCGGTGACGATGAGGATGCCGACGTGCCGTTCCTCCTCCCGCGTTTCGAGCAGCGGCACGCGAGCGATGTCGCCGCCCGCATCCCAGGCCGCGCGGCGCGTCATGTGCCGCACCGCATCGGCGTAGGGCCGCAGCGCCGCGATCCGCTGCTCGGCGCGACGCAGCCGCGCGGCGGAGACCGCCTCCATTGCACGCGTGATCTTCTGGATGTTCCGGAAGCTCGCGATCCGGTTGCGTACTTCTCGCTGGGTGGTGGCCAAGTGTCGTCGTCGGGAGCGCCGGCTATGCCGGTGCTCCCTCCTCCTCGAGCTCTCGTGCCAACTGGTCTGTGGTCGCGTGCGCCGACCCGCCGGCGCCGGTCTGGTGCGAGGCCGGCGGCGTGTCCTCGTCGATCGGCTGGCCGTCCTCGTCGAGGTCGTAACCGAAGCCTTGGGCGTAGTCGGTGAGCACGTCGCGTGCCGCCTGCTGGGTCTCCTCAGACCACTCGCCGGCGGCGATCTGCTTGCGCAGCTCGGCGTGATGGCCGCGCACGTGCTCGATCATGCCCTCCAGGAAGTCCGGCACGCGGGCGACGAGGATGCGGTCGAGAAAGCCGTTCGTCGCAGCAAAGACGGTGAGGACCTGATCCTCGACTGGCAGTGGTTCGCGCTCGCCCTGGTTGAGCGACGCCACGAGCCGCTCGCCGCGCGCGAGCGTCCGCTGGGTGTCGACGTCGAGATCCGAGCCGAACTGTGCGAACGCTTCGAGGTCGCGGTACTGGGAGAGCTCGAGCTTGAGGCGACCGGCGACCTTCTTCATCGGCGCGCTCTGCGCGTTGCCGCCGACGCGCGAGACGGAGATGCCGACGTTGATCGCCGGACGCACACCCGAGTTGAACAGTCGCGGCTCGAGGTAGATCTGTCCGTCGGTGATCGAGATCACGTTCGTCGGGATGTAGGCGGACACGTCACCAGCCTGCGTCTCGATGATCGGAAGCGCCGTCAGCGAGCCGCCGCCGAGCTCGTCGTTGAGCTTGACCGCGCGCTCGAGCAGCCGCGAGTGCAGGTAGAAGACGTCGCCCGGATAGGCCTCGCGGCCCGGCGGGCGGCGCAGCAGCAGCGACATCTGGCGGTAGGCGGCCGCGTGCTTCGTGAGGTCGTCATAGATGACGAGCGCGTGACGGCCGCCGTAGAGGAAATACTCGCCCATCGCGCAGCCGGCGTAGGGAGCGAGGTACTTGATCGGCGCCGCCTCGTCGGCCGGCGCGGCGACGATGATCGTGTTCTCGAGCGCGCCCGCCTCGCGCAGCGTCTCGGCGAACTGAACGACGGTCGCCATACGCTGGCCGATCGCAACATAGATCGAGATCACGCCGGTGTCGCGATTGTTGATGATCGTGTCGAGGGCGATCGCGGTCTTGCCGGTCTGGCGGTCGCCGATGATCAGCTCGCGCTGGCCGCGGCCGATCGGGATCATCGAGTCGATCGCCTTCAGCCCCGTCTGCATCGGCTCCTTGACGGGTTGGCGCTGGACGACACCGGGCGCCTTGAACTCCGCCGGGCGCGTCTGCTTCGTCTTGATCTCGCCCTTGCTGTCGAGGGGACGTCCGAGCGGCGATACGACGCGTCCGAGCAGCTCATCGCCGACTGGCACGTCCAGCAGCGCTCCCGTGCGCTTGACGATGTCGCCCTCGACGATCTTCTGCCATTCACCGAACAGCACGGCGCCGACGTTGTCGGACTCGAGGTTGAGCGCCAAGCCGACGACATCGTGCGGCAGCTCGAGCATCTCGAGCGACATCGCATTCTCGAGGCCATGGATACGCGAGATGCCGTCGGAGACCGACAGCACGGTGCCGACCTCGGTCAGCGTCGCGGCACCCGAGTCGAGCCCTTCGATGCGGCTCTTGAGAATGCTGGTGATCTCGTCGGGGTTGATCTGCATGGGCATCAGCTGTCAGGGCTCCTTGCGGTCGCGCTAGGCGGCGCCGGCGACCTCTTTGCGTAGTTGTTCGAGACGGCCGCGGATCGAGGCGTCGAGGATCGAGTTGCCGACGCGCAGGACGATGCCGCCGAGGATGTCCGGGTCGATTCTGCTCGTGAGCTGGATCGCGTGGCCGGTCTGCTCGCCGATCTGCTTGCCGATGTCATCGACGGTGCCGCGGTCGAGCTCGACTGCGCTCGTGACCTCCACCGGGATCAGGCGGTTCTCGCGTTCCCAGAGCTCCTCGAAGCTGGCGCGCGCCGCGAGCAGAACGGGCATCCGGTGGTTGTCGATCAGCATCGCGAGGAAGTTGGCGATCAACGGATCGGCCCCGCTCAGAGCTCGATCGAGTCCCTCGCGCTGCTCGGCCGTGGAGAAGTAGGGCGAGTAGAAGAACAGCTGCAGGTCGTCGCTGCCCGCAAGCATCTCGGCGAACTGCGCGAGCTGCTCGCGCACGACGTCGAGCCGCCCCCGCTCGTGAGCGGCGGCGAACAGCGCGCGCGCGTAGACGCTTGCGATCTCCTGCATAGGTCCTAGTTCTCCGAGCCTTCGAGCACCGTGAAGTCGAGCTCGGCGAGCGCGTCCTCGACGAGCTTGCGTTGATCGGTGGCGCTCAGCGCCTTGCGCGTCACCTTCTCGGTGGCGAGGATCGTGAGCGTCGCGACCTCCTTGCGGATCTGCTCCAGCGCGCGGCGCGTCTCATCCTCGATGTCGTGCTTGGTCTGCTCGAGCAGGCGCTCACGGCGCTCGCGCGCCTGCTCAAGGGTCTCGCGCTCGTGCTCCTTACCCGCCTCGCGTGCCCGCGTGACGATCTCGTCAGCGTGCGTCCGCGCCTGTGCGAGCTGCTCGCGATAGTCGAGCAGCACCTGCTCGGCCTCGGCGCGCAAGCGCTCCTGAGCGTCGATCATCTCCTCGATCGCGTGCTGGCGGCGGTCGAGCGCGTCACGGATGTAGGGATAGACGTACCTGCTCAGCAGGAAGACCGAGATCGCGAAGACGACCAGCGTCCAGATCATCAGCCCGACGTCGGGGGTGATCAGCCAGGAGCCGCTCGAGGCGAACGGGGTGGTTGGAACGATTGGCATAGATCTAGAGGAAGAAAGCGATGAAACCGCCGACGAGGCCGTAGAAGAAGCAGGCCTCGGTCAGCGCGAAGCCGAGCCACTGGATGCCCCCGATCTCGTCGCGCATCTCGGGCTGGCGTGTTACCGACTCGACGACCTTGCCGAACAGCATGCCGATGCCGGCACCGGCCCCGGCCGCGCCGCCGCCGGCGCCAACGCCGAGCGCGATCGCCTTGCCGGCGTCCTCGCCGTAGGTCTTCGGATCGATCGCCCCAAGCAGCGGGCTTACGATTGACATGAACAGGTGGGGCAGCATTGAACTCCTTGTCGGGCTAGTGGCGTGAAACCGCGCCACCAAGGTAGATGGCGGCCAGTATGGCGAAGATGAAAGCCTGCAGACCAGCGATCAGCAGGGCCTCGAAAAGGAAGATGACGATCCCGAATGGCAGCGTGAACCAGCCGAGCCACTTCGATCCCAGCAGCACGGCGAGGTCGCCGCTCATAAAAGCGATCAGCAGGTGGCCGGCGAGCAGGTTGGCCCAGAGGCGAATCGTCAGCGACAGCAGCCGCAGAAAGTTCGAGAGGATCTCCAGCGGGAAGATGAACAGGACCATCGCCCCGCCGACGCCGGCGGGCACGAGGCTCTTGAGGTAGCCGACCGGGCCGTGTGCGCGCACGCCCTCGGCGTTGAAGGCGAAATACACGATCAGCGCCAGGACGAGCGGGAACGCGACGTTGGTGTCCGCCGCGTAGAGCTGGAAGTTGGGAAGCAGCGTCCCGAAGGCATGTATCTCCTCCCTCGGAACGGTGTCGACGGGCAGTGGGATGTAGCCGAGCAGGTTCGTCGCGAGGATGAAGAAGAACAGCGTCGCGACGAGCGGAAACCACTTGCGCGCCATCTGGTCGTCCATGTTGTCGCCGACCATCTGCTTGGAGACCAGGCTGTAGCCCCACTCGACCGCGGTCTGAACGCGGTTTGGCCGCATCTGCATTCGATGCGAGATGTAGACCATCGCTCCGACCGTCAGCCCGGCGGCGAGCACCAGATAGAGAACGCCCTTGTTGAGGTCGATCGGTCCGACGAGGTGGGCCCAGGTCAGCAGGTGGAACTCGTCCTGGGGCAGGAAGTTGGGGTTCTTGTGGCCCTTGAAGCCGAACGCGAGCGCGATCGCGACCGTGCCGCCGATCCAGGCGGCCGCGAAGCCCAGCACGATCTTCTTCGTCTTGCTCATCCCGCTAACGGCGTTCATCGCGGCTGCCTGCGTGACGGCGGTCCGCTGAGCAGGCGGATCGCAAACGTCACGGAGTAGGCGCCGAAGATGACAAGCGCCGCCGTGAGGCCGTCGGCACGGGTAATCACGCCCGCGACGATGATGCCTGCGGCGAGCAGCCAGATCCGGCCGAACGCCTCGAACAGACGGTAGCCGAGCTGGCGGACCGGCTGGCGC
>Ga0187771_10000075_pt1 | contig 46033 bp, 37 predicted proteins | sample 0116_SJ02_MP15_1_FD_133139 | JGI IMG/M metagenome (GOLD analysis project Ga0187771, IMG submission 133139) | Tropical peat soil microbial communities from peatlands in Department of Meta, Colombia - 0116_SJ02_MP15_10_MG | ecosystem: Environmental > Terrestrial > Soil > Wetlands > Peat | place...
GTATGGTCTCTTGCTAGTTACGATGAAGATCATGGCGGACAAATGGCCAAGCAGGCGAATTCTCACGCTTTTTCACAGCCTCGGCTTAAGCTGCGTAGGAGGCGCTCTCTTCCTTGAGGCCCTAGTCTTCACTGACATATTCCAACGAGGCTACTTCATGGCTGTCGAAAGGAACCAGGCAATCCTGTCCCTTGAATTGGGACTTACGGCTTTTTCTCTCGTCTACTTCGCGTATCTGTATCTGCGCTTCATACGCTCGGTCAGATAGCCGTCTTTTTGAACGGTGAGCCTGTTAGAGCCGCTTGCAGAGACTCTTAGCTCTAACAGCGGCAAAAAAACTTAAAAACTAAACTCAACAACAGTCGAAGTGTTAACTGCTGGGTGATTAAGGTGAAGACTGGTAAACAGGTTTCCGTAATCTTGATGATGGCGCTGCTGGCTGTGAGCTACCTCGGAAGTGCGAGAGCGCAGACGTCGGAGAAGGTCTCGAAGGTTTTTTTTGACACATCTATCGTAGAACTGAGGATTCAGGTCAACGCCACGGTGCAAGCAAGACCTGGAGAGAACATCACCGTCCTCTTTGTTCTAACCATTGGACCTGACGTAGCCGAAATCAATGTTCGATACTTCAACTTGAGTATCATTGGCTTCCTGAACGGTACCTATAGTACTTTGCTGAAGAGCGTTCAAATCAACCAGTTGACACTTGATAACGTCACGCCGTCATACGCGCGCAATTATACTTTCCCGATTCCTGAATGGGTTTCAGGCAAAACTTATGGACAGATAGCACTGTCGCACAACGCAACGTATCCTCCGCATGAGGAACCAGGCGGTATTGTCACTACCACAACAGTACCAAATACGTCCGTCTGCGGTTTCTACATGACGGACATTGAAAATGTCTATTTGGAGAACCTGCAACAAAACTATCAACGGCTCAATCAAAGCTACACTCAACTGCAAAGGAATTATACCCAACTGCAGGAGAACCTCACGGACGCTCTCCATGGAAACAGCAACAGTCTCGATAGCGCACGAACCGTTATAACGGTGCTGATGATAACAACAATCTTCTTCGTGGCAACAACGCTGTACCTCGTAATAAGGAAACCGAAGGAACCTTGGTAAATCCCACCACTATGTTCTATGCAAGTTTTGCGCGGCGATGAATCTAAACCCACGTCGGGTCAGAGCAACGGCCGTCCTGTTGAGCGCTTCATGCTTGTTCAAGTAGTTTGCGAGAAGCGTCGCCATAAGATCTTTCTCGATTATTTCTTTCTTTGGCAAAAAATAATCCAGTATGTCGGAAGGATGCGTCTGAGCCTTTTCTGTGTCTGGGCTCCCACCCTCGTGCTTAGCGCCGATGTTCTTCACATGATCTGCTATTTCTAAGAGCTCGCCAGTGCGATCATACGGTTGTCTGACTATGCTCTTGTAGGCCTCAGTGATGTGATGTTCTATGCGAATCTCATCCTCAAACCCTAAGACCCGTCGTGCGTAGGCAGCGAGTTCAATCGTTTTGTTGTTAACCGAATTTGACAGATTAAACCCTACGAGGGGAGTAGACTCGTCCTCTCGACTCAGCAGCTTGGCCATAATCAGCATCCACAGAACCGAGTAAGGGTTGTCAACGCCCAGAAAAACGGAAATCTTGAATTCGATATCGATCCCAAGCTTCCGCAACAAGTACCCCAACAATACCGTGCCGATATTCATGTTCAGGACCTCTCTGAGACCATATTCAGTGTAGTAATGAAGATACTCGTCCACCCACTTCAAGGCATACTCGTTTGGCTCTCCGACGCCTCCGAAATACCCCGTTATCGTCCCAGGTTCTCCAATTGGTTTGAATAGATGTACGTTCACCGGTTTGCTGTCAGGGCCAGGTACTGTCCCCTTCGTGTCGAGTGTCTGAACGAAGGAGGCGCCTATTATGTGCATGGCAGCCGCGGTGGCGATGATGTCGTCGTCTTCAACCTGTTCTCTCATGGAGCGAACACGAATGTAACGGCTTGGCATAAGTTCCCGCTTTGCAATTGATCTCTTTGCCTCTTCAATCAGCCACGGGAAAAAATTAAACGCGCTAATCTCCAACGTGACAGAAAGAGACTGATCCGGAATTGCCGAATCAGCTTTCTTACCAGCGATTTCTCTGCGGAAGTCTGGTACGCTGACAAATGCTTCTCTGTCACGCTGTCCAATCAACCAATCAAGGTCCTTGATGAACAGCGATCTTTTCTTTTCAAGCAGCTTCTGAAGGTTTTCAAGCTTACCAGATTCTTTGGCCTTACGATTAATTTCGTCAACGCCGCCATATTTGTCAACCACATCGAGCAAATTATTCACGAAGGGGTTCTCTTTTCCCAATAGAAAATCGTTAATCTCCTCCAGCCTGTCTTCGCTAACTTTCAACCTCTTTCTCAAATCGGCCAAAATATCACCGGCAATATTGACACTCTGTTCGACGATATGACATTTAAGGGTTTTTTCACCAGGATTCTTCAATCAATCCAAAAGCCACATGAGTCCGAGTCCATCGATTCTAGCAAAGCGGAAGACCCCAACTAATATGCAAACAGGCTTTTCAAGTGATCGTTTCATACGAAGTTCGAATAGCTTTTTTTCCGGTTCAAAGCTTAAATGATATGGTTTCTTATGGCTTAACGTCAAGGTGACTGCTCTCCATGTTCAGACCTGAAGGAATCATGCCGGCGTTGGTCACGCCCTTCACCGATGACGGCAAGAATATCGACGAAGAAAGGCTGCGAGTCCTGGTGAGCCGCTGCGTTGAGCTCGGCGTTCACGGTGTTGTTCCATGCGGCACCACTGGCGAATTCGTGAACCTCACAGCTGACGAGAAGAAGCGCGTGATCAAAATAGTCATCGACGAAGTTAACGGCAAAGTGCCTGTCGTCGCCGGCACAGGCGCCAGTGGAACGAGGGAGGCTGTTGAGATGACCCGTTACGCAAAAGATGCAGGAGCAACTGCCGCGCTGATCGTCACACCGTACTACCTCAAACCGGCAGACCGCGGAATCTACGAGCATTATGATACGATCGCAAGCCAAGTTGACTTGCCTATTATCCTCTACAACATTCCTCAGTGCACGGGCCTACCACTGCCGTGGCAGATGGTTGAAGACCTAGCTCAGATTCCGAACATCGTTGCAGTGAAAGACAGCAGTGGACAGCTGAGCTTTATCCTCGCCGTCTTGGAGAAGGTTCGAGACAAGATTAACGTCCTTTGCGGGCATGACGAAGTCGTTATGGCGGGGTTGGCAGCAGGGTGCTCCGGCGCCATCCTGGCCAGCGCGAACGTGATTCCTGACGTTTGGGTTAAGATCTATGAGCACGTCAGTAACGGTGACCTACAGAAAGCGCGTGAACTGCAATACAGCGTTCAGAAAATAGCCCGCATCATCGCTGCAAGCGGACCCGTGGGCACGAAGGCCGCCCTCAACATGATGAAGATCAAGGTCGGACCCGTTCGAATGCCACTCAGCGTCGGAGGCGAACTGACTTATGAAGCGAGAGAAGAGCTTCGCCTAGACCTCGAAAAGGTCGGCAAGATAGAGGCCAAGCCATTAACGTTCGAGATAGAAGAAAAACGCATAGAGGAGCGCTTCACAGGGATAGACGTAACTCCCGAGATCATCAAAAACTTCAACCTCATGGTTGGTGAAGCCCTCGCTGGCCAGGGGGCCGAAGTAGCTCACGTGGACATCATGATTGGAAACAAGAGCGGGCCAATAGGAGAAGCTTTCGCCAAAGCAAAGGCAACACCGACGGCTGGCCACGAGCCTTTGCTGGCGATCCTGGAGCCTAATTTGGCGGTGAAGCCTTCAACGATGATAGTGCCCACCGTGACGATCACGAGTATGCGTCAAGCAAGCATGGTTTACGGACCAGCTCAGGCGGCAGTTGCCAAAGCGGTAGTTGACAGCGTCGCCGACGGAACTATCCCGAAGGAAGCGGCTGATGACCTAATTATAATTGCAAACGTCTTCGTCCATCCTACTGCTGTGGACAGGCAAAGAGTCTACATCAACAACTACAAGGCCATGCGACACGCCGTTCGCAAAACCATCGAGGGAAGACCAACGACAGAGGAGCTCACGGAGAATAGGAACAGGTCAAAACATCCTTTCAAGTACACGCCGTAGTGAAAGCCCTTGACTGAAGAGACGATAAGCGAAGGCGACGACGTTCTTCTCTATGTCAAGGAGCATAAAACATACATGATCAGGGTTGAGGCGGGAAACAGTTTTCACACGCATAAAGGCTACGTAACCCACGACGACATCATAGGAAAACCCTATGGCTCGACGGTCATCAGCAGCCTAGGGTTTGAATTTCGAATTCTAAAGCCGATGCTCCGCGATTATATAATGAAATCAGCCCGGCAGACTCAGATAACGTATCCTAAGGACATTGCGCTAATAACCATGGCAAGCGGCATCGGTCCGGGAAGCCGCGTCATAGAAGCCGGAACAGGCACTGGGGCTCTGACGATGGCTCTAGCCTTCTACGTTAGACCCAAGGGCAAAGTCTTCAGCTACGAGATGCGCGCCCCCTTCCTAGATGTAGCTGAGAAGAACCTGAGACGAGCCAAGCTCTGGAAAAACGTCAAACTCAAGAACAAGGACATAACGGAAGGCATAGATGAATCCCAAGTTGATGCCGTCATCTTGGACCTGGCAACCCCATGGCTAGTCGTACCGCATGCTCACAAAGCGCTCAAACCGTCAGGAACCATAGTCTCGTTCAGTCCCACCGTGGACCAAATCGTTAACACGGCCGAAGCGCTGAACGACTACGGCTACGTCGACATCGAGACCATCGAGTGCCTGATGCGGGGCATGCAGGTTGAAAGAGGAAGGACCAGACCACAGACACTGATGACAGCCCACACTGGATACATAACTTCCGCTCGAAAGATCATGTCCGTAAAGCTTGAAGATTCACAAGTCAGACGAACTCAATAGGTCTCAAGCACCAACAATCTGCTCCTCAAGGTACCGCGACACTTTGAACAACATCGACGCCTCTCATCATAACCGAAGGTTCTGCCGCAACGAGAGCACGTATGAACCTTCACAATGAGCTTCCGACCCCCACCTCTTGAATAGGCCACTGACGTTTTTTCCGTGACCCCAGGCTCTTCTTTCGGGGAAGATTGTAACTGCTTTAGAGCCATCCTTCTTCACCTTCCTCTATCATTTCGACTCCTAACAGACAGACACACATGATAGCCCTAGAGCTCAGACTTAATTCTAAGCCTTCGAACAGCACCGTACTAAAAAGCGTACGTTAATGGCGGCGTGCCCATTTTCTAAATACTGCACTAAATGTTTGCAACTGAACTTTCTGCAAAAGTGAAAGGCAGAACGCAGCGAGAAATCTCACGTAACGCGATCACTGATCCGCTGTCCTGCTATACGCCTTAAAATGTCTCAAAGTTCGCTTCTTTCTTGTCTGCGTCAGCAAACCTCCTCGTGTAGTGTTCTTCAAGTCTGTCTTGACTTCTATCGTAGATTGCGTGCGGTGCTACTTGGTTAAGAGTGCCAGCTGGTTCAAAATAGAAGATTTGCCCATAAATCTTATGTGGTAGTTGCACCTTCCTGTTTCAGGGAAGGAGATGCGCAGACCGCTAGTTTTGATGATAATCGGAGTTCTATGTTTCTCAATGCTTTCCTTATTGCACTTGTCTGTCACAGCTCCCAGCTCTGCAAGCACTCCTCTCTTCTCTGACCTAGTAGTCAGCAACAGTTTTCCTTTAGGTGGGCAATCTGTAACGATCAGTGTGAACTGGACAATCCTTTCAGGAACGCTTGGCACGCTAATTTTCGGCTCCAACAATACTGGGCTATGGACTGAAAATCAAACCTACAACCCGGGGGCAGTATCCTCATGCGTTTGGAACGTCACTCTGACATGTAACAGTGCTGGCCGTTGCTACGTTCAATGGCAAGAATGTGCAAACAGCAGTGCGGGCTATTCAAATCAAACCAACGTTCAAAGCCTCTACGTTTGGCAGCCTACTCCATCCGTTTCGAGTCAACCTTTCGCGAACACATCAGGAGGCACGCGTACATTCTTCTTCAACGGTACTCACATGGTTGAGTATTTGGCTTATCAGAACAGTAGCACCGTTCCTTGGCACTATTCTATAGCTGCTTACGATTTGAACGACGCCAGATGGTACTATTATGATATTAGCGTTACATGCCCGAGTGACGGGCATTGGACGCCGGTGTTATGCGCTACTCCGAATAGCACTTTGATTCTCATGTGGTGCAAGGGTTCGCCTGGGCCTATACAATATATGTTGAGCACTTATACGGCGGGCAGCGCGAGCGACACACAGAAGTTGATCTCGAACTGGGGAAGCGTACAAAACGTATCTTCGTCCGTTGACTCAATCGGGGATGCAGGTCGTGGAGGTGGCGACTTATATCTTGCTCCGTTATGGTTAAAGAATGTTACAATAATAATGGATTACGTTGAACCCTCGGGTGAAGGCGGCACGGTTTTTTGGGAATCTAAACTCTACTATAACGACAACATCGGCTGGTGCGGTAACGATAGCACCGTTTTTATCAACGGAACAAGTGCCGGAGTATCAAATTCGATATATTGGAACTGGTACCACGATACTCAATACGGAATTATGGGTGCAGGCTCGGTCCAGATTCCCAATACAGGGATGAGCGATACGCAGCACTATAACATATACTTCGTCTATTCGCCAGATTGCGGCACAACGTGGAAACTAGCCAACGGCACGATTTTATCCACACCCATAAGTTGTTCATCCCTTCTGATAGATAACACGATGGAATCAAATCCCTCGATGAGCATAATGAACTCGTGTCCGATATTGGATGAGAATGGAAATGTCATCATTGCCACGGATTATTTTGCTTATCCAACGTATTCGACTTGTTTCGGCTATCAATTCCAGTGGACTACGATGGATTATTACAACGCTACTCCTGGCAGTCCTAACGGAGTTTGGAACTTCCAAAACATAACCGACGCTCAGTCTGGAAACTTGATTCAGGGTTTCTTTACGGGCTATGGCGACAGTGTTGGAATAATAAAGGATAGCTACTATGGGAGACCCGCTTTCTGGATAGAGATCAACGATTCGCAAATATACTACATTCGAGTTCCGAACAGCGTCAGCTCCTTCCTGGCCGTAGTCACGGATACGAGCCAGCCCTACTGCTTCTGCGAGCCTGATGGTATCTGTCCATCAGACACAGCCTCGATTAGCTACTCTTGGGAATGGTCACTAATCACTCACACCATGCCGGTAGGCAATTCAAGCGAGCCTTACGAGTATGACCAAAATCTTTCTCAAAGCACGATATACGGCTGCCTTTACACGGCAACAGCAAACTCAACAATAAGCGAGGGTTCATTTTATGCTTATGTGCCTCAATATATGGAAGGATGTAACTATCAGATAGCTGTTTATGGTTATAATGGCACCAATTGGAATTTGCTTGGAAATTCCGACTACTGCTCGGGGCTTGGTTCAGGCTGGATCTATGGTACCTATACCACCCGTGCTTGGACAGGTTGGACTCCGACTGTGTCCTTCTCAACTCCGATAAGCCTAGTTAGCGGAACGCAGTACTTGATTTGCCTCTATTTAAATTACATCATGCGCGCTGGTTCTCCTTGGACTAATCCTGCGTTCGTCTACGACGACAGCACCATGGTCAATCAGACAATAGCCTTCTCGACTTCAGACGGATTTCCACCAACCATAACGTCACCAACTTATCATAACTGGTCATGGGACCTCGCCCTGTTCACGCCCTGTTCTTACCTCAAAGCGTTCAACGCTCCACATGCGATTAACATTTTGTCCCCGCAGAACACCACTTACGACATAACTCCTCTTCAACTGACCTTTACCGTGAACGAATCGACAACTTGGATTGGTTACAGCCTAGACAATCAGTCAAACGTGACCACCCTCGGCGATACAAAGCTGACAGGGCTGTCAGCTGGGCCGCACAGCATCATCGTCTATGCTAAGGATACGTCTCAAAACGTGGTTTCCTCGGCCACTGTTACTTTTACGATTGCAGAGCCGAGAACAATAATCGTTCCAGATGATTATCCAACGATTCAAGCAGCAATAAACGCTGCAAGCGACGGAGACACGATATTTGTCAGGAATGGAACGTACTATGAGAACGTGGCTGTTAACAAGACGGTTTCTTTGATTGGAGAGAGCGAGAGCGCAACAGTTATTGATGGCAACGTTACAGGAAACGTGTTCAATGTTACGTCGTCTAATGTGTCAATAAGTACGTTCACGATACAACGATCTGCCGTCTGGCCGAACAACTACTTGAGCATAAATGGTCTACTCTTGGATAACGTAACCGACTGCAAAATAAGCGAAAACATCATAGCAAACAACGATCTTGGGATCAACATTTTGTATTCTTCTAACAACAGCATAACCGAAAACAACATAACGGGAAGCATCGATGGCGGCATCCTACTTAATTCTTCTCCTATGAACAGCATAGCTCGAAATAACATAGCATACGACCTGACAGGGATATACGTAAGTGGCTCTGGTTCTTTCAACAACAGAATAACAGGAAACAATATAATGGAAAATAACGGCGACGGCGGCATAGTGCTCCAGTTTTCTTCTACAAACAACATCGTGAGTCGAAACAACATCACAAACAACCCGGTTGGAGTCTGTTTGTATCCTTGGCGAGGCGACCATTACGATTCCACTTCTTGGAACAACAAGATGTATCATAACAACTTCATTAACAACACAATTCAAGCACAGTGTGGCCCCTTGACAAACTTTTGGGATAACGGTTACCCTTCAGGCGGAAACTACTGGAGTGACTACAACGGAACAGACTTGAACAGTGGTCCTCACCAGAACACAACTGGAAGCGATGGTATAGGGGACATTCCATACGCAGCAGATACTAGCAACATCGACCATTATCCGCTTATGAACCCTTGGGCTCAACCTGACATTGCATTAGTTAACTTGACAGCTTCAAAGAGTGTCGTTTTTCAAGGTTACAACATTAGTCTTAGCCTTACAGTTAGCAACAGAGGCAACAAAGTTGAAGGCTTCAACGTCACACTCTCGTTCAACAGCACTTTAGTTCAAGAACAACACGTTATTCTGCTAAACGGAACCTCAGTCAGTTTGAGTTCAACATGGAACAATCTCGGCATCGCAAAAGGAAAGTACACTCTGAGCGCTTCTGTGGAGCTTTTGCCCGAAGAAACTGACATAGTCAGGAACAACCTGACAGACGGTTCATTCTACGTATCAATGGTAGGGGACCTGACAGGTACCACACCTTTCGTTCCTGACGGCAAAGTGGACGGCAGAGACATAACCGCGGTTGCCAGGTGCTTCGGCTCCAAACTAGGAGACGCGAGGTATAACCCAAATTGTGACCTTCTCAACCGTGGCAAGATAGACGGCAGGGACATAATCATCGTAGCAAAACACTTCGGAGAACATGAATAATCTTGCTAATGTCAGAGTGGGATAATTGAGTGGCGAAATTGCTGTATCGAAGGATCATGGATAAGGGTTTCTGAAGGAGGAAAGCGCGCACAATCTCTGGGAATAATCTGAAGAAAGAACACTCAGCGCGGGCTGCACGCTCACAAATATTAAGTACTACCAGAAAACATTCAAAGGGCATTAGAGGCGTAAGGACAAAATGGATAGATTCAAGTTCTATTTTGTTTGTATGCAAGCAGCTCTGTTTATTTCAATGGCCACTATGATTGCGTTTCGGTTTCACATACCTCCAATCAAAATGTTACCGGCTTACGATTAGCTTTGTGTGTTATCCGCCCTTTTTTCCTTTGTGATGGAACAAAACTATAACGCTGTACTTCACCCCAAGTGGAAGAAAGGTGACTAGCGGGTGGCGAACCGAAGCTTCCTCCTCATTTCCCCCAGTCTGCGTAGAATGAAAACGATCCCAAAAGCGAGGTTATGATACCTGTCGCGTTAGAGAATTCCTCCAGAAAATCTTAAGATCGCATAAGAACCACATACGGACTAAACCTCAAAACTATGTGTAGTCGGTGTGTAGTCGGACATGGGTACCACTCCTAACGATCTTCCGTTTGAAAAGGAAGGAGAGGTTTCTAGGGGTACTCTAGTCATGTTCAACTTCGCCTTTTAGGTTACAACTAAAACCAGTACGGCAGCCTCCCGAAGGGGACCTGTTCCCGTTGAGGGCGCCTCCGCCTCAAGAACATGAACGCGAAGAGTGCAATCGCGAAACTCAAAGCCAAACTCTCAATATCAGAAGTTGAGGGCTGCGACTGCTCCGAGTAGCCTTTGCGAGCTGCCTGACCCTCAGAGAATACACCAGACAACGCATTGTGACTCTTAGCCCCGACGCCTATCATCGTCACGATCGGAAGCAACACTAGTAGTGACCCCGCGAGGATTGCAAGCATCGAATATGCCAATGTTTTTCTCAGTACAACCGCCTTCGTAAGTGACTGTATCGGAGGCCCGCTCTTAAATCTACGTTTTAGAACGATCAAAACGGTTTTGCCCTCCATAACCTGAAAGTCTCCACCCAAAACAGGATCGAACCGACCGAGCCGAAAACCAAAGCATAGAAACTCGGAGAAACCTGTCCTGTGACGCAGATGAGCAAGTAAGTGGCGAGCATCGTAGAAAAAAGAATCGAGTAGAACAAGTACCTGGGAACGATGAAACGACCCATGTGTGCGAAGAGCTTCAGAATCCCGACCTTCACTTCCTCCTCAAGAACATACTCGCCGGTCCCTCTCTTCTGAACAAGTCCCAAGTCTTGAAGTCTATCAAGATGATGAGCCGCAACACTAGGACTCGAAAAGCCGAGGGCCCGTTGCACTTCCCGAACTCCGACCACGTGCGTAGGCTGCTCGAGAAGGTACCAATAGACAAGCAGAGTCTTGCCCTTCAACGCTGACTCAAGCATCGCAGAATCAAAATCATGCGAAGACTTGGCCATTGACCTTCCCACGTCACATTATGATGGCTTAGCTTAAAAACCAGCAGAGCTGCGGTCATTGGCACTTTGATCAATTCTTCTCAACCCAAATCAGCTTCATGGGCGGAGCTACCGCATGCTAGATAGCCTCGTGTTGTCTCTTTCACTGCGTTACAAATAGCGACGACTGATGTTCAAGAAAAGTGCTGCAACATGAGCCTTATCATCCTTTGCCGCCTGAGTAACACGACTACGTAACTCTAGAGGGATGAGACAACGCGTACATGTATGGTCCTGGACTGGACGAAGCCATCCGCCATATCGCTCGGAAGGACTTATCGAACGCAGGCAGAAACGAGCCCGGAGAAGCTGGAGCAGCTTGGCAGGCAAGCATTTTGCGTATAAGTGCACCATTGTTTTGTGGAGTGTCGGGACTTATACTATGAGGTCAGGTCAACATGAAAAATTCCAGTTCAACATACACAGCTTCAAACGGGAGTTGAACACGATGCGTTGAAAGCCAAGAATCGGTTCAAACAGGTATCCCTTACATAGCGGGACTTATGAGACCCGAGAAGCCTTCCATCATCCTTGCCAGAAGTGTCAAGTGCCAAATTGCACTCAAAAGGACGTTGAGAGGAGAATTTCGGAACGAGCGGGCGTGCAGTATCAGTTGCTGAGATACAGTTATGCTCTTCCGAAAGATCTATTATGGTACTCCGCATGTGTTATTTGGGTCGGTAGGAGTGAAGACAGTGAAGAAACGTTTTGAGACAATAGATGAGTATATCGCCACCTTTCCCAGGAACGTCCGAGATATCTTAGAAGATCTGAGGCGAATCATTAGAGAATCAGCACCGAAATCTGAAGAGACGACAAGTTACGGAATACCCACGTTTGACCTCAATGGAAGGCACCTGGTACACTTCGCAGCATATAAGAATCATATTGGATTCTACCCGACTTCATCTGGTATCACTCAATTCAAGAAAGAGTTGTCTCCTTATGAATTGTCAAGAGGCACCGTCAGATTTCCAATAAACGAGCCAATTCCATTAGACCTAATAAGGAAGATTGTGCAGTACAGAGCAAGAGAGATTTTGGCGGAAAGGTAACAACTGGACACAACGAGTTGCTTCGGCAGCACTATTCGCTTTTCGTTCGGTCGAGAAATGAGCCAGCATGACATTCTGAAGTTACGAGGGGCGGTTGAAGTTATTCATCGATTGCCGTCCGAGTAACTCTGAAAGTTCATCCCAAAAAGTCATCCTAATGCCTTATCATCATCCGGCAAAAGGAGCTTATTCACAGCAGAAATAAAAAGGTTGTCACAAACCATGTCGGCAAAACTTTCTGAGCAGGTTGAACGATCTCACCTAAATAGAATCATCCGAACGTGATCATATCTAACGAGTCATCTAGGCGAGGTTTTGCCCTCCGAGTCTGAAACGCATGTCACTGCTCTTGAACGGACACTATTCGTTTTCCGGGTGCTGGTTTGCAGCAGTCGTTTTGGCCTGTAGCAGGTCTTCGGCGGTCATCAACGCAGTTTTAACTATCTCGAAGCGCCTTTGAACGTCCAAGGCTCTCAACACCGCCAGCCCTTTAGAGGAGATGGCGAAGCGAACTTCACTTTTCGACACTCCTTCTCTGACAAGGCCGTTTTCGACTAGAAAAGCGACCTTCCGCTTAAGAGCCTGGCAGTCAACGCCGGTCTCATATGACAGGCCATCCAGACTCAGGGCTTTACCTCTCAAGCCCTCCAGAATGTCTTGATAGACCTCAAGCTTTGATTTCCGCATTCAGGACGCCGTTTCAACAACGAGTAACTGCGCGAGCATAAATCGGTTATGAATGCTCAATACTTACTGGAAGACCCTAGGGACAGACAACTCTTGAACATGCGACGAGCATGCTGTTTCTCGAACAGAAGATCCGCACAAATGCAAAAGAGCCAAAAGGCTTACTCAGGATCCAGATTAACGGTTCATAAAGCAGTTAAACACCCTCAACGTACTTTTCCATTACAAACAAGGAGGAGGACACTTGAAAGAATCCATGACACTTAAGCAGAGGAAGAGAATGGAGGCTAGAATGACCAACGTTTTCAAAGAATATCTCAAAGTGCTCCCGACAGAGTTGCAGCGAATATTGGTAGATGATCTAGTCACAGCCTTCCAGAATAGAATGAACGTGTTAATAAGAGCACAGAACAAAAGAAGCTACCGACATAGCCTATTTACGAAAAAGACGTAGCTGTAATCCATAAAAGCTTTATATATAAAGCACGAAGTTAACGCGAAAAGAGGTTCACTGATGAGACGCTCCAAACTCGAAATGTATATAGACATACTCAAAGTGCTGGCCCACCGCGGACCACTAAAACTCACTCACATAATGTACAAAGCCAACGTTAACTGCAGTGTACTCAAGGAGTATCTTGACTTCCTGATAAAGCAGGGCCTGGTAGAAGAAAGAACCGTTGGAAAACGAAGGATCGTCTACGCAATAACTCAAAGAGGCATAACAGTCCTCAAATACTTCAGAGAACTGAGACAAGTCCTGCCAATAGTTGAAGAAGCCAGAAACAGAACACCAGTACCATTCTAGTCACATACAAAAACCCCAACACCTATATTTTCATCGTGCCCACAGCAGAAGTGAATACTGCACTTCTCGCAGAAGACCAGAATCCTTACGCCTAGTTCTAACCTCTTTATGGAGCTCCTCCGGAAATCGTCAACCGGTGAGCTACCGTTTATTTCAGATTAGTACGCCTTTTCCTTAGTCACGTTTCGCAAGCCTTAATACATGCTATGCGAACTACCATACCCATACTGTATACGTGTAAGACGCGAGGAAGAAAACGGTGTCTGCACAAGAAGTTCTAGGAAAGAAACCGATTCAAGTACTCGAGAAGATCAGAGACAACCTCGAGAGATTGAACGAAAAGATGGAAGTCATGATAGAGCTTCAGAAGCGAGAGAACAAGGACATGCTCCCTCCACTTACTGACACTCCACTGGACGTGATGACGTTGCTCTCGATGCCGGATCATCTAAGGAAGACTGCAATGACTCTATGCAGGCTCGGCCGTGCTACGGCTGATGAGATTGCCCAACAAACTCAAAGAGCACGGGCAGTGGAGAGCGCTTATCTGAACCAGCTTGTGATCATGGGATACCTCAAGAAGGAGAGGAAAGGGAGAAAGGCATACTTTTACGTTGAGAGGAACGGACAAGGGTGATTCTCATGGGGAAGATAATAGCAGTACATTCCTACAAGGGCGGAACGGGAAAGACCCTGCTTTCAATAAACCTGGCAGCAACTCTTGCAAAACATGGAAAGAAAGTCTGTCTACTGGATCTTGACTTTCGAGCTCCCAGCCTTGCTACTATCCTCAACGTGACCAAGAAGGACTATTGGCTTAATGACTACTTGAACGGTGCCTGCGAGATCGATAAAGTGCTATTGGATTTGGCCGACAGAATCCATGGTGAAGGAAAACTCTTCACCGCATTAGCTAATCCTGCAACAGAGGCAATAAGAGACATGTCTTCAAAGGACAGAAAATGGGAAATGCGAGCCCTAGGAAGGCTACTTGCACTCAGGAACTCACTCTTAGGCGACAGCGCATTCGATTACCTCGTTATGGACACAAGCCCCGGACTTCAGTACTCGTCTATAAACGCTATAGTAAGCTCTGACCTGGTCATAGTCGCCACAACTTTTGACAAATCGGACGTAGATGGAACAAGGCGAATGCTCCACGAACTTTACGACTTGTTTGAGAAGAAGACCGAAATTGTCCTAAACAAATTCCTTGAAGCTCCGAACCTACCTGAAGGACAATCGATGCAAGCCAAGATTAAAGACATCTATGAAGCTCCTGTTCTCGGCATAATCCCATGCTATTGTGATGTGCTGAGAGCAAAAGGAAACGTCATCTTCATTGAGGAAAAGTTAGAACACCCGCTTACACGAATACTCGAAGACATGGCAAAGAAAATAGAAAGTATGTGATTTCCTGACTCTTACTGATACGCTATTCTGTTGACCAACTGATAGACCCTGCAGCCCCTGCACTTTTCATATTCCATCTCTTTGCACTGGTTGCAGACTATGCGACTCAATTCCTTTAGCTCATGCATGTCCATTCTGTCCTTCAAAGAAAGATAAGTAGGGATACTGTAATACGCCGTATTCCAGCGCGGTAATATTCCCTACAAACATTTATAGAGCGATCAGACACATCTAACCCGCTTTGCCCATGGAGACCTGCACTTTTGACCCTATCAACAATAGTCCTCGCCGGTGGCTTATCGTCGAGACTTGGACATGACAAGGGTTTACAGCTATTGGCAAACAAGCCAATCGTTAGGCACGTTCTGGACGCGATAAAGGGACTTGCCGATGAAACGTTCGTCGTCGTCAGTTCCAGAGCGCAGGCCGAAGGCTATGAACATGTCGTTGATTCTGAAACACGCATCTTAATCGACTCGAGCAACATTCGTTCACCACTCGTCGGAGCCTCGACTGGCTTCGAGTCCGCCTGTGGCAACTATTGCGTCGTTCTCACAAATGACGTTCCGTTCGTTTCTAGAGAAGTTATTTCACTAATGTTCGAACTGGGTGCGGGAAAAAATGCAGTAATTCCACGGTGGCCAAACGGCTTCATGGAACCTCTTCAAGCAGTATACCGCACTGAAATGGCGAGGAAAGCTGCTAGAGAAGCTCTCGACGAAGGAAAGCTGAGGGTGCAGGCCATGGTGGATAAACTGCAAGGTATACGCTTCCTCTCCACGCTTGTCTTGCACCAACTGGATCCAGAGCTCAAAACATTTTTCAACGTTAACACGGCGCAAGACCTGAGGAAAGCCGAAATCATACTTCAACGCTCAAAAAAGACCTTGCCATTGTCCTAGGATAATACATGGCTTGAGACCGCACAGAAAACCCATGCTCGCGTCTAGCATGACGCACGATTAACCTTTTTCTCTGTTCTACTTGCGTACTGCTTGGTCACTGAAAGAAACTTGTCAAAATCTTCTTCAAGATGGGCAGCGCTCAATGCGGCTATGTGCGTCGGCAACACGAAAACTCCGTTCACAATCAGACTGAGGCAATAATCAACTTGCTTTTCTCTGTCTGCCATGTGTGCATCGCGTGCATTTTTCACCAAGCTCTCAGCAAAGTGAACGTTGAAGAGTGAGCTCGCGCCTACAACCTGGGCTGCTACGTCGTTAGCTTCGAAAATCCGTTTGGTCCGCTGTCTCAACTTCTCACCGGTTTCGTTGAGCTTTTGTATGGATTGACCGTTCTCCAGGATTTTCAGCGTCGTCAACCCGGCAATCATTGTTATCGGGTTGGCGACAAAAGTCCCTCCATGAAACGAGAAGAATGGGCGTTCGTGAACAGCAGAGTCCAAACTGTCCATTATATCTTTTCGGCTACCGAACGCGCCGACCGGGAAGCCTCCTCCAACGATTTTTCCGAAGACACTTATGTCTGGAGTGACGCCGAAGTACTGCTGAGCTCCGCCCGGCGCTAATCGAAAGCCAGTGATCACTTCATCAAAAATGAGAAGAATTCCCATTTCATCACACAAGGCTCTGAGTTCCTTCAGAAACGCGACATCCGCCGGAATGCCACCGCCTGAGCCGAGGACAGGTTCGATTATTATGGTCCCCACGTCCTTTTCACTCCTAAGCTTCTTTTCAACTCCTTCGATGTCGTTAAAAGGAAGCAGTACAGTTTGCTTGACAGCTCCTTCCGTCAACCCTGCCGATTCTGGGACTGTAAAAGGATACTTCACGCCTACATGAAGTGCATCGTAGCCGCCATGCCATCCGCCTTCGAATTTTGCAATCTTGCTCTTTCTGCTGTACGTTCGTGCAAGGCGGACTGCGTACATGTTTGCTTCCGTCCCTGAGTTGGTGAAACGGACCATTTCGACGCTTGGAACCATCTTGACGATCTGCTCTGCGAGTTCGATCTCTAGCTTATGGCATGTTCCATAATGCGTTCCATTTTCGAGTTGCGATTTGACCGCCTCAACGACTTGTGGATGGCAGTGACCCAGTATGAGTGCGGTGTGACCTAGCCAGAAGTCAACGTACACGTTGCCGTCGACGTCATAAAGTTTACTGCCGCGGGCCTTCTCCGTATAAAAGGGGTACGGATCATAGTACCTTATCCCGTATGAAACCCCGGCCGGCAGAACCTTTCTTGCTCTCCCGTACAACGCTTTGGATTTCAGAGTCTTATGAACATATTCTTGAGACATCGCAAGACACGCTCATCAGATCTCCACATTTGTCAAACCTCATTTATTATCATTTTCACGATGTCTCCTGGCAAAGGCTCGAAAACATGAATTATCTGCGAAACTGATCTTGGAAACAGTGGGCATGTCGAGTTTTGCGAGACTTTGAGTTAGCGAAAGCTTTTTAAGCTGATCGTCTGCATCGAGGATTTTTAGACACTCTCGTGCAAAATCGGGGTACCTTCACGCAAAATGTTGAAAGGGATTTGATAATTGCGCTTCTCAAGTTAACAAAATCGGGACCGACTTCACATGAATCGATCAACAAAGAAGCAAAAATCCCCGCCGCTGTTGCACGAAGATTGCTGCAACCGTTGCAAAAAGCAGGTTTCGTTTATGTTAATAGGGACAACATCGAAGCAGACAGCTTCAAACGATTGGAACTGGCCATCCGAGCGATGGGGTTGGGCGCCAATCTTGAAAATGTGAGCAGTCTTCTTCGATGGCAGGAGTTTGAAGGAATAGCTTCTGTCATTTTCGAGCGGAATCGTTACATTATCAGCAAGAATCTAAGGTTTAGACATGCAGGGCGAACACGCGAAATCGATGTCGTTGCGTGTAGAAAACCTCTTGTCGTGTGCCTCGACTGCAAGCACTGGCATCACGGAATGTCTGCCTCGGCCTTGAGAGACATCGTTAGCGAACAGACCAAGAGAACAGCGGCGCTCGCTGAATGCCTGCAAAAATCAGTTGTTCAGATCGAATGTTCCTCCTGGGATGACATTCAGATGATTCCAGCTGTCTTGTCGCTCATTCCTACTAGAGTGCGGTTTTTCGACGATGTTCCCATAGTTCCTATTCTTCAGTTTCAGGATTTTCTATTAGAGTTACCTGCACATATTGCTTCGCTGAAGCATTTTTCATTGATGACTTGTGAGTTCAAGAATAGGCTTCTTAATGAGCGCCAACACAGGGTAAAGACTTGAAGCAAATAGCGCTACCATAGCAATGAGGAGCCAAGCGGACAGTTCTATTATGTTGTTGCTGGCTACAACCGGTTGGGGAATAAGTACGAGCAAGGTTGTTATGATGCCCAATGCGACGCCGGCGGCCCAGCTGGAAAGCAAGACAAGAAGGTTTTGAAGCATAACGATCCTGGCGACCGTTCTAGGCCTGGCTCCTAGGGCTCTCAAAATTCCGAACTCTTGACGCTGCTCGCCAACAGTGAGTGCTACGTATCCCATAAGGCTGACGGCCGCAGCAGCCAAGGATAGTATGGGCAGCAACATTAACGTGGACCATATAGTGTTGAGAAAACCTGACTGTCTTGCTACAATGTTGCCGAGTGCAGTGACCTCAACGGTGGAATTAGTTAAGGACGAGGCATTCGCGACGGCCGCGTTTATCTCACCTTGAACTTGTGTCTGATTTGCTGCTGAATCGATTTCGACCATGATTATGTTAGGTTGAGATATGCCTGTGATTTCTTGCAGATCTTTCAGTGGGACGTAGGTGACGTTTCCGTTATTGAGGGGATCGACGCAGACGCCTGTTATCGGGAATTCTCTGTCAAGCAAGGTTATGCTTTCGATCAGTGGTTGAGAGAACATCCATGTGGCAAGAGTGTCGCCTACCACAGCCTCTGGAGTTGCGTCTTCGTTTAGGAAATTTCCGTTAAGAAACCATTTACCAAGGACGCCGCTAGGCCCCACACCAACGACCAAGGATCTGCCTGTCCGGCTGTCACCAACTGCGTATGTTTCCCCAGTTGCTTGATCTAACAGGATGCCGGAAACCTCGTTCACCTGGGCATCGAGTATCAAGCGCGGATCTACTTTGAGCCCTCGAATTGATTCCAGCTGGCTGAGAAGCCCTTGTGGCAGAAGGTATCTTTCATCCGTGTAGTTCAACTGAGTGATTGCTCCTTCCAAATAGAATCTCGACAGTAGTGACTCGTATTGGTGGGTCATGTTCTGCTGAGCGATCAACATCACGTTCCTACCCACTGCTCTTTCAACCCAATCTGACGTGGTCTCATCAGCAATCATTCCCCCTGCGACCGAAACTGTGACCAGGAGAAACGCGATCGTTAAGCAGAGGACGATTCTGAAACTGGCTGATCTTCTTCGGAAGAGGTTGCGAACCGCAATCTTTGCAACAACTCCCCCCCTGTAGATTCCCTTGAAGTCGGATTCGAAGTTCAATCCGTAGGAAAAAGCGGGTGAAAGGACCATGGCAGGTTCAACTTTCGTGGCGGTGAAGACAGGCATCATCCCGAAGATCAAGCAGACCGCCAAGAAAGTGAAAAAAACGATGACAACGGGCAAAGCGTCGATTGTCCAGTGGAGAGGCTGTAGTCCTGCCGAGAAGACGTTGGAAGCCATATAGTCGGCTGTTAAGCCAAGAACAATGCCGATTAGGCATGCTGTGACCGACAATATTATGAGCTCGTTCATGAAATAGCCGAAGATCAGGTCATTTGGACAGCCTGCAGCTTTCATCAAACCAATGTCTTTCAGGCGTTGCACCATCATGGAATGAACCATGAAAGAGATAATCACGATGCCGATGACAAAAACCAAAAGCTCAGCAAGGAGAACAAACCTCGACAAAACGGTGGAAAAGCTTGAAGTGAGCAGGTTTTCAGAGGTCGAAAGCAATCCGAGCCCAATGCTGTCTCCGAAAAGAAAAACGAGGAGCGTGGACGCAACGCAGAGTGCTGCGCTGACGATGACAATGGCTGTCTGCGACTTCCTTCGTAGCAGATCATTTATTGAAAAGAAGGTTTCACTCATCCATGCTAACCAGCTTTCCTTCTTCTAGTCGCCAACTTTGATCTGCCAGCTTAAGTATTTCATCGTCATGAGTTGCGGCAACCACGGTCTTCCCATCATGCTTCAACACTTGCAGAATCTCAATTATCTTGAAGCTCGTTTTTCGGTCGAGGTTTCCGGTTGGCTCGTCTACTAGAAGTAAAGGCGGATCGTTTGCCAGCGCGCGGGCAAAGCCAACGCGTTGTTGTTCGCCCCCGCTTAACTGATAAGGAAAGTGATCCGCTCTAGAGGTCAAACCCACCATCGTCAGCAGCTCTTGTGCTCGTTTCTCGACGTATTGGACTGGTTTCTTAAGCCATTCCATTGGAAATCCTACGTTCTCTGCCACGGTCAACGTCGATATGAGATTATAAGATTGAAACACGAAGCCGACGTTACTGCAGCGAAAGGCCGCTAGAAAATCCTCGTCTTTCATAGTGAGATCCTCCCCGAATACGAGGATTTTCCCGCTTGTGGGTCTGTCAATGCCAGCGATAAGGTTGAGGAGAGTTGTCTTTCCTGATCCGGAGTCCCCACTCACAACAGTGAACTTTCCTTTCTCGATGACTAAATCTAAGTCCTTCAAAACCTCTAATTTGCTGCTGCCGACGGCGTAAGTTTTGCACAGGAGCGACGTCAATACGGCTGTCTGGCCGGCTTTCGCTGTCAACGCTACTTCCTCAAGTCAAAGTTGCCCCTGTCCCTCTTGAGTATTCTGGCCTTTTCGGGAAGTCTCTTCCTCTCCCATTCCTTCCAAGGTATTTCCCTAAAAATCCATTTTTTCCCAAGATGTGCTGCCAAAATCGAGTGCTTGCGTTCATTTTCAAGGGGAATCAATTCATTCAGAAACCTGAAAAGCTTGTCGACCTGTTGTCTCGGGAAGTAGGCGTAATAACTCGCGTTTTTAACCTCGAAAGCATAAACGCACTCTCGCTTTCTAGCAATGATATCCGGTAACGGGTTCAGGCTAGGATTGCTTACGGGGACACGAACCGCGTTAAAGCCGTTCTTCTGCAGCAACTTCACTAGAACACTTTCGCTGTAGAAACCCCTTTTGCGCCATTTTCGAATTTCAGCCTTGTCGACTTCCCTCATCTAACGATGAAGCCCCAAGCCAAAGGCAGCTCGCAAGTGCCCCAGCGTTGCTTTAGCTTGGGATTTCTAGGATTTTCTTTGCTTATAAGCTTGCAACGGGATTATTTCAGGCTTTTCGACGAGGCAGACTTTCAAGTAATCGTCCAGGGTCGCCGCCGGAACGACTTCTATCTTGTAATCCGTTACGTCAATCGACTGTTCATAGTTCCTCTGCGGTATCACGACTTTCTTGAAGCCCCAAGCTTCTGCAGCCATGATCTTCTCATGGACTCCTCCGACCGCCGTTATTTGGATCGTGTCTCCGATGCCTAAGTTGATTTCGCCCGTGACAGCCACATCCTGTCTCACAGGTTTCCCCTCTATGAGAGAACATAACAGTATTGTCATCGTTACCCCGGCAGAAGGGCCGTCCACGCCGTACGACTGGGCGAAGTCGATATGCGTCAAGTAATCTTGGGCTATGTCCATGCCATACTTCTGCAGAATTACGCTTCTGACCTTGGCGATGCTGTCTGAAATGAAGTTTTGACCCTTGGCAACGCCTGTCACTTTGTAGTAACCCCTTATCGGATATGTTCTCAAGAGTTCAGTTCTTTTGGACATGTGAGCTTTTACGTTGAGGACGCTGCCGGTCATTTCTCCGCTGAACGGATCTCTCACCACGGCTAAACCGTGTATCTGCCCCACGTTAACGCCCTGGGCTTTTATCTCCAGAAGCTTGCCTCTCTCATTCATGTCGTGTTCTAGGATCTGCCTCTGTATGGTCTTGCAGTGTTGATCGATAGCCTCTCTAACGTGTCTGTCGTCAACAGTCTTACAGTCTTCTTTCATTGCAAGAGTTGCTGCTGTCTTTATTATGGAAATCAATGGTCTGAACCTAGTCGTCAAAGCATCCCTCTTGTTGCTTCTTCGTCTCCCTTCTTCCATTATCTGGATGCAAGCCTCTCGACTGAAAGGCGGCAGGTTGAAACGTTTTACCTCTTGAGCTATGAACTGAACGTACTTTCGCCTATTTTCTACCGTGTTAGGCATGTCATCGTTCATGCGAACAACTTTTCCATAACCATATATTCGATCCATGAGCGCTGGGTGAATTTGACTGATGCTGTCAAAATTTCCAGCGCCAACAAGAAACGTTATGGCTGGCACCGGCTCGGTTGACACTGCCATGGCCGCTGTGTCTCCGCCATGTATCCTTCCTCTAAGTGTAATCGGCAACTGCCCATCTTCAAGCACTGTTAGCAGCGTTATTGCCTCTTCTTGATCAAGGTTTTTGATCTCGTCGATGTAGAGGATGCCCAGAGATGCGACATGAACATCTCCGGCGCTTACCCTCTGATGCTCAGGGGTTCCGAGACCGCCTGTTTGGTAAGGATCCCAGGCAATCGACCCGAAAAGTTGGGCACTCTTGTGTCCCGTAGCGTCGACGAACGGTGCATGTCCTGAACTATTATCGACTATCAGTTTGGGAACATCGGTCTGCTGTGATCCTCCTATGCCCTTAAGACCGCCTGCGCCCATCAATTTGGAAAACCACCAGATGAAGATGCCGAAGAATATTAGACTGCCCGCGGGTATGAAAGTTGACGGGACTAGACCGATGAATTGAGAGATAAAATAGTCACTAAAGCTGTTATGGTAGTACTGCTGCAAAGGTTCTCCTAAGAAATCTCCGTTAGCCCTCCAAGTTTGCCACGTTTGGAACATAAAATAGAATCCAAGAGAGAGCAAGAACAAACCTACGCAAATCAGGAGAATCTCTATCATCTTGAGGCCGATTTTCGTTGTAAATTTCCTCTTAAGTTCTTTCAGCTGCTCCGACTGGAGAACTTTCTTCGCTTCACCTGCCTTATGCAGGGAGATCTTGGGCTCACTTGGCAATGCTGGGTTTTTCCAGCATAACACATCGAACAGTTTCGTGCCGTTTTCCTCGTAAACCTGAGTCAGCTTTTCCGCCAAGGCCCTTCCTATCAGAGACTTTCCAGTTCCAGGATCGCCTAAAAGAAGCAAGTATGGTCCAGGACTTATCATCGTTCTTGCCGACGGCTTTTTCCCATCTGCCTTTCCCCAGCTTTCGTACCACTTCTTCTCCTCAAGGCATTTGAGCTTATGTACCCACTCATCCAAGCACAGAAAACACTCTTGAAGGGCCTGGTCTTGTCCTATTGTCCAATTGATAAGGTTATCATCGACTGGAAAGCTCTCAGTGCTCTTAAATCGCCGCCAGTTCCATTCCACTCTAACCGTTTCACCGTTGATCCTACGCTCGAGTATTTCATCGTCGTCTCCAAAGGGGTTGGGGCACAAGCTCAGACCTTCGTATTCTCCACTTCAACTTATCACCGTCATCGATTAAAGCGGTTATTTCAGAACACGTAATATGAAGAAGCAAACAACATTCACGGGTCGGATCGGGACCAGAAACAAAATCGTAGCAAGGAATTACGAGAAGCCGAACAGGCTCTTCTATTCTCTGCCAGTTTTTCTGTGTCTCATTCTCCTCGAAGAACCTGATTTTGCCTTGTTATTGTTCGAACAAAACATGCCCGAAATTCTACGCCCCATTGCCAAGCGACACAAAGTCTGAAAAGCTTCAGTTTGGCCTTGAATTTGCAAAATAACCTCACTTGAGCCACTTTTCTCCGGTCATCAAACCTAACGCATGGAGCAAACCGTCGCCTCATATAAAAACCGTCGAAAATCTCCATGCGAAATCTCAGGCCGTAACGTTCGAAGAAGCTTCGACCATAGCATCAGTTATGTCCCTTGTAACGTTACTGCCTCGGGGTTCGTTAAGCACCTCTTTAGAGGGACTAAAGGCTCTTGCCGAGGACGTGAGACGCTGGCAACATCATTCAATCAATTCGTCTTTCTCCACATTTCTAACATCAACTTCTTGGCGCGGCAGCTTCTTTGTATTCAGTTTTTCCTCTTAAATCTGAACGAGGCTACAGGCACAGATCCGATTGCAATCGCTATACCGAAACCAAGTCTAGCTGCGGAAGCCTTGAGCCTTTTTTGTTGTTGGTTGGAAATTCGCAAGCCTTGCAGTCGCAGCCTCCGTTGATGCTTTCGTATTCATCTCGCTGTGTCGTTGTGATGATGGTGTGCCACAGTGATATGGTAAGTGGGAAGGTATTACCGTGCCAACTGGAATCACCAAACAGTAAGACTTACACCTGTACGTGTTCGAAATGTCTTAAGATTAGCCTAGTCTTGGCAGTGCAATAGCTACTGTTCAGCACGGGCGAAAACATAAAATCGGCTTCTTGGGTTAAGAGGCGTTGCTGATCGGTGCTCGATCGGATCCATAGGCATGATCAATCTTTCGTATACGGAAGCAGCAACGCTGTCGTTTTCCTTGTTGACAAGTTAATGCCAGAAACGTTAAAGCTTTGGCCGCGTTTGTGTCTGAGTATGAAAGGCAGAGAGATTCTTCAAAGCTATTTGGGCGGAGTGACTGAAAAGTCGCTTTTCAGGACTTACGCGGAGGAACTTGCGGTATGCGTTGAGACGATCGACTGCCGCGCACGGAGACGAGAACAGTGGGGAGAGTGAGAAGTCTTTGGGGGTTCCGGCGATAGATAGGTCCATTAGTGTTCTTGGTAGGCGACAGAAGAGGAGGGTTTCTTCGTTAATGGCTAGAGTGGTAAGCAAGGCCACGGCGAAATCTATGCTTGGCAGGGCTTTTCCGGCCGCTTATGATACCCAGCTTGGTGGAATAGATACCGCGATCAAATGCTGTCTCAGGCAGGCGGCCGCTGGCAAAACATGATAAGAGGACCAGAAGAGAGGTGTACAGTTATGGGTCTAAGGATCCTCAAGTCTTCTGCTCCTGAGGGCAACAAGCCCGCGGTTCAATTCCGCGACAGAGATGAGGTTGCTCAGGCGACGAAACGGGTCCGTCGAAGTTTGTTTGAAGACAGTGGAGCGGAAGCATTGCCCTTACGATGGCATTGTTGAAGTGGTGGTCCCATTGAGTTTTAAAGTTTTTAATGAAAGTTTCAGCTTTTCAACGAAACGTGAGTTCGAGTTTTTGGATTTAACGGATAGAGTTTTGGAAGCTGTCTCAAAATCGGGCGTGAAAGACGGGTTGGTTCACGTCTTTGCTCCTCACGCGACGGGAATATTGATCCTGACTGAGAACGAGCAAGAGCTGTTGAATGACCTGAGACGTTGGCTTGAGAATGTGGTTCCCAAGTCGAGAGATTACGGGCATCCTTCGAACGCTCACTCTCACCTCCGTTCTGTCCTTCTTTCTCCGGAGAGAACGCTTCCAGTGGTCGACGGTAGGGTCCAGCTTGGCACTTGGCAGTCCCTGATGTTTGTTGAGACAGATGTGTACCCAAGAACGAGAACTGTGGTTGTCTCGGTTTTGGGCCAAACCTGATTTTTCCGATTTGGGAGCAGGAGCGGTGGTATAAGAGTACTCCTGCTCCTCCACTGAGTCAAGCATTCGTTAATAATCGATTCTAAATGCCCCCCTCTCAACATCATGAGATTAGCGATATTTCAGCTTCTTGTTGATTTTTGAAGATGCTTAGCTTTGAATTTATGATTTACTTGCAAATCTTTCCAATTCGTATCTATTTCGACCCTTATTGGTCAATCGCGTTTCGACGTTTCGTCAATGCAACCTTACTCGATCAGTTGGAACAATGGTGGATTCTGCTCGTCGAAAGATTCTAGAGCATAATTGGCATAGATTGGGACCGCTTGCCTTGTATTGTTATAATATTCGAACCATTTCGAATACTTTCCTGAGTTTTGTGTCGAGCTTAAGGAGTTCTGTTTTTGGACAAGCTTTCGAGGTTGCTTGCCGCTTGAGAGTGCTCCAAAAAGGAACCTCAATGTTTTGTGTTATTCTTTTTTCTTGCATTTTATTAGTAAAATCCTTTCTCTTCGAAGATTGCAGTTTGGCGACATCGTCGTTCGTGTTGAGTGTTTGAGCTACTTTTTTTGGTTCGATGAAAAGCAATGGGCCCCTGTTCTTCTCTTTGTTCAGGAAAGCGCCCAATGCATGGTTGGTGTAGGGCCCACAGGCTTGACAGTCCTTGGGTTTCTCATAACTCTTTCGTTGAGCGCATTATTTCTTTCATTGGTGGCAACGAAAACCTCGGTGCCACTCATCTACCTCAAGACCCGAATCTGGGCTCACATGTTCATGACGTCGGACTCGTTGTAGATGGACTCATATGCTTGCGAAGAATCCTCTGATTACGTCCTGTGCTGATTCTATCAAAGGATGCGGTGCCTTCACTGGTACGTCAAGTTTCTCAAGTCGGCTTACTCTGAAATAAACCGGTGGGTGCGGGTCCAGGCTTAGCCACTCTTGAATGCGGTAGGAAGTAGTCCGTTCGTACAGTAGCCGCTTAAAGCCTATTTTTTCCAATGCTCCCGCTAGTACCTTTGGCTGGCCTACCACTATAGCCGACACCAAATCCGCTCTAGCCTCGAAGAACTTTGCGATGAAGAATATCACTGTCATGACTGCCCAGAAATAAACTAGGAATAATGCCGAAAAGAAAAGCCATTGAAACAGCGGAAGAAAAACGTAGAATCGTAGGAGAAACTCGCCCGCAGTCAAGCCGTAGAGTACAAGGGGGTCTCGTCCTTTCAGGTGGCCGAACTCGTGCCCTAAGACGCTCAGTATTTCTTCACGGGACAGTTGGACAAGCAGTCCAGATGTAATCAACACGACGCCTCGCCTCGGGCTGGGTCCAGAGGCAGCAGCGTTTGGGAGTACTGTGTTTGCCACGACGATTTCTGGTGTGGGAAAGCCGAAATCGTTGGCAGTCTTTTTTACGAGATCGTAGACGTTTACTTTTCTGCTCGTCATGTCCTCAGGTTTGCATTCAAACCCGTGTGCGGAGAGGACTTTTTGTACGATCCCGCAGTCTATCTCTCTTTTCGCCGCTAGCGTCTCGTTGTATATCTCCTTCTTTATGGACTGCAATTCTGCCGGTGAGTATTTTCGCCTGAAGTCCTCGTGCTCCTGAACGGGCAAATGGTACTCTACGAGATGTACGTACGGGTTTTTCTCAGTTATGTGCCAATCGGCTGTTCTCGCAATGAATTTGTTGGAAAAGAAGACGAACACTAGTTGTAGAGCTAGAAGCACAAGCGGCGCCCAGATCAAGCCGATTAATATGAAGAGGGCCATGCCAGCAGTGATGAAAATCACGAAAAGCAGTATCTGCGTTTCCAGGAAGATTCTATTCAGGGGCTTCTTCTCATTGCCACTCAGTTTTTCAGGCAATATTTCTTCGCCCTCCCTCCACGCCAAGAAAAGTGTTGTGCTCCTCACTTTTTCTTCAAAGAAGCCTACTAGGATCAGTATGTCCTGTTTTATTTCATTTAGGGCTTCTCCAGAAACAGCATCGTCAAGCTTTGTGATGTTCAGCTTTATCGGTCTTGTCCCTATTATTTCCGCGAGAACACTCTGCTTTCCCTTTGAATTCAGAAGTATGAATGTCAGGGAAGCATTGCCTTCAACTGTTCCTCTAGTGATATCTGTAAAGCGCTCGCGCTGAGGCACCGTGTATTTTTGAACGATGAATTCCATTAGGTCCTCATCGTACTCTTTAGGAATCTCTGCATCGATAGAATATGAAACGGTTTTGTTGCCTGCTTCCATGACCATGATGCTGTCCGTCATCCGCATTTATCAAGGTTTGGGAAATGCTAAGACTCCTCGATCTATCTGGAGAATCTACCCACTGAAAAGCGAGCGGTTCTATTGAGCTTTAAGGTCGCCCTGCAGTGTTTTCAGGTCTGCTGCTGTGGGTCAAGTTAGTCCCATTGAACTCCCCTACGACCGATTGGCGATTTCAGCTCTTATTTTTCCAAGTTCCTTGTTCTTAGGTTCGTTTTGCCAGATTGCAAGGAAAAGAGGAGAAAGAGAGAATGATGCAGCAATCGTGGTGCAGTTGACTTTTCTTTGGTCAAGTAGCATGGAAGATTTGCCCACAAGTTTTATCTCAATGTTACGTATCTGTAACCCCAGGGAAAGAGAATGCGCACACCATTAGTTTTTCTGATAATAGGGATTTTCTGTTTCTCAATATTCATTATCTCACGTATTCCTACGATCGCGCAGACCGAAACAATCACAGTTCCAGATGATTATCCGACCATTCAAGCAGCCATAAATGCGGCAAGCAGTAGAGGCACAATCTATGTCAGGAACGGAACATATTATGAAAATCTAGTTGTTAACAAATCGGTATCTTTGATCGGAGAGGCTGAGAGCTCCACCATCATAGACGGCAACTTCACAGGAAATGTTGTCAAAGTCACGTCAAGTAAGGTGTCAATAAGTGAGTTTACCATAACATATTCTGCTGGTTATCCTACCAGCGATCAAAACACGAATGGTATATTCTTGGATAATATCAGTGACTGCAACATAACTGAAAACAACATAGAAAACAACGAAGAAGGCATCCTGTTAAGTCATTGTTTCAACGACAGCATATGCAGAAATAACATAACAGCGAACAGTGGTGCTGGAATATTGCTGGATTCTTCTTCAAACAACAACATATGTAGAAACAACATTGCAAACAACTGGGGTGGCATTTGTATCGGTGGTTCTTTCAACAACAATATCGTTGGAAACAACATAGTAGAAAACTATGGTTGGAAGGTCGGTGGCGTGGTGCTTGAGTTCTTTTCTTCTAACAACATTGTAAGTGGAAACGACATAGCAAATAATACAAATGGAATTTGTCTCACTGGTGATGTTTTTCATAGGCTGGATTGGACTTCTTCGAATAACAAGATCTATCATAACAACCTCTTAAACAACACGAATCAAGCGCTATGCGGCCCCGCCGCAAACATTTGGGATAACGGCTATCCTTCGGGCGGAAACCACTGGAGCGACTACGTTGGTGCCGACTCGTACCGTGGTCCATACCAGAATGCGACAGGAAGCGACGGGATAGGCGATACTCCCCACGTCATCAATGGAAACAACATCGACAATTATCCGCTCATGAAACCCTACGTGCGGGTCCATGATGTCGCGGTGCTCAGCGTCACAGCCAGCCGCGCCTGGGTCTATCAGGGGTTTCTGTTGAATATCAACGTAACGACTTCAAACCTTGGAGATTTCACCGAATCTTTCAATGTCACGGTGTACGCTGACGCCACCATGATAGAAGAGTTTCCCATCTTAAGCTTGGCCCCGAATATCGTGAAGACTACGACAGTCAGTTGGAACACGGCGTCGGCCCAACTGTACCACAACTACACCCTAAGTGCAGTGGCCAGCTTGGTTCCGCATGAGTTCAACGTGACCAACAACTTCCTCATCGACGGAATCATAACGGTCAGACTCCTCGGAGACGTCAACCACGACGGCAAGGTTGACGGCAGAGACATAACCATAGCAGCACGGGCCTTCGGAACAAAGCTTGGAGATCCAAAGTGGAACGCGGAAGCTGACATAAACGGCGACGGCAGGGTCGACGGCAGAGACATTACGATGATCGCAAGAAACTTCGGAAAATAACCTCTCCAAGTGACCGCTTTTTCTTTGTACACTGTTCCGGCCTTAAGGCTCCGAAATCGGAACAGCTTGTTTCCCTAGGTTGCGCCGCAAGGTCCATGGCGTCTTCCGATGCATGAGCTTTAGTTCACGGTTGAAGCAGATAGCTCGCAGCGTCCTTGAAGCGTTGTGGCGAAACGACCGTATCGCCCTGGCACTGGAAAACAACAGCGACAAATCATGGTTCAGTGACGCTGAGAGCACGCTCTTATTCTTCTTTCTGGATCATCGCACCATCATCGAGCGTAATCTCTGCACTCAGCGGGTTACGTCATAGATCGGCACTCTCTTAAGAAAGGCCGCATAAGCATTGATTGGCTTCTTATGAAACCCGAGGTTCTGATTCAAGCCCGAGGCTTGACAAAGAAATACAACGGCCTTGTGGCCGTAGATGGTATTGACTTTGAGGTTTTCAAGGGTGAGTGCTGCGGTTTCCTTGGCCCTAATGGCGCAGGAAAAACAACAACAATAAAAATGATTCACTGTGTGCTTCCGTTATCTGCTGGCGTCCTAACGGTGGCCGGGTTGAACGTCTCCGAGAAGCCGAGAGAGATAAAGAAGATGATAGGAGTAGCCCCTCAGGAGAGCAACCTGGACCCTGACTTCACGGTTCTTAACAACCTCTTGGTATATGCACGCTATTTCGATATCCCAAAGCAGGTAGCATTTGAACGTTCTAAGGAGATGCTCAAATTTCTGCAGTTAGAGGAAAAAGCAGACGTCATCATAAGTCAGCTATCCACTGGGATGAAGAGACGATTATTGTTGGCACGGGCTCTCATCAACGACCCTCAGATACTCCTTCTCGATGAGCCTACCACAGGTTTGGATCCACAAGCTCGTCATCTAATATGGGACAAGGTTCGCAACTTGAGGAAGCGTGGCGTCACTATAATATTAACGACGCACTACATGGATGAGGCCGCTGAACTGTGTGACCGTACGCTGATAATGGATGGCGGCAGAATTATCGATGAAGGTTCGCCTGTGGCGTTAATCAAGAAGCATGTGGGTGGCGAAGTCCTAGAAGCCGATTATGACGAGGCAGTACTGAAAGCCCTCAAAGAGAGATTGCCCGGAGCGAGACTCGAGATACTTGGAGATCGAGTGCACGTGTTTACTGATCAACCGCATGGAACTTTTGAGCGATTTCTAGAAGACTTCGACGCGAGGGGAGCCATGATTAGAAAAGCCAACTTGGAAGATGTGTTCCTAAAAATTACCGGAAGACAACTGAGAGAATGAATAGGGCAGAAAACATTACTCCTAGACTTGCATTCCCGAGTTTAACGTATAGGCTTTGGAAGGTTTGGCGCCGAGACCTTGATGCCTTCATGAAGACCTACCAAGTGAATTTCCTTCCGCCTCTATTTGAGCCCATTCTATACTTGCTCGCATTGGGTCTTGGTCTGGGCTCACTTGTCAATAAGACGATTGAGGGAATCTCATATATTCAGTTCATAGCGCCTGCACTCATTTCCATATCAATGATGTACGGATCGTTTTTCGAGTGCACTTACAGCTCGTTCGTGCGAATGTATTACCAGAGGACGTTCGAAGGGATAATAGCCACTCCAGTCAGTGTTGAGGAAGTCATAGCTGGGGAGCTCTTGTGGGGTGCCACTCGAGCTTTAATAAATTCGACGATCGTCCTGGCCGTCGTGGCAGCTTTTCGCCTGATATCCAGCCCGCTGTTTATCCTGATACCACTGCTTTCCTTTCCCGTAGGATTAATGTTTTCATCACTAGGAATGTGCTTCACAGCCCTAGCTCCAAACATAGATTTCTTCAACTATCCAGGGTTTCTATTCATAACTCCCATGTTCTTATTATCAGGCACGTTCTTTCCAATTTCGTCCCTTCCTCCAGCCGTCGAAGGCGTGGCCCAGGTTCTTCTGCCCCTAACGCACGCAGTTAATCTGACTCGAGGCCTCATTCTAGGGCGTGTTGATATAGGCCTTTTACTCAGTTTCATATGGATCGTAGGTGTCACGATCGTCTTCTTTATCATAAGCATAAACCTAATGAAAAAAAGGCTGATTGACTAGCGAAACTGCAAGCACACAGCTAACGAAAGTCAATTTCGGCAGTCGAATGCCTCCTAATCGCGCCTGCAGCGGTTTTTTGCTTCCGGCGTTTTTGCCAGTTCTGGAGCGAGGAAACAGGGAGATTCGCGTAGCTCTTGCGGTCTAGCGATCTGCGTATTTCTCTGAGTGCAGTTGTCCACCGGTCGCCCAGTTGGATTTCGGAGCTTCATAAATGATAACCGTAACAGCTTCGCGAGGAATGCCCAATTCCTCAAGGACGTTCGTAATTCCTTCAGCAACTCTCTTCTTGTTTTCTTTAGTTATACCGGCCCAAACAGAGACCTGAACAACGGGCAATTCTAGCCACTTCCAACCTCGATAGCATCTTTTCTACTATTAAAACAATCCTGATTAGAGCTGAACCATGTTCGAAGGCTTTTTTGAGTATTGATTGCAATTTTCTTGAGGTACAAATATGCTGCCAGCCGACCGATGATGCCAATTAATGAGAAAAGAAGAAGAGCAAGCTATGCTTCTTATTCAGATGTAGTGGTCAGTTGATTATTGGAGCTTGGGTTTTGTTCCCTCTTCCTTCATACACATGCGGGCAATATGTCACGTGTCCGAGGTGCAGGAATCAGGTCTCCTCTGGTTCTAACTACTGTAATTTCTGCGGTGTTCTTTTGCATCCCGAGCTAGTGTTGAAAATCTGTTCGAATTGCAATAGCAGGATACCTGTTTTGGTACGCTTTTGCCCTCAATGTGGACAGAAGCAGCAACAGACTTCCGTCAAAATCGTTACTATTGAGACCTCCAAGACCGGTTAAGATGTCAGAATTGGACATTGGGTCCGATTAGCCGTTCTCATACTCTGTCAGAGTGTAAACAAAAGTTTTAAGATGCTTGAGCGGTAAGGTAACAAGTTGCAGGAGAGAATGTTATGGAGACAGGTAAATTGTATGTGTTGCCAAAGCTAGCGTACGATTACGGTGATTTGCAGCCGTACATGTCAAAGGATCAGTTGACGATACATCATGACAAGCATCATCTGGCATACGTCAACGGTGCAAACGCTATTCTTCAGAAATTAGACAAGGCTCGGAAAGAGGGAACTGACGTAGACATCAAATCTAGCCTTAAGGAGCTTTCCTTCAACATAGGTGGAAACCTGTTTCACTCGCTCTTTTGGAACAACTTGGCTCCGCCTAAGAAAGCTGGAGGGAAACCGACTGGAGCCTTAGCCAAAGCTGTTGATGACGAATTCGGAAACTTCGAGAGGTTCAAGAAGGAGTTCACGCAAGCAGCTCAGAGTGTAGAAGGATCAGGATGGGCCGCCCTTACCGCCTGCAGACAAACGAAGAGGCCAATAATAATGCAAGTTGAAAAGCACAATACCAACATCTACCCAGGCTTCCACATCCTTATGGTTCTGGATGTTTTCGAGCACGCTTATTACATAGACTATAAGAACGACAGAGCCAAGTACATCGAAGCCTTTTGGAGTATCGTCAACTGGAACAAAGTGAACGAAAGGCTACAGGAATTCCAAAAATAAAGCCGAGCGCCGCTCAGAAATCAAACAACCCACATTTTCTTTGTTCCAGTGAAAGCCACGAAAAGTCATCAAGGATAGCTTCTGCAGTCCATTTACCCTTGGAGGAGTCTTATCGGGGTTGGACGAGAAGCCTCCATCAGTGTTCCCAAGAGGTTGGAATACAATGGTGTCACGTGCCAAGGAGCTTTTTTTTTCAAACGCATTTTGAGACTGAAAAAAAGGTGAAGAGAGGACGGGATTCGATATGACAAAAACTGCAGACTGAATCGAGTAAAAGTGATTCTTGTTTATGTTCTCGTATACTGCCAGGAAGCAAAGAGAAGAGAGGGAATGGCTGACTGGCAAATCCAGAGAGTAATTTATTCTCTAGTTGCGAGAGTTTTAGCAGCTTGGTAACCGCTTTCATTCTTTGCGATTCGTTGAACTTGTAGCTGTGGTTTCACCACAAAATTAGCATGGCTCAGAATATCCTGGTTATCCAACATTCTCAAACCAAAAGCGTGCCGCCTATCCTGACAACCGAGAACTTCTGGTTAAGTTTTAAATGTGCAAATCAAATATAACTAAAATAATAGGGGTTGTTGAAATGTTCAATTTGTGGCGTGACATTCCTTGTGGCCCAGATCCTCCTCACAGAGTCTATGCAATAATTGAAGTGCCGAATGGGAGCACTAACAAGTACAAGTTCGATTGCGAGGGCGGATTCTTCAGACTCGACCGTGTGTTGTACTCGGCTCTCTACTATCTAGGCGATTATGGCATAATCCCGCGGACATGGGCACTAGATGAAGATCCTTTGGACATCTTGGTGCTAACTACGAAGCCCACCTTCACAGGCTGCGTGATCACAGCTCGCCCAATAGGCGTACTAACAACAAAAGACGAGAAGGGAGAGGATGACAAAATCCTTGGGGTACCCGTAGGTGATCCTAGAACCGAGGAAATTCGAGAAGTAGGCGACATCCCAAAGCACTTGAAATCAGAAATTGCAGATTTCTTTGTGAGTTATAAGAAGCTTGAACCAAAAAAGTGGGTTGAGGTCAAAGAATGGAAAGACGCGAACGCCGCGAAGAAGATCATAGATTCGGCGTCTCAATTCTACAAAGAAGAATTCCATTCTCCACACTAGATAACGCCCACCAACAAGAACACGTAAGTGCGGAATAGGTAAGAGCAGTTCCCGTTTATGCTTTTGTATACGAAGTTTCCAAAGATGCAATAGCCAACATTATATCTCAACTTCAGGTTAGTCTATCTATTTAAACTCAAGTCAATGAGTTGGAAAGCAAGGAACCACACTTGCAAGAATCAGGCCGAGTTAGAATGAAGAGTAGGGCGTTGGTCTTAACTAGCATTGCGGGCATTCTCTGGGGCACTTCTTTCCCGGCGATAAAAATAGGCCTGAACTACGTGGACGCCTATATGTTCGTTTTCTTAAGGTTCTTTTTGGCATCAATCATAATGTTTTTCATCGCTTTGATTAAGAACGGCCGTGCGTTCGAATTCGAGAGAAGAAAAGTGATATGGTTCTTAGGCATCGCCAACGGGATCGCATACATGCTGCAGTACGTTGGAATGAACTCTACATCAGCCTCGAAATCGTCGTTGCTGGTTAATCTGAGCGCCATATGGGTTGCCGTGCTGAGTTCGGTAATACTCAAAGAGAGACTCGGGCCTAAGAGAGCGACGGGAATTCTGTTTGGGCTTCTCGGAGTGTTTTTGATAACGACCAACCTCAATCTAGAAACTCTGGGTCAAGGCGCCGTCGTTGGCGACTCGCTTGTCCTTCTCTCAGGGGTAGTTTGGGCTTTTTTCACGGTGTATAACAAAAAACTAGTTTCGAATGTTGGGGACATAATTCAACCCATAACATGGATATTGTTCATAACTCTCTTGCCCCTAATACCATCCCTCTATTTTTCGACCATTTCGCCTTTTCATCTGCCCATCGACGCGTGGCTTGCAATTGGTTACACCGCAGTATTCTGCTGGGTAATCCCCTACTACCTGTGGTCAGAAGCCTTAAAATCCATCTCCCCCGTGAGTTCAACGATCATTCTTCTGACGGAAGTAATCGTTGCTCTGGCTATCTCCTCAATCACTTTACATGATGCTTTCACGTTGATTTCAGGAATCGGAGCTTTTTCAATAATCGTGGCCATCATCTTTGTGTCTTGAAATGCTAACAGAAGCGAATGGCGCATGCAACGCCCAAGCGTGTTGGCCAGTGTTTGGACAGTCTATGTGGGCTTACTCTCGCTTCCACAAGTCCGCGTCGGAATGAGGTTTGAAACTTGGTACGTTGAAGCAGAATCTTTGATGTTGACTGACCTCGTGCTATGAATTTTCGACTACCTAAAGCACTAGTCATGCTTATTCTCTTTCAGTTTGTTCTTGTAGTTACCCGGATTGTTCTGAGCTTGCACCAGCTTTTTCAGACAGTCGATTTTCAAGCGATTTCATGTTGGGCACGAAAGCGACCTAGAGTGCCGAACATTGATCTTTGGGATGATCACCCATCAGACAAGCCTCCGGCAGGCATAATGTACTCGACCGTAAGAAAGAATGAATTTCATTTTCACTCGATTTGGGAACAGGCATGCGCCGTTTCTTAGAGGAGGAAAAGTCTCCCTGTTCTTATGATGCTTCGGTTTCCAGCTTTGTTTGTCGGAGTCCTCGGACTTCGTCGTAGATGGTAACAGCGGAGTAGCCGAACGGGCTGAGCATGCTGGCGGCCGAGGCATAGAGGAGAAGCAGATACTTCTTGACGTCCGAGTTTGTGTTCTTCTCTATGAGCTCTTCCGCTGTGACTCTTCTTTCGTAGCGTTTATTGTAAGCGCTTGTAAAGATGAACCTTACGTTCTTTCCAGCCGCAACTTCGGCTCCTTCTTTCATGAGCTGTTTGGCCGCGATGACTTGGCTGGCCATCTGCCTGTATCTCTTCGGATCCTTTGACAGATGTTTGGTAACTATGAGGTCCCATATTGAAACGTCTCCGGCGAGGAGCTTTTCTCTGTAGCCTCTCAGAACCTTTAGAGCATCAGGAATCTTCTCCTGGAATCCCCTTGAATCCTTGGCTTCTGCAAGCACTTCCAACATCTCGGTTTGAGCATTACGCACGAATGGAGGCGTGTCTCTTCTCCTGGCCTCGAGGCCTCTTACCTTGATCTTGCCGTTCTCCATTACTCCATAGTAACGGTTCAGCACTCCGATGTTTGGATGCATTTTGGAAGGAAGAAAAACGATCCAGTTGTAGCGTCCCTCGTAGCTGATGGGGATCTGCGTTTCTTCGTGTATATTTCTGCAGAGGTCCTGATATTCTTCGTCTGTCGTGTCTTTTTTCTTGAGCCACAGGGAATCAACTATGCCGTGGATGATCCTGAATCCTTTTTGCTCAGCGATTCTTGACGCTTTTAGGATGGCTTCCCTGCCGAAGGCGCAGACGCCGATGTGCCCATCCACTGTGCCGAACCTTGCGTTTCTGTAACCTAGGTAGCCGAAGCAGGTGACCAGTATCCATTTCAGGGCTATCTGACGATTGTCGTAGACCTCTCTGAGTTTTTTGTCTTGGGTTTCTGATTTGAGGTTCTTGTAGGCCAGTCTTTTTTCGATTATGGGCTTCAAGGCTTTGGGTACGATGCCCTTTCTTTTCTCGCAGATGTTGTAACCGAGCTCTGGAACACGGAGTTTCGAATTTGGGCAGCACTTGCAGAGGACCGTCTCGGCGGAGATGTTGTTGTTGACCATCACCGTCGGATACATTGAGGCAAAATCAACCTCGGCAACATCGTCGTGAATGCCGACCTCTGGCTCGTAGACGAAGCCTCCTCGGTCTCCGACGAGTAGTTCAAGGGCTGGTTTGAAGGCTTCAGGGATGCTCTTGTTCCTAGGTATCAGAACGTTGTCTCTCGTGGCTTGATAGAATTGGATGGAAGACATGCTTGAGCCGATGGATGAGCGTGCAGCCACGTGTAATGGTACCCTGCAGATTCTGGCTATTTCGAACAGGCCGTCCAATCCGGACTCTGCGAGGATGAACGTGTTCTTCTCGTCAACGTGAACCCTGCCGTATAATCGTCTAGTTGGAGCTCGGTAGAAGGTGCGACCATAAGAGAAGAAGGTTTTTCCGCGAACGTTCCTGATGGCGAGAGAAACATCGTCTCGACCTATGACAAGTCTCTCTGATACTCCATTGATCACCGCTCTGCGAACGAGGTACGGAAAAAGATGCGAGTCGCCGCCTCTCGTGACGATGATGTCTGGGTCTAATTTCTGGACGGTTTGCACAAGTCGAAGCAACTTGTCTTGTTCATCGCCCGAGTCGATTGTAATTCTGTCGCTGTCTTGACTTATGACTATTTTGTCTATCGGGTCACTGAGTTTGGCAATCTTTCCCTGTTTGGCAACTTCCACGCTGATTTTTGTGATTCTCAGCTGCGGAAGGGCATAATCTACGCTTTGAGCTGAGTCCAGAAGCTTGTAGTTTAACTGATCGTCTCGAGGTTCGATTTCGACGAGTGCGAGGGGAAAAACGTCTCGGTTATAGAAGTATGTTTGTTCGTGCTTCAAGTCACAGTTGAAAACCCGATATTGCAGGTATTTTCCAGTCCTCAAGACTCTCCGAGTAAATGACGGTGACGCTCTGCAGTCTTTCAGGGTCACTTCGAGCACCGTGGATTCCTCCGAATCGGTGGCCTCCGCGTGTCTTCGCACAAAATCCCATGAGACAACAGCGTCGTCGTAGAGGAGCTGGCTGGCGAGCCTCTGCAGGCCGTCTTCTTTCCCTGAGATGTATATTTGAGGCTTGAAGCTATCCGTTAAGCGTAAGCGTTCGCCGTTTTCAGCTATTACCCAGACGGCGAATTCTCCGGGCGCTGAAGGGTATACGTCGAGTATCCAGCCTCTAGCATGATCAGGGTTGGACCGGCTTTTGCTTGATTGCAAGGAGCTCTTTCTCAAGGCAGGTCAGCTTCTTTTGTTGCTCCAGTAGGATGGACATGACCATAGGCTCAAACAGCTCTGGTCGCGTTGCATTGCTTCCCGCAGATGCGTGGTTCCTGCAAGCGTCAGTCATTTGCTCAAAGGCCTTTCTGTCATCTGTTCTCAGAGCTTTGAAGAAGCCGTTCCATGTTTGAATCTCTGTGTCTAGAGCAAGGCGATAGGATTCAACTGTCTTTCCCGTTGCTAGACCTTCTTAGGAAATAGTTCAGTGTTAAGTTTTCGGATGGGAAGTTAACGGACCCTAACCTGAATATGGGATGCTTTTCGAGAGTGAATTGTTTTTCAAACGGGTACGCTGTTTTCTTTTTTACGGCTATTGTAACGTTGGACTTTGCGCATGCAACAGCATGGAAGAATGTGCTACGCCTTGAATGGTCGTGTGGTAGGCTAGTTACAAGAAGGATCACTTCTTTCTCCTCAGCGAGCTTCGACAGGTAAGAGGTCACTTGACTGAAAACCTCTCTGCTTTCTTCTGGAGAAATATCCTTGTCAAGGTACAGCGCCGGGTAGTCGGATATGATGATGAGCTTTGCATCGTGTTTCGTGGCGGCCTCTTCGAGCTTATCCAGGATTATCGACGTCATTTGATGCGCTGTGAAAGCTCTGGAGATGAAGATTCGCTGCAGAGCGTTCCTCGACCTTAGATTATTCAGCCTAGCCAATCGGGATACTCTGTAGAGTCTGAACGTGTTTCCCCCGTCTATGAATATGCTGCTTGATTCAATTCCGCCCAGCTGAAACGGTAGCTGCGCTCTAACAGCCAGAAGCAACGACAGCGTCAAGACCGAAGGAAGACCATAAATGATGGCGAAGTCTCCTGGCATGAAGCCCGGGAACAGACTATCGACGTTTTGCATGTTGAATGATAGCAAGGCCTGAGATGATATGGGCTTGATTATCGTACTCTGCCCCAAAATGTCTCGCTTCTCCGAGTCAGTTGAGGATTAAAATATATTGCTTCTCAGGACTTTTAACAGTGCAGTTGAATGGTAGACCGCGAACTGTGGAGAGTAGAGTTAAAGTGAAATCTATGATATTCCATTAAACCTAAACATTTTCTTAGCGTGCGCGGTGGACTATCATCGCCGTCGAAGAACATACTGCCCCAGCATGCCTGACGATAATAATAGCTGTTCCGAGCATCTCCGCGGTACCCCGCCGTCAGCGTGAACGTGACCCCCGGCGATTAGTGGTTTCCCGCACCTCTGACACTTGGCAGGATGAGGCATTCACGAAACGAGAATGTTTAAGAGTTGAATAGTTCATACGAAAGTTTTGAGCTCTCATGAGGTTGAAAGGTCTACCGCTTAATCTGGACATGTACAAAGCTTCTGAGGCGCTGACGAACAGACATTTCAAAGAGTTCAAGATGCCCGAGTTTGAAGCGGTTTACCTTCCCGAAAGTATGAGACCTTTCATGATCAAGTCCTCGGGTACGAAAGAGTTCATCATTGACGACAATAGGGGAGCAGTTGCCGCTTTGCCCTCCTTGAAATTGGACGGCACTGATTTTTATCTTTCAGTCAAAGGCATAGGTTCAACGACAAATCCCTTCTCTCATCAGCTTCTGGGGAAAGCAGAGATATGCAGTCTGCTGAAAGATACCGAGCTTAAAGACAGAATCATAAACTCTGAGGAAAAGATTCCGCGATACATAACAGGGGAATTATGGCTAAGAGGCTCCCCATACGGAGGACAGGGACTTGAGCATGCGACTACTTCGATGAAAGTCTCAGAAATGGCTGACCTCACGTCTATTCATGGATTTCGAGTTGCGCCTCTTGTCAAAATAGTCATTATTCCTGAAGACCTTGAGGAGAAAATCAAAGAGATATACTGGTATCGCAGGTTTGCTGGAAGAATCGTTCAGGAAACAAGAATTGTTCCTTCCAACGTGAGGTTTTATTTTCATTCCAAAACCACAATCGGCGGGAACACAGGGGCGATCTTCAGCCTTTTTGGAATAGATGAAAACGGAAAGGCATTGCAGTTTCTGATAAACTTCATCAAGAGTGGAATCGCGTTCCTAACCTTGTTCACCAGGTCAATAAGGAGCAATGAGGATGGAACTTTCAGTGGGCTGGACTTCTACGATGTGTGGTTGGACAAAGATGCAGTCCTCGCTTCTGACGGAACCATTCACTTCGTTGATCTCGAAGGCTTGGAATGGATAACTGTTCAGGAAAGAAAGATTCACGAGAAGATAAATGATCAAATATACAGGTCTCTCTACGAATTCATGTTTGCGTACGAGCAGATAGAACGAGAACGATCTATAAGGTTCGGGAACGTGGCAGATAGGAAAAAGCATTTTGAATATCTTCTGGAGGAAGCCCTCAAAGATGATGAAGTCGTGGACCTCGCGCGTGAGGGACGAAGTTTAGTGCTTGTCATACGTAACATTCTGGGAGAGCAACGCTTAACTAAGAAATTCCCAATTATTGATTGGTATTAGAAATGCAGTGCAGCACGGTGAGAACTTTCTTTTCTCAAATAACCGGAAAGCAAGTTGAAATGCAACCTTCTCAAGGTGACCTAGATTTTTTTGTCACTAACGGCTACGTTTCGGTCCTTCAGAAAGAACAGTACGATCAGGCTCTGGCTGAACTTTCAAACCTATCGAAAATGAGCGAAGAATTACGCGATGAAACTATGGAAGAAGGAACAGCGGAAGCCACTCTGGCAAAGGAAGAAAGAAGAATTCATTCAATTCTGTTTCATCTTGAGGGGAAAGAGAAGAAAGAAGCTGAAATGCAAAGCGCTGAGGCCGAGAGGGGTATTGTCTCTAGAGAAAAAGCTGAGATTGCAGAAAAGGACTCCAGAATAAACGAGCTTCTTAAGAAGAAATCGATGCTTGACAGGATGGTTCCATATGACGGGCAATACCTATCACTTACAGGCTTGGGGGTAATGACGCTGAGCGATCTCAACGTCAGAAACTACAGAGTCTCTGAAACCGAATTTTCAGACTTCATTCAGGAGCGCCAGGCGACATACACTGAACTGCGGTCAATAGCGGACAAGGGCAACTTTTACACGTCCGCTCTCAAAATCGATTTTCCTAACGCCGATCTCTCTCAACTGTGGAGCGTTTCGATAGGGTTGGGCAAGCTTCAAGGGGACCCAAATCAAATTAACCAAAGATTCCTTCTTTCGCTCGGCATGGTTCAGCATTTCAAATCCAACCTTGAAAACAAGATGATGGCAGCGGAAATAATGACTGCCTCTAAGACGAACCCTTCTCAGGCGCCTACAAACTCTGATCTCCAGAATCTAGCAGAGACCCTGCAGAGTCTTGAAAAAAGAGTCAGGCATGATGCTCATGTTCCCAAGGAGCTCTCGGTGGGCGTTGCAGCCACTGTCTTGTTTGCAAAGAGGTACGACGGTACATATCCCATCGACAATCTAGTGGAATTTTCAAAGAGAACTCCTTCATGTGAGGCAGCGGCAATACTGTCGATAATGACCCTTCCGGAAGAGCAAGTTGGCTTCAAATTCGAACAATTCAAATCATTATTCAGTTCGTGGGGATGTGAGGAGTCAGAGGACACTGAACTCGCGTCAGCTTATTTGACAATTTCCGATTTGGCGCCAGATGAAGTGAAGGACAAGATGACCATAATTCTGGACGCGCTCAAGAATTACCTAGAATACCCACTTGTGGCCACGGCAATTCTGACTTCAATACCTACCCTCGAAGCAAATGAGACTCTTGATCTGATGGAAAAAGCTTCTACCATGCTCGGAACTTTCACCTCCAATCTGGAACGTTCTGAACTGATAAGTCTCTCCGTTAGAATGATTCATGGAATCAAGAACGAACTCGTAAAAGAACTCGATCCAACTGCCAAAATCACGCAAACTCCTGTCCAATTCACGTATGTTCCATCAACCGTCTTCTTCATGTACCACACACCGTTGATCATCGCACATTCATCATATCATTCAACGTTCAGCGCGCTAGGCGGTGCTCATCCCGCTCACGTGCACGGTGTTGGAGGTTTCATGGGTTGAATTCGAGATCGCTTGTTGTTATCGTATTTTCGCTGTTCTTAGCTCTGTTGTTAGTTCACGACTTCGCAACCTGTGCTCCTCATCAAGGAGATTACTTCAGCTACTACGAGGTTCAGAACTTGGGAAACGGGACGGGCGATTATTCCGGATATACCGAACAGACGGTCACTAACGGAACGGAAACCATTGGTGGAGTCACCATGAACGGAACCGTGTCAGCACACTACAGTTACTCGTGGGATTTTAGCAACAGCACGGGGTCAACGGAGAGCGGAAACTCTTCAGGAAATTTCACTTTTTCCTCAAACGACTTCCTTTACATTAACAGAACCGACGACCAGACTGGATACGTTAACCCAACCGTCTGGTTTTGCATGGATAACTCGATTCCTGAGACCGGCACCTTCGAGCTTCTGAACACCGCTATGACAGTGGTGTCAAAGAATTACAGCTATTACCTTCCTTCACAGAACAGAAACGTGTACGCGATTTTTGCTCAAGGAAGTTCAAGCAAACCAAGAAACGACGTGTACGGACAATTCACCGCAACATATACTTGGGACGCATATTTTGACCCATCCTCAGGATACATCATAGGATACGATTATACTGAACAAGACACCAACCCCTCAGGAACTGGGTTTACCTACACCGAAAGTCTCTACATCACCTCATCCAGCTACTCGCTAACAACAGCTCCAGCCACTAACCCCAACGGAGCCTCAGATTTGATGAAAGACGCCCCGTACATTGTAGCAATTGTGATAATCATCGCGACCATTTTGATTATCCTCTATGCAGTTTCAAGAAGAAGGAGAAGACTCCCGAAACACTCGGCTGAACAACCGGTATACACACCGCCAGGCGAAACGCCGCCACCTCCGCCTCAAGATATCGACCTGACTCCAAAACAACCACCAGTACAGCAAATTGTAATCAAAGAAGTAGTGAAAGTAAAATGTCATTACTGCGGAGCACTGATAGATTCAACTGCAGAGAAATGCCCTTTCTGCGGAGCTCCAAGAAGCTAAACACGCCTACTGAGTCTTCAGCAGCTGCTTTCTTGCCAAGTCTTTCTTAAAATACTGAAAAACCTGCCCAGACACTCTCATGCGCGCTTTCAATGCAATTCTTGAAGAAGGAGAGTTATAACGAGAGATCTCAGAAAATGCTGAACGCGCATGATTCGACTTGAGCCACATAAGTCGCGCATAGAGGATATCTTCACCTATACTCAGCCTTCTGAACTGAGGCCTCACAAAAAGAGAATGTATCCTTCCGATACCGTTAACAAACGAAGCCCATCCTAAACCAGCAATTTCGCTGCCTAACCTGACAACAAAGCATTTGTCTCCATTCTTCAAAACGGCTTTAACCCATCTTCTGCTCATTCTAGGATACGCCAGAGTCATGAATCGTTCTATTTCATCTACTTGTTCCTCATCTGCCATGGAGATTTCATGGCTGAACCTATGAACAACGTCATGATTCCTCAAGTCTATTGTGTAAATGTCATAGATCTCGCTTTCAAGCTCAGTACTCAACTCGGCGAAAAGAAAATAAAACGGCTTCAATCCATAAAAGTAATCGAACACTTCCCTCGATCTGGTATAAATCGTTCCAATCTTCTCAAAGTCGTCGTAAATGAATATTCCGGTAATCTTATCGTCAAAATCTCTAGATACGTAAGCCTCACCACCTATCTCGATAATCTCCTTGGTGAAATGTTGAAGGTAAGGTCCAAAGAATGAGAAGCCATCTGGAATAACAAGGCCGATATCAGACGCACTAGATAATTTGTAGACCCCTATTTTTCCAGATCCGCTCATGTTTAAAGGTTACAAGTGTATCAATTTGATAAACCTAATCGGTTCCTGCCACGTTTTCGTGAGGGACCAGATGCTGACTGGGAGACCGAAGATGTATCAAGAGGCACGGAATTCTGCCAGCGTTTTTCACACGTGCTTATGCGTTCGTTAGGTTATGCCGAGCACGTCCTATAATCGGATCTTCGGTAATCCTGCGGCTGGCCTGATCCGCTGCTTTTTGGTCGATTTCGAATTAACGTGAATTAGTTTCGTGCGCGATGGGCTTCATCCGGCCGCGGCTGAACAACTCTAGTTTTGGTGCTTTCCCAAGGGGTGATCATTTGAAGATTTTTCTATCTGAGGACTATTTTCTCGCCGGTTGCGATGTAGACTACTGCTTCGGCAATGTAGGTTGCATGGTCAGCTATTCTTTCTAGGTATCTTACTGCGAGTACGCTCGAAATAGTGCATCGACTTGTGACGTGCGCTTCCTTGACGAGCCTGTCAAGGAACTGGAAGTACATTTCGTCCACTTCGTTTTCTGTCTTGGATATTGTCTTGGCGAGTTCAATATCCTGGGTCTTGAGTGAGTTTATGCTAAGTCGAACCATTCGGAGGACTTTCTCGCCCATTTCCTCGATGAATTGCCTAATCCATTCTTCGCAGTCTTTCAGTCCGCCTAGACGCTTGCGTATGTAAGAGATGTCCCATGCGTACCTTCCGTACCTTTCGAAGTCGTAAGCGATTTTTATGTGAGAGTTTATGATTCTCAAGTCTGAGGCGACGGGCTGATATTTTGCGATCAATTCAAATGCTTTCTCCTCTACCTCCACGGTCATGGAAACTAGGATTTCTGACAGCTCACGGACTTCTTCTACCGTGTCTCTTCCCCTGATGAAACCACCCAGAGCGATAGCCAAAGCTTCTTCAGCTTCTTCACCCATTCTGAAAACCGTGGTGGTTAGTTGTTCTAAGCCTTGATCCAATAGTCTATGCATATTCACACCTAACCGAATTTTCCAGTTATGTATCTTTCTGTTAGCTCACTTTTTGGGTTTTCAAACACGCTCGTCGTGTCCCCTTACTTCACAAGTTCGCCTGGGTACATAAAAGCTGTAAAGTCCGAAACAAGTGCGGCTTGCTCCATATTATGCGTCACGATCACTACCGTATAATTATGTCTGAGCGACATGATTGATCCTTGAATTCTCTGGTAGCAGATGGCTCAAGAGCTGAGCAGGGCTCATCCATAAGAATAACTTTGGGCTCACCCCCAGGGAGGCGCGCTTTAGCAGACTTATATAGGTTACTTACATAGTTCTTACGTCCCATACAACAAAGCGCTTAATAAATAGATCGAAGCATGACTATAAAGATGAAGAGTTTGTCTTCCCTTTCAAGAAAACAAGAGACAGAAATGAGGAGACTCCAGGTAACAGGCGGCTCCACCTACATAGTCTCTCTGCCCAAGAGATGGGTCACAAGAAACCAACTTAAGAAAGGCAGCTTGCTGCAAATTTCGGAGGAAGATGACGGTTCCCTCGCAGTCTCTTCACAGCTTGCGTTAATGGCGGAGAAGAGGTCTGGCGATGCTGTCATCAAGGTGTTCACAAACGATAACCCGAACACGCTCGTTAGAAAAGCTGTCTCGGCCTACCTAGTAGGGTACAACATGATTCACGTCAGGATTCAGGATCATCAACAGATGACCTCCAAACAGAGAAACACTCTAAAAGACTTCGCCCGTCGATTGCTCGTTGGAACCGAAATCGTCACGGATACTCCGACAGAACTCATACTACAGGTTCTACTAAGCTATCCTGAACTCTCAATTCAAAGCGCCCTAAGGAGAATGTGCATCATAACTTCTTCTATGCACA